>ERZ773190.29-NODE-29-length-186935-cov-29.745002_pt1 | contig 186935 bp, 160 predicted proteins | sample MGYA00511111_ERZ773190 | MGnify/ENA primary metagenome ERZ773190 (study PRJEB29015, sample SAMEA2737777) | human gut metagenome | biome: human gut; feature: human-associated habitat; material: faeces | place: China | collected 2012 ... | reverse complement strand
ATTTATTTAATTTTTAACCGACTAGTGACCAAAAAATTTTTAGTGGACACTAGTGATTGGATTAGAAAGAATACTGTACAAGCAGGTTCATACGGTTGGCATGGTTGGTGGAATTGTCGAAGTTGGTGCGCCAGCCACGCAGATATTCAGCGCCTACCTGCATGTTCGGGGTTACGTTCCAGAATACGTTGGCTACGAAATACTGTCCGTAGCGGTAGGTACTTGGCAGGTCGTTGGGATAACCGTCTTCAGAGTAAAGGCGGGACATGCTGTAAGTGCTTGAAAGGAATACCTTTGGAGAAATGTTATATTGTAGACCTGCATACCAGCCCAGCATGGGCAATGCCTGCATTTTGCCTTCCTTTTCGGGATTGGGGACAATATCGACGTTCAGATTACTGATGTCATTCAGGTATTGCCCGATACCTTTACCATAGTTGATTTGTCCGAATGCCTGCCATTTTTTACCGAGGTTGAAGGTCGTTGAGGCTTGTACACCGTATCCGGTGACGCTGGAAGCCTTGTCCCTTTCCGTGCTGGTATATGTCATGCTGCGGATGATACCTCCTACACGCAGATGACTGCTGCTGTTCCAACTGTATTGTGCCGAAGCTGTGAAGTCCGGCATGCGTTGCTGGGCAATCTCGAATTGGCTGCTTGTTGTGCCGTCAACGGCAGGCGCCTCGATGGAAGCTTGGAAACGAAAGTCTTTCAGCCCCTTATAAGTATATGACAATTGTGTAGCGCGGTAGAACGTGGCACCGTTGGGCCCCTGGAAGTCAATGGTGGAGGGGAGGGCGCCTAAGTCCATGAAACCGCCGTAAGTATATCCCACCGTTATATTTCGGAATGACATATAAGCATTCCGTAGCTGGAATGTTTTGTCTCCTCCTCGGAAATTTCCGGCTGTATAGACTGTGAAGTCACCCAATAGCCGGGTGTGTCCGACTAATTTCAGAAAGATAGTGGCCGTACTGGCATCCATTTGAAATTGATTTTTGATTTTACTACTGCTTGGAATGTTGGCAGGAACAAAGTCAATATCATCCACAATACCTCCAAAATCATACTCGCCGGTGGCACGGACATACCCTCCGATACCCAGGGCGAATTTGCCTTGTTTGTCCATCAATAAGAAGCGGGGAGCTTTCGGGTCATGGATGTAAGGCAATTGTGACTCATTCATGATGCGGATAATCTCGTCGCCCGCTTTGTCGATAGTAACTATGACAATGCCGTTGGGGGCTTCGTCATCGATAATCTCTTTTTTTTGTGCATGGATAGTGGACAAGGGAAGTCCGGCTACGCACAACAGAAACATTGCTTTTAAGATTGTTTTCATTTAAGTTAGGTTTTGATGAATGTGCTTTCAACAACTTAAATGAAAAAAGGTTTTGTAGTCTTGGAGGAGGAAAGGAGGTTATTCCGTCAGTATTCTTGCCTTGAATGAAGATCGTATGCAAAATTACCCTTACCCTAATTTCCGGAATAACCTCCTGAGAATGTGTGTTAAGTTACTTATTTTTTCATGACGGCATTCCACAGCGCTTTGCGTAGGGTTCCCATGGTGTCATCGCCTTCATAATCCCAGAACATCATGCCTTTCATGCCATTTTTTAATATCCATTCACCTTTTGCGGCAATACTGCGGGGATTGTCGTAACCACAGTAGAAACTGCCGTTTTTGGTGACATAGGGGACATTGCCTTCTGTATCCCAATTTTCGATGACATAGCCGTCATCCTTACTCAGGTTGAGAATATCCCGATAATTGATGCTGCCGCCGGCATTGAAATCGGCTCTTCCGTAGAACGGAATTCCCAACACTAATTTGTCGGCAGATACCCCTGCATTCAGGTATTCGTCTACGGAACGCTGGCAGTCCCAGTAATTACTTGGCTTGTTCAATGCTGATTGATGCTGGGGGGCATCAACCAGATCATAGGCCATGATATTGACGAAATCTACATACGGGTCTACGGCCTTTACATCAATATATTTATAGCCTTCGCCTTGGGGACGCTTGTCCATGCAATAACCTGCATAGGTCAATAGGGTGGACTGCCCCAACGCTGCACGCAGGTCTTTCATCAATAGGGTGAAGTTTTCCACATCTACCAACTCGTCATAGGCATTGCTGCCGAAGGTCATACCGGGAAATTCCCAGTCAATGTCAATACCGTCTATGCCCTCACTCGAAACAAAGGCTTTGCAGTCTTGTGCGAATTGCTTGCGCATTTCCGGACTCTTCGCCAGGGCGGAGAAACCTCCGTCCTGGGAATTGTCAGTATTGGAAACGCTATTGGTAAAAGAGAGTAATATCTTCACATGTGGATACTGGCTCTTTATTTTCTTTACCTTATCAAAACGGGATTTATCACCTTGCAGGCCAAACTTTTCATAAATTCCGTTTTTAACATATAATTCTGCAAAAGCGTAGTTTATGTGGGTCAGGTATTTGGCATCGGGTATGGATGTGCCATAATAAGTGACGTAGCCCAATGCAACCCGGCCTGCAACCTGCTCGGCCATTTCGGTCTCGTTGTCTTCATTTCCCGGAGCTGGCAGTCCGGGCATGTAGTCGTCATTGTGACATGCGGCTACTAGAAAGACAGTAGCTATTATAAATAGCAGTTTCCTTTTCATAGAGAGTGCATATTATTCAGAATCGGTTTCTGCTTCAGTCTTGAAATAAGCATACCAGCCGCTGTCGTCCCAATCCACACCACCGCTATACTTGCCGGGATGATAGATTGTGATATAGTTCTCATCCAGTGTCAGCAGCCAAAATTTGTTGCTGCCTACGCTTTGTCCGTTGTCGTCATAATTTCCTCCGATGGTGGGGATACTTGTTATCAGTTCACCCAGTACTCCGTCTTCCGGTTTTTCGTGTGTGAAGGAGAAAGTACCTTCTGCCTTCAGGTTTCCGCTGGCATCATAGGTTTTCATCTTGTTTCCGTCGAATTCGAATACCATGGACTGGTCTCCCGCTTCGGCGGCAGTGACATTGGCCCATCAGGCAAAATTTGATTCGGGAGTATAGCCTGCACTGGTATATTTCCAGCCTCCATGAGCCCCCATATTGCAGACGGAACCCCAGCTGACTTCACGGAACTTCCAGGTTTTCTTGGCAGATTTGTCACTCTTGTCGGTTGCACCGGTGAAGTAAGTGGACCAATCGTCGAATACATTGGTCACAGTCACTACAACCGGATCTGTCTTGATAATCTGATTGGCGGAAATGCCCATATAGTAGATGGAATAGTCCGCATTGGACTCCATGATGACCGTAGCGTTGTCCGTGACCAGAGTCTTACTTTGTTTACTTCCTTCGCCCCCCATTCTATGTGCCATGAACCGCCAATGTCCGGGCGGGAGTTTTTCAGGGCTATATACTGGTCGCCTTCCACTACTCCGTCTTGGTTGGGGAAGGGTTGGGTAATGGATATGGCGGCTTGTAATGCCTCTTTGGTTATGGGTGTACCGGCATCAGTCACATATTTGTCTCGCAAGTCTTCGTCTTCGATAGGATCGCATGCAGTAACGATGAAGGCTGAAGCAAGCATTGCTATCAATATTTTTGTTACTTTCATATTGTCTTTATTTATAGGTTAATACTCTTACATATTGTTCCAATCCGAGAACTGGGCAGATGCATCCCAGCCTGGATTCTGCTCAAGGACTCCATTGGAGATGTCGATTTCGTCTTGCGGAATGGGCCAGTAGCCTTGGGTTGCTTGTAGGCGTTTCTTATAGTCGAATTTTACCATCGGTACCACCGTAGCGGCATTTATTATATTGAACCCGGTCTGTTTGTTGAGTATGTCACCGGCTTCCTCAAGCGAAGGACCCGACCAGCGAAGGATATCCCACCAGCGGATGGACTCGAATGCAAGTTCCCAGCGGCGTTCCTGCTTGATGGCTTCCAGGGAGTAGGCCACCGGAGCCAAGTGGGAGCGGGCACGTACCTTGTTCAGACCCGTAGCGTCTTGTTTCAGCTCGGACTGCATGAGCAGAACGTCGGCAAAACGGATATGAATCAAGTCGGCAATTTGGAGTAGCTGTTGGGATGTCTGCGAAGATATTCCGGGGAACATCTGCTTGCCGAAAGGTTCGATTTTGCCTTCATTGTAGGAATTGATATTGATGTATTTTTTCTGGAAATAGCCGGTTTGTTCATAGTAACGATAGGATACGGTATATTCCGGTTCACCCTCGTCCATGGTGCAGTCCATCAGTACATTGCCGGCAACATTCGGATCAAGTGCTTTGTACGACCATATGGAACCGGTCAGACGGGGATCCTCCTTGTAACCGTCCGTATAGGTCTGCTTGGCGGCCCAGTCTTTCCATTCGTTGACCATAGCCGGAGATACAGGGCCAGCTCCCCAACCGGTGCCGAAGGGATAACTGTCTTTGTTGGAATAGTTGTCGGCAGACGGTGAATAGAATTGCGCGCATGTGTTGGAGAACCAGGTATAGGTCCAGTCGGATTTCAGGTTATGCTTGTTGGCGAATAAAGTTTCGTCGGAACTGTTTCCTTCCCATTTCAGGTTATGGTTGATAACGTATTGGTAACGGAACCCTTCGGTATTGTCTTCGGTAGCATCGTTGGTATAGGCCCAAATGTTGCGTTGGTCGGACACCAGTTTATGACCGGAGTTGTTTACACAGTCATCTATCCAAGAGATGACCTCCTCTTTGGTAGTTCCGTTGGGAAGCTCGGTTTTTTCGTAGCGTCCGGTATAGAAAAGGAATACACGTGCCATCATGGCTTCGGCGGCATATTTTGTAGCGTGTCCGGTCATGTCTGAGCCTTTCGGATAAATCTTTGCGGGCATCATTTCGATAGCATTTTTCAAGTCTGCTGCAATCTGGGCGTAGATTTCGTCTACGGATGCACGCGGCAGGTTGGTGCTTTCCAGTGTGGTGCGTAAAGGAACTCCGCCAAAAACTTGTGCCAGTTCATAATAAGCCATGGCACGCAGGAAGTAGGACTCACCGAAAAGCCGGTTGCGTTCGCTCTCGCTGGACCATGATTTCACGTTCTCCATTGTGTTGATGGCATTGTTGGCACGGTTGATAAGGGTGTAGCAACGGTCCCAGATACCGGCAAATGTATTCAGATTGCCACTGTACATAAGGAAGTTGGTGGCACAGTTGTTGGAGTAGGAGAGGTTGCCTCCCAGACAGTCGTCACCTGCCAACTGGGCAATGTAATACTGGGAAGAGGTTTCAGGACTTTCAAACAACAGATGGGCGTATATGGCCGTCACCATCTCTTGGGCATCCTTTTCTGTCTCCGGGAAGTTGGCGGTTGTCTTTTCGGTCAAAAGTTCCGAATCGAGGAAGTTTTCGCATCCTGAAAGAAGAATCAGTATTGCTGATGCTATGAATAATATCTTTTTCATAATTTCTTCGGTTAATTAGAATTTTACATTTAAGCCTATCATATAGGTACGTGCACTGGGGTAGTAGCCCAAGTCGATGCCTGATGCCCAACCATAATCGTCGCCACCGTAACCGATTTCCGGGTCCATACCGGAATAGCCGGTGAAGGTAAAGAGGTTCTGTGCGGTCAGATACAGGCGCAGCTGTTGTACCGGTAACTTCTTGAATGCTTTCTTGAAGTCGAATCCCACAGTGATGTTCTTTATCTTGAGATAGTCTCCATCTTCGATATAAATGTCTGATACTCTGTTCCAGTTGGAGCTGGAAGCGCTGGACAGTCTCGGGAACTTGTTGGACGTACCTTCGCCGTGCCAGCGTTGGAATATCTCTGCTGTATAGTTATTCAAGGGTGAGGAGGAGAAGTCACGATAACACTTCAGAATCTGCTGGCCGAATGCGCCGTAAGTAGTGATTGAGAAGTCAATGGCCTTCCAGCTGGCATTCAGGGAAAGTCCCATTGTCAGGTCGGGATTCGGGTTACCTATCATAGTACGGTCATTGGCATCGAGCGTACCGCTATTGTCGGTGTCTGCCCAGATTACGTCACCCGGCTGTGTCTTGTCGCCGTTCAGTTTCGGACCTTTGTAGTTGTCTATCTGTTCCTGATTCTGGAATATGCCGTTACTCTTGTAGCCGTAGAAGTAGCCGATGGGTTTGCCTACTTCAGCACGGAAGCACTCTTCGGCTCCTTCCCACAGAACGCTGCCGCTACCGTGGATGATTCCGTCTTTGTTGGCAATCTTGGTCACTTCATTCTTGTTGTGAGCAAGGGTCAGGTTGGCTCCATATTGGAAATCCTTTCCGATGTTGTCGTTCCAGTGGAGTCCTACTTCAATACCCGTGTTTTTTACATTACCGCCATTGACGGACACTGCATTGGCACCGAAGGAAGAGAGTACCGGAGCCGTAACCAGCCAGTCTCTGGTATTTTTGTTATACCAGTCGAATTCAAAGCCCAGGCGGTTGTTCAAGAAGCGTGCATCGATACCGAAATTCAATTGCTCCTGTGTTTCCCAGGTAAGGTCCGGGTTGGTCAGTCGGTAGGCGTATGAACCGGTACTGATGAGGTCCATGGAGTCGCCGAACGTATAACCGCCATATCCGTTGTTGGAAGTTATCAGTGAAAGATATTGGAAAGTAGATACATTACAGTTACCGTTTTGCCCCCAGGAAGCGCGTAGCTTTAAGAAGTCCAGCCATTTGATTCCTGACATGAAGGACTCGTTGCTGATAACCCATCCGGCGGATACTGAAGGGAAGTAGCCCCAGCGGTGTCCGCGGGCAAAAGTGGAGGAACCGTCCGCACGCATGATGACAGAAGCCATGTATTTCTCTTGATAGTTGTAGTTGATACGTCCGAAGAAGGAGGCGATGGAACCTTCCCCGTTAGGCTTGCCAGTCAAGGAGGACACACTGTTGGCGGTCAATGGAACATTGGACAAATAAGCGTGCTTGAAATCATAGAAGTTTGAGCCTATGGCTGAACCGCTCATTTCTTCTCCCATACCCCATTTTTCAATACTCTGACCTACCAGGACGTCGATGTTATGGTCATCGATATTGAAGATGTAGTTGGCTGTATTGTCCCATGACCAACGGTTATACATAGACATGGATTGGGTAACCTTGTCTTCTGCGTTGTTGAGTGACGCACTCAGATAATCGAATCTCGGCAAATAGGAACGATAACTGGAGGCTCCCATGATGTAACCGAACTGGCTCTTGATACGCAGGTTCTTGATGGGTTGCAGTTCTGCATAGAAGCTGCTCTGCATGTAATGGGACTTGCTTAGGTTCTGGTTCATATAGTAGTCCAGATAAGCTATCGGGTTTTTATTGGCTCCGTTGGAGATATCCCATTTGTAGTTGTCCTTTTCCTGGTCTGCGTAGAGGTAGTAGTCTCCGTCTGAATTGTAAGGGTGCATCAACGGGTTCATGATGAGCATATTGTGCACTCCGTTCCAATAAATGCCGCCGGTTCCGAATGAACCTTGTGTTTGCGAATATTTGTAGTTGATGGTTTCGCCCACTTTCAGGAAGTCAAGATTGCCTTTTTTCATGACTACGTGGTCCGAGTTGACACGGAAGTTGTAGCGGTTCATTTCTGGAAATTCGCCGGGAACTCCCATGGTGGCTTCTTGGTTGGTGTATGAAATACCTATGGCATATCTGGAACGGTCTGTTCCTCCGGTGATGTTGACTGCGTGGTTCTGTACCAATGCATCTTCATTCAGTACTTCCTTCAGCCAGTTTGTCCCTTTCCATGTTCCGTTCTGTATGGCCTGCAAATCCCTTTCCGGAATATAGGTCGCCCAGTTGTACGGACTCAATCCGTCCATTACACGGCCTTCATCCTGCATCATCATGTACTCTTGGGCATTGAGGATAGTAGGGATTTTGTAAAGGTTCTGCACGCCGACATAGCCGTCGTAACTGACTTCGGCAACGCCGGTTTTACCTCGTTTGGTGGTAATCAGGATAACGCCGTTGGCAGCACGCGCACCATAGATGGCGGCAGAAGCGGCATCCTTCAAGACGTCCAAAGATTCAATGTCACTCGGGTTCAGTCCGTCGATGCTACCGTTGGCAACTCCATCTACCACATAAAGCGGGGAGAAGGTTCCGGTAGTACCGATACCGCGGATATTCACCTTAAAGCCCGAACCCAGGAAGCCGTTGTTCTGCGTGATGTTGACACCCGGTGACTGGCTCTGCAAAGCGCCCAGGGCATCCACAGTGTTCAGCTTGGCTATGTCTTCTCCTTTTACTTGTACAGTGGCGCCGGTGACAAGTTTCTTTTTCTGTACACCGTAACCGACAACAACTACTTCATCCAGTAGTTCGGAATCTTCTGTAAGGGTGATTTTCATGTTGGCATCTGCTTTGGCTTCCTGCGTCTTATAACCGATGTAGGAAATGACCAGGGTGGCACCTCTTTTTACGTTTAGCGAGAATTTACCGTATAAGTCGGTGGTAACTCCATTGGTAGTACCTTTTTCCAAGATACTTGCTCCGATGATAGGCTCTCCATTCTGGTCGACAATGATACCGCGGGCTGTTTGTGCCTGCATCTGTTCTGTCACTCCGAATGAATTTTCCGAGTAGGTCTCTATTGCCATGATTTTGCTGCTTCCTATAAATAGGGAGGCGATGGCAATTGCTGTGAGGATTTTGTTGTTCGATGTTCCTCGTTTACGATTTTCATTCATAATAGATGTTTTTTGTTTAAGCTAATGGATCTCAAAATAAATAGGTTGAATAGAAGATGACACTAATAGTGTCTTGGGGCTTTCGGGTAAATCATAGGCATTCATTGTTTTTCTAAGGTTACTATATATAATATGGTATATTCTTGGTTAATATCAATGTGCTTTCCAGAGCTTCCGGATTGTTGTTATCAAATATAATCCTAATTTTCATTATTTAAAATATAGAATCGTATGTATTAAAATATGTTGTCCATTATTTTATTTGCTTAAGAAATTTGCGTGAATGAAATCTTGTTTGAGAGCAAACTTGGTTGCATGTTTTTGATTTTGTGCTAAAATCAGTTAATATATTGATTTTTATGCTGTTGGTTTGTGTTTTTTAAAACTATTGTAAATAATATTCTTGGTTTGGAAAATCTTATTTAAGTCTCGTTAACTAAATATGCACTGTCTGTAATTACTTCGAATAAAAAAAAGGAGCTTTGTCTTGCTTGGGATTTAGTTAAAATATATGTTGTTTGTTCATTTGCAAAACTTGTTGTACCTTTGCAACCGGATTTAAAATGTATGATGCCGTGAATAGCGGTCGTGTATTCTAGAACACCACGTAAAAAACAGGAGTATGAAACAAAAAGTATCTGTACCTTTTATGTTGCTGGGCATTCTGTTCAATGTATGCTTGATTGCAGCCAATCTTCTTGAGACTAAAGTTATCCAGGTTTTTGGTATTACCGTAACAGCCGGATTGCTGGTCTTCCCGATTTCTTATATTATCAACGATTGCATAGCCGAGGTTTGGGGCTTTCGTAAAGCCCGCCTGATTATCTGGAGCGGTTTTGCCATGAACTTTTTTGTGGTAATGCTGGGACTGATAGCCGTGGCGTTGCCTGCCGCCCCTTTCTGGGATGGTGCCGCGCATTTCAATTTCGTTTTTGGAATGGCGCCCCGTATTGTCATAGCCAGTCTGACGGCATTCTTGGTGGGCTCTTTTCTGAATGCCTACGTAATGAGCCGCATGAAACTGGCAAGCAACGGGCGTAATTTCTCCGCACGTGCCATTTGGTCGACGGTGGTTGGTGAGACGGCAGACTCGTTGATTTTCTTTCCGGTGGCGTTCGGAGGAATCATTGCATGGCGGGAGTTGCTGGTGATGATGTGTATCCAGATTCTGCTGAAGTCCATGTACGAGGTATTGATACTGCCTGTGACTATCCGTGTGGTAAAAGCTATTAAGCGGATAGACGGTAGTGATGTCTATGATGAAGGCATCTCCTATAAAGTATGGAAAATAGGCGATATTTAAAGCCCCTTACCCGTAGTGAGGGGAAATCAGTTATTATGTCAAACAAATAATTAGCAATGCCCTCTCTGTTTCCCTCCCTACGGGGGAGGGCAAGGGGAGAGGCTTTTAACAAGATGAATAGGGACACTGCTTTGGTGGTATTCAGTGGCGGGCAGGACTCGACCACTTGCCTCTTTTGGGCAAAACGTGAATTTAAGAAAGTGTATGCGCTGAGTTTTCTGTATGGACAGAAACATCAGAAGGAAGTGGACTTGGCGAGGGCCATTGCCCGTAAGGCAGGTGTGGAGTTCGAAGTAATGGATGTTTCCTTTATCGGCCGGCTGGGACATAACTCATTGACAGATGCCGGCATGGAGATGGACCAGGAGAAGCCGGCAGACAGCTTTCCGAATACTTTTGTGCCGGGACGCAATCTGTTTTTCCTGAGTATAGCCGCCGTTTACGCCCGCGAGCGGGGGATTAATCATATTGTGACGGGGGTGTCGCAGACCGATTTCAGCGGTTATCCCGATTGCCGGGATGCTTTCATCAAGTCGCTTAACGTGACGCTGAACCTGGCTATGGACGAGCAATTCGTGTTGCACACCCCGTTGATGTGGATTGACAAAGCGGAGACCTGGGCGCTGGCAGACGAGCTTGGAGTGCTCGAACTTATACGCCACGAAACGCTGACTTGCTATAACGGTATTCCGGGAGATGGTTGTGGACACTGCCCGGCATGCACGTTGCGCAGAGAAGGATTGGAAAAGTTTTTGGCTTCTACTAAATGAGGCACACTTGTATCACTAAAAATATATGGCTATGACAGAATTGAAAGACCAACTTTCCCTTTTGGGGAGAAAGACAGAATACCGTCAGGACTATGCCCCCGAAGTATTGGAGGCATTTGATAACAAGCATCCCGGCAATGACTACTGGGTGCGTTTCAACTGCCCCGAATTCACCAGCCTCTGTCCCATCACGGGGCAACCGGACTTTGCGGAAATCCGTATTTGCTATATCCCCGATGTCAAGATGGTAGAGAGCAAGAGTTTGAAACTCTACTTGTTCAGCTTCCGCAATCATGGTGCTTTCCACGAGGATTGCGTGAACATCATAATGAAAGACCTCATTCATTTGATGAACCCTAAGTATATTGAGGTGACGGGTATCTTCACCCCGCGCGGAGGCATCTCCATTTATCCGTATGCCAATTACGGACGTCCCGGCACGAAGTTCGAGCAGATGGCAGAGCATCGTTTGATGAACCGTGAATGAGGACTGTTTTTGAAGGCCTCCGTAAATAATAAAGGGAGGCTTTGGGAGCAAATGATTGTTGCGCCGCTATATTTTATATTCTTGCTTACTAAAAACTATTCGTCCGACATATGTTTAATTATCGTCCAACAGCTATCGGACGATAATTAAACATATGTCGGACGATAATGTAACGACTGTCGGACGAATAGTCTTTAGTCAATGAAACATTAACCTGCTACCATCTTGGAAAGAATCTTTCCTATAGAGGATAGTAGGGGATGACTTTTGCAAAGATATAGACGATTCTTTAATAAAAATAGCGCCTTTTCCCAAAGACGCTATTCCCTCTTTATGACTTATTCACTACAAAGGGTTATTTTATTCTTTTGTAGCCATAGACAGCAAGGTTACCCAGTTCTTCTTCGATGCGCAACAGTTGGTTGTACTTCGCCATGCGGTCGGAGCGGCTCAGAGAACCGGTCTTGATTTGTCCGCTGTTGGTGGCAACGGCAATGTCTGCAATGGTGGCGTCCTCGGTTTCGCCGGAACGGTGAGAAGTCACTGTGGTATAACCGTGGCGGTGTGCCATTTCGATAGCATCCAGCGTTTCACTGAGTGAACCGATTTGATTGACTTTGATAAGGATGGAATTGGCGCAGCCCATGGCAATGCCTTTTTCAAGGAATTCCACATTAGTCACGAACAGGTCGTCGCCAACCAGCTGGCAACGGTTGCCGATGCGTTCGGTCAACTTCTTCCAGCCTTCCCAGTCGTTTTCGCTCATGCCATCCTCGATGGAGTCAATCGGGTAGTTATTAATCAAATCTTCCAAGTAAGCTATTTGTTCGTCGGCAGTACGTTTTTTACCATTTTCGCCTTCAAAGATGGAGTAGTCATAGATACCGTTCTTAAAGAACTCGGATGAGGCACAGTCCATACCGATTTTCACATCCTTGCCCGGTTCGTAGCCGGCAGCCTTGATGGCGCTCATGATGGAGTCCAGCGCATCTTTTGTTCCTGCCAGTGCCGGTGCAAAACCGCCTTCGTCACCTACGGCAGTGCTGAGGCCGCGGTCGTGCAACACTTTTTTCAAGGCGTGGAATACTTCGGCTCCCATGCGCAGGCCTTCACGGAAGGAAGAGGCGCCTACCGGCCGAATCATAAATTCTTGGAAAGCGATAGGAGCGTCGCTGTGTGAACCTCCATTGATGATATTCATCATCGGGACCGGCATTACGTAGGTATTTACTCCACCGATATATCTGTATAAAGGTATATCGAGATAATTGGCGGCGGCTTTGGCTACTGCCAGTGAGACACCCAGAATGGCGTTGGCACCCAGCTTGGATTTGGTAGGCGTGCCGTCCAACTCAAGCATCTTGTGGTCGATGGTACGCTGTTCCAGTGACGACCAGCCAATCAGTGCCGGTGCGATTATCTTGTTGACGTTTTCTACTGCTTTTAGTGTACCTTTACCACCGTAGCGTTGCTTGTCGCCATCGCGAAGTTCCAGCGCTTCGTGCTCGCCGGTAGAAGCACCGGAAGGCACTGCTGCGCGTCCCATAACACCACATTCCAGAATAACGTCCACTTCTACTGTGGGATTGCCGCGTGAATCAAGGATTTCACGGGCTACAATCTTTTCAATTTTCATACTTAAACTTTAATAATTTATTGTCCGTTGTCTTGTTTTAATTTGCAGCAAAGGTCGTACAAAAAGGCATATTGGGCAATACCTATAAATAGGGGTTTTTCATTTCCCGGCTCCTCTTTTTTAGATTTATTATTGATAATACCTATCAATGGTGATTGCATAATATGATATATACGATAAATCCACTCCATATAATTACCTACAATAAGTGATTGCACAGCTGGCTGTTAATAATGACCTTTGCACCGGTTTACTAACAACATTATAATTATTATAAAATTGAAAGCATATACACTTAAATTCTCGCTGCTGTTTTTCCTTCTGTTGGCTTCTCTGTCTGTACATGCGCAGAGGAGAGGAGGGATGATTTCGGGTAGAATCATTTCTACGGAAAAAGAAACGGTGGATTTTGCGACTGTTTATCTGAAAGGGACGAGTTATGGAGGAACCACGAATCAGGAAGGCCTCTATCACATCAAGGCGCCTGCCGGCGACTATACGCTGGTGGTGTCTGCCGTAGGTTATACAAAGGTGGAGAAAAAGGTGAAACTGGTCAATGATGAGCGGATGAAGCTGAACATAACCATCGCTCCCGAAACGCAACAGCTGGACGAGGTGACTATCGTTTCTACCGGAGTAAGCCGGGTGAAGAGGTCGGCATTCAATGCTGTGGCAGTCGATACAAAGGAACTCCAGAACACCACGAAGAATCTGAGCGATGCCTTGACCAAGGCTCCGGGCATGAAACTCCGTGAGTCGGGTGGGGTAGGTTCGGACATGCAGTTGATGCTGGACGGTTTTAGCGGAAAGCACGTCAAGGTGTTCATTGACGGTGTGCCGCAGGAAGGTGTGGGAAGCTCCTTCAGCCTGAACAATATTCCGGTGAGCTTTGCCGACCGTATAGAGGTATATAAGGGTGTAGTTCCCGTGGGCTTCGGTACGGATGCCATTGGCGGTGTCATCAATATTGTTACCAACAAGAAACGCCGGAACTGGTTCCTGGATGCTTCTTATTCTTACGGCTCGTTCAATACCCACCGCTCATACGTTAACTTCGGACAGACTTTCAAGAACGGTTTCAGCTATGAAATCAATGCCTTTCAAAACTACTCGGACAACGATTATCATGTAGATGCGCCGGTAAAGGATTTTGAGACGGGCAGTTTCAACGAAAGTGAGAAGGTGCGCGTGAAGCGTTTCAATGATACTTACCACAACGAAGCCATTGTGGCCAAAGCGGGTATTGTGGACAAAAGTTGGGCAGACCGGCTGATGTTCGGTTTCACCTATTCGCACATGTACAAGGACATACAGACCGGTGTACGCCAGAAGACAGTCTTCGGAGAAAAGCACCGCTTCGGCCATTCACTAATGCCTTCGATGGAATACAGCAAACGCAACTTGATAATCAAGGGGCTGGATATGGTGTTGACAGCCAACTACAATCGCAATGCCACTACGAATGTGGATACTGCCCGCTATGAATACAACTGGCTTGGTGAGAAACATCCGCTGAACAGTCCCGGCGAACAGTCCCGCCAGTATTCCCGTGCCGATAATGACAATTGGAACGGTACATTGACCTTGAATTACCGCATTGCCAGAGTCCACATGCTGACTTTCAATCATGTGTTGAGTGCATTCCAGCGTGATAATACTTCACTGTTGGCGGTGGAAGAACAGACGGATGCCATTGCCAAGCAGACCCGCAAGAATATCTCCGGTTTGTCATACCGCCTGATGCCTTCCGAAAAGTGGAACTTCTCGGCATTCGGCAAATACTACTGCCAGTATGTGGCAGGACCTATGGCCGAGGATGATACCGGTAGTAATTATGTACGCACCAGCCGTACGGTAGACTCTTGGGGATATGGTGCTGCCGGAACCTACTTCATCCTGCCCGGCTTGCAGGCGAAGCTCTCTTATGAAAAAGCTTACCGCCTGCCCACTATCGAAGAGATGTTTGGTGACGAAGACCTGGAGAGTGGAGACATCGGCATCCGTCCCGAGAAAAGTGACAACATCAACTTGAACCTGAGTTATTCCCGGAGTTTTGGAAAACATTCCGTCTACGTGGAAGGCGGTGTGGTATACCGCAATACGAAGGATTATATCCAGCGTAATATCCAGGACTTGAGCGGAGGAAAAGAAGGGGCCACTTATACCAACTACGGCAAGGTGCTGACGAAGGGATACAATGTATCGGCACGCTATGGCTTCGGACGCTGGCTGAGTGTGGGCGGCAACTTCACGCAGATGAATGTGCGTGACAATGAGAAGATGCAAATCGGCAGTACCGGCAACTCTGTGGAAAATCTCGGTTACAAGGCACGCATTCCCAATGTGCCCTATCAGTTTGCTGATTTTGACGTAAACTTCTATTGGCGCGACCTCTGGAAGAAAGGGAATATACTGTCCGTGACTTACGACAACCAGTACATGCACAGCTTCTCCTACTATTCGCAGGCCATCGGTAGCAAGAACAAGGATTTCATGGTACCCGACCAGTTCTCCCATAACCTGACATTGAGCTATAGTCTGAAGAATGGCCGTTACAATATCTCGTTTGAATGCCGCAACTTCACGAACGAGGATTTGTACGACAACTTCAGCCTTCAGAAAGCCGGGCGTGCGTTCTATGGCAAGATACGTGTACATTTTGGTGATTAATAAATATAATGGTTTTAATAGGTGTAATTAATAAGAAGAACAAATGAAGAAGAATAATCTTTTGTCCGGCCTCTTTGCAATGGCAATGACCGGAATGGCTTTAATTTCTTGTACAGACACAGACGAACCGGGTTCCGGCTCCGGTTCCGGTTCAAAGGGTAACTATGTGATAGCTGCCACGGCTACAGTTTCAGGTAGCTCCGTTCCTGTCCTGCTGACAGCCGAGTCACTGGAAAGCGGTGAAATTACTGCTGCCGGCAATGGCCTTGTGAACGATGGGGCTACTTACTGGGTGTTCTACGGAAACAAATATCTGTATGCCTTGAACTATCACCAGGGAAATGCAGGCACTACCCAGTCGTTCATTATGAATACAAACGGTGAACTGGAAAAACGTAGCCAGGAGTATAACGTCAATCGTTTCACTACCTACGGCTATTATGACCAATTTATAATGACGACTTCTACCGGCGACGGCCCTACGGAACTGAATGATGCAAATGGATATACTCCCCAATCTTTTTTGATTTCCTATCTGGATGTCGAGAAACAGACTTATACAAAGAACTCGGTAACAAAGGATACTCCATTTCTTGCCGAAAATTTCCTTGAAAATGGTGAATACGTAACACTGGCCGGTATAGAACAAGTGGGCAGTAAGGTTTATGCAGCAGCCATTCCCATGGGGCTTAGCCAGTATGGTTGCATGCAGAAGAACGAAGACGGTAGCTACAAGTGGGTGCTTTCCGGTAATGAGGATTTAATAAAGACAGAATCCGGCGGGCAGGGTAGCGGTGCCTATGAGAAGGACGAATTGCAATGGACCCAGTATCCTAATGAATGCCATATCGCTATCTTTGGTGATCAGACACTGAATTCTCATAAGGTCATCACTACAGACAAAATCAGTTATGCTGCCGGACGTAACCGTTCACAGTACTACCAGATGAACTGGCTTGCCGACGACGGCTATGTATATGTATTTTCTCCGAGCTATGCCAAGACCATGAGTGATTCGCGTCAGCAGACTACATTGTCTGCTGGAGTTGTACGCATCGATACCAAAGCAGAAGAATTTGATGCCGCTTATTACTATAATCTTGAAGAGAAAGCCAATGGCGCCTCTTTCTTGCGGACTTGGTATATTTCAGGTAATTATTTCCTGCTGCTGATGTATGATAAGGCAATTACGGCATCAGACAAGGTTGCCAACCAACTTGCCGTCTTCAATGCCTCCACTGGAGCTTTGACTTATGTGAACGGCCTTCCAAGCGATGTCTCTGGCTTTGGTAATACCCCGTACATGGAAAATGGCAACGCATATGTGGCAGTCACTACCTCTTCCGGCTATCCTGCCATCTATAAGGTAGACCCTGCCAATGCAACAGCTACCAAAGGGCTGGTGGTCAATGCAACCCAACTGAACGGTGTAGGTAAACTGGAATAAAGGTTCTGATATGAAATGAATAAGAGAACATACTTATGAAGAAAATTTTCAGTAAGATACATTTATGGCTTTCAGTCCCCTTCGGACTGTTGATTACCCTTATCTGCTTCTCCGGTGCCATGCTGGTATTCGAGACGGAAGTGATGGAGCTTTGCCACCGCGACCTCTACTATGTAGAAAAAGCCGGACCGGCACCGCTTCCCATGAGCCGGTTGGCCGAAAAAGTAGCCGCTACTTTGCCGGATAGTGTCTCTGTGACGGGTATCACTGCATCGTCCAATCCGGAACGTGCCTGGCAGGTGAATCTTTCCAAACCTCGTCGTGCCTCCGTCTATGTGGACCAGTACACGGGTGAGGTGAAGGGCCGGTATGAGCGTGCGCCGTTTTTCATGACCATGTTCCGCCTGCACCGCTGGCTGTTGGACAGCATGAAGCCCGATGGAAGTATCTTCTGGGGGAAAATGATTGTGGGCACTGCCACACTGATGCTTGTCTTTGTGCTGCTGTCAGGCGTTGTCATCTGGTGGCCCCGTACAAAAAAGGCTTTAAAGAACAGTCTGAAGATTGTTGCCGGTAAAGGTTGGCGCCGGTTCTGGTACGACCTGCATGTGGCAGGCGGCATGTACACGCTGATTTTTCTGTTGGCGATGGCACTTACGGGACTGACATGGTCTTTCTCCTGGTATCGCACCGGCTTCTACAAAGTTTTTGGAGTGGAAACCATGCAAGGGGGTGGAGGACATGGTGCTCAGGCACAAACTGCTGCCCACGGAGGAGATAGGGCTCAAGGCAGGTCTGGTGGCGAGAATCGTGAAAGAAAGCCTTTCTCTCCTTTTGCAAACTGGCAGAAGGTTTACGAAGAACTGAAGGAGCTTAGTCCTGATTATAAACAGATAACCGTATCGCGTGGCTCTGCTACAGTCTCCTTCAATCGGTTGGGCAACCGTCGTGCTGCCGACCGCTATACGTTCAATCCCCGTAATGGTGAAATCACCGGGACTACCTTATATAAGGATGCCGACACTTCCGGGAAAATCCGTGGCTGGATATACTCCGTCCATGTAGGCAGTTGGGGAGGATGGGCCACCCGCATCTTGAGCTTTCTGGCCGCTTTGATTGGCGCAAGCCTGCCGTTGACGGGCTATTATCTTTGGATTCGAAGATTGGTCCGGAAGAGTGGCAAAAAAGTGAATGTTCAATTAAAGAAAGCAGCTTAAAAAAAGCAGGCAGTTTTATAAAAGGATGAAGATGTCCACAAGATGCGCAGGCGTGCGTGTTTTGTGGACATCTTCATATAGGTATGCGTGAGAATGAATGCTTTATTAAAAATACCGAAAAATAAATGGAAAAATGTAATCATGATTACACTTTTTTAGATTGTAACTGCCTATTTTTGCTGAAAATATTCATTTTATGGCGAAGTTACCAATCATAAGTAAACTATTTCCATCCTACAGGTGGAAAGTAACGGCACTCATTGTTTGCGGTGTCCTCGTCGGCAGCGGAGGCTTGTTTATGTATCTTCTCCGGGCGCACACTTATCTGGGAGATGACCCTGCGGCATGTGTCAACTGCCACATCATGGCTCCCTATTATGCAACCTGGATGCACAGCTCCCACAGCCGGGATGCCACTTGCAACGATTGCCATGTCCCTCATGAGAATATGGTAAAGAAATGGATGTTTAAGGGAATGGACGGCATGAAGCACGTAGGTGCCTTTCTCACTAAAAGCGAACCGCAGGCCATCCAAGCCGAGGAAGCCAGTGCGCAGGTCATTATGAATAATTGTATCCGTTGCCATACGCAACTGACCAACGAGTTTGTGGATGTCGGCAGGATAGACTACATGATGACCCTCATCGGCGACGGAAAGGCATGCTGGGACTGCCACCGTGATGTGCCTCATGGTGGAATGAACAGCCTCTCGTCCACGCCCGCTGCACTGGTACCCTATCCGGAATCTCCCGTACCGGAGTGGTTGCAGAAACTGATAAAGGAATAATGACAACTCAAGTTTCGCAAGTTCAAGAACTTGCTTTCAGTGAACAAGTACACAAGGCTTTTCCTTGTAATCACTTTAAAAAGCAAGATATAGACAAAGGGCTGTTTATCCCTCCTTGTAGCCTTGTCAATTTGTTCACTGAAAGCAGGTCAAAGACATGAGAAACTTGAATAACAATAAATCTTCATATATATGGAAAAGAGATTAAAATCATGGCAAGGATGGCTGTTGTTCGGTGGTTCAATGGTCGTTGTATTTGTCTTGGGTCTATGCGTTTCTGCCTTGATGGAGCGCAGGGCCGAGCTGGCAAGTGTATTCAATAACCGCAAAACTGTGATTGAAGGAATTGAGGCACGCAACGAAGTCTTCAAGAGTGACTTTCCACGTGAGTATCAGACGTGGACTGAAACCGCCAAGACCGACTTCCAGAGTGAATTCAATGGAAATGTGGCTGTGGATGTATTGGAACAGCGTCCCGAAATGGTGATACTTTGGGCTGGATATGCCTTCTCCAAAGACTATTCCACTCCGCGCGGACACATGCATGCCATCGAGGATATTACGGCAACCCTGCGTACCGGTGCGCCTGCCACTGATGCAGATGGTCCGCAACCGTCCACTTGCTGGACTTGCAAGAGTCCCGATGTCCCCCGTATGATGGAAGCCATCGGTGTGGATGCTTTCTATAATAATAAGTGGGGCGCTTTGGGTGGTGAAATTGTAAATCCGATTGGTTGTGCGGACTGCCACGAACCGGAAAATATGAATCTGCATATCAGCCGTCCGGCTCTGATAGAAGCTTTTGAACGTCAGGGCAAGGATATTACCGAGGCCACTCCGCAGGAGATGCGCTCGCTGGTATGTGCACAGTGCCACGTGGAATATTACTTCAAGGGTGACGGCAAGTACCTGACTTTCCCCTGGGACAAAGGTTTTACGGTGGAAGACATGGAAGCCTATTATGATGAGGCCGGTTTCTACGACTATATACATAAGTTGAGCCGTACCCCCATCCTGAAAGCGCAACACCCCGATTTTGAAATAGCTCGGATGGGCATTCACGGTCAGCGTGGCGTATCGTGTGCGGACTGCCACATGCCCTATAAGAGTGAAGGTGGCGTGAAGTTCAGCGACCACCATATACAAAGTCCGTTGGCTATGATAGACCGTACCTGCCAAACCTGCCATCGCGAAAGTGAGGAGACTTTGCGCAACAATGTCTACGAACGCCAGCGCAAGGCCAATGAAATCCGCAACCGCCTTGAACAGGAACTTGCCAAAGCTCATATCGAAGCTAAATTTGCCTGGGACAAGGGAGCTACGGAAGAGCAGATGAAAGAAGTGCTGGCACTGATTCGCCAGGCGCAATGGCGTTGGGACTTCGGTGTGGCATCTCACGGAGGTGCTTTCCATGCACCACAGGAAATCCAGCGTGTCTTGTCTCACGGCTTGGATAGAGCTATGCAGGCGCGTTTGGCTGTCTCCAAAGTGCTGGCAAAGCATGGATATACGGACAATGTTCCCATGCCGGATATCTCTACCAAAGACAAGGCGCAGGAATATATCGGCCTCGATATGGATGCCGAAAGAGCTGCAAAGGACAAATTCTTGAAGACTACCGTACCGGCTTGGTTGGAAAAAGCCAAAGCCAACAACCGGTTAGCACTAAAATAAATTTATTTACGATTGGACGATTTACGATGTACGATTGGGATTACTCCCCGATATGTACATCCCGGATTGACTCTATCAACAATCTAACTCCAATCGTACATCGTACATCGTCAAATCGTAAATCAGAAGATGTGGAAGAAACCGTGGAGGTATAAGGAAGGTTTTATCTGTGGGGCAGGACTGTTCGTCACGGGCTTGCTGTTGCAGTGGAGCGTTGGAGATATTCGTTGGGGCTTGTTTGCGTGGCCGGTCAATGTCATCGTTCTGGTGTTGTTCCTGCTATTGTTGGCATGCATGCATGGATTTCGTAGACGGGTGTACTGTTTCGGATGGCTCAGTCATTATACGGCTGCAGTTTCTTCCCTGGTATGTGTGGCGGTTGTCACTGTCGTTATGGGATTGGTGCGGCAGGTTCCTTCTACCCAGCCTTCGGCAGATGTCATCGGCTTTTCGAAGATGCTTTCTTTCTGGCCGTTCGTGTTGCTTTATATCTGGCTGGTTACTGTCTTGGGACTGACCATTCTCCGTGTATGTATTCCTTTAAAATTGCGTAAGATTCCTTTTCTGCTGAATCATGTCGGCTTGTTTGTCGCCCTCTTGACGGCAACGCTGGGCAATGCAGATATGCAACGACTGAGAATGATTACCCAATTGGGCAAGACTGAATGGCGTGCCACGAATGAGGATGGCAAGCTGACGGAGCTTCCGCTTGCCATTGAACTGAAAGAATTCACCATACATGAATACCCTCCCAAGCTGATGCTGATAAATAATGAGACCGGGCAGGCACTGCCGAAGGATGTGCCGGAACATTTGCTGTTGGAAGAGAAGGTAGAACGGGGGAGGTTGCTGGATTGGGACATCTCTATCCTTCAATCCATTCCGATGGCTGCCTCTGTAGCTGCGGAAGATACCTTGAAGTTTACCGAATTCCATTCGATGGGAGCTACCTATGCTGTTTATCTGAAGGCGGTGAATGCTACCTCCGGACAGTCGAAGGAGGGATGGGTGAGTTGCGGTAGTTTCATGTTTCCTTATAAGGCATTGCGCTTGTCGGAACAGACCAGTCTGGTGATGCCCGAACGTGAGCCGCAGCGATTTGTTTCTGCTGTAACGGTTTATACGCAGTCAGGAGAGGTAGTGGAAGACACAATCGAAGTGAACCGTCCTTTGAAGATATTCGGATGGAACATTTATCAATTAAGCTATGACGAAACGAAAGGACGGTGGAGTGATGTCAGTGTTTTTGAACTGGTACGCGATCCCTGGCTTCCGGCTGTATATGCCGGCATCATAATGATGGTGCTGGGGGCAGTCTGCTTGTTTGTCAATGCACCGAAAGGAACAGAAGAAAGAAAGGAGGAGACGGTATGAGTTGGGATTATTTTGCTCTGTTTGCCATTGTCGCTTTACTTTTCTGGGGATTGGGAGCTTTCGCTGCATGGCGTGGTAAACGTCCGGTAGTGGTATACACTTTGACTTGTCTGGGCTTGGCTGTCTTTTTCAGCTTCATTGTCGGCATGTGGATTTCTTTGGAGCGTCCTCCGATGCGGACGATGGGGGAGACGCGTTTGTGGTATTCATTCTTTCTTCCATTGGCAGGAATCATCACTTACAGTCGTTGGAGGTACAAATGGATTCTCGGTTTCAGTTCCGTCTTGTCCTTGGTGTTTGTCTGCATCAATATTTTTAGGCCCGAAATACACAACAAGACGTTGATGCCCGCTTTGCAGAGTCCGTGGTTCACTCCTCATGTCATTGTCTATATGTTTGCCTATGCCATGCTGGGTGCCGCTACGGTGATGGCTGTCTACCTGCTGTGGTTCAAGAAAAAAGGAATTGAACGGCATGAGATGGCTTTGTGCGATAATCTGACTTATGTAGGACTTGCCTTCATGACACTGGGTATGCTGTCCGGTGCTGTCTGGGCGAAAGCTGCTTGGGGACACTATTGGGCATGGGATCCCAAGGAGACTTGGGCGGCGGCTACCTGGTTCTCCTATCTGGCATATATCCATTTCCGATTGGGATGCCCCGCGGCCTATCGTAAGGCACTGTTTGGCTTGCTTGTATCTTTTCTGTTGTTGCAAATGTGTTGGTATGGCATCAATTACTTGCCCTCGGCACAAGGAGTGAGTGTACATACGTATAACTTAAATTAAAATACTTATGAAAACAGTTTATTTGGCATTAGGCTTATTGCTGTTGCCCGGAATGTTGTGGGCACAAGGTTCGAAGAAAGAGAACGAATTCACCATGTCGATGCAAATCAGACCCCGTGCAGAATACCGTAACGGAGCACAGTTACCACGTTTCGAGGGAGACAAGGCTGCTTCATTTATCAACAACCGTGCACGTCTTTCCATGGAGTATAAACGTTCGGATTTGAGTATGAAGATTTCGGCCCAACATGTAGGCGTATGGGGGCAGGACCCGCAGATAGACACTAACGGGCGTTTCATTATGAACGAAGCATGGGCAAAACTCAACTTTGGTGCCGGTTTCTTTGCACAACTGGGGCGCCAGACCTTGTCTTATGACGACGAACGTATTTTGGGAGGGCTAGACTGGAATGTGGCCGGTCGCTATCACGATGCATTGAAGTTGGGCTATGCCAAGAATGCCCACCAACTGCATTTCATTCTTGCCTTCAACCAGAACAAGGAAAAGGCAAAAGGCGGTACCTATTATTATGACGGTGCACAACCTTATAAGAATATGCAGACCCTTTGGTATCATTATGCGGCGCAAACCCCCAACCTTGATGTCTCTTTGTTATTCATGAATCTGGGCCTGGAAACCGGTGATGCAGAAACAGAAACTTCCCATACCCGCTATTTGCAGACGTTCGGTACTTACGTGACTTATCAGCCGGAATCGGGAAATTGGCTACCTGTGCAGGCTGCTTTCTATTATCAGACCGGAAAGAACAAGAATGCGCAGAGTGTATCTGCCTTTATGGTAAGCGTGAAGGCTGCCTATGCCATAGACAAGCAATGGAGTGTGAGCTTGGGTTATGATTATCTGAGTGGCAGTGACGGGAAAGGTGACAAGTTCAAAGCATTCGATCCTCTTTACGGAACACATCATAAGTTCTATGGAGCGATGGACTATTTCTATGCTTCTGCTTGGCAGGGAGTAGCTCCCGGTTTGCAGGATGCCCAGTTGGGTGTCAACTTCAAGACATCCAAGCAGGTGAGTATGCAACTGAATTATCACTATTTTGCTACTGCTGCCAAGCTGGATGATGTAAAAAAGGGATTGGGTTCGGAGATGGACTATCAGCTTGACTGGAATGTGATGAAGGACGTGAAGCTTTCTGCCGGTTACTCCATTATGCGGGGTACGAAGTCTATGGACGTGGTGAAAGGCGGCGACCATAAACGCTGGCAGGATTGGGGCTGGGTATCTGTCAACATCAATCCGAGAATCTTGTTTGTAAAATGGTAGTTTAGATATACTCTTTCAGAGCTGCTTCATTCAATACCTCAATTTTCTTACCCGTCATTAGGATAATACCTTCTTTGGTCATCTTATTGATTTCCTTTGAAAGTGCCGGGCGGGTTACATTGAGGTATTCTGCCAGCTCAGATTGGGTATGCGCAATGGTGATGCTGGTAGAGTTGGAAATTCTGTTTTCAAACAGATAGACGACAAACCTTTCGCGGACTGTTTTGCGGGAAAGGGTTTTTAATCGCGAAACCGTGCAGGCATTGCAATTTCCCGTTATGCAAAGGAAGTTGTGCAGCACTTTGGGATCCTGGCTGATAAGCTTGAAGGTGGATTCTTTGGTGGCAGTGAATAGGATACAGTCTTCAATGGCAGTAAAAGTTGCCGGCAGTGTGGTGTTGCTGCCGAAGAGATGGGGAGTGGCAAAGGCCCGGGGGGCAACGATGTATTCTACCATAACTTTATTGCCCAGACCGTCTATAATATCTACACGCAATTTACCTTCCAATAGTATATATAGCTTCTTGCAGGGGGTGCCTTGCCGGGCAACTATATCTTTCTTGTCTATAGAATAGACTGAATATTCCAGTTTCTCAAGCAGCGATTGCTTGATATTATGTGGCAAATCCCTTAGTAGAGGGATTTGGAACAACAACTGTTCGTACTTTTCATCCAGTAGAATCTTTTCCATAGCTTTTTATTCTTGGACAAAGGTAAGAATAATATATAAGTGCGGACGTTTTTTATAAATACTTTTGGGCGGAGACTGCATTTATCCGCATTTCCTTCTCTTCCATTCGGATGCACCCTTCGCTTGCCAGTTCCGATAAGGCACGTGCCAGCGAGGGACGCGCCACTCCCAGTATTTGTGCCACTTCCTGCTGGTTGAGTATCGTGCCATGCATGCGTAGATAGTTCAGTATACGCGATTTCAGACTTTGTAGGGCAAAGGCATTTAGCTTTTTGGAGAGAAATAGGGTTCTGTCCGATACCAGTTGCAGAAAGTTGCGCATCACAGCGGGGTGTTGATGCAGGAATTCCAGGAAAATGTTCTTGTTTATAACGAGTATCTCACATTTCTCTTTAGCTTCGATATTTACCGGGAAGCGGTTTTCGGAGGCAAAGACAAAAGCCGGGGCAAGCAGTTGCGGGGCTTTCAGCGTTTCGATGGTGAGTTGCTTCCCCTCCGCACTGACCATTTGGGTACGCACACTGCCGTTGCACAATATGAATAGAGAACGATATGCTTCTCCCTGCATGGCAATGAAGTCAGCAGGTTTGTATTGCCTGTGTGCATGTTCGGGTGCCAGGATGAGGGATAATAACTCTTCTTCTGTTATGTCTTGGAAAGGAGGCATTTCCAATAATGTATGGATTTCCATTCTTTTTTTACTTTTTTGTGATTCGATGTAACATTCGTGACAGTTTGTGCGTTGTAGAACTCTCATCTTTGCACAAAGATAATGCAAATCGAATGCAATAGAACATAAGCCTGCTTATTTTTATTGCTGAGGTGCTGCTTATCTTATCAAAAGATTATGCAAACTTTTAAATGAATAGGAATATGGAACCAAACATGTTTTGTTATCAATGTCAGGAGACAGCCAAAGGAACCGGCTGTATATTGAAAGGTGTATGTGGAAAAGAAAGTCATACGGCTCAAGCTATGGACTTGTTACTGTTTGTAGTCAGGGGTATCTCTGTTGTTGCCGATACATTACGCAAGGCAGATTCTCCAGTCTCTGAAGAAGTGAATATTTTTGTGACGGATGCTTTGTTTTGTACTATCACGAATGCGAATTTCGATGATGAAAGCATCTTGAAACGGGTGGATAGGGGACTTGCTTTGCGTAATGGATTGATTCAAGAGGCCAAGCACAACAAAGTGTTCCTACCCCAAGTAGATGAACTGACTTGGCAGGGAACGCGTGACGACTATGCCGAGAAAGCGAAGACAGTAGGTGTTCTGCGTGAACAGAATGAAGACCTCCGTTCGTTGAAAGAATTGCTTGTCTATGGTTTGAAAGGTATGGCAGCTTATCTGGAGCATGCTATGCGCTTGGGATTCAATGATGATACAGTTCATGTTTTCATGCAGCGTGCACTGGCTACCATTGCGGTTGAGTCTCTATCGGCAGAGGAATGGGTGAAGCTGGTTCTCGAAGCTGGTGAGTTCGGAGTAAAGACAATGGCTCTACTGGATGCTGCCAATACCGGTACTTACGGTAATCCCGAAATTACAAAGGTGAATATCGGTGTGAAGAATCGTCCGGGAATTTTGATTAGCGGCCATGACTTGAAGGATATGGAAGAATTATTGAGACAGACAGAAGGTACGGGGATAGACGTCTATACACATGGTGAAATGCTGCCTGCCCACTATTATCCTGCTTTCAAGAAATATTCTCATTTTGTAGGCAACTATGGCAATGCCTGGTGGAAACAGCGTGAAGAATTCACTTCCTTCAACGGACCGATTCTGTTTACCACCAACTGCATCGTTCCTCCTTTGGCTAATGCAGTGTATAAAGAGCGTATGTTCATCACCAACTCTACCGGTTATCCGGGTTGCAAGTATATTGATAAGGATGCGGAAGGCAGGAAAGACTTCTCTGAAATCATAGAGATTGCCAAACAATGCCAGCCGCCGGTGGAGATAGAGCATGGAGAGATTATCGGTGGTTTTGCCCATAACCAGGTACTGCAACTGGCAGACAAGGTGGTAGATGCCGTGAAGACCGGAGCCATACGCCGCTTTATCGTAATGGCAGGCTGTGACGGACGTATGAAGAGCCGCGATTACTATACGGAGTTTGCCAAAGCCTTGCCGCAAGATACCGTTATCCTGACCGCAGGTTGTGCCAAATACCGCTATAATAAACTTGGTTTGGGAGACATCAACGGCATTCCCCGTGTATTGGATGCCGGACAGTGCAATGACAGTTATTCACTGGCCGTGATAGCCATGAAGCTGAAAGAAGTATTCCGGCTGAATGACATCAACGAACTTCCCATTGTCTACAACATAGCATGGTACGAACAGAAGGCGGTTATTGTATTGTTGGCATTACTGAGTCTCGGGGTGAAGGATATTCACTTAGGCCCCACATTGCCCGCTTTCCTTTCTCCGAATGTTGTGAAGGTACTGGTTGATATGTTTCATATCGCAGGTATCGGTAGTGTGGAAGATGATTTGAAAAAATTCGGATTATAAATAAAGATGGTAGGGTGTTATATCACCCTATCACTTTATCCTTTTATCACGTTATTTATCGCTTCTTCCGTTCCGCAGAATGGCCCGTGTGATTGTAGTTTTATGGTGCACATGGCGGCAGCAAAGCATCCCGCTTCCCGGTGGGATGCACCTTTGTTGCGCATATACAGATACCCCACCATATAGGTGTCTCCACATCCTGTTGCATCTGTAATCTGAAGGGCAGGATAGGCGGGGATTTCGTGAAATTCTCCTTGGGCATATATCAGCGAACCTTTATCTCCCAGGGTCAGCAGCACTTCCTTGACGCCCCAGTCTGCAATCAGCAATGCGGCTTCGTGCGGTTCACTGCATCCGGTCAGTACTTCCATTTCAGCTTCGTTGGCTTTCAGAATATGGATATACTTCAATGCTTCTTTCTTTTCCGGCCAGTCTACTGCCAGCACTTTTTCATTATCCACTTTGCGGAGAAATCCCTGCACATCTACCGAGAGGAGTCCCTTTCCGGACAAGAACTTGATGACCTCCAAAGAGAAGTCGTCGGCAAGCAGACTGCCCAAGTGGATAATCCGTGCATCGGTATCTTTCAAACCTTCCACGGTGAAAGGGTCTGCTTTTGCCGTGACACGTTGTGTACGTTCGTTCTGGTTTTCTCCATAAATATTCTCGAAACAGACGGAATGTGTGCTGTGCAAGGCTTTGACGGAAATACCTTCTTTCCGAATGTCTTCCACAATGCCCATGTCAGTATCAGCCAAAGCTGTTACCAATAAAAAATCGTTAGCATTCAAGTGCTTGATGGCATGTGCGAAGTAGAAGGAGGTGCCTCCCGGCATATATATGGTATTTTTAGGGGTTACGACTTTATCTTGGGTAATATAACCGATGCAACATAGACTGTGTGTGTTCATTTCTTTGTTGGCTTTTTATTGCTTTATTGTATTGATTCCGTAAATTGGGCGCGAAGATAGTGATTTAATAACAATTCGACTATATTTGCAGCTGTAAATGTAGCCTCATTGAATATGAATTCATTAAAAACGAAAAGAGTACGTATGATAGTTGGCATTATAGTGGGTATTGTGGCTGTTGCGGTCATAGTGGGATTCGTTTTTGTCAATCAGCCGAGTTTCGGGAGGGCTCCTCAAGGAGAACGGTTGGAGAGGATTAAGAAGTCGCCTCATTACAAAGACGGAGAATTCCGGAATCTGCACAGTACGATGATGATGACTTCCCAAAAGGGACGTTTGGGAGCTTTCTGGGGATTCTTGTTTAAGCAAGAAACCGATTTACGTCCTGAAAAAGAGATTCCGGTTATAAAGACGGACCTCAGCAAGATAAGCAAGGACGAGAATGTATTGGTATGGTTCGGACATTCATCCTATTTTATCCAGATAGACGGAAAGCGTATACTGGTAGACCCCGTATTTTGTGGGGCTTCTCCGGTTTCGTTTGTAAACAAGCCGTTCAAGGGGGCGGATGCCTACAAGCCTGCCGATATGCCGGAGATTGACTATCTGGTGATATCACATGACCATTGGGATCATCTGGATTATGAAACGGTGATGCAGCTGAAAAATCGGGTAGATAAGGTGGTCTGTCCTTTGGGGGTAGGTGAACATTTCGAGTATTGGGGATTTGAGAAATCATCCCTGGTTGAGCTGGATTGGTTTGAAGATACTGTACTGGATAAGGGATTTCTGCTTCATTGCTTGCCCGCCCGGCATTTTTCGGGCCGCTCGTTGAAAGCGAATCAGGCACTATGGGCCTCTTTCCTTATCGAAACCCCTTCGCAGAAGATTTATATGGGCGGTGATAGTGGATATGATACGCATTTTGCCGAAATAGGCAAGCAATATCCCGGCATTGACCTTGCCATATTGGAGAATGGGCAGTATAACGAAGATTGGAAATATATCCATACCATGCCCCAATATTTGGGACAAGTGGCCAGGGACTTGAATGCGGAAAAGATTCTGACTGTCCATCATTCCAAATATGCTTTGGCTAGACACCGCTGGGACGAACCGTTGAAGAATGCCATGAATCTGAAAGAGAAAGACTCTTTGAACGTGTTGATGCCTATTATAGGGGAAGTGGTCCGGTTAAAATAATGAACGATATTGATTATTTAGCTATTGACGAGTTATTAACGGAAATATATATCCCTATCGAAAATAAAAGTAAGATAATATGTTGGAATTACCCGAAGTTATCACCCTGAGCAAACAAGTGAACAACGCCTTGAGCGGTAAAACAATCACGCAGGTATTCAATGCCACCAAACCGCATAAGTTTACGTTCTATAACGGCAATCCGTCGGAGTATGGTAAACTGCTCGTAGGCAAAACCATCCTTTCATCCGAAGGATATGGCATGTTTGTCAATTTCAATCTTTCGGATAATGTGATCATGAACATAGGCGACGGAGTCAGTGTCCGTTATTATAGTGCGGGAGATGAGATTCCTGCCAATTACCAGTTGTTGCTGACGTTTAATGATGATTCATTCCTTGTCTTCACGGTTGCAATGTATGGTTTTATCAATGTTTATCCTGATAGCTATATCGACAATAAGTACTATAAATTGAGTCGGGAAAGCATTTCGCCGTTGAGCGATAAATACACCGAAGCGGAATTTGAGAAACTCGTTGCCGAAGCAAAGAAGACCCTCTCTGCTAAAGCTCTATTGGCAACCAATCAGCATATTCCCGGTGTCGGTAACGGCGTAACGCAGGATATTCTGTTCAATGCGCGGATAAATCCCAAACAGAAAGTGCTACTTCTGTCGGATAATCAGAAAGAAGTTCTTTTTAATGCTCTAAAAAAAACATTGGTGGATATGACTTCTGAGGGCGGACGCGATACGCAAACAGATCTTTATGGCAACGCCGGAGGCTACAAAACCATTCTTTCTGCCAAAACATGGAAGAATCCTTGTCTCCGTTGTGGCAGTACCATCATAAAAGAGGCTTATATGGGTGGTTCGGTATATTATTGCCCAACGTGTCAACAGATAAAAGAATAAATGTTCACATCTTCTTAGAATCCTTTATATGCAATACAAGGAATTAATAAACTGTTATACAGAACATTAATTCCTTGTATTGCATTCTATTAATTTCATGTCTACATGATATTCATATCCTGCGAACACGATATGAATATCTTCTTTTCTTTATACTTTGTACGGACAAAAGGAGCGTTTTATAAAGCCCGCCCTTTGTAAACGTTTGACTGGGACAATGGAACCAGGACTCCGTTCAGCGTCAGGGTATTCGAATTGAAGTTCGGGCTGATTCTTGCCGATGCATTATTGCCGCCGTTGGTCAGTGTGATATACACTTGTGCGGATATTCCGATGCCTTGTACGCTGAAGCTGCAATTCACGTTTCCCTTTTTGTCGGTCGTGATTTTCATTTCCTTTCTGCTGCCGTCCACTGTGATGCCGCCTATTCCGTTGGGGCCTGCAAGGGCATTGTTGGCAGCTATTTGTACGGATGCGTGTTCACCGTCCATCAGAACGAAGTTTGTTGTCGATGAAACAAATGCGCTCCGTCCTCTCTTGAACACCAGCTGGTCTGCTTCCAATACAAACTTGCCCTCTTTCAATGCCTGGACGGCAATGGCATAGTTCCTTTCATTTTCCGCTTTTTCGCGTGCTTTCTGGGCTTCGCGTTGGGCTTTACGCTCTGCTTGGCGTGTTTCGCTGCTACTCTGTGCATACATCAGGGTCGATGCACTTACCAACACCAGTGTGATTAATGTAATGATTCGTTTCATAATTGTTCTTTGTTATTTAGTTAAGACCTTCTGGTTGATTAACAAATGAAAAGCCAAAAAGATGCAGCTTGAATCTTAAATAAGCGTAAGACTTAACACTTCTTTGGTTTTGTTGGAAGTTCGTATTAAATTTCTTCCAAGGCATAATACTGGTAATCCCGGAGAATGGTCTGAAGAAAGTTTTCCGGGTTACTGTCATGAGGAGTGATGGAGAGAAGTTCCTGCACTTTTTTCGCAAGGGAGGCAATGCGGCGTGTACGGTCTTTTTTACCCGATTGCAGGGTCCGGGTAATGACGTTGATTTGCTCCAATGACAAGTCGGAAGCTTGTGGATAGGTAGGTCGGTAGTCTTTGGTCAGGTAGTCGAACTCATCGAGGCTGACGTGTATCTTGCGGTAATTCTTTTCCTTGATTACCATGGTGCCGGCGGCAAGGTCTCCCATTCGCTGGCTGTTTTTGGTCAAAAGGACGACCAGAAGTCCCAGACCACCGGTCACCGGTCCGTCGATAGGGAAGAGAAGCCATCGGAGCAGGTACGAGCCTATGCCGGGCGTGGAGCCGTCTGCCTTTACGACACGAATGTTCATCAGCCGCTTGCCGAAACTTTGTCCCTGGTTGAACATTTCGCAGAGAAATGCATAAAGCAAGACTGGCAGGTAGACAATGGTAAAAAAGAAAAGCATCGTGAAATCAGAGGGTAGATGAATCCGTGAAAACAAGGCCAAAGTAGAAAATACATAGAATCCGAGCAGAATATAATCTATGGCCAGTGCAATGAGCCGCTCACCGATACTGGCAGGCGTTTGACTGATGCGGACAAATTGTCCGGTGATAATTGTAGATTCTGCCATTCCTGATAAAACATTTTTAGTATTTCATTGCAAATATATCATTATTCTCTTATTTTTGTTACCTATTTCAGACAAAACTTCTCTGAAATAGTCATGGGGTATGAAAGAAGTGACGTTTATCCGGCAGAACATCGAAAAATGGAAACGAGCAGAAACAATGGTGGAGCAGGCGGAAAGTCTGTCTCCCGATGAACTTGCCGACGCATATACGGAGCTTACGGCAGATCTGGCTTTTGCCCAAACGCATTTCCCCGCTTCCCGCATCACTATCTATCTGAACAATCTTGCCTCGGCATTGCACAACCGCATTTATAGAAACAAGCGCGAGAAATGGTCAAGAATTATCACCTACTGGACCCGTGAAGTGCCTTCGGCCATGCACGATGCACGCCGTGAGCTGGTGGCTTCCTTCATTATATTTGTGGTCAGCGCATTGATAGGAGTGGTATCCGCTGCCGGAGACCCCGATTTTGTGCGTTTGATTTTAGGAAACTCCTATGTGGATATGACTTTGAACAATATCGCTAATGGTGAACCTATGGCTGTATATAACGGTTCCTCCGAGTTCCCCATGTTTCTGAGTATCACGCTGAACAATATCATGGTCTCCTTCAACTGCTTTGCCATGGGGTTGCTGACCAGTTTTGGCACCGGATACATGCTCCTTAACAATGGTATCATGATAGGGGCTTTCCAAACCTTCTTTTATCAGCACGACTTGCTTTGGGAGTCCTTCCTTGCCATTTGGCTGCACGGGACACTCGAAATCTGGGCGATTATTGTAGCCGGTGCCGCCGGTCTTGCCCTGGGCAACGGATGGCTCTTTCCCGGAACCTATTCAAGGCTGGAATCTTTCAAACGGGGAGCCAAAAAAGGACTGAAAATAGTGGTGGGTACGGTACCCGTATTCATCATGGCAGGATTTATAGAAGGATTCGTTACCCGCCATACCGAACTTCCGGATGCTTTGAGGTTCGGCTTTATTCTACTCTCTTTGTCGTTTATCTTTTTTTATTATATTTATTTACCTAACAGAAAGAAGCATGGAAGCACAGAAACCTAAAATCGCACTGTATGTACAACGTTCTTTTGGAGAGAAACTAACTGCTACCTTTGATTTTATCAAAGAGAATTGGAAGCCGTTGATGAAATTCACCACATATCTGATGTTGCCGCTTTGTCTGCTTCAGGGACTGAGCTTGAACGGGCTGATGAGCGGTACAATGGCTCTGGGTGATATGACCGGAGGCTCGTTCGACTCTTCTGTTGTCGGAGCGTCCATCATGGCACTGGTGACTTATTACAGTCTGTATGCCGTTCTCTATCTGCTAGGAACTGTCATGCTGACCTCTTTGGTCTACGCATTGGTCCGTACTTACAATGAACGGGAAGAACGCTTGGAGGGAGTGACGTTAGGGATGCTGAAGCCCTTGTTGTTCCGTAATGTCAGAAGGGTATTTCTGATAATGATTATCGGTGTGCTTTTGGTGCTGTTTGTAGGGCTTATTGTTGGTTTTATAGCCACCGTCATTCCGTTCATGGCGATTGCGTTCTTGTTCGTTCTGCTCGTTGTGGTGGTGTCTGTGCCACTTGCTATTTGGGCTCCAGTCTATCTGTTCGAAGATATCTATATCATAGATGCCTTGAAGAAGGCCTACCGACTGGGTTTCGCTACCTGGGGAGGTATCGTACTGATTTCCATTGTTATGGGATTCATCGCCGCCATCTTGCAGGGAGTGACGATGATTCCATGGTATATCGGGACTATTGTGAAATATATCTTTGCAATGACTGATGCAGGTGGCGGTGCCACTGTATCGGCAGCCTATAGCTTTGTGCTTTATCTGCTGGCGGTGGTCCAGGCATTCGGCGTTTATATGTCCATGATTTTCTCATTGCTGGGACTGGCTTATCAATACGGTCATGCTTCGGAAAAGATAGATTATGTGATGGTGGAGAGTGATATTGACAATTTTGATAAACTCTGATAACGGACTATGAATATGGCTCCGGCTGATACACTGGTTTGTGATACTGCACAGGTTGCCGCTTGGCAGTCTGACCCGGCGTTTGCTTACAGTCGTGAGTTGATAGCTCCCGAAATTAATGTACTTGAGTGGTTCAGCAGATGGTTCGGCAAGCTGCTGGACAAGATATTCGGGAATACGTTGGTGGCAGAATATTCGGAGGTCGTATTGATATGCATTGCCGTTCTTATCCTGGTATTGGTCATTTGGTTTGTGTACAAGAAGCGTCCGGAACTGTTCATGCGTTCGCGCAAGAGTACCCTGCCCTATACAGTGGGGGAGGATACCATCTATGGAGTGGATTTTGCGGAGGGAATTGCCGATGCGCTTGTCCGGACGGATTATCGGGAGGCGGTGCGTTTGCTCTATCTGCAGACATTGAAACAGCTCAGTGATGAGAAACGTATAGACTGGCAGTTGTATAAAACGCCTACACAATATATCTATGAAGTCCGTCTGCCAGCTTTCCGCCAAATGACCAGCCATTTTTTACGGGTACGTTACGGAAATTTTGAAGCGACCGAAACATTGTTCCATGCGATGCGGGATTTGCAGAAAGAAGTGGAGAAAGGAGGGATGGCATGAAGGGGAACCATTGGTTTATAGCCGGTATCATTGCTTTTCTGGTGTTGATGTTTGCGATAGAGTGCCGTCTGCCGAAGAAGTTTGTCTGGAACCCTACGTTCAGCCATTATGACAAGCAACCGTTCGGCTGTGCCGTGTTCGATAGCCTGCTGTCTTCATCGTTGCCGAAGGGATATTCGTTGTCGAGAAAGACTTTTTATGAGCTGGAGCAGGAAGATACGACGCTCCGCCGCGGAATACTGGTTGTTACCGATAACCTGCATCTGACGGATGTAGATGTGGAGGCGATGTTGAAGATGGCGGGACGGGGAGACCGGATTATGCTGGCGGGGAGCTCTTTCAGCCGTATTTTGAAAGATACGCTGGGATTTGAGTGCAGCTATTCCTATTTCAGTCCGTCGGCTTTGAAAAAATATGCCACTGCATTGCTCTCGAAAGACAGTTTGTGCTGGGTGGGGGATTCGGCGGTTTATCCGCAGCAGACTTTCTGTTTCTATCCCCAACTTTGTCAGTCTTATTTCTTTGCAGATTCCATTTCTAGTAAAGTGTTAGCGGAAAAAACTGTTACCGGAGAAGCTGCTCATCCGGTTGCCATGTCGGTTTCTTGGGGAAAAGGGGAAGTTATACTGGCTTCCACTCCCCTGCTTTTTACGAACTATGGTGTGCTGGATGGGAAGAATGCGGCTTATCTTTTTCGTATATTGTCCCAAATGGGTGGATTTCCCATTGTCCGTACCGAAGGCTATATGAAAGAAACAGCCCAGGCACAGATGTCTCCTTTTCGCTATTTCCTTTCGCAGCCTCCGCTTCGCTGGGCATTGTACCTGAGTATGGTTTCCATCCTGCTCTTTATGATATTTACAGCCCGTAGGAAGCAGCGTGCCATTCCCGTTATCCGCGAACCGGAGAATAAGTCTTTGGAGTTTGCAGAGTTGATAGGTACCCTTTATTATCAGAAGAAGGACCATGCTGACTTAGTCCGTAAGAAATATCTCTATTTTGCGGAGGAACTGAGGAGGGAAATGCAAGTGGATGTGGAGGAAGTGGCAGAGGATGAGCGCTCTTTCGGCAGGATTGCCCGGAAGACGGGTATGGAAGCGGGGGAAATTGCCGCATTCATCCGCGAGGTGAGGCCGGTGGTGTACGGAGGGCGCAGCATCTCTGAGGAGGAGATGAAACGGCTTGTCGATAAAATGAATGAAATAATCAATCATATATAAAGAAGATATTTATGGAAGAGAACACAGAAAAACGGGTGGATTTGACTCTCTTTTCCGAGAAGATGCAGGCGTTGAAGGCCCGGATTGCTACGGTCATAGTGGGGCAGGAGCAGACGGTGGACCTGGTGCTGACGGCTGTCCTGGCAAACGGCCATGTGTTGCTGGAAGGAGTGCCGGGAGTGGCAAAGACACTGCTTGCCCGTCTGGTGGCACGCTTGATTGAGGCGGACTTCAGCCGCATTCAGTTTACTCCGGACCTGATGCCGAGTGACGTGCTGGGTACTACGGTCTTCAACATGAAGACCAATGATTTTGACTTCCATCAAGGACCGGTGTTTGCCGACATCGTGCTGGTGGACGAGATAAACCGTGCTCCTGCCAAGACGCAGGCAGCCTTGTTTGAGGTCATGGAAGAACGGCAGGTCAGCATTGACGGCACCACGCATCAGATGGGGGAACTCTATACAATTCTGGCAACCCAGAATCCGGTGGAGCAGGAGGGTACTTATAAGTTGCCCGAAGCGCAGTTGGACCGTTTCTTGATGAAGATAACCATGGGATACCCCTCGTTGGAGGAGGAGGTGGATATTCTGGAACGTCACCACACGAATGCTTCGCTGGTGAAGCTGGACAGTCTGGCGCCTGTCCTTACAAAGGAAGAACTGCTGTCATTGCGCAGGCTGATGGAGCGGGTGTTTGTGGACCGTACACTGCTTCAGTACATTGCACTGATTGTGCAGCAGACGCGTACCAGCAAAGCCGTGTATTTAGGAGCCTCTCCACGTGCATCTGTGGCAATGATGCAGGCTTCAAAGGCGTATGCACTGTTGCAGGGACGTGATTTCGTGACACCGGAGGACATCAAGTTCGTTGCTCCGTATGTGCTTCAGCACCGCTTGATATTGACGGCGGAGGCCGAGATGGAAGGTTACTCGCCGGTAAAGGTGACACAACGTCTGATTGATAAAGTGGAAGTGCCGAAATGAGACTGGGCCGCCGCTTCTATATGGCTCTTGTGCTGATTATCCTGCTGATGGGTATCGGGTATGTCTTTGCTCCATTTTTTGCAATCGGGCAGTGGGCGCTGTTTGTCCTGGCCTTGTCGGTGCTGGTGGATGGAGCTATGCTCTATCGCGTTCGTGGCATCCGGGCATTCCGTCAGTGCGCTACCCGTTTCTCCAACGGAGATGAAAACGCCGTGAACATACGTGTGGAGAGCAGTTATCCGTATCCGGTGGCTGTGGAAGTTGTGGATGAGATTCCTTTTGAATTCCAGTTACGGAATGTTGATTTCAAGATGAAGCTCCGGGCGAATGAGGGCAGGACGATTACGTATCATCTGCGTCCCACGCGGCGGGGGATTTACTCTTTCGGACGGATTCGGGTGTTTGTGGCAGGCAGAATGGGATTGCTTTCCCGCAGATATACCTGCGATGCTCCGCTGGATGTCAAGGTATATCCGTCCTATCTGATGCTCCATCGGTATGAGCTGCTGGCCATCAGTGACAACCTGACCGAGCTGGGGATAAAGCGCATCCGCAGGGTGGGGCATCATACGGAGTTCGAACAGATAAAGGAGTATGTGAAAGGGGATGATTACCGCACGATAAACTGGAAGGCGAGTGCCCGGCGGCACGAACTCATGGTCAATGTCTATCAAGACGAACGTTCCCAGCAAATCTATAATGTGATAGACAAGGGGCGGGTTATGCAGCAGGCATTTCGCGGAATGACTTTGCTCGACTATGCAATCAACGCCTCCCTTGTCCTTTCATACGTTGCCATGCGGAAGGAGGATAAAGCCGGACTGGTGACGTTTAACGAGCACTTTGATACATTTATCCCCGCTTCCCGACAGCCCGGACAAATGCAGGCGTTATTGGAGAACCTTTACAGCCAGCAGACTACTTTTGGGGAGACCGACTTTTCCTCATTGTGCGTACACTTGAACAAGCATGTCAACAAACGGAGCCTTTTGGTGCTGTACACCAACTTTTCCGGTATAAGCAGCCTGAACCGCCAACTGGCTTATCTACAGCAGTTGAACCGTCAGCACCGGTTGCTTGTCATCTTCTTTGAAGATACCGATTTGGAAGAGTACATCGCCACGCCTGCAAAAGATACGGAAGGTTATTACCGTCATGTCATTGCCGAGAAATTTGTATTTGAGAAGCGGTTGACTGTTTCCACCTTGAAGCAGCACGGCATCTGTTCTTTACTGACTACACCGGAGAATCTTTCTGTCGATGTGATAAACAAGTATCTGGAGATGAAGTCACGTAACCAGATATAAAGACAGTAACTAAGGTTATATAATCCGTAATAAGGGTAGTGAAAGTATCCGGATTTTCCTCTAATTTTGTAATTGGGATATTGTGAACGTTTGGAAAACATATCCTTAACGATTTTAGATAACTGAAGTTGCAATAATTGAGAATGGCTTTATAGGTGATGAAAGACAATACATTGGACATAAAGACTGTATGTGAGTGTAACCGGTGTTTGGGATGCAAAACGCTGCATCCCCAGGTAAGTATTATTAATCTGGAAAATCCTAATGTGTATCAGGATGCCGTGAAGTTTGAGTTCTATGCTATCCTGCTGATAGAGGATTGTGAAGGGGGATACGACTGTTGCGGGCGGAAATATTATGATTATTCCAATGCTACGATGGTATTTCTTACTCCCGGCGAGATATTCCGGATGAACAAGAACAATACGCTTCCGGACAAAGGCTGGCTGCTGGCATTTCATCCCGATTTATTGCTTTGTACTACGTTAAAGAATCATATCGACAACTATACTTTCTTTTTCTACCGCAAGGAGGAGGCGTTGCATCTGTCACAGCGCGAAACGGCCAAAGTGACGTGTTGCCTTGAGAATATCGAGGATGAACTTCATCATTCCATTGATACGCATAGCAATACCATCTTGTCCCGTCACATCGAATTGCTGCTGGATTATTGCTCACGTTACTATGAGCGGCAATTCATCACCCGTGAGAATAAGAACAAGATGATTCTGGGGAAAATGGAAGGGATATTGGACGAATATATCACTTCCGGAAAGTTGCAGGAGGGGAAGCTGCCCACTTCCGGATGCTGTGCCGAAAGACTGAATCTTTCGACGGCTTACTTTGATGATTTGCTGAGGTTTGAAACCGGCAAGACATTGGCTGAACATTTCCAGCTCAAATGCTTGTACACGGCCAGGAAGATGTTGTCGGAAGGCGGTAATACACCTGCTGCCGTAGCGCGTCGGCTGGGCTATCCGAGTGTGCAATATTTCAGTCTGGTGTTTAAGAAAGCAACGGGAGTTGCACCGAATGAATATAGATATTCACAAAATTGAGATGATGCAGATAGAATGAATTTATTAGACCAAAATATTTTATAATGGAGACCAAAGCTATATTTTTAGATGTAGACGGAACATTGGTGAGTTTCGACACTCACCGCGTTCCGCAGTCGGCTATCGAAGCGTTGCAGCAAGTTCATGAATCCGGTATAAAAATCATAATAGCAACTGGGAGGGCGTTTACCGATCTTCACGAACTTGAAGAGATTCCATACGATGCAGTGATAGCTTTGAATGGGTCCGATTGTGTACTGAGAGATGGCACTCCTATATCTCGTAAACAGATTCCCGAAAAGGATTTTCAGAGGGTACTGGTATTGGCTCAACATTATGGGTTTGCTCTGGCTATCGAAACGAATAAAGGTATTTTTGTCAACGAACTCAACCCGACCGTCATCGAATTGGCCAGGCTGGTCAATCACCCTACACCGCCGGTGGCAGACATCGAAAAAGAGTTTATGGGAGGCGAATGTTGTCAGTTATGCATATATTGTGATGAAGAAATGGAAAAAGAAGTAATGGCACAACTTCCCGGACTTTCTGTTTCCAGATGGAACCCTTTCTTCGCGGATGTCAATGTGGCGGGAGTAAACAAGGCTATGGGTATCAATGAGTTTGCTTCCTATTATGGATTTGATGTTTCAAGAACCATCGCTTTTGGTGATGGCGGGAATGATATTTCCATGATTCGTGCAGCCGGGATGGGAATAGCTATGGGAGGAGCTTCCGAGGCTGTGAAAAGCGTTGCCGATTATATAACGGAGGCGGTGGATGAGAATGGTGTCCGGAACGCCTTGATTCGTTTCGGTATTCTGGAATAAAAATCGGCTATCAAAACTGATGAAAACTATAGTCTGTAAATATTATGCTTTTTAGAAAAATTACTTAAAGGATTTAATTTTAGCATCAATATTTTTAATTTGGAGGAATCTAAGTCATTTGACCAATATTTTGAGCGGATATTGATTAGTAAAGATACATTTTTGATTAAGGAAGGAGAAATAGAAAGATATAGTTATTTCGTTTTTGATGGGATATTGCGTTGTTGGCTTTTGAATCATAAAGGGGAAGAGTAAATTTTTTGGTTTTGTAAAGAAGGTACGTTTTCAATGTCGAACATGTCTTTTACCTTACAAACATGATCTGCATTTAATGTGCAGACAATTGTAGATAGCGTTATTTACCGAATAGACAAGAAGCGAGTAGATGAACTGTATACTGCTATTCCTAAGGTAAAAACTGTATTTGAAGATTTGAATGCTATACTACTGAGTAAACTCTTGAAAAGAAATATCGACTTGATTAAATATTCTCCTGAATAGTATTATCTACAGATGATTGAAGGATATGGCATTACATTAAACTATATACCACTCAAAGATATAGCTTCTTATTTGGGTATCATGCCACAAGTACTAAGCAAAATCCGTAAACGTATTTTTTAACTTGGGTTCAGTGTATTGAATGTATAAGTTCCGAACTTTGCGGTTTTAAATAGCAATTACAATTATGATTAGAAAAATTAAAGTTACGGATTATCCACGTTTGATAGAAATTTGGGAAAGTGCAGTATTGAGTACACATGATTTTCTTAAAGAAGAAGATTTTCTATACTATAAGGAACAGCTTCCGGTATATTTTCAGTATGTCATTCTATTCGGGTTTGAACAGGAGGGAATCTTAATCGGATTTATGAGAATTGCAGAAGGAAATCTTGAAATGTTGTTTATTACCAATAATTATTGAGGCACAGGAATTGGGGAAAAACTGGTTACTTATGCCATAAATCATTTGCAGGTAACGAAAGTCGATGTGAACGAGCAGAATATTCAAGCTGTCGGTTTTTATAAATATATAGGCTTTAGCGTATACAAAAGGTCCGATTTGGACGGAGAAGGTAAAGAATATCCTATTTTACACATGCAGTTGTAGTTCGTAAGTCAGACCCCGATTTTAAAAATCATCATTTTTGCCAGCACTACTTTTTCTTCTCATATTCGGCTTTAACTATCTGACAGCAAGAATTTAACCACGTGTTTTTTTCTGTTTTTTTTGTTTATAATAAATAATATTTGTTAATGTCTATTTCGGGCTTATTTTCCGTTTTCTTTGTGCAAATATGGTGATTAAGGGGCGAACTCCGTTGTCTATAGTGCCGGAAGTATGGCTTTGGCTCCCCGTATATGGGCATTTTTTCCCTTCATGTCCTGTGTGTAATGCAGAGAAGCTTGGCGCATAATTCCCGAAACCTTATTACAAAACTTCGTCCCACGCATGTGTGTTCGCCGGTTTGCCTGCGTGAACCGTCGAGCCCACGTGCGTGGGACGAGGGTTTACATGAACCTTCATAATAAAAAGCATGGGACATACGTGGATTCTGCCTATACCTTCTTCCAGTTTTGTCCCTATCCGGAGGACGGTCTGCCCATTCATTGCTGCTCAGTTTCTTATTCTTGTGATGTAAGTCTGAGAAAGCTGAAACTCGAAAATTGCTTATGCACCGGATATTTCGGGTCCCCATTTTTGCCGGAGCGAGAAAAAGAAAAAGCTCTGAAATACTTGAATTTCAGAGCTTTGCTTTAATTTACTATTTGCTTTCGCGGTGCGTACGGGACTCGAACCCGTGACCCCATGCGTGACAGGCATGTATTCTAACCAACTGAACTAACGCACCATTATTTCATTCTTTCGTTGCTATCTCTCTTGATTGCGGTTGCAAAGGTAGGCATTTCTTTGATATCTGCAATAGCTATGGCGAACTTTTTTCCAAGCGTTTTGTGCTGTATTTGCTTTATATCCTCATATTGAGAAGATTGGAAAAATAAGAGAAAAGTAAATTTAACAACTGTTTAGAAATACGTTTATGCACTGTTTTATTCTTGATATGAAAACCTTTCCTGGAGAAAACGAAACATTTCGGAGCTTGTTTTAAACTTCTTGCTCGAAAAGTTCGTTGTTTTGCAATAAATCGTTATTTTTGCGGACTCAAAACGAGAATGTTGTAATTTGAAAAATGATAAAAAACATTTTAGGATGATGAAAACAGCCAAACTGTTGCTGCACTGCCCTGACAAACCAGGCATATTGGCAGAAGTAACAGACTTTATAACGGTGAATAAAGGTAATATTATCTATCTGGATCAGTATGTAGACCATGTAGAGAATATCTTTTTTATGCGTATTGAATGGGAATTGAAAGATTTTCTGGTGCCTCAGGAAAAGATTGAGGATTATTTTGCCACTTTGTATGCACAGAAATATGAGATGAATTTCCGTCTCTATTTCTCCGATACAAAACCGCGTATGGCTATCTTTGTTTCAAAGATGTCCCATTGCTTGTTCGACTTGTTGGCGCGTTACACCGCTGGTGAGTGGAATGTGGAGATACCTCTTATTATAAGCAATCATCCCGATTTGCAGCACGTGGCCGAGCGTTTCGGTATTCCTTTCCATCTTTTCCCCATTACCAAAGAGACAAAGGAGGAACAAGAGAAGAAGGAAATGGAGTTACTGGCAAAGCATAAGATAACTTTCATAGTGCTGGCGCGCTACATGCAGGTCATTTCCGAGCAAATGATAAACGCTTATCCCAATAGGATAATCAATATCCATCACTCTTTCCTTCCGGCATTTGTGGGAGCGAAGCCCTATCATGCTGCGTTTGAACGTGGAGTGAAGATTATTGGAGCTACCAGCCACTATGTTACCACAGAATTGGATGCCGGTCCCATCATAGAGCAGGATGTGGTGCGTATTACACACAAGGACACTGTGCAGGATTTGGTGAACAAGGGTAAGGACTTGGAAAAGATTGTGCTTTCTCGTGCTGTTCAGAAGCATATTGAACGCAAGGTGTTGGCATATAAGAACAAAACGGTAATATTTAATTAGTTGATAGTTGATAATTGATAGTTGATGGTGGGGAACTTGTCATTACCTTTCAATTATTACCTTTCAATGGTCAATTCTCAATTAAAAAAATGAAAGTTGCAGTTGTCAAATATAATGCAGGCAATATCCGTTCGGTGGATTATGCTTTGAAGCGTCTGGGAGTAGAGGCAGTGATTACGGCGGATGAGGCTGTGCTACGTGCTGCCGATAAGGTTATCTTTCCCGGTGTGGGAGAGGCGGAAACCACTATGGACTTTTTGCGTGCCGGTGGTATGGATAGGCTGATAAAGGAGTTACGCCAGCCGGTATTGGGCATTTGCCTGGGCATGCAGTTGATGTGCCGCCACTCTGAAGAGGGGGATGTGGATTGCCTGGGTATTTTTGATACTGATGTGAAACGTTTCATTTCGCAGAGGCACGAGGATAAAGTACCTCATATGGGATGGAATACCATTGCCCGGACGAATAGCGGACTTTTTAAAGGCTTTACTAAAGAAGAGTTTGTTTATTTCGTACATAGTTTCTATGTGCCAGTCAATGATTGTACGGCAGCCGTGACGGATTACATTCATCCGTTCAGTGCCGCTTTGCATAAAGGCAATTACTACGCCACACAGTTCCATCCGGAAAAGAGTGGAAGTGTGGGAGAGCGTATTTTGCGGAATTTCCTGGAACTGTAAATCGTCAAATCGTAAATAAAATGATAGAACTGATTCCCGCTATTGACATTATTGACGGAAAATGTGTACGCCTTTCCCAAGGCGATTATGACAGCAAGAAGGTGTACAACGAAAATCCCGTGGAAGTGGCCCTGGAGCTGGAGGCTCATGGTATCCGCAGACTTCATGTGGTCGATTTGGACGGTGCGGCTTCCCATCATGTGGTAAACTACCGTACGTTGGAACAGATAGCTGTGCGTACGTCTCTTATTATTGATTTTGGAGGTGGGGTGAAGAGTGATGAAGATTTGGTGATAGCTTTTGAGAACGGTGCGCAGATGGTGACCGGTGGCAGCATTGCTGTGAAGAATCCCGAATTGTTCTGCAAATGGCTTCAAATGTATGGTTCCGAGAAAATTATTCTTGGCGCTGATGTGAAAGAGCATAAAATAGCCGTCAATGGTTGGAAGGATGAGAGTGGCTGCGAACTGTTTCCGTTCTTGAAAGACTATGTAGAGAAGGGGGTCCGTAAGGTTATCTGTACTGATATCAGTTGTGACGGAATGCTGCAAGGACCATCGATAGCGTTGTATAAGGAGATACTGGAGCACCATCCTGAACTCTATCTGATAGCAAGTGGAGGCGTAAGCTGTGCCGATGATATACGCCATTTGGAAGTTGTCGGCATACCTGCCGTTATTTTCGGTAAGGCTCTGTACGAAGGCCGCATCACCTTCAAAGAACTGGAAAACTTTGTTAGTTGAAAGGTGAAAATTAATCACTTATAACTCATAACTTATAACTCAAACCGCCGTGTTAGCAAAAAGAATCATTTCTTGCCTCGACATTAAAGATGGGCAGACAGTGAAAGGTACCAATTTCGTGAACCTCCGCCAGGCCGGCGACCCGGTAGAACTGGCGCGTGCTTATAGTGAGCAGGGTGCCGACGAACTGGTTTTTCTCGACATCACAGCCAGTTTTGAAGGCCGTAAGACTTTCACTGAATTGGTGAAACGCATAGCTGCGAATATCAGCATTCCTTTTACTGTAGGTGGAGGCATTCATGAACTGGGTGACGTGGATAGGCTACTGAATGCAGGTGCCGATAAAATCTCCATCAATTCCTCAGCTATCCGCCGTCCCGGATTGATAGACGAGATTGCGAAGAACTTCGGTTCTCAGGTTTGTGTACTGGCAGTTGATGCCAAACAGACAGAGAAGGGATGGCGATGCTACTTGAACGGTGGTCGTGTGGAAACGGATAAGGAACTGTTTGCGTGGACAAAAGAAGCCCAGGAACGTGGTGCGGGCGAGATATTGTTCACCAGCATGAATCACGACGGTGTCAAGACCGGTTATGCCAATGAAGCGCTTTCCAGCCTTGCCGACGGATTGTCCATCCCCATCATTGCATCGGGAGGGGCAGGTGCCAAAGAACATTTTCGTGACGTCTTTTTGCAGGGAAAAGCAGATGCTGCCCTGGCAGCCAGTGTTTTTCATTTCGGAGAAATCAAAATTCCCGAATTAAAATCGTATCTTTGTGCCCAAGGAATTGCGATGAGAAGATGAAGGTGAGTTTACGATTGGACGATTTACGATTTACGATTGGGATTACTCAAGCAAATCATAAGTCTCCAGTCACTTAAAGTAATATCAATCGTAAATAGTAAATAGCTAAATCGTAAATAGAATGGATTTTGACAAGATGAACGGACTCGTTCCGGCGATTATACAAGATGCAGATACCGCTAAGGTGCTGATGCTTGGCTTCATGAACAAGGAGGCTTATGACAAGACGGTGGAAACTGGAAAGGTGACTTTCTTCAGCCGTACCAAGAACCGTCTTTGGACGAAAGGCGAGGAGAGTGGCAACTTCCTGAATGTGGTTTCCATGAAGGAAGACTGTGACCGGGATACGTTACTGGTGCAGGTACATCCCGTAGGCCCGGTTTGCCATACCGGTACAGATACTTGCTGGGGTGAGAAGAACGAACAGCCGGTTATGTTTCTAAAGCTTCTTCAGGATTTCATCTGTAAGCGTTATGATGAAATGCCCGAAGGTTCCTATACGACCAGTCTTTTCCAGTCCGGTATCAACAAAATGGCACAGAAGGTAGGCGAAGAGGCTGTGGAAACCGTCATTGAGGCTTGCAACGGTACGGACGAACGCCTGATTTATGAAGGAGCTGATTTGTTGTATCACCTCATCGTGCTGCTCACATCCAAAGGATACCGCATTGAAGACCTTGCGCGTGAATTGGAGGAACGTCACAGTGCGACGTGGAAGAAACATTAAGTAATTAAAAATTAATAATTAAAATGGGGGTGGGCGAGGCGCTGATAAGATATACGGACGTAGAGATACACCAGCAGGAGTTGTGCGTACTGAACGATGTGAATTTGGAACTTCACAAAGGGGAGTTCGTGTACCTGGTAGGTAAAGTGGGCTCCGGCAAGACGAGCCTGCTCAAGACTTTCTATGGCGAACTGGATATTGCATCGGGCGAGGCTGAAGTATTGGGGTATGACATGCTCCATATTAAGCGTAAGCACATCCCGCAGTTGCGCCGTAAGCTGGGAATCGTATTCCAGGACTTCCAGTTGCTGACAGACCGTACGGTGTACGATAACCTTGAATTTGTTCTCCGTGCTACCGGTTGGAAGAGCAAAGGGGAGATTAAGGACAAAATAGAAGAGGTGTTGAACCTGGTGGGGATGAGCAACAAAGGATATAAGCTGCCTAATGAACTGTCGGGTGGTGAGCAACAGCGCATTGTGATTGCGCGTGCAGTGCTCAACTCTCCGGAGATAATCCTTGCGGATGAGCCTACCGGAAACCTGGATTCGGAAACCGGACATGCCATTGCAGAACTTCTGCACGGCATCAGTGAAGCCGGCGCACTGGTGGTGATGACCACGCACAACCTGCAGCTGCTGCGAGAGTTTCCCGGCAAGGTGTACCGGTGCGCAGACCATCTGATGACTGATGTTACAGCAGAATACGCCCCTGCAATAACCAATGATTAGTAGTTAAGTAGTTATCTCTAACTACTGATTCTTATAAAGAACAGAAATTAACGATAAAGCTCCGCAGCTGCCTACTTGTAGCTCGTAGCTTGTAACTATAAACTAATTAATACAGGAACGAAAATGAAAGTTTTAAAGTTTGGAGGTACTTCAGTAGGTTCGGCTCAGCGAATGAAGGAAGTGGCCAAATTGATTACCGATGGTGAACGTAAGATTGTGGTTCTCTCTGCCATGTCGGGTACCACAAACACATTGGTTGAGATTTCGGACTATCTGTACAAGAAGAATCCGGAAGGTGCCAACGAGATTATCAACAAGCTGGAAAGTAAATATCGCCAGCACATTGATGAACTCTTTGCTACTCCGGAGTATAAACAGAAAGGCCTGGAACTCATCAAATCACATTTTGACTATATCCGTTCTTATACCAAAGACCTCTTCACTCTGTTTGAGGAGAAAGTGGTGTTGGCTCAGGGCGAGTTGATTTCCACCGCCATGATGAACTACTATCTGCAGGAATGCGGCGTGAAGTCTGTGTTGCTTCCGGCTTTAGAATACATGCGTACGGACAAGAATGCCGAGCCCGATCCGGTCTATATCAAGGACAAGCTCCAGGTTCAGCTGGAACTGCATCCGGATGCTGAGATTTATATCACTCAGGGGTACATCTGCCGCAACGCCTACGGCGAGATAGACAATCTGCAGCGTGGCGGAAGCGACTATACGGCTTCGCTGATTGGTGCTGCCATCAACGCTTCCGAAATCCAGATTTGGACGGATATCGACGGCATGCACAACAACGACCCCCGTATTGTGGACAAGACTGCGCCGGTGCGTCATCTGCATTTCGAAGAGGCCGCCGAGCTGGCATACTTCGGTGCCAAGATTCTGCACCCTACCTGCATCCAGCCTGCCAAGTATGCCAATATCCCCGTCCGTCTGCTCAATACGATGGACCCCACTGCTCCGGGTACGCTGATTTCCAATGATACGGAGAAGGGTAAGATTAAGGCGGTGGCTGCCAAGGACAACATTACGGCCATCAAGATAAAATCCAGCCGCATGTTGCTTGCTCACGGATTCTTGCGTAAGGTTTTCGAGATATTCGAGAGCTACCAGACTTCCATCGATATGATTTGTACTTCAGAAGTGGGTGTGTCCGTATCTATCGATAATGTGAAGCATCTCAATGAAATTCTGGATGACTTGAAGAAGTATGGCACAGTGACGGTGGACAAGGACATGTGCATCATCTGCGTGGTGGGCGACCTCGAATGGGAAAACGTCGGTTTCGAAGCCAAGGCATTGGATGCCATGCGCGACATACCGGTACGTATGATTTCTTTCGGTGGTAGCAACTATAATATTTCTTTCCTCATCCGCGAGTGCGACAAGAAGGCAGCGTTGCAGTCACTCAGTGATGCGCTGTTCAATGAGGAATAACTCTTGATATTTTTCAGACGCAGATTACACAGATGACGCAGATTCTTTTTGCTTCCTATTTGTGTAATCTGCGTCATCTGCGTCTGAAAAATTATTTGTAGACACCTCTTTCATCTTCCTTTTTTTAAACTAAACAAAGATTACGATTATTATATGAAAGGAACATTCCCTATCCATAAATTCCGCGAATTGCGTACTCCCTTCTATTACTACGACACAAAGGTCTTGCGCGACACACTTTCGTGCATCCGTACGGAAGCTGCCCGATATGGCAACTATTCGGTGCATTATGCTGTGAAGGCCAATGCCAATCCCAAGGTGCTTGCCATTATCCGCGAGAACGGCTTGGGTGCCGATTGTGTAAGTGGCGGTGAAATCCGTGCAGCCATCAAGGCAGGTTTTCCCACTGGCAAGATTGTTTTTGCAGGGGTGGGCAAGGCTGATTGGGAAATCAATCTGGGGCTGGATTATGACATTTTCTGCTTTAATGTGGAGTCTGTCCCCGAACTGGAGATTATCAACGAGCTGGCTGCCGCTAAAGGTAAGGTGGCCAATGTGGCTTTCCGTATCAATCCCAATGTAGGTGCCCATACCCATGCCAATATTACCACTGGGCTGGCCGAAAACAAGTTTGGTATCAGCATGCAGGATATGGACCATGTGATAGACATTGCGCAGAATATGAAGAACCTGAGATTCATCGGACTGCATTTCCACATCGGTTCCCAAATATTGGATATGGGCGATTTCGTGGCTTTGTGTAACCGCGTCAACGAATTGCAGGATAAGCTGGAAGCTCGCCATATCCGCATCGAGCACGTCAATGTGGGGGGCGGACTCGGCATTGACTACGGTCACCCCAACCGTCAGCCGATACCCGACTTCAAAAGCTACTTCGAGACTTACAACAGCCATCTGAAACTCCGTCTCCACCAGACGCTTCACTTCGAGCTGGGACGTGCGGTAGTGGGACAATGCGGTTCATTGATTTCGCAGGTGCTTTATGTGAAGCAGGGCACCAACAAGCAGTTTGCCATTCTGGATGCCGGCATGACGGATTTGATTCGTCCGGCACTCTACCAAGCGTTCCATAAGATAGAGAATATCACTTCGGATGCGCCGGTTCAGGCTTATGATGTCGTAGGGCCCATCTGTGAGTCTTCTGATGTATTCGGTAAGGCTATTGATTTGAATGGGGTGAAGCGTGGCGACCTTATCGCCCTCCGTTCGGCAGGGGCTTATGGCGAAATTATGGCTTCGGGCTATAACTGCCGTGAGCTGCCTCAAGGATATACGTCGGACGAGCTGGTATAGAGAAGCTGGAGATGCGTTGCATGAATGGCGAAGCATTTATTATACCAAGGCTTCTGTTTTTATATAAAAAATGTTATTGCGTGAACAACTTTTAAGGTTTCTTGTTACTTTTGTAATGATTTCAATTTAAATAAATACGATTATGATTACAGAAAAATTACAGAATGCAATTAATGAGCAGATTACGGCTGAGATGTGGTCTTCCAACCTTTATCTGGCAATGTCTTTCTATATGGAGAAAGAAGGTTATAACGGCATGGCTTCCTGGTTGAAGAAGCAGGCTTCTGAAGAAAAAGCTCATGCTTGTGAAATGGCTTCTTATATCATCAAGCGTGGCGGTAAGGCCAAACTGGACAAGATTGATGTTGTTCCCAATGACTTCGGTACTCCACTGGAAGTGTTCGAGCAGGTAGCCCAGCACGAACGCCGTGTTTCCAAAATGATTGATGAATTGGTAGATGTTGCCTCTGCCGAAAAAGATAAGGCTACACAAGACTTCCTTTGGGGATTCGTGCGCGAGCAGGTAGAAGAAGAAGCTACTGCCGACGGCATTGTAGATATGATAAAGAAAGCCGGTGATGCCGGAATCTTCTTCGTTGACTCAAAACTGGGAGAACGTAGATAAGAGAGAAACTAAAAAAAATCCCGCGGCTAATTTTAGTCGCGGGATTTTTTTTAGTTATGAGTTATAAGTTGTGAGTTATTTGTTGATGAAGGGCTTATATCCGCAAGGGAAAGCACAAGCAAATAACTTATAACTCATCACTCATTTCAGCACTCCCAGCTCTTTCCCCACCTTAATAAATGCAGCGATACATTTGTCCAGATGCTCCTTTTCGTGTCCGGCAGAGATTTGTACGCGGATGCGTGCCTGGTCTTTGGGCACTACGGGGTAGTAGAAGCCGGTGACGTAGATGCCTTCTTCCTGCATGCGGGTGGCATAAATCTGGGAGAGTTTGGCATCATACAGCATGACGGCGCAGATGGCGCTTTGTGTCGGCTTGATGTCGAAACCGGCGGCGGTCATCTTGTCGCGGAAGTAGTTCACGTTTTCCAGCAGTTTGTCATGCAGGGCATTGCTCTCTTTGAGCATCTTGAATACCTCGAGGCTGGCGCCGATGATGCCCGGAGCCAATGAGTTGGAGAAGAGGTACGGACGGCTGCGTTGGCGCAGCAGGTCGATGATTTCCTTGCGTCCGGTAGTGAATCCTCCCAAAGCGCCGCCAAAGGCTTTGCCCAAGGTTCCGGTATAGATGTCCACGCGTCCGTAGGTGCCGTATTGTTCGCTTACGCCGTGTCCCGTAGGGCCTACCACGCCGGCGGAGTGTGATTCGTCCACCATGACCAGCGCGTCGTATTTCTCGGCAAGGTCGCAAATCCGGTCCATCGGGGCAACGTTGCCGTCCATGGAAAATACCCCGTCTGTAACCACGATACGGAAACGCTGTGCCTGGGCTTCCTGCAGGCATCTTTCCAGGTCGGCCATGTCGGCATTGGCGTAGCGATAGCGTTTGGCTTTGCAGAGGCGTACGCCGTCAATGATGGAAGCATGGTTCAGGGAGTCCGAGATGATGGCGTCTTCCTCGGTGAAGAGGGGCTCGAACACACCGCCATTGGCGTCGAAACAAGCGGCGTAGAGAATGGTGTCTTCAGTCTTGAAGTAGTCGGAGATGGCTGCTTCCAGTTCCTTGTGGATGTCCTGCGTTCCGCAGATGAAGCGTACGGACGACATGCCGTATCCGCGGCGTTCCATAATCTGCTGGGCGGCGGCAATCAGCCGCGGGTGGTTGGACAGTCCCAGGTAATTGTTGGCACAGAAGTTCAGCACCTCTTTGCCTTTTACGCTGATGGCAGCTTGTTGTGCACTCTCAATCAGTCGCTCTTCCTTGTAGAGTCCGGCTTCTTTTATTTCAGCAAGTGTCTTGCTGAGATGGTCTTTCATTTTACCGTACATAGCATTTTATTTTTTAGGTAATACGTTGTCATTACATTTCCCACAAAGAACATCATTTTTCTTGGAATAAACAATATCAATATGGCAGAAATATGAAAAAAAAGTATGTATATTTGCACCATATATAATAACGAAACCTTATAAATAACTCGTATGAAGAATATTTTGGTAATTGGAGCTACCGGACAGATTGGGTCGGAACTCACGCTGGAGTTGCGCAAACGTTATGGCGATGACCATGTTGTGGCAGGATACATTCCGAGTGCTATGCCCAAGGGAGAATTGAAAGCATCCGGCCCTTCGGCCATTGCCGACGTGACAGACCGTCAGTCCATCGAGGTGGTGGCACGTCAGTTCAAGATTGATACTATCTACAACCTGGCTGCCTTGCTCTCGGTAGTTGCCGAAAGCCGTCCGGCCATGGCTTGGAAAATCGGTATCGACGGGTTGTGGAATGTACTGGAAGTGGCACGTGAGTACAATTGTGCCGTGTTTACTCCGAGTTCCATCGGTTCGTTCGGCGAAGCTACGCCTCATGTGAAGACACCGCAGGACACTATCCAGCGTCCGCGTACCATGTATGGGGTGACAAAAGTGACGACTGAATTGTTGAGTGACTATTACTATACAAAATATGGTGTGGATACACGCTCGGTACGTTTTCCGGGAATCATTTCGAACGTGACCCCTCCGGGTGGCGGCACTACGGACTATGCGGTGGATATTTTCTACTCTGCCGTGAAGGGAGAAAAATTCGTATGTCCGGTGAAGGCCGGCACGTATATGGATATGATGTATATGCCCGACGCACTGAACGCGGCCATCTCGCTGATGGAAGCGGCACCGGCAAGGCTGAAGCACCGCAACGCTTTCAACATCGCCTCCATGAGTTTTGACCCGGAACAGATTTATCAGGAAATTAAGAAGCATATGCCTGATTTTGAGATGGCATACGAGATTGATCCGCTGAAGCAGGCCATTGCCGACAGCTGGCCCGACTCTCTGGATGACTCTTGTGCACGCGAGGAATGGGACTGGATGCCGCAGTACGACCTGGAGTCCATGACCGTAGACATGCTTGAGAAATTAAGAGCTAAATTAAACAAGTGACCGTAAGCGGTCCGTAAAGAATGAAAAAACTTTTATTGGGATTTTTGTTGTTCACCTTTTTGATTTCGTGCGGAAACAAAAAGGCGAAAATGGATCCCTTTGCTACCATTACGGAAATGGTGGATTCGGCCGGTCACAAGGCCGATACGCTGCTGGAAGCAGAAGTGAAGGAAGAACCGAAGCCGATGGAGGCAGACGAGCTGTTTGATGATTTTATCTTCAATTATGCTTCGGATGATGCCCTGCAAAGGCAGAGGACGGTATTTCCTTTGCCCTATTACAATCGTGACACGCCGTCAAAGATAGAGGAAGAGTTTTGGAAGCATGATTATCTGTTTACCAAGCAGAACTATTACACCTTGCTTTTTGATAAGGAAGAGGATATGGACATGGTGGGCGATACTACGCTGACATCGGTGCAAGTGGAGTGGATTTTCTTGAAAACGCGTATGGTGAAGCGTTATTATTTTGAGCGGAAGCGGGGAATGTGGATGCTCGAGGCCATTAACCTGCGCGAGATGGAGAAAGGTGAAAATGAGGACTTCGTGGAATTCTATACCCGTTTTGTGACGGACAGTGTCTATCAGAGCAAGCATATCAGGCATCCGCTACAATTCATCACCATAGACCCTGATGACGAGTTTTCTATTCTGGAAACTACTTTGGATGTGGACCAGTGGTATGCCTTTCGTCCGGTAATGCCTACCGACAGATTGTCTAATATCAATTACGGACAGAAGAATGAGGACTTGTCGGATACCAAAATACTGAAGGTAAATGGCATAGGCAACGGATACTCCAATATCTTCTATTTCCGCAAACGCAGTAAGGGATGGGAGCTGTACAAATATGAAGACACGAGCATTTAAAATAAAGGAGGAAAGGTTTGAGGAAGATACCCAATACATTTGGAATTGACGTTACTGCTGCAAGATTTCTGGAATACGGTTCGGAGGATGAACTGCGGGAGCTGATTGCAGCAGGACAGGTCGTTGCGCCCTGGCTGCATATCGGTGGAGGGAGCAACCTGCTCTTTATTAAGGATTATGAAGGCACGGTGCTGCATTCACGTATCGGTGGCCTGGAGGTGACGTCAGAGGATGAGGAGCACGTGTCGGTGCGTGTGGGCGCCGGTGTGGTATGGGACGATTTTGTGGCCTACTGTGTGGAGCGGCATTGGTATGGTGCCGAGAACCTTTCGCTGATACCGGGTGAGGTGGGGGCGAGCGCAGTACAGAATATCGGTGCCTATGGTGTGGAAGTAAAGGACCTGATAACATCCGTGGAAACCATAAACATGGCAAGGGAGAAGCGTATCTACGGGGTGGACGAATGCGGCTACTCCTACAGAAAGAGCTTGTTTAAGCAACCGGAGATGAAGACCGTGTTTGTGACTTACGTGAACTTCTGCCTGGGTAAACGGGAACATTATACATTGGATTACGGTACTATCCGGCAGGAGCTGGAGAAATATCCGGTGCTGAATCTGGAAATTTTGCGCCGCGTGATTATAGACATTCGTCAAAGCAAGTTGCCCGACCCGAAGGTGCTGGGCAATGCGGGTAGTTTTTTTATGAACCCCATCGTGCCGCGTCGACAGTTCGAGTCTTTGCAACGGGAATATCCGGACATGCCCCACTATGATGTGGATGCCGGTCGGGTAAAGATACCGGCTGCCTGGATGATAGACCGGTGTGGCTGGAAAGGCAAGGCGCTGGGGCCTGCTGCGGTGCACGGCCGGCAGGCGTTGGTGCTGGTGAACTCGGGTGGTGCCACGGGAGCGGATATTGTCGCTCTTTCGGATGCCGTGCGGGCTTCTGTCCGCGAGAAATTCGGCATTGATATTCACCCGGAAGTTTGTTTGATAAAATAGTAAGAGAGTTTTGACACACCCAAACATTGTTGTATATAACCTGATTTTAGAAATTTATTTGATTTAGTCAATGGGAAAACTCAGAATATTAGGAAGTGGAACTTCGACCGGTGTGCCTGAGATAGGCTGTACTTGTCCGGTCTGCACTTCCACTGACCCGCGGGACAACCGCTTGCGTGCGTCATCCCTGCTGCATACGGATGATGCGGTGATATTGATAGATTGTGGTCCTGACTTCAGGGAACAGATGCTGCGTGCTTCTTCTTTTGAGAAGATAGACGGCGTACTGGTGACACACGAACACTATGACCATGTGGGTGGTCTGGATGATTTGCGCCCGTTCGGTCGTTTTGCCGATATCCCTATCTATTCCGATGCCTACACTGCTGCCCATCTGCGGGCAAGGATGCCTTACTGCTTTGTCGATAAGGTATATCCGGGAGTTCCGCGTATCTATCTGCAGGAAGTGGAGGCGGGGCAGGTGTTCCACATCAACCGGACGGAAGTGCTGCCTTTACGGGTGATGCACGGCAGGCTTCCCATCCTGGGCTACCGCATTGGCGGCCGGCTGGGATATATCACGGATATGCACATGATGCCTGAGGAATCTTATGAACAATTGAAGGGCTTGGACGTTTTGGTAATGAATGCTTTACGGCCAAAGCCGCATCCTACGCACCAGAGTATTTCGGAGGCGTTGGAGGCTGCCGGACGTATTGGTGCCAAAGAGACCTATTTCATCCATATGAGCCATCATGCAGGGCTTCATGCCGATATCGAAAAGCAGCTGCCACCCCATGTACACTTTGCCTACGATGGACTTGAAATAGATTTCTAAACTTTTTGAAACATTTGTTTTGTTTTATTAGTAGAAAATGCTATTTTTGCCAAAAGTTGATGAATAAATGCCATGAAACTCCGACTCCTCATACAGATAGCTGTCGTTGTGTCCATAGTGCTGCTATGTACCGGTTTTGGTGTGTATTCTTTCCTGCGGTTGAATTCGGTGGAGAACCGGCAGGATTTCAATCTTTATACTTTGGTGCCGCAAGATGCCACAGCCATACTCGAAACCGACCGTATGGCAGACCTCGTGGAGGATATTAATGAACTGAATTGCAGCAAAGACAATCATTTTCTATACGTATCGGAGCTTTTTGTTTACTTGAAGAAGTATTTGTATACTTTGGTGGAGGATACTCCGCATGGACTGAGTAAACAGATGAACAAGATGCTGATTAGCTTTCACGAGCCGGATACACCGATGAACCAAGTATTGTATTGCAGTTTGGGTTCGGGTGATTATGAGTTGGTGGAATCTTTTGTGGAGAAGTACTGCTCCAGTTCGTTTCCTTCCAAGTATTTCGATTACAAGGGAGAGGAGATACGTATCTATCCCATGGCAGACGGTCGTTTCCTGGCTGCCTACTTCACTCCCGATTTTCTGGTTGTAAGTTTCCAGAAGCGTTTGATAGAACATGTGATTGATGCGCGGCGCAGCAAAAAGTCCCTGATGAACCTCCCTTCTTTCCGCACTATGTACGCGGGCAAGCAGAGTAACGTGGCTGCCACGGTCTATGTGCGTATGAAAGGAGTGGATATGGGGAAGCCTACGGATGGTATCCGTTCGCAGACGCAGCTGGGCAGTTGGGCGGAGTTTGACATGAAGTTCAATGAAGATGCCATTTATTGCTCCGGCATCAGCCATGGGTCGGATTCCACACAGACGTTTATCAATGCCTTGCGGGTGCAGCAGCCGGTAGAGGACGGATTTTCCGGGGCTCTGCTTCCGTCTTCCACTTTCTTTTACGATCGCTGGGCAATGTCTGACAGAAATTCCTGGTTTGGCTTTACTGCCAGTCAGGAGTATGCCAAGGCCACCTATTCAGACTATATCAAGCAGCGCGACGAGGAGTGGATTGCTTACTTGAATGAGCATGCGGGCGAGAGCGTGATGTCTTGCTTGTTCCAGTCTAAAGACACGTTGGACAAGCTGCCTTGCGCCGTGATGTGTATCCCTCTCAAGGATGAACTGGCAGCGGAACGCCGCTTGCAGTCTCTGCTTTACAGTACCCCCAAGGAAGAGGATGCTCCGCTTATGCCGAAGGTGGTTTCAAATAATTCGTTGTATCCCAAAGCAAGGAAGTTCCCTAAATATGTGTTGCCCCGTAACACGCTGCTCACCCAGCTGACGGGCATCACGGAGTCTGCCCTTTATACCTTTGCCTGTTTCTATCGGGGTAGTCTGTTGCTGGCTCCCGATGCACTGAGCCTTTCGGCCTATATTGAGGCGGTGGAGAGTGGAGATGTGTTAGACGGAACACCGGTGTACGAAGAGGGTATAGGCAGTCTTTCACCCATATATAATTTTGTGATGATGGTGGATATGGAGATGATGCTGAGCCAGCCTGAAACGTATGTGCGTCTGATACCGAACTTCTTCTTCCGTCAATCCAACTTCTTCCGTCATTTCATGCTTGCAGTACAATTCACTTGTACAGAAGGGGTGGTTTATCCGAATATCGTATTGCTTTATAAAGGGTGATTAATCGGTCATTCTGTAGAGTGCTGAGGGAAAATAAGCACGAGGAAAGTCAAAATACACACTCACCACAGATTGCACAGATTAAAACAGCTAAAAATTCTTGATTATCAAAATTCTAGAATGAACTGTGTTAATCTGTGCAATCTGTGGTGAATTATAACATATTCTTAGAACGGCAGGTCATCCTTTGCATCCCCTGCGAGGAATTCCGGTGCGGCAGTGGGAGCCGGCGGTGGAACGGGAGCGCCCGGAGCGGGTGCGGCAGTGCTTACGCGTTCTACCTTCCATGCGCGAATACTGTTGAACCAACGGTCTTGCCATTGGCGTGCGTCTACATCAAAAGATACTGTCAGCTCTTCGCCCATCTGAATATTGAACTGTTCGATTTTGTCCGCTCCAAATACGTCAAAACACATTTTGCGCGGATATTGGCCATGGTCTTCAATCACATATTCTTGTGATTTCCATTCGTTACCTGACTTGGAAACTCCGCCTCTGGGCTGGAGTATAGCGATGATTTTTCCTGTAAATTCCATTGTTTTCTTTTTAAATGATGCGGCGAAGTTACAATTTTTTAGGAATATGAGACGAATATTCGGCTGTTTTTTCTTGCTATTTCTTTGTCGTAGGGAATTCTTTTTTTAACTTTGTCCGTCAGTTTGAAAAAGATAAAAACGGTTTCTAAGACGTTAGCAAAATAAAAAACTTAAATATACAGAAGATATGAAATTTATCGTTTCGAGTACTGCGCTCTCCAGTCATTTGCAGGCTATCAGCCGTGTGATTAATTCGAAGAATGCGTTGCCTATTTTGGATTGTTTCCTCTTTGAACTGCAAGACGGAACCTTGTCTGCAACTGTTTCCGACAGTGAAACGACGATGGTCACTACAGTCGAAGTGAATGAAAGTGATATGGACGGCCGTTTTGCCGTCACAGCCAAAACCCTTTTGGACGCTTTGAAGGAAATTCCCGAACAACCGTTGACTTTTGAAATCAATACGGATTCCCTTGAAATCACGGTACAGTATCAGAACGGTAAATACAGCCTGATGGGGCAGAATGCGGACGAGTTTCCACAGTCCGCCATGCTGGGTGACAATGCCGTACGTGTGGAAATGGATGCACAAGTGTTGCTGGGTGGTATCAACCGTGCCGTGTTTGCTACGGCTGATGACGAGCTTCGTCCCGTGATGAACGGTATCTATTTCGATATCACAACGGAGGACATCACGATGGTGGCATCAGACGGTCATAAGCTGGTGCGCTGCAAGACACTGGCCGCCAAAGGTAACGAACGTGCCGCCTTTATCCTGCCCAAGAAGCCGGCTTCGCTGATGAAGAATCTGCTGCCGAAAGAACAAGGCATGGTGACTATCGAGTTCGACGAACGCAACGCTGTGTTCACACTGGAAAGCTACCGCATGGTGTGCCGTCTTATCGAAGGACGCTATCCCAACTACAACTCTGTGATTCCGCAGAACAACCCTTATAAAGTGACGGTAGACCGCCTGCAACTGCTCGGTGCTTTGCGCCGCGTGTCCATCTTCTCCTCGCAGGCAAGCAGCCTTATCAAGCTCCGTATGCAGGAGAATCTGATTGTCATCTCCGCACAGGACATCGACTTCTCTACATCGGCCGAAGAAACACTGGTTTGCCAATATGCGGGCAATCCGATGAGCATCGGTTTCAAGTCCACTTTCCTGATTGACATTCTGAATAACATTTCTGCCGATGAAATCGTTATCGAACTGGCAGATCCTTCACGTGCAGGTGTCATTATTCCGGTAGAGCAGGAAGAGAACGAAGACTTGCTGATGCTGCTGATGCCGATGATGCTGAATGACTGATGAATATTAGCAATCGGATTATGAGCTACGAGCTACAAGTGGCTGCGCAATTATGCCGCACGGTACTTGTAGCTCGTGGCTTGTAAGTTAAACTTATAATTTATAGCTCATAGCCAGAGCTTATAAAACGAAAAAACAATGAAATTGAATCTGAAAAATCCGATAGTCTTTTTTGATTTGGAGACTACGGGTACCAATATCAACTCAGACCGAATTGTCGAAATCTGTTACCTCAAGGTATATCCCAACGGGAATGAGGAGTCCAAAACCATGCGTATCAATCCCGAAATGCCCATTCCTGCCGAAGCATCTGCCGTTCATGGCATCTACGATGCCGATATAGCCGACTGCCCCACATTCAAGGAAGTGGCGCGCAACATTGCCAATGACATTGAAGGATGCGACTTGGCGGGCTTCAACTCCAACCGTTTTGATATCCCCGTCCTGGCGGAAGAGTTCCTTCGTGCCGGTGTGGACATTGACATGAGCCGCCGCAAGTTTGTGGACGTGCAGGTCATTTTCCACAAGATGGAGCAACGCACGCTGTCTGCTGCCTATAAATTCTATTGCGGCAAGAATTTGGAAGACGCCCATACGGCAGAGGCTGATACACGTGCCACCTACGAAGTGCTGATGTCGCAGTTGGACCGCTATCCGGAGTTGCAGAATGACGTGGCTTTCCTTGCCGACTATTCCAGCTTCAACAAGAATGTGGACTTTGCCGGTCGTATGGTCTACGATGACAAAGGTGTGGAAGTATTCAACTTCGGCAAGTACAAGGGCATGTCGGTATCCGATGTCCTGAAGCGCGATCCCGGCTATTACAGCTGGATTCTGAACAGTGATTTTACCCTGAATACCAAAGCCACGCTGACCAAGATACGTCTGCGTGAAATGACTCAGAAATAAATGGCAAATATACTGAAAGGGAAGAAAATAGTATTGGGCATTACGGGCAGCATTGCCGCCTATAAAGCATGCTATATTATTCGCGGACTGATTAAGCGTGGTGCAGAGGTGCAGGTGGTCATTACGCCTGCCGGAAAAGAATTTATTACCCCTATCACGCTCTCTGCCCTGACCAGCAAACCGGTTATCAGTGAGTTCTTTGCCCAACGCGATGGCACCTGGAACAGCCATGTGGACCTCGGTCTGTGGGCAGATGCCATGCTGATAGCCCCGGCTACGGCTTCCACCATCGGCAAGATGGCGAATGGCGTGGCAGACAATATGCTGATTACCACCTATCTTTCCGCCAAAGCTCCGGTGTTTGTGGCGCCTGCCATGGACCTGGACATGTATGCCCATCCTTCCACCCAAAAGAATCTGGATACACTCCGCTCTTATGGAAACCACATCATAGAACCTGCTACGGGAGAACTCGCCAGCCATCTGGTGGGGAAAGGCCGTATGGAGGAGCCGGAGAATATCATCCGCCACCTGGAAATGTACTTTGCTGCCAAAGATGGCGACCTGGTGGGCAAGACAGTGATGATAACCGCAGGACCTACTTATGAGAAGATAGACCCGGTGCGCTTCATCGGCAACTATTCTTCCGGCAAGATGGGACTTGCCCTGGCAGATGAATGTACCGCCAGAGGGGCCAAGGTGATACTGATTGCCGGTCCGGTGCAGCAAGGCACTTACTTCCCGATGCACCAGTACCATGCGGTAGAGTCGGCGCAGGAGATGTTCGAGGCTGCATCCGCCGCCTTTGTCCATGCCGATGCCGCCATCTTGACGGCTGCCGTGGCAGACTACACCCCCGAACAAGTGGCCGATGAGAAAATCAAACGTGAAAAGACCGGGGAGATGAGTTTGAACTTGAAACCTACCCGCGACATAGCCGCTTTCTTAGGCAATCTGAAGAACGATACAGAGCACCAACGGCGCCTCCTCGTAGGCTTTGCCCTTGAGACTCATAACGAGCAGATGAATGCGGAAGACAAACTCAACCGCAAGAATCTGGACTTCATCGTGCTGAACTCCCTGAACGACAAGGGAGCCGGTTTTCGTTGCGATACCAATAAAATCAGTATCATAGACCACCAGGGAAAGACGGACTACCCCTTGAAGTCCAAAGCCGAAGTGGCTGCCGACATCGTAGACCGTCTGGTGAAAGATTTAAATAGTAAATAGTAAATCGTCAAATCGTCAATATCCTTATGTTGCGTTCGCTTTACATACAGAATTATGCGCTTATTGAAAAGCTCGATATCAGCTTCAGCAGCGGTTTCTCGGTGATAACGGGTGAGACCGGTGCTGGAAAATCCATTATTCTGGGTGCCATCGGTCTGCTGCTGGGACAGCGTGCCGACGTGAAAGCCATTCGTGTAGGAGCTTCGAAGTGCATTATTGAGGCCCGTTTTGATATTTCCGCTTACGGTATGCAGCCTTTCTTTGAGGAGAATGAGTTGGAGTACGAGGAAGAATGCCTCCTGCGCCGCGAGGTGTCCGCTTCGGGCAAGAGCCGGGCATTCATCAATGACACGCCTGCTTCATTGGCTCAGATGAAGGAGTTGGGAGAACAGCTGATTGACGTGCATTCCCAGCATCAGAACCTATTGCTGAACAAGGAAGGGTTTCAGTTGAATGTACTGGACATCTTGTCGCATAACGAAGAGGCCTTGTCTGCTTACCAGCATATCTTCGGAGCATGGAAGCAGGCACAGCAGGATTTGGAGGCCCTTGTTGCCCGTGCCAATCAGGATAAGTCGGACGAAGACTATATCCGTTTCCAACTGGAACAGTTGGAAGAGGCACACTTGTCTGCCGGTGAGCAGGAGGAGCTGGAGCAAGAGGCAGATACGCTGAGCCATGCGGAAGAGATAAAGGCCGGACTCTATCGGGTAGGGCAGACGCTCTACTCGGACGAAGGAGGCTTGTTGTCCGGGCTGAAGGAATGCCTGAATACGATGCTCGGCCTGCAGAGGGTTTATCCGGTTGCCGGGGAACTTGCCGAACGCATGGAAAGCACTTATATCGAGTTGAAGGATATTTCGCAGGAAGTGTCGGGTAAGGAGGATGAAATAGAGTTCAACCCCGAACGTCTGGATGAAGTGAACGAACGTCTGAACTTGATTTATACGCTCCAACAGAAGCACCGCGTTTCCACTGTCGGTGAACTTCTGGCGTTGACGGATGAATACGCCGCCAAACTCTCAGCCATCACTTCGTCCGACGAGCACATCGAGGAACTGAAAGCGCGTTGCGACGCTTTATGTAATAAGGTGAAAAAGCAGGCTGCCGTCCTCACCAAGGCGCGTACTGCCGCTGCCCGTGAAGTGGAGAAGCAGATGGCTGCGCGGCTGGTTCCGTTGGGCATGCCCAATGTCCGTTTCCAGGTAGAGATAGGTGCCCGCAAAGAGCCGGGCATACACGGGGCGGATACTGTGAACTTCTTGTTTTCCGCGAATAAGAACGGGACATTGCAAAGCGTCTCCTCCGTAGCTTCGGGTGGTGAAATAGCCCGCGTCATGCTCTCCATCAAAGCAATGATAGCCGGTGCCGTCAAGCTTCCTACCATTGTATTCGACGAAATAGATACCGGAGTCTCCGGCGAGATAGCCGACCGCATGGCGGATATCATGCAGGAGATGGGCGAGCAGGACCGCCAGGTAATCAGTATCACCCATCTGCCCCAGATTGCTGCCCGCGGACGCGCCCATTATAAGGTGTACAAGCAGGACAACGAGACGGAAACAAACAGTCACATCCGTCGTCTGACCGACGATGAACGTGTGGAAGAAATAGCCCATATGCTGAGTGGTGCTAAGCTGACCGAAGCCGCACTGAACAATGCCAGAGCATTGCTGGAAGTATCAAATAGTAAATAGTAAATCGTCAAATAGTAAATACCCATATATGGTTGATAACAGTGAAATGATTTTCGGCGTTCGTGCCGTGATAGAAGCCATTCAGGCAGGAAAAGAGATAGACAAGATATTGGTAAAGAAGGACATTCAGAGTGATTTGTCAAAAGAGCTGTTCGCTGTCTTGAAAGGGACTTTGATACCGGTACAGCGCGTTCCGGTGGAACGCATCAACCGCGTGACGCGGAAGAATCACCAGGGAGTGATTGCCTTCATCTCTTCAGTCACTTACCAGAAGACGGAGGACTTGGTACCTTTCCTTTTCGAGCAGGGCAAGAATCCTCTGTTTGTGATGCTCGACGGCATCACGGATGTCCGCAATTTCGGTGCCATTGCCCGTACTTGCGAGTGTGCGGCGGTAGATGCCGTGATTATCCCTGCACGGAACAGTGTATCTGTCAACGCAGATGCCATGAAAACCTCGGCAGGAGCCTTGCACACTTTGCCCGTTTGCCGCGAACACAGCCTGAAAGAGACCCTGCAATTCCTCAAGAATAGTGGTTTCCATATCGTGGCAGCCACGGAGAAAGGCGATTACGACTATACCAAAGCCGACTATACCGGTCCGATGTGCATCATTATGGGTGCCGAAGACAAGGGGGTGTCCTATGACAACCTGGCGTTGTGTGACGAGTGGGTGAAGATTCCCATGTTGGGAACCATCGAGTCCCTCAATGTTTCCGTTGCAGCCGGCATTTTGATTTATGAAGCGGTAAAACAAAGAACCAACTAAGATATGAAAAAGAAATTGCTGTTGATGCTCACTCTCTGTTTATTGGCTCAGTGGAGTGTGGCACAAGCCCCGAAGTGGGTAGACAAAGCCAAACGTGCCGTTTTTTCGGTGGTGACCTACGACCAGGACGATAAGATACTGAATACTGGAAACGGCTTTTTTGTCACTGAAGATGGCGTTGCGCTTTCTGACTACACCTTGTTCAAAGGTGCCCGGCGCGCCGTTGTGATGAGCTCGGACGGGGCACAGATGCCGGTGGAGGCCATTATGGGAGCTGATGACATGTACGATGTTGTCAAGTTCCGTGTCGGCATCCCCGGAAAGAAAGTCACGGCACTCACTTTGGCTGCTGTGGCTCCGGCCGTCGGTGCGGATGTATATCTGCTGCCTTATTCCACCCAGAAGGACCGTTCCTTCACTGCCGGGAAAGTAAAGGAAGCTGATAAGATTTCCGGTAACTATTCCTATTATACACTTGATATGCGTCTGAAGGACAAGATGGTGAGTTGTCCGCTGATGACTGTGGACGGGCAGGTCTTCGGCCTTGCGCAGAAGTCCTCCGGACAAGACACGGCTACCATCTGCTATGCCATTGATGCCAATTTCGCCATGTCGCAGAATATCTACGCATTGTCTTATGGAGATATGTCATTGAAGGGCATCGGTATTAAGAAGGCATTGCCCGATACCGAAGAGCAGGCTTTGGTGTTCCTCTACATGGCTTCTTCCCAACTGTCTCCGGAGAAGTATATGGAGACTCTGAACGATTTCATTGCACAATATCCTGCCAGTGCCGACGGTTATCTGCGCCGTGCTTCCCAGCATCTGTTCATGTCCCGTGAAGATGCTTCCATGGATAAGGTCGCCGCAGATATGGATAAGGCTTTGGAGGTTGCCGCAAAGAAAGATGATGTGTATTACAACCGGGCCAAGATAATCTATAATTATGCATTGGGCAAGCCCGAGAAAGTTTATAAGGACTGGTCGCTCGACAAGGCTTTGGACGAGGTACGGAAAGCGATAGCCATTGACGAGCTTCCGGTTTATGTCCAGTTGGAGGGTGACATCCAGTTTGCCAAGCAGGACTATCCGTCGGCATTTACCAGCTATGATAAAGTGAATAAGACCATTCTGGCCTCTCCGGCCACCTTCTTCAGTGCCGCCAAGACCAAGGAATTGATGCAGGCGCCTGCCGAGGAGGTACTGGCTTTGATGGACAGTTGTGTGGCCCGCTTTACCCAGCCCTATACGGAGGAGGCCGCCCCTTATTTGTTGGAGCGTGCCCAAGCCCGTATGAATGCAGACCAGGCGCGTAATGCCATGCTGGATTATGACGCCTATTACAATGCCGTGAACGGTAAAGTGAACGACATGTTCTACTATTACCGTGAGCAGGCCGCTTTGAAGGCCAAGCAGTACCAGCGTGCGCTGGACGATATGGCGAAAGCCATCGAACTGAATCCGGAGGATTTGACTTACCGTGCCGAACTGGCAGTGGTGAATCTTCGCGTGGGACGTTACGAAGAGGCGTTGAATGTGCTGAAGGCTGCTCTGGAGAAAGACCCTAAGTATGCCGAGGCCTACCGTCTGATGGGTATCGCCCAGCTGCAGATGAAGAAGGACAAGGAAGCTTGTGCCAGCTTTGCCAAGGCAAAGGAATTGGGTGACCCCAATGTGGATGCTTTGATTGAGAAGCATTGCAAGTAAAGGGATGGGATAGAATAAAGGCTCTGCTTTCGCAAGCAGAGCCTCTGTTTTGGGGAACTCCCCCGTGTTAAATGAGTTAAGTCTAGGTATAACAGGTTATGAGTGAAATTACGTTGTTTTATTTATAAAATGCGTGGATTTCCGGAATACTGCATATACTTCGGATTTTTTTTATTTCAAAAAAGAAAATAGACTCGATTATTAATAAAAACAAACTTTGACAATCATGAAGAAAGTGATTTGCAGCCAGAAGACACCGGGCGCCATAGGCCCTTATAGCCAGGCTATCGAAGCCAGTGGAATGGTATTTGTATCAGGTCAGTTGCCTATTGATGCAGCTACCGGAGTGATAGCTGAAGGTACGGAAGCGCAAGCCCGCCAGTCCTTGGAGAATATAAAGCATATCCTGGAAGAGGCAGGTCTGAGCATGGCGAATATTGTGAAGACAACCGTTTTTCTGGCAGACATGTCCTTGTTCGCTGATATGAACAAGGTATATGCCACCTATTTTGACGGTGCTTTCCCGGCACGTTCGGCTGTGGCAGTGAAGGCGTTGCCCAAAGATGCCTTAGTAGAGATTGAGTGCATCGCGGTTCGCTAACAAGTCGGCCACAATGAAACTGCTGCCTCCCACGAAGATGAAATCTTCCGGGAGGCTTTTTTCTTGTGCGGCCCGCACGGCGGCAGGTACATCAGGATAGCAATGTCCTTCCAGACCTGCTGCTTCGGCAAGCTCCTGTAGTTCGCTTTCGGGCAATGCTCGCTTCACGCTGGCTTTGGTGAAGTAGTAGGTCGCTTCCCGGGGCAGCAGGGCCAGTACCCCCCGTATATCCTTGTCATTCACCATGCCTATGATGATGTGTAGCTGGCGGTAAGCCTGCTGTTTCAGTTGTTCTGTAATGTAGGTGATGCCTCCCACATTGTGGCCGGTGTCACAAATCAGGGTGGGCGACTCCTGCAGTTTTTGCCAGCGTCCCATCAAGCCTGTCAGTTCCACCACACGGGCAAAGCCACTGCGCACTGCTTGTTCGTCCAGCCGGTAGCCGGCTTCTTTCAGTAGCGGGAGGGCGGTGAGGACGGTCCGGGCATTTTTCTGCTGGTAGAGCCCTTTCAGTTCGTATTCTATTCCGGGATAGTCTTCACGGTCATTCTCCTCGGCAAAGTAGATGGGAGCACCCGTTGTCTGTGCTTTTTCCAGAAATACCGGTTTCGTTTCGGGAGTGGTCTCGCCGATTACAACGGGGATACCGCTTTTAATGATTCCTGCCTTCTCTCCTGCGATTTTTGCCAAGGTGTCCCCCAGGAATTGGGTATGGTCAAAACTGATGTTGGTGATGATGCATACATCCGGACGGATGATATTGGTGCAGTCCAGGCGTCCGCCGAGTCCCACCTCGATTACGGCTACATCCACCTTTTCATCCGCAAAGTAGCGGAAGGCCATGGCAGTGGTCAGCTCAAAGAAGGAGGGGTGGAGGGGTTCGAAGAATCCACGTTCCTGCGCTACAAAACGGATGACGTATTCCTCGGGTATAGGCTGTCCGTTAATCCGGATGCGCTCCCGGAAATCCACCAGGTGGGGCGAGGTGTAGAGTCCGACCCTATATCCCGCTTCTTGCAGTATGGCGGCAAGCGTATGCGAGCAGGAACCCTTTCCGTTGGTACCGGCCACATGAATGCTGCGGAAACTGCGGTGGGGATGTCCGAAATGTTCGTCCAGGGTCAGAGTATTTTCCAACCCCTCCTTGTATGCTGAGCCGCCCACTTGCTGAAACATGGGCACACTGTTATATAAGTAAGTTAAAGTGTCCTGATAATCCATCTTTTATAATATTTAACGGAGAAGCAATCCTTTCTCCCTATTAATTTGTTATCTTTAAAAGCGACAAAGATAATGCAGACCGAACGCAATCAAGCTTGCTTGAAATTGCTTGCAGTGTAGCTTATCTTAAGCTTATGCAAAGGTATTAACAATTTAAATCTAACGTGTATGGGAGCTAAGAAAAATTTTGTGATTGATACGAATGTGATTCTTCACGATTATAACTGTTTGAAGAATTTTCAAGAGAATGACATTTATCTTCCCATCGTAGTCCTTGAAGAACTGGACAAATTCAAGAAAGGTAATGAGCAGATTAATTTCAATGCGCGTGAGTTTGTCCGTGAGCTAGATTTGATTACCGATGACAATCTGTTCACCAAAGGGGCGCCATTGGGAGAGGGCTTGGGCCGTCTGTTTGTGGTGGCAGGCATGGTGGACTCTCCCCGGGTACGTGATTCCTTTCCCGAACGCATCCCCGACCATCAGATTCTGTCGGTAGTGGACTGGCTTTCCACCAAAAAGCCTAAAATGAAAACCATCCTTGTCACGAAAGACGTGAATCTGCGCATGAAGGCGCGTTCCATCGGTCTGCTGTGCGAAGACTACATCAATGATAAGGTAATCAATGTGGATATATTCGAAAAGTCGAATGAAGTGTTCGAGGGTATTGACCCTGCGCTGATAGACCGCATTTATTCTTCCAAAGAAGGACTGGACATCAACGAGTTCGATTTTAAGGACATCATTCGTCCCAACGAATGCTTTGTGCTGAAGAGTGACCGCAGCAGTGTGCTTGCACGTTATAATCCCTTTACCCATTCGATTTGCCGGGTCAACAAGACAAAGAACTATGGCATTGAACCGCGTAATGCCGAGCAGAGCTTTGCTTTTGAGGTGCTGAACGACCCGAATATCAAGCTGGTTGCCCTGACCGGTAAGGCGGGAACCGGTAAGACCCTGCTGGCACTGGCCGCCGCATTGGGAAAACTTACCGACTACAAGCAGATTCTTCTGGCACGTCCCATCGTGGCCTTATCCAATAAAGACCTTGGATTCCTTCCTGGTGATGCCAATGAGAAAGTGGCTCCTTACATGCAGCCTTTGTTCGATAATTTGAATGTAATCAAGCATCAGTTCGCTGCCAATTCCTCTGAAGTGAAACGCTTGGAGGATATGCAAAAAAGTGAACAATTGGTCATCGAGGCATTAGCCTTTATCCGTGGGCGCAGCTTGAGCGAAACCTACTGTATTATCGATGAAGCCCAGAACCTGACCCCACATGAGATTAAGACCATCATCACCCGTGCCGGCGAAGGTACAAAAATGGCGTTTACCGGTGATATTCAGCAGATAGACCAACCCTATCTGGACAGTCAGTCCAACGGGCTTGTCTATATGATAGACCGCATGAGAGACCAGAATTTGTTTGCCCATGTCAATCTGGTGAAAGGGGAGCGCAGCCAGTTGAGCGAGTTGGCAAGTAATCTGATGTAGCGGATACCGCATTTTCCGGGGCAAAACTATTTCTATCCCGCTTTCTGACTGTTAAAACGGGGGAGGTGGGATGGTTTCTTTATAGACGATAAATAATTGTTATAACATTTTTTTATCGATTTATTGTCTGTTTTGACTAAAATAGTGTATCTTTGCCTCGCCTAAAACAAAACTGTCAAGCGAAATGAAGCGAAATTTTTTTCATCGGTATCTTTCCGCGAAAGTGCTTCCGATATGGACTATTCTGTTAATTGATGTATTTATCATCGTCATATCCAGTCTGTTGGCCTATGCTCTCCGATATGATTTCAGAAGCATTTTTCTGGAATCATCTACCATTGACAAGACCATTTTATGGACGGTTGCTGTCAACCTGATTTTCTTCCGTGTTTTCCGTACGTATTCCAATGTACTGCGCTTTTCCTCCTTTGTGGATATCATGCGCATTTTTGTGTCATTGACGGTGTCGTATGCACTGCTGATGATAACGAGCGTCCTGACGGAAAGCTATTTGGAGTTTAACCTGGCTCCGGTCAGCGTGCTGTTCATGTCCTATATCATCAGCTTTGCCATGATGGCATGCTCCCGTGTGATTGTCAAGACTTTCTTCGAGGCGCTGAACTTCGACGGCACCCATAGTGCCAATGTGTTCATTTACGGTGCCAAGGAAGCCGGGGTCAACATTGCCAAGGCATTGCGTGTCAATCTGCGCAACCACTACCGTCTGCGCGGATTCATTGCGGACGAACCTGAACTTATCAATAAGGTGATGATGGGTGTCAAGGTGTTCCCTAACGACGATACGCTGATTGATGTGCTGAACGACCGGGATGTGCAGACCATCATCATTTCTCCCGCCAAGATGGAGGAACTGAAGAAGTCCGACATGGCTGACCGCCTGCTGGTGCACAACATCAAACTGATGACCGCACCCCCCTTGAGTGAGTGGAACGGTCAGGCGCTGAGCCGTACGCAGCTGAAGGAAATTCAGATTGAGGACTTGCTTCAGCGCAATCCCATCGAGATAGATATCCATAAGGTTGCCTCTCATCTGGAAGGCAAGCGTGTGATGATTACGGGCGCCGCCGGCTCCATCGGCAGTGAAATCATGCGCCAGGTGGCTTCGTTCAATCCCTATAAACTTATTTTAGTGGACCAGGCCGAGACCCCTCTGCACGACATCCGTCTGGAACTTCAAGACCGTTGGCGCGACATCGATGCCGAGACCATCATAGCTGACATCTCCAATGCCACGCGCATGGAGGATATCTTCAGGGAGTTCAAGCCCCAGTATATTTTCCATGCGGCCGCCTACAAGCATGTGCCGATGATGGAGGACAACGTTTCCGAGTCCATCCAGGTGAACGTATTCGGCACGCGCACCGTTGCCGATCTAGCCGTGAAATACGGTGCCGAGAAGTTTGTGATGATTTCTACAGACAAGGCTGTTAACCCTACAAACGTGATGGGCTGTTCCAAGCGTATTTGCGAGATTTATGTGCAGTCTCTTGCGAAGAAGTTGCAGAAGGAGGGAGGCCATGCCACTCAGTTCATCACTACGCGTTTCGGCAATGTGCTGGGTTCCAACGGTTCTGTCATTCCCCGTTTCCGTGACCAGATTCAGCGTGGCGGTCCGGTGACGGTGACCCATCCTGAGATAATCCGTTACTTCATGACCATTCCCGAAGCTTGCCGCCTTGTTCTTGAGGCCGGCAGTATGGGCAACGGCGGTGAAATCTATATCTTCGACATGGGTAAGCCGGTGAAGATTGTGGACCTTGCCAAGCGTATGATCAGCCTTTCCGGACGTACGGATGTGAAGATTGAATTTACCGGTCTCCGTCATGGCGAGAAGCTCTACGAGGAACTCTTGAATGTGAAGGAGCTTACAAAGCCCACCTATCATGAGAAGATTATGATTGCCACGGTGCGTGAGTATGACTATGACGAGGTGAAGGAGCGTATCCAGAAGCTGATTGATGTAAGTTACACTTATGACCAGATGAAAATTGTTGCTGCCATGAAGGATATTGTTCCGGAGTTCGTGAGCAAGAATTCCTGCTTTGAGGCGCTGGATAAGAAGAAATAAAAAGATAGGGTAAGTATAAAATGAAAGGGTGATAACACAGCAATGATGTTATCACCCTTTCATTTTTATTGTCTTCTTGTCACCCTTTTGTCTCATTCATGTGAAGAGAAGTATTTCAAGAACTGTGTACGTTCGAAGGTATTGACTCCCTTCGGGTCGTTTACGTTCAGAATACCTTTGAACTGGCTGATGGTTTCCATACCTTTGCGGTCCATCCACAAGTTGAGGAAGCGGATGTATTCTTCAATGATGGTAGCTGAATTCTGATAAAGCACACTGCATATCTCTACGGCCGAAGCACCTGCCAATATTGCCTTGACAACGCCTTCGGGCGAGTGGATACCACCGGAAGCGGCATAGTCCAGTTTGTTTACGGCTGCCGAAGCGATGCCTATCCAGCGCAGGGCTTTGGACAAATCGGATTCATTGCTGAATACGTTACCGGATACTTGTATCATTTTCTCAATGTTGATGTCCGGCTGGTAGAAGCGGTTGAACAGCACTACTGCGGCGGCACCGTTGGCATACAGCTGGTCTATCAGAGCTATCGGATTGGTCAGGTTGTCACCCAGCTTCATGATGACGGGTATCTTGACCGTCTTCTTGATGTGGCTTAGGATGTCGATGTGGCGCTGCTCGAAGGTTCCATACGTATACTGTACATCCGTCTGCAGTGCAAGGATATTGATTTCCAGTGCGTCTGCGCCGGCTTCTTCTATTTTGGCGGCAAATTCCACCCAGTCGGCATTCTGATAGCAGTTGATGCTGGCTATGATGGGGATGTTGCAAACCTTTTTGCTTTCCTTAATCAAGTTCAGATATTCGCCTAACTTATGTTCACGGATATATCCTACAAGATAGTCACTGCCTTCGGGATACATATTCGGGTCTCCCATCCAGTCAGCCTCCATCATGATTTGCTCTTCAAAGAGTGATTTTAGCACAATGGCACCTGCGCCGGCCTCAGATAGTTTCTGATTCTTGGCGGCGCTGTCTGTCAGTCCGGAGCTGCTGACGATAATGGGGTTTCTGAGTTTCAGCCCTGCAAAAGTAGTTTCTAATGTTGCCATGATAATGATTTTTTATGGTTAATAGTTTCTTTCTCCAAAAATCTTGCTTCCTACACGTATCAAGGTGCTCCCGGCTGCAATGGCCTCGTGATAGTCGTGAGACATCCCCATGGACAGTTCCCGGAATGACTCTGCATCGGCAAACCACTTGGCTTTCACTTCATTGAAGAAGCTATTTAAAGAACAAAACTCTGTTTTGATTTGTTCGTCATTGTCCGTATTTGTGGCCATGCCCATCAATCCGCATATCCGGATATGCTTGAGCTCTCTCCATTCACCGGCTGCCAGCATTTCCCGGCATTCGTCAAAGCTGAATCCAAACTTGGTCTCTTCCCGGGCAATGTGCAACTGCAGTAGGCAGTTGACGGTTTTTCCGGCTTTGGCAGCCTGCTTGTCCACTTCGGCCAACAGCTTGTAGGAGTCTATGCCATGAATCAGCGCTACGTAAGGAACGATATATTTTATTTTGTTTGTTTGCAGATGCCCGATGAAATGCCATTCTATGTCTTTGGGTAGACTTTCGTATTTGGCAGTCATTTCCTGCACCTTACTTTCTCCGAACACACGCTGGCCGGCACGATACGCTTCTTCTATCGCCTCGTTGGGGTGAAATTTGGAAACAGCCACCAGCCGTACCTTTTCAGGCAGTTCGCTCAGTACTTGTTTTAAATTCTCTGCAATCATCGTTTTTTTGAGTTATGAGTTATGAGTTATAAGTTATGGCTCGCAATAATAATTCATAACTTATAACTCATCACTTAAATTAAACTTCCGGTTTGTCGTCGGGCTCTGCACTGTACGGATATACATCCATAATGGCGGTTTCCGCTACAGATGCTATCTGATAGTCGGCCATTGTGCCTTTCATGCCCTCATCCAGTTTCTTCACTGCATCACGCAGGTCGGCAGCCTGCACCAATACCTGGGTAGAGGTTTTCTTTTCCGCACCGCTTTTCTCGTCCAGTGTGATGAAAACCAGTTTACATTTAAACCAGCGGTCGGCAGCTTCCTCTTCGCTGGGGAACAATTCGCTATAGTTGGCACGTTTGATGTCCGATACGGTGAACTCTCCCGAAATGAACGGCGTCATCTCTTCGATGATGCGTGCTTCCGCTTCCGTAAAACTGAGGGCATCTACCAGGTACGGTTCGGTCACCTTCTTGTTCATTCCATTTTCCATTGTTTTCTCGTAACGGATCTTACATTCAAACCATGTATGCATTGCCATAATTTTCTGTTTTTAATTATTGATTTATTGTTAGTTAAGCTGCTTTATGCGTGCCTATGCCCGCCGAAAGCAGTGCAAAGATAGCCAAAAACTAAATGGATATAAAAAGTTGCCTTGCATTTTACGTGAAAATTTTATTGGAGAACCGGGACGGTACGTATGGGCATAAAAAAAGGAGTACCGCTGTACTCCAACCTTTGTTAACCTTAAATCTAATACTATGAAAAACACATTGCAAAGGTACGGACTTTTTCGACATTTGCAAGAGTGTCGGGGCATAAAGTGTGTATTTGTAACACTTATTATATTTTATGCCTTTGTACTACATCTTTTTTAAAACTTGAGGTGTGTTGCTGAAACATAAATTTGCATCTGCTTTGCTTCCACACTTCCACCCACCTCCTGTATCTCCCTATCCATCGGCATTTACCCTGCGGTGGAAGCAACCTGAAAAGGTGGAAGCAAAATTTGCTTCCACCTGCCAAAAACGCCTGAGTTTTGTCGTAACTTATTATTCTTTAATATAATACCGCGCGTGGGTTACATAAATCGGTCAGTGTAGTTTTCCTGCATTTTCGAGTTTGCCCGACTATGAATAGTGGAGTCTGATGTCTTTTAAGTTGCTGTACAATACGTTTGTGCCTTGTGCGCAATAGGCGCGGGCTACGTACTTCATCTGTAAAAGCCTTGGAGTTAGTGACGCCTAACGGCCATGAACAACCCTGCTTATGGTCGTTAAACGATTGCTTCATGGCCATAAGCAGAGCTGTTCATGGCCGTTAGGCGTTATTAATTCCCTATGCAACAGTAGACCAAGCAAGGGTGAAAAGCAAAGGAATGCTTGTGTTTTAGATAGAAATCCACGGGCTTTCACTCTCTCCATAGGTTATGGAAGTGGGCTTTTATTTCACTTGCGTTCTGTGCGATAAATTCCCATTTATCAGTAGGTATATTTACGAAACTTCAATAATGCATTTATGAGGGTAAGATGTTGGAATGTAGAATGATATATTGGAAATGATGAGGTGTTTTTTAAACGTTCGTTTAATAAACGTCTATTTTTAAGAAAATAAGTAGAGGCATAAAAGTTAAAAAGGAACAGAACTTTAATATGTTAAATGTTAGACGTACACTGCTGCAATTCAATAGATTAATATGAAACAGAAATCACTTTGGAAATATTTTTATTAAACATTTTGTTAGTTCAAAAAATACAGCTTATCTTTGCGTTCATTAAACGAACGTTTATTGGACACTTCTATGAGTCTAATATCTTCTTTAATAGCTTATTATCATTGCAAAAGTGTACAATACGGTTTGAGTGGGAAAATGTCTCGTTCAAACCGCGAAGCGCACCCGGAACTGAGCTGATTCATTCGAAAGAAAATTCCTAAGTGACTGAACAACAGAAATATTGGTTTGCAGCCCGCACCCGTGACAAGCAGGAATTCACAGTCCGGAAATCTCTGGACCGACTTAAATCGGAAGAGGATTTAGATCTTGACTATTATCTTCCTACGCGTTTTGTCATTTCTCAATTGAAGTATCGTCGTAAACGCAGTGAAGTTCCGGTAATCCGCAATCTGGTATTTGTTCATTCCACCAAGCAGACAGCCTGCGATATATCCAACATCTATAATGTCCCCCTTTTTTATATGAAGGACCTTGCTACACATTCCATGCTAGTGGTACCGGATAAGCAAATGGAGGACTTTATGTTCGTAATGGATTTGAATCCTGACGGTGTCAGCCTTGATAGCGAAATTCTTACTGTTGGGCATAAAGTAAAAGTTATCAAAGGCGAACTCAGCGGTATTGAAGGTGAGGTTGCCATCGAAGCCAATAAAACATACGTCGTTATCCGTATTAAAGATCTTTTGACGGCAAGTGTCAAAGTCCCCAAATCCTATCTGAAAATAATCGGGTGACTTCTAAATAAGTATAATCTTATATTTTAATCATATATCATAATAATGAATGATTTAACTTCCCGTGCTCTTGAGCTTCAGCATGCAGCTCATGAGCTGATGTATCTTGGTATGGACGGTGAGCCGGTCTATTCCGACACTTTTTGCCGGTTGAATAAGGAAGTGCTTGTTAAGTCCGATTCTCTTTTTTCTGCTCAGAGTTCCGATGTTGAAGAGGAGGCGAATATATGTCTGGCTCTTTTGATGGGGTATAATGCTACTATTTATGATGATGGGGATAAAGAACAGAAGAAGCAAGCAGTACTGGACCGGATTTATCCTATTTTGGAACAACTTTCTGCCTCTTTGCTTAAAGTTCGCCTGCTGACTTATACGTATGGGGAAGTTTATGAGGAGTCTTTGTTGAAGGAAGTTCATGCCATTGTAGATAGTTGGGATAAGTCAACTTTAGTTGCGGAAAAGCTGGAAGCTATGGAGGAATTGAAGAATATAGAGGAGAATCCTTATCCGTTTGAGGAGATATCTTAAAAAGATTCTGCTCAATACTTGAAGAAAGATGTATTTCGTCTGCATGAAAGGATTGGGCGTTAGGTGATTTTTTAAGTTGAGGTTTGCGAACGTAGTGGGGGGAGAATTGTAGTATAGAGGTTTTATCGGAAAGTATTGGTACAGTACCAACTGTACCACTGTCGGGATAAAGAATAAAATTTATATCATGAATATAGCAATTGTTGGCACTGGCTATGTGGGTTTGGTGTCAGGAACATGTTTTGCCGAAATGGGTGTTCATGTCACTTGTGTGGATGTGAACGAGGAAAAGATTAATGCGCTTATGGGTGGTCAAATGCCTATCTATGAGCCTGGGCTTGATGAAATGGTTCTGCGTAATCATCGCGAAGGGCGTTTGAACTTTACTACTGACTTGACTTCAGTGCTTGATGATGTGGATATTGTCTTTAGTGCTGTAGGTACTCCTCCTGATGAGGATGGTAGTGCTGACCTTCAATATGTACTTGCTGTAGCTCGCCAGTTTGGACAAAACATTAAGAAATATACTGTATTGGTAACCAAATCTACAGTTCCGGTTGGTACTGCTAAAAAGGTGAAAGCTGTTATTGAAGAAGAGTTGCAGCAACGTGGTGTAGATATACCTTTTGATGTGGCAAGTAATCCGGAGTTTCTGAAAGAGGGTGCGGCAATCAAGGATTTTATGAGTCCCGACCGTGTAGTGGTAGGTGTAGAGAGCGAGAAGGCTAAAGAGATAATGACAAAACTCTATCGTCCTTTTTTATTGAATAACTTCCGTGTGTTTTTTACGGATATTCCTTCTGCAGAAATGATAAAGTATGCAGCGAATGCCATGCTTGCTACTCGTATCAGTTTCATGAATGACATAGCCAATCTTTGTGAATTAGTAGGTGCAGATGTGAATATGGTTCGTAAAGGTATAGGTAGTGATGGCCGTATTGGTAGTAAGTTTCTTTATCCGGGTTGTGGATACGGTGGTAGCTGCTTTCCTAAGGATGTAAAAGCGCTTATAAAAACAGCAGAAAAGAAGGGTTATTCAATGAGAGTTCTAAAAGCTGTGGAAGAAGTGAATGAAAGACAAAAGTTTGTGCTTTTTAACAAACTGAATGATTTTTATCAGGGTGATTTGCAAGGTCGTACCATTGCCTTATGGGGGCTTTCTTTTAAGCCTGAGACGGATGATATGCGGGAGGCAACTTCTTTGGTGACAATTAGGCTGTTGTTGGAAACGGGATGTAAGGTTAAGGTATATGATCCTATTGCTATGGATGAATGTAAGCGTCGTATCGGTGATAGGGTAATATATGCTACAGATATGTATGATGCAGTACTTAATGCTGATGCTTTGCTGATGTTGACAGAGTGGAAGCAATTTCGTTTGCCGTCATGGGGTGCTATTATTAAGAGTATGAAATATCCTTTGGTGATTGATGGTCGGAATATTTATGCTACTAAAGAGATGGATGAGTTGGATATAAAATATATGTGTATTGGAAGATAATGGATAGTTGAATAGTTTACACTACCCATTATTTCTCATTGTGGGATATTCCTAATCTTCTTCAATCTTCCAACCCAGTTTTGAAAAAATAAGCTAAATTGAAGAGCTGACCTTTTAGAGTGTTACGAAATATTTTTACCTTTATAGTTGTCATATTTCCTATTTTCTCAATATATGGAATAGGACTTGGGAGTTTCACATTAGCTGATTTATGTTTGTTTTTAGTGATAGTTCCTCTATCCTACAGTTTTTGTCAAAAAAGAAGGGGAAGAAAAATAATTGCATTACCCTTTTTGTTCTATTCATTTTATATACTAATTGCTTCATTTTTTATTATAGCATTTTCTTTTAATCAAGGGGAGATGATTCTTAGAACATTGAGATATGTATTTTATACTTTTATCATTGCATTGTTTGTTAAAAAAAACTTTGATATGTATTTTGCAGAGAAAGTATATATAGGTATTTCTATATTTTCCGTTGCTTTTATTATTCTTCAAACTGTATTATTTTCTCTTAATGGACATTATATACCAGGATATTTACCTTATCTTCCCGTTCTACGTACAGAACTTATTGACTATTCTTTAAACATAGGATTAGATGGTGGAGATATTAGGCCTCGGAGCATTTTTGGAGAACCTGCTCATTTTTCGCAATACATTGTTGGTTGTTTAATTATTGTTTTATTTTCTCAGCGATATTTTTCTTATCGCTATACAGTGGCTCTATTCCTTTCCTTAGGTATTTTATTATCTATATCTTCCACAGGTATAATCTGTATGCTGTTTATATGGGTAATTTTTTCTTTGAGGGTTATGACAAAAAACAATAAGTTTTTATTGTATTTCCCGTTGGTAATATTTATGTCATTTATTCTTTATATAACTCCATTTTTTCAGATGTTTTTAGATAGAATGGAGAGTGGACATTCTTCTGCTGGTCGATTTTCTGGTTATAATTATTTATTTAATGAGGTGATTTTTGATGTTTCAGAATTTATGTGGGGGCATGGAATGGAAAAGACTTTTGATCAATATTTGCCAGGATTTGCTAATATATATTGGTTTTTTGGAATAGTTGGGCTTATGCTTTTTATATCCGCTTTGCTAAGTTCATGGAAGTTTTTTACGAAAAAACAAAAACTCTTAACAATTATATTTATTGTTTTGAATTTAGGTACAGAAGTGGCATTAGGTCCATTTCTTTTATTATATATGTCTTTTATTTTATGTAAAGATGAAAATAAGTTTAGTGATTTTAAATTACAATGATTGGAAATCTGTTGTAAGTTTGTTGTCTGTGATTGAAGATTATTCTTGTATTGATAAAATTGTCATAGTTGATAATTTCTCAACAGATAATTCTTTTGATGAATTGAAAAAACGAATTGGTAAAAAATGTGTATTATTATCTTCAAATAGAAATGGAGGTTATTCTTATGGAAATAATATTGGCATTAAATATTTAATGAGTGATTGCAAGCCGGATATTATTTTTATTGTAAATCCTGATGTTTGTTTTAAAGAAGAATTACTTTTAAATATTATTTCTTGTTTTCGTAACAATGATAAATACGCTGTCCTTACGGGGGTGATGCACAATTCTTCTAATTTACCAATGAGAATGTCGTTAAAAATCCCTAATTATATAAGTGTAATTTTGAGTTGCTGCTTTATTGGAAGAAAAATTAATCAATTCTTAGTATCCAATAAAGTGGATTATACAAAAGATATTATGGAAGTGGAAACCGTTCCAGGATCATTTTGGGGAATTAGAAGTACTATTTTGAAGGAAGTAGGTTTTTTAGATGAAAATGTCTTTCTTTTTTATGAGGAAAATATACTTGGAGTTAAATTGATGAAGTTAGGATATAAAGAGGGGATTCTCACAAAATATTCCTATTTGCATAATCATTCTGTATCTATCAAGAAGAACCTTAATATAATAAAAGGACATCAGATATACTTGGAATCAATGTATTATTTTGAAAATACATATCGCAAATTAAATAAGATACAGAATTTATTTTTGAAGATTATGATGAGATACTCTTTATGGGAAATGACTGTATTAGTTTATGTAAGGGAGGTTATAAGGCGTTGTATCAAATAATAAATATGAAGAGCCTTAGGAGTTAATACCATAAAACTCATTCAATATAGTGTGTAATGTTTTATGAGAAGAGCTAAACAGGTTTTTAATAATATAGGATTCGCTTTTATTGCTCAATTTTTTTCTTTGATATTGAGCTTACTATTATCTTTATGGCTTCCCAAATTTCTTACTATTGATGAATATGGATATTGGCAATTGTTCCTGTTCTATTCCAGTTATACGGGTATTTTGCATTTAGGATTGGCTGATGGAATATATTTGAAATATGGAGGAATTGATTATGAAAAATTAGATTATAAACTTTTTAAAGAGGTTTTCATTGCTCTTTCTCTTATACAGATCGTTTTTTCTTTAATGATTCTGTTATTTGGATTTTTCTGGTTTACAGAAAAACGTTTGTTGGTAGTGTTATTTGTCTCATTTTATTCTATTATTTATAATTTGAATAATTTTTTCAATTTGCTTTTCCAAGCAACAGGAAAAATAAGATTTTTTTCAAAATCTTGTATTATTCGTTCTTTTTCAATAACACTATTTCTAGGAATTTTACTTTTAAATGATGTGTATTTATTTCAATATTATGTTTTGATATTTATTGCTGGACATAGTGTTGCTCTTTTATATAATATATGTAAATGTAGAGAATTGTTATTATGTGTGGGGTGGGTAGATAAAAGGTTGGTTCTTTGTGAGATTGCGACTGATATATCTATTGGGATAAATCTTATGATAGCTAATGTAACAGGTATGCTTATAATAGGGGTAGGACGTTTTCTAATTGATAGAATTTGGGGGATTTCAACTTTTGCAGTAGTATCATTATCATTATCATTAGTGAATTTCGTTTTACTATTTGTAAATCAGATAGGTATTGTCTTTTTTCCCTTATTGCGACAATCAACAGATAAACAGCTGAAAAATATGTATGTCTATGGAAATACTTTTTTATCAATTGTAATGCCTACTTGTCTATTTTTATATTATCCAACTTGTTTGGTAGTGAGGTATTGGTTACCACAATATGTTGAAAGTCTAAAATTTTTTGCTTTACTTGTTCCAATATGCTTATTTGATGGAAAAATGCAGATGTTATACAGTACGTATTTGAAGGTGCTTAGGAAAGAGCGGTTTCTGTTTAAAGTCAATTTTTATCACTTTTTATTAAGTGTAGTTTTGTGTACGGTTAGTGGATATATCCTAAATAATATGTATGTATTGTTGATGTCTATTGTATGTGTAATTATTCTTAGAAGTTTGTCTGTTAATTATTGGTTGCGAATAAAAATGGATATAAGCGATTCTAATATACTTTTGTTTGAAATTGTATTAATTGTATTATTTGTATTTACTGCATGGTATTTTTCGCTTAAATGGAGCTTTGCTATATATTTTTTCTGCTATATAGCCTATCTTATGTTATGTAGAAAATCTATTTATAAAATCGTGTTGTTGATAAGAAGATAACTGAATATAAGAGTTTATACAGAGTAAGAAGCAAAAGTATTGAAAACAAATATCCTAAAAACTTATTCGATATATTATTTGTGTGATTAATGAAAAAAAGTAATAAATACAGTAATGAGAACAAAAATTTTATATGTTTTAGTTAGTGATGAGTATGATATTTATTTGGAACAAACATTTCTTTCTATCTATTCATTACGTTTATATATGCCAGATGTTCATGTTACACTATTAATAGATGATTCTACAAGTGAAACAATGGTTGGTGGACGAGAATCAATACTAGAGTATGTAACGGAAAATATTATTATTAATTTGAATCATAATTTTAATAAAATGCAACGTTCACGTTATTTGAAAACAATGGCTCGAAATTATGTGAATGGAGATTTTTTGTATATAGATTCGGACACTATTATTACTTCTTCGTTGTTAAGAATAGATGAATTAGAATGTTTGATGGGGGCTGTTGAAGATACTCATACTCCTATTAAGAAGCATATTTTGCGGAAAACTATTAGGCGTTTGTGTAGAAATACCAACTTTTCCATGAATTCTATTGATACATATTTTAATAGTGGGGTTTTGTATGTAAAAGATTGTGCGGAAACTAGAGATTTCTTTAAAAGTTGGAATAAAAATTGGATTGAAGGAGGAAAAAAAGGGATTTTTATCGATCAAATTTCTTTGGCAAAAACAAACTATGAGTTTGGAAATTTCATCTATGAATTGAGTGCTATTTGGAATTGCCAAATAACCTTTGGTGTTAGATATGTTCAAGAAGCGAGAATTATACATTATTTGTGTACTAATATAGTAAATGCTAATGATGAGATAGCCTATTTTTTTCAGAATAAAAACATATTCTATAATTTGAAAAATGATTATTTAATAAGTGAATGTTTGCATAACCAAATAAGAAATGCTCGTAATTCCTTTGGTGAAAGAACAAAAATTGTCTCTGGTTCGGATTTAGATCTGATGAGTTCATATTTTTATCTTTTATTGCGACAAATTTATTGTTACCATCACATCCTTTTTAATTTAAATGAGTCTCTTTTGATCTTTTTGCTGCATATATATCATCAAATTAATAACCTGTTTATAAGAAAAATAAAATGATACCTAAGATTATTCATTATTGTTGGCTAAGTAATGATGCTTATCCTGAAAAAATACAACTATGTATGGATAGTTGGAAAAAAGAACTGCCAGATTATGAGATGATATTGTGGAATACTCAGAATTTTCCAATTAATTCAGTGAGATGGGTAGAAGAAGCTTATAAAAATGGGAGGTATGCTTTTGCAGCAGATTATATAAGATTATACGCTCTTTATTATTACGGTGGAATATATTTAGATTCTGATGTAGAAGTCATAAAATCCTTTAATGATTTATTGACATTACCCTATTTTATAGGCATTGATAGTCAGAATAAAATAGAAGCAGCTGTTATTGGGGTGGAGCCGTTCAATCCATGGATTTTATCTTGTTTGAATTATTATAATAATCGTTCGTTTGTGAATGGAGGCAATAAATTTGATATGAAGACATTGCCAATAATTATGCAAGAAGTAATTGAACAAGAGAGAAGAATAGAAATTCTTGAAAATAGCTTCTTAGTAAGTAGCCAGGATTTTTCTATTGTGCAAGTCTTTCCTTTTGATTTTTTTTGTTCTAAAAGGCATGATACGGGTAAAATCTGGAAAACCGACAGAACGTATGCTATACACCATTTTGCTATGTCTTGGCGTACTCCTAAAGATCGTTTTTTGACTTATTGTAAACGCTTGTCTGTAAAAATAATAGGTAATAGAAGAACGTCTCTTTTGATATCACTATTGGGCTTGTCTAAATTGAAAAGCTGAAATATGCGTCAAAAATTGATTAGAATTACTACTATTTCTGAGAGCCTTAATACTCTACTCAAGGGACAATTAAGTTTTCTTGCAAAGTACTATGAAGTAATTTGTGCTAGTTCTGATTATAATACAGGAAAGTTATATGAGGTGTCTAAACGTGAAAAGGTGCGTTGTATTGATATACCTATGTATCGAGAAATATCATTACTAAACGATATACAATCTCTTTGGAAATTAATATTGCTTTTTCGAAAAGAAAAGCCTTATATAGTTCATGCTAATACACCTAAAGGTAGTTTGCTGGCTATGGTGGCTGCTTGGATAGTGTGTGTGCCGCATCGTGTGTATACAGTGACGGGATTAAGATTTGAAACAACTACAGGCCGATTGAAATGGTTATTAGTTACGATGGAAAAGATTACTTGTTGGTGTGCGACGAAAGTTATTCCAGAAGGCGAAGGAGTAAGGAGAGCATTGATTGCCAATCATATTACAAACAAACCTTTAAGAGTGATACTGAATGGTAATATTAATGGAGTAGATGTAGCATATTATTCGCGTTCGGAGGAAGTGAAGCGAAAAGTGAAAACGATAAAAGATGGAGATACCTTTAACTTTATATTTGTAGGGCGATTGGTGAAAGATAAAGGTATCAATGAATTAGTGAGAGCTTTCTTTAGGTTATTGGATGTTTATCCGGATATTAGGTTACATTTAGTGGGGGGATTTGAGCATGAATTGGATCCACTTGCATGGGATGTGGAACAGGTAATAAAACAAAATGAAGCGATTATTGCATGGGGATTTCAGATGGATGTTCGTTCTTTTTTTGCTGCGGCTGATGCTTTAGTTTTTCCCAGTTATCGGGAGGGATTTCCTAATGTGGTTCTTCAAGCTGGTGCTATGGAACTTCCGTCAATTGTGACCGATATAAGTGGTTGCAATGAAATTATTCAGGATGGCGTGAATGGTCGAATCATTCCTCCGCGTGATGAAGCGGCTTTGTATGAGATGATGAAATGGTTTTATGAACATCGGGATGATGAAGTCAAAGAGATGGCTAAACGTGCCAGACCTATGATTGTGGAACGTTATGAACAACAAAAAGTTTGGGAAGCATTATTGGAAGAATATCGTTCTTTAGATAATAATGCTTGATTTTGATATTAGGTAAGCGTCCCAAAATCATCTTGCCCTAAAGTATAAAAGAGCGACTTTCGCTGCTGTAATCAAAACTTAGTAAGAATGTATAGCAGTAGCGATTTTGAGCATTTGTTCATCCGTTACAAAGTGGAGGCGATGCTACAAGGCGAGTCCATCTAGGACTTCTGTTTGAAAAACAAAGTACTTTCTTAAAGATGTTATTTGATATTCCAATAACTAATTGTATATTTGTTATATTATAATTGATATACAACTTGACAATATGGCAACAGCAGCATTGAAAATACATCTGAGCTGTACTCAGATATTGGAGTTGGCTCGACAATTATCTGATGAAGATAAATTGGAATTGAATCGTGTACTTGCTGCCGAGGTGAGAGGCATCAAATTGAAGCGGTTGTTGGATGTCTTGAAAACAGATGAAGTTTTGCAAGAAGATATTGATTATGAGGTAGATACAGTAATACAAGAAATTTATGAAAAGCGACTGCAAAACAAGAATCATTGTTGATACGAATCTTTGAATTAGTCTTTTGATTGGCAAAAATTGGCAGGTCTTTTGGATTTCTTATTTGATGAAAAGGTTGAGCTTGTTGTTTTTTAGGAACTTTTAGATGAAGTTTTGACTTTTTCTTAGTGCATAACCATTAAATCATGTATTCTCATTTTTTTAAGAGGGTGATTGATTTCATCCTCGTGTTTTGTGTGTTGGCTTTGATTTGGCCGATATTGTTTCTTGTTGCCCTTTGGTTGCATTTTGCCAATAAAGGTGCTGGAGTCTTTTTTACTCAGGAACGTCCCGGGAAGAATGGGAAAATTTTTCGGGTTATAAAGTTTAAAACCATGACGGATGAACGGGATGCGGAGGGTAATTTGTTACCGGACGCTGTACGTTTGACCAAAGTCGGAAGTTTTGTACGTTCTACTTCGATAGATGAGCTTCCACAACTACTTAATGTATTGAAAGGGGATATGGCTTTGATTGGTCCCCGTCCTTTATTACCTCAATACTTACCGCTTTATAGTAAAGAACAAGCTCGTCGTCATGAAGTTCGTCCGGGAATTACGGGTTGGGCACAGGTGAACGGGCGTAATGCTATCAGTTGGTCAAAGAAGTTTGAATTAGATGTTTGGTATGTGGACCATTGTTCTTTTCTACTTGATTTGAAAATTGTTTTTATGACAATAAGAAAGGTATTTATAAGGGAAGGCATCAGCTCTGATACTTCGGCTACGATGGAAGTCTTTACTGGAAATAACTAATATCAGAAAATGTATTTATATGGTGCCAGTGGTCATGCCAAAGTGATCATTGATATATTGCGTGCAAATCATGAACCGATTGAAGCGTTGTTTGACGATAATGAGGAAATTCATAATCTTTTTGACTATCCCGTATTATGTCCGTCGAAAGTCTGCGGACCATTGATAATCAGTATTGGGAATAATGGTATTCGCAGGAAGATTGCCAAGGAGTTAAAAGTTGAATATGGCAAGGCCTTTCATCCTTCTGCAATTATATCTGAAGAAGCTGAGATAGGAGAAGGCTCGGTAGTTATGCAGGGAGCAATTGTGCAGTCGGATGCTTGTATTGGTAGCCATTGTATTATCAATACCGGTGCTTCGGTGGATCATGAATGTTTGGTTGCTGATTATGTGCATATTTCTCCCCACTGTACGCTTTGTGGCAATGTGCAAGTTGGTGAGGGGACATGGATTGGTGCCGGCAGTGTTGTTATTCCTGGTGTTAAGATAGGAAAGTGGAGTATTATAGGTGCTGGTTCCGTTGTCACAAAAGATATTCCGGATGGTGTATTGGCTGTAGGGAATAGATGTAAGATTATCAAGAATATAGTTTTGTAAATCACATAATTTTATGGATAAGAGAATTTATCTTTGCCTCGCTCACATGAGCGGCAAGGAGATGGGCTTCATACAGGAAGCTTTCGATACCAACTGGGTAGTACCCCTCGGTCCGAATGTGAATGTCTTCGAGCAGGATTTGGAACGCTTCGTTGGGCAGAATAAAAAGGTGGTGGCTTTAAGTGCCGGTACTGCTGCTGTGCATCTGGCCCTGCTTGCTTGCGGAGTTGCTCTGGGTGACGAAGTGATAGTACAAAGCTTTACCTTTTGTGCCTCTTCCCATCCGGTGACCTACCTCGGTGCTACTCCGGTATTCGTGGATTCTGAGGCTGATACATGGAACATGGACCCGGTTCTTCTGGAGCAGGCTATCAGGGACCGTATCGACAAGACCGGCCGAAAGCCCAAAGCGATTGTTCCGGTGGCTTTGTATGGGATGCCCTACAAGATAGACCAAATCATGTCGGTGGCAGATAAATATGATATTCCGGTCATAGAGGATGCCGCCGAAGGCTTTGGAAGCAAGTTTGACGGGCAAGTTCTTGGAACTTTTGGTAAATATGGTGTGCTTTCTTTCAATGGCAACAAGATGATAACCACCAGCGGTGGCGGTGCTTTGATTTGCCCTGATGAAGAGTCCAAACGTGAGATAATGTTCTATGCTACCCAGGCCCGTGAGTCCTATCCCTACTACCAGCATGAGCGTATAGGCTATAATTATAGGATGAGTAACATTTGTGCGGGAATCGGCCGCGGTCAGATGACGGTGGTGGATGAGCATATAGCGCACCATAAGCATCTGTGCGGTCTGTATCGTAAGTTGTTGGCCGATGTGGAGGGAATCACGCTTCATGAGAATCCTTCCGGACGTTATGACAGCAATTATTGGCTGAACACGGTACTGCTTGACGGGAATCTGCATGTGAGAGGTGAGGAGGATGCCTACCGTGAGACAGTGAAAGGCGCCGTAGGTGGTGCCGCCGGTGTTACGCATGAGTCAGTGAGTGCCCATACTTCTTGTGAGCCTAACCGTAATGTAGAGGCCATGCGTGTTTGCTTGGATAAAGCCGGTATCGAGAGCCGTCCCTTATGGAAGCCTATGCATCTCCAGCCGGTTTATTCGGCTAATCCTGCCTATGTGAATGGTGTCAGTGAGGACTTGTTCAAACGTGGTCTTTGCTTGCCGAGTGGTCCTTATGTGACGGATGAGGATGTGAGATACATAGTGAATGAAATGAAGGAGAGTATACTATGAAACTACATAGTATCAATTTTTTATGAACTAATTTCAGAAAACAGCTTCAGTGGGGCTGTTTTCTTTGTTTATAGGCATATTTGAGATGGTTACCGAGAAGTCTTCCCTGACTTCGGGGGATGTCCATAATGTGATCCTCTGTGATAGAGAGTCATAGTTGTGTGTTGCCACTCTTACTTGAATAACCGTTCTTTGGTGGTGAATAATAACCAATAAACGTTTATCAATTATGGCAGTAGTAGCTTATTTAAGAGTAAGTACAGAAAAACAGTTTTTAGAGAATCAGCGCGAGGAAATTATACGCTTCGCGGAGAAGAATGGGTTGAGTATCGACAGATGGTACATGGAGACGGTCAGCGGAAAAGTGAGTAGCAAAGAGCGTAAACTGGCGGGCTTGTTGGACCGGATGAAACCGGGAGACTCCTTGATTATAACGGAGATTTCACGGCTTAGCCGGACACTGCTGGAGATAATGACCATTCTTAACTCCTGCATCAAAAGGGGAGTGGTGCTGTACAGTACCAAAGAGGGGTATGTGTTCCAGAATGACATCAATAGTAAAGTGCTGGGTTTTGCTTTTGGACTGATGGCCGAGATAGAGCGTAATCTGATTTCCATGCGCACCAAAGAAGCACTGGAACGACGGAGGCAGAAGGGAAAACATCTGGGCAGGAAGAAAGGGGACACACCCAAAATGAAGATACTCTATGCGAACAAGAGGAAACTTGTGAGGGAGCACCAAAGAGGAGAGTCGTGTGCTGAACTTGCCCGGCAGATGGGAGTGTCACGGACCACGATGTTCCGTTTTCTGAGACGTTATTGAGCAATTCGGCTAAACGAAGGTGTCAAAGGTGGGATTCCTTTTGACACGCTTCGTGTGGGCTACTTATTCGGCTGATACTTCTTTCTTTTCCTTCCACTCTTTCCCGCGCTTGTGCAGGTTTTTCAGCTCGAATGACAGCATGATACGGAAGAAGCCTATAATCAGGAATGCAAACGAAATCATGTACACGGCGTAAAGGGCGCCTACTGCCGGTTGCCACAAGATGATGAGCGAGCAGATGACGGCAAGAATACCGAAAGCAACATACCATCCCCAGTCTCTTGTCCCGTATCTTTTGAGGTCCATGGCATAGCCTACGGATGAGAAGCCGCGGAACATCAGCCAGAAGGCGATGATGAATGGAATGACTTCCATGCTGAGCATCGGGTAGGCTATCAGGTAGAATCCCAGAATCATGTCGATGATGCCTCCAGCCAGATACCATCCCCAACTGGATACCCTTCTACGGTTACTTACTGCAAAGGATATTTCCAGCAGACCGCTGAACAACATGGAGACGCTGAACAGAATGCTCAATACCGCATACCCGCTGAGAGGGGAGAACATCAGGCTTATAGCCACTATTACATAAAGAATACCAAGAATGAGTGAAATCCACCAATTCTTTACTTCCTGCTGAAGTTCGTCAAAAATAGTTTTCATGTGAATTTAATTTTTTAAGTGATTATCATTAATTCGTCCGTAGAATAACAGTTTATCTGGAAAAAAGTTTCGGGTGAACTTTTTCTGTATGTAATTTGTTATGTATACATATAATTTGATAAAACTATGGCTACAACAAAATTTAAAGGACAACCGGTAAAGGTTATCGGTGAATTTATAAAGGTGGGCTCTGTTGCCCCCGATTTCGAATTGGTAAAAACAGATTTGTCTTCATTCTCTTTGAAGGAACTGAACGGGAAGAATGTTATTTTGAATATTTTCCCCAGCCTTGACACTGGTGTGTGCGCTACTTCTGTACGTAAGTTCAACAAACTGGCTGCCGGCCTGCCCGATACGGTAGTGTTGGCAATCTCCAAGGATTTGCCTTTTGCACATGCACGTTTCTGTACAACGGAGGGTATTGAGAATGTGATTCCTTTGTCTGATTTCCGTTTTTCCGATTTTGATGAAAACTACGGGGTACGTATGGCCGACGGACCGCTTGCAGGTCTATTGGCGCGTTCGGTAGTGGTTATCGGCAAAGATGGTAAGATTGCCTATACGGAATTGGTACCTGAAATTACGCAAGAACCTGACTATGATAAAGCTATTGCAGCTGTAAAGTAGAAAGTTTGGATTTGGGATAAGCAATAAAAAGCGGTGGACAGAATTTATCATGCTGTCCATCGCTTTTTTATTATCATACCGTTTTCTTTTTTATTTCTTCTTCATGCCTTTATAGATGAAGAATGCCACGATGAGTACGCCGATGCCGATAAATACATAACCTATCTCATGGCTGTATTCCGTTACTTTGGCAAGCAGCTGTTCCTCGTTCTCGATGCCGGGTACTGTGGACAAGTAATAGCCGATAAAAGCCAGGATGGAATTCCAAAGGCCTGCACCCAAGGTGGTGTACAGCAAGAAAGTTCCCAGCTTCATGCGTGCCAGACCGGCTGGGATGGATATCAACTGGCGAACAGCAGGTATCAGGCGGCCGACAAAGGTTGATACGGCTCCATGCTTGTCAAAGTATTCCTCCGCATGCTGCACTTTGGCTTCGTCGATGAGGCACATGTGCCCGAAACGGCTGTTGGCAAACTTGTAAATGATGGGGCGTCCCAGCCATTTTGCCAGATAGTAGTTTATCAATGCTCCGATATTTGCCCCTATGGTTGCAAACAATACCACCAGATATATATTCATGTTGTCATTGTTGGCGGCTTTCCAAGCGGCAGGAGGGACTACAACTTCCGAGGGGAAGGGAATAAACGAACTTTCAATGGCCATCAATAAAGTGATGGTCCAGTAATTGAGGTGGTCGAGACACCATTGGATAAAGGCTACTGATTCCATTTGCTAGATTAGTGGTATATAATTACTATTATTGTAATGCATTGAAAATATTCTTCATCACTAGGGCCAGCTCTTCCTGATTATCTTCTTGTAGTATCTGCTGTAATCTATCCAACTCTTCCAGCCTGAACGGATGTTCGCACAGTTGGTTGTACTTCATGAAGTTCTCTTTGTCTTTGAGCAGCATATACAGAGAGGTCAGCCTTTCGTTGATACCTTCAAAGTCCGGCTCCATCTCTTTGACATGTTCAAAGGCCAGCTTGGCATAGCTCAGTTGTCCTATTTCCATGCTACACATGCCTATTTCGTGCCAGGTATCCGCATAGGGGGCATACTCTAAGGCTTTGGCCCATCTCTTCACACCTTTCTCATACTCACCTTCTTCCATGTAGATGCGCCCCTCAATCAGATACGGGTCTATCTCTTCGGGTGCCAAGTCGTATGCTTTTTTACAATATTGGTGGGCTTTGCGCTTTTTTCCCATCTTGTGCAGGCATAGGGCCGCATTGGCATAAAGGGAGGGCAAGGCGAAGTCATGGCTGTCTTCGGCCGTTATGGCTTTTTCCAGATAGTCGTATCCTTCTTTCCACTCTCCTTTGGAGGTTTTGTTCAGGCCGATGAAGGTGTTGATGAAACCGTGGGAGACGAGATGGAACTTTTCGGCTTGCAGGTAGTTTTCCATGGCACTTTCCTCATTTCCCAATTGGAAGAAGGAATGTCCTTTCATCAGGTAGGCATCGGCAAACTCGTCATCGGCCACCGTGGCATAGTCGCATGCTTCGATTGCTTTGTCGAACATCTGCTGGTCAAAGTAGCAACGGGCCAGTCCAAACCAGTAAGGAGCCGAATACGGATTCTTGTCAATCAGCTTATTGAAGAAGAAGGTGGCTTTTTCAAACAGTCCCTGGGCATAGTAACAATCGCCGGTGACGGCAAGGTAGGCTTCTTCTTCGGCATATTTTTCGAGTCCGCGCGTCAGCCATGTCAATGCTTTTTCCGGGAATCCCATGTCGATGTACATATAGGATACATCAACGATATTGGCCAGGTCGTCCTTATCGTCTATGCTGTCGAGTATCGCTTCCGCTTCTTCTTCTTTGCCTTCGCCCAACAGTAGGTTGGCTTTCAGCACTTTCACTTCGGAAGATTCTTCGGCAATCCGTTCCAATATATCTTTGGCTTGCTCTTTATGCTGGGTGTCGAGGAACAAGTATGCCTGTTCCACCAGCAGAGCCGTATTATTCGGATGTATTCCCAAGCCATACTCTACGACCTCGGTAGCCATGGCATATTTATGATGCACGGCATACCAGTCTGCGAGGTCGGCTAAGTCGTCTGCGTCCAGATAGATGGTTCTGTTCTCTGCTTTGGCAGCTTCATATTGTTCTGCCATTTCTTGCAGTTCTTTGTCTCTTCCGGACAGCAGGTTTTTTTTACTCATATTCTTATTTATTGATTTTACCCCAAACGTCTTTTAGACCTACAGTACGGTTGAATACCATTTTTTCTGGCGTAGAATCTTTGTCAACATTAAAATAACCGATACGTTGGAACTGCAGGTAGGAGAGGGGCTGCATGCCGGCAGCGTACTTCTCGATGTAGCAGCAGGGCAGCACATTCAGGGAGTCGGGGTTGATCATTTCTTTCATGGCTGTCAGTGCGTCGCAGTTCTTCGCTTCGCGGATGGCGGCAAGCTCGTCGCGCGGGTTCTCCACTTTCCACAGACGGTCGTAGAGGCGCACTTCTGCTTCGAGGCAGTGGGCACAACTTACCCAATGGATGGTGCCTTTCACCTTACGGTTGGCTCCGGGTAGACCGCTCTTGGTATCGGGGTCGTATTCGCAATATACTTCGGTGATTTCACCGGCGTCGTTCTTCTTGCAGCCGGTGCACTTCACGATGTACGCGTTCTTCAGACGTACCTCTTGTCCCGGTGTCATGCGGAAATATTTCTTCGGAGCATCTTCCATGAAGTCGTCGCGCTCCATCCAAAGTTCGCGGCTGAATTCGATGACGTGGTTGCCTTCTTCGGGATGTTCGGGGTTGTTGACGGCTTCCATCTCTTCCACTTGTCCTTCGGGATAGTTGGTGATGATGAGCTTCACGGGGTTCAGTACGGCGGATACGCGGGTGGCGCGGTCGTTCAGGTCCTCGCGCACGGCGCTTTCCAGCAGGGCGAATTCATTAAGGGCGTCGTATGTGGTATAGCCAATCTTGTCGATGAACTTATGGATGGACTCCGGAGAGTAACCGCGACGGCGGAAACCGCAGATGGTCGGCATACGGGGGTCGTCCCAACCGTTTACCAGACCTTCCTTGACCAGAGTCAGCAGGTTGCGCTTGCTCATCAGCGTATAGCTGAGGTTCAGTTTGTTGAACTCATACTGATGGGGGCGGTTATCGTCGAGGTCTTTGCCTTCCTTCACCCAGTCCACGAAGAGGTCGTAGAGTGGACGGTGGGGCACAAACTCCAGTGTGCAGAGAGAGTGCGTCACGCCTTCGAAGAAGTCGCTTTGCCCGTGGGCAAAGTCGTACATCGGATAAGCCTTCCAAGTGGTGCCCGTGCGATGGTGCGGATGCTTCACTACACGGTAGATGATAGGGTCGCGGAAGTGCATGTTGGGGCTTGCCATGTCTATCTTGGCGCGGAGCACCATGGCACCTTCCTCAATCTCGCCGCTGTTCATCTTCTGGAACAAATCCAGTGTTTCTTCGATAGGACGGTTGCGGTAGGGACTTTCCACACCGGGCTGGGTGGGAGTTCCTTTCTGGGCGGCAATCTGCTCGGAAGTCTGTTCGTCGATGTATGCCTTGCCCTCCTTGATGAGGCGGATAGCGAAGTCCCACAATTGCTGGAAATAGTCGGAAGCGTAATATTCGTTACCCCATTTGTAGCCCAGCCACTGGATGTCTTCCTTGATGGCTTCTACATATTCCACATCTTCTTTGGTGGGGTTGGTGTCATCGAAACGCAGGTTGCAGACACCGCCGTGTGCGGCGGCAATACCGAAATCAAGGCAGATGGCCTTGGCGTGTCCGATGTGGAGGTAACCGTTTGGTTCGGGCGGGAAGCGTGTCTGTACTTTTCCCCCGTTTTTACCCTCTTTCAAATCGTTTTCTACTATTTGCTCAATGAAGTTCAAGCTCTTTTTTTCGCTTGTTTCTTCGCTCTTTATTTCTGCCATAATGTTACTATTTTCGTATCGTGGGGACAAAGATAGGGTAAAAAAATGAAGAATGAAGAATGAAGAATGAAGATTTATTCGTTATGTACCGGGATATATCCGCTCTCTTTGATGATTTTCTGTCCTGCGGCAGACAAAATGAAATCGAGCAGAGGGGCTATGACCGAAGCGTTTTTCCGGTTATAATAATAGTATAGCGGGCGTACTATCGGATAAGTCTTATTGATGGCATTCTCCAGCGTGGGAGCGGCATAATGCTGCCCGTCGTATGAAACGGCGAGTGTCTTGATACGCGGTGATACATAGGCTAGACCCACATATCCGATGGCTCCGCGAGTTTGGCTGACGGATTGGATAATGGCTCCCGTGGCAGGCATGGAGAGACTGCTGCTCATGTAGTTCTTGTTTTTCAGTACGCTTTCCTTGAAGAACTCGTAGGTACCGGAGGAAGTCTCGCGGGAGTAGACTACGATTTTGCGGTCGTCTCCGCCCACTTGCTGCCAGTTGGTGACTTTGCCCCGGAAGATATCTTCCAGTTGTTGGCGGGTCAGTTGTTTCACTGGGTTGGAGGGGTGGACCACTACGGCAAGGGCATCGTAGGCGATGGGAACTTCTGCCAAGTCTTCTCCGGCGGCTTTGGCCTTCATCTTTTCGCTGAACTTGATGGCGCGGGAAGCCATGGCGATGTCCGTGGTCTGGTCCAGCAGGGCTGAAATACCGACACCGGTTCCGCCGCCGGTCACGGTGACACGGGCAGAGGGGTTTAGGGTCATAAAGCGTTCGGCGGTCTGCTGCGCTATGGGGAGCACGGTGTCGCTGCCTTTGATGCGTTGCGCCTGCATGCCAGTGGTGGCAGCTGCCAGGGCGAGGAGTAGGAGTAATTTTCTTGTCTTCATAAACACATGGTGCAAATAGGGTAAACACATGATGCAAATTAAGGCAATGGATATTACAAATGTGTTACATGGAATGTGCTTTGAGTCGTTGTAATAGTTTTGTAACACCTTTGAAACATTTCTTTCAAACGTTAGTCACACTGCCTTAACATCCGGCCCGTTCCTTTGCATACAGAAATCAATAGGCAACATGAAAAAGATTTTTGAGAAGATTGTAGAAGGTATACTGGCTTGTAGCGGCTTTGTGACGAGCCTTACCATCGTACTTATCGTCGTGTTCCTCTTTTCCGAAGCGCTAGGCTTGTTCAGCAGCAAGGTGATAGAAGAAGGGTATGTATTGGCCTTGAATAAGGAGAACCGGGTGGGCGAACTGACTCCGGCACAGATAAAGAATGTCTTTGATGAAGAGCTGACAAACTGGAACGAAGTGGGAGGGGAGGACCTTCCTATCCGCCTTTTCCGTTTGGAGGACATCACACTGTATTATACGGAAGAGCAGTTGGGCGCTTCCTACGAAAATGCAGGTGCCTGCATTACGGAGCTGGTGGAGCGTACGCCTGGCATTATAGCCTTTGTACCGCAGCAGTTCATTGTCCGTCCGGATTCGGTGCATCTGCTGAAAGACAACACCATTTCGGTGAAGGACGTCTTTGCCGGTGCCGAATGGTTTCCCACGGCAACACCTGCTGCGCAGTTCGGCTTTTTGCCGCTCATTACGGGGACGCTGTGGGTCAGTCTGTTTGCCATCCTCTTTGCATTGCCGTTTGGTCTGTCGGTGGCAATCTATATGTCGGAGGTAGCCAATTCCCGGGTAAGGAATCTGCTGAAGCCCATCATTGAGTTGCTGAGTGGCATACCGTCGGTGGTCTACGGCTTTTTCGGCTTGATTGTCATTGTGCCGTTTTTGCAGCAGGTGTTCAACTTGCCGGTAGGCGAGAGCGGGCTGGCGGGCAGCATTGTGCTTGCCATTATGGCGTTGCCCACCATCATTACGGTGACGGAAGATGCGATGAGAAATTGCCCTCGTGCCATGCGCGAAGCCAGTCTGGCGCTGGGAGCGTCGCAATGGCAGACTATATATAAGGTGGTGATTCCTTACTCCATTTCGGGCATCACCTCCGGAGTGGTGTTGGGCATCGGCCGTGCGGTGGGCGAGACGATGGCTGTGCTGATGGTGACGGGCAACGCCGCCGTCATTCCCCATACCATCCTGGAACCGCTGCGCACCATTCCGGCAACGATTGCCGCCGAACTAGGCGAAGCGCCTGCCGGCGGAGCTCACTACGAAGCATTGTTCCTGCTGGGTGTCGTGCTGTTCTTCATCAGTTTATTGATAAACTTCACGGTGGAAGCAGTTTCGCCAAGACGAAAATAAAAGAAGGTAGATATGGTCAATAGAAAGCATCTTTCGCAAAACGTGGCATTCGGCTTGTTCCGTCTGTTGAGCCTAAGTGTGGTGGGGATTCTTTTTGCAATCCTCGGCTTCATTATATATAAAGGTATAGGAGTTATCGATTGGGAGTTCCTCACTACGGCTCCTACCAACGGTATGACTGCCGGTGGAATCCTTCCTGCCATTGTAGGTACGTTCTGCTTGATGGCGGGCAGTGCTTTATTTGCCTTTCCGGTGGGAGTGATGAGCGGCATTTATATGAATGAGTATGTGCCGAAAGGCTGGGTAGTACGCTTCATACGGATGATGACGAATAATCTGAGCGGCATCCCTTCCATCGTGTTCGGTCTGTTCGGCATGGCACTGTTCGTCAACTATATGGATTTTGGAGACAGCATCCTGGCAGGTTCGTTGACACTGGGCTTGCTGAGTCTGCCTTTGGTTATCCGCACCACGGAAGAAGCGCTGAAAGCCATCCCCGACAGCATGCGTGAGGGAAGCCGCGCGTTGGGAGCTACCAAGCTTCAGACCATCTGGCATGTCATCCTGCCGATGGGGATACCCAATATCATCACCGGACTGATTCTGGCGCTGGGGCGTGTTTCGGGCGAGACGGCACCCATCCTTTTCACCTGTGCCGCCTACTTCCTGCCACAGCTGCCTACAAGTATCTTCGACCAGTGCATGGCGCTTCCTTATCACCTCTACGTCATCTCTACCAGCGGCACCGATATGGAAGCGCAGCTTCCCATTGCCTACGGCACGGCACTGGTGCTGATACTCATTATCCTCCTGGTGAACCTGCTGGCGAACGCCCTGCGGAAATACTTTGAGAAGAAGATTAAGACGAATTGAAAACATATACAATAGGTATGAAGAACAAGATAGAAACCCGTGACGTGAACTTCTGGTATGGCGATTTCCATGCCCTGAAAGGCATCAGCATGGACATTGAGGAGAAGTCTGTGATAGCCTTCATCGGTCCCTCGGGCTGTGGAAAGTCTACCTTCCTGCGCCTGCTGAACCGCATGAACGATTTGATTCCCGACACCCGTCTGACTGGCGAGATACGCATTGACGGACAAGACATCTATGGAAAAGGAGTGCAAGTGGATGAACTCCGCAAGAACGTGGGCATGGTGTTCCAGCGCCCCAATCCTTTCCCAAAAAGCATCTTCGAGAACGTTGCCTACGGACTCCGTGTGAATGGCATCACCGATAACGCCTTCATCCGTCAGCGGGTGGAAGAAACCCTGAAAGGCGCCGCTCTTTGGGACGAGGTGAAGGACAAGCTGAAAGTCTCTGCCTACGCCCTCTCCGGCGGTCAGCAGCAACGTCTCTGCATAGCCCGTGCCATGGCGGTGTCTCCTTCAGTCCTGCTGATGGATGAGCCGGCATCCGCCCTCGACCCCATCTCCACTGCCAAGGTGGAAGAGCTTATCCACGAGTTGAAGAAGCAGTACACTATCGTCATCGTCACCCACAACATGCAACAGGCAGCGCGTGTCAGTGATAATACGGCTTTCTTCTATATGGGGCAGATGGTGGAGTTTGGAGATACCCGGAAGATATTTACGAATCCCGATAAGGTGGAGACGCAGAACTACATCACGGGACGCTTCGGGTAGCGGATTGTTCCATACAAGCAAAAATAAGTTGTACAAAAGTAATCTTAAAATAGAAACATTATGGTGAAGTTTATCGAATCTGAACTCGTCTTGCTGAAAAAGGAAATAGACGAAATGTGGACCCTGGTATATAATCAGCTCGACCGTGCAGGTGATGCCGTGCTTACGCTGGACCGGGAACTGGCCCAGCAGGTATTGGTGCGCGAACGTCGCGTCAATGCTTTCGAACTGAAAATAGACAGCGACGTGGAGGACATCATTGCCCTTTACAACCCCGTTGCCATCGACCTGCGCTTTGTGCTTGCCATGCTCAAAATCAATACGAACCTGGAGCGTCTGGGCGACTTTGCAGAAGGCATCGCCCGCTTTGCCCTCAACTGCCACGAACCGGCATTGGACACTGAGCTGGTCAAGCAACTCCGTCTCGAAGAGATGATAGCCCAGGTGCTCTCCATGCTCGAGCTTGCCAAGCAGGCACTTCAGGAGGAGAGCCAAGAATTGGCTACCGCTGTGTTTGCAAAGGACAATATGCTGGACGAAATCAATGCGGAGGCCACTGCCATTCTTGCCGACTACATCAGCCGGCATCCGGAGAGTGCACTCTCTTGTCTGAACCTGGTGAGCGTGTTCCGCAAGTTGGAGCGCTCCGGCGACCACATCACGAATATTGCCGAAGAAATAGTGTTCTTTATCGACGCAAAAGTGTTAAAACATAGCGGGCAGACAGACGAACACTACTTAAATGATAAGAAATAAACAAAATTTTAGGATAATTTCAGTGTTTCATGGAAAATAGCCTTATATTTGTCCATTGAAAACGATTGCAGGTGTAGAAAAATGCTTTGAAATGATAATAAACTTAAATGATTTTTCAAAAAGATGTTATAAGACATGTTTTTTAATTTGGTTAGTATCACGAAAAGCGCCTATATTTGCATCGTTATCCTGAAAACAATCTTTTTACCTTAAAAAAAAACTAATACCTATTGAAAACTGAAAAAGGAGGCTTTGTGAAAAGCTTCCTTTTTTTTGTACCTATACGAAGGGCTTTTTGTATCTTTGCGCATATTAATAATAAATCGTGTATAACCTAAAAGTATATAGAACCATGTTTTCCGGAATAGTAGAAGAATGTGCCACATTGGTGGCGATGGTCAAAGACCAGGAGAATGTACATTTTACTTTCAAGTGTTCATTCGTCAGTGAATTAAAAATAGACCAAAGTGTGTCTCACAACGGTGTTTGCCTTACAGTAGTCAGTCTGACAGATGATACCTATACCGTGACGGCCATGAAGGAAACGCTGGACCGTTCCAATCTTGGCTTGTTGCAGGTGGGAGATGAAGTGAATGTGGAGCGTAGTATGATGATGAACGGCCGGCTGGATGGCCATATCGTTCAAGGACATGTGGACCAGACTGCCACTTGCATCGATATAAAGGATGCGGAAGGAAGCTATTACTTTACTTTCCGGTATGCTTTTGACAAGGAGATGGCAAAGCGCGGCTACATCACGGTAGACAAAGGCTCGGTAACGGTCAATGGTGTCAGCCTGACCGTGTGCAATCCCACCGACGATACTTTCCAGGTGGCCATTATTCCTTACACCTTTGAGCATACCAATTTCCATGCTTTCAAAGTGGGCAGTGTGGTGAATCTGGAGTTCGATATCATTGGTAAGTACATCAGCCGCATGATACAATATAAATAAGGTAACGGCACTATGGACGATTTCCTGCAATTAGTGGCATCCCGTCAGAGTGACCGTGCCTATGATATGACTCGTGCCGTGGAGCCTGAGAAATATCGGTGATTTACTTTTTAGACACAGATGACGCAGATGACGCGGATTTTTTTAATATTCCAATCCGCGTCATCCGCGTCTAAAAAATAATCAAAAAGAAAGCAGATACGGAGTTTCCGGAAAGACTTCCGCGTGCTTACAAATCCTTCAGCAGCACCTTGCTTGCATTCTTGTAGTATTCCTCCCGTGCCTTCAGCAATGCTCCCCATTGGTTGTTGAATTCATTTTCCTTATCAATTTTGAAATCTTCTGAGCCGTGCGTGTCCAGTTTGTCCAGTAGGAGGGCCACATTCATTTTGTTGATATCCATGGAAGGCTGGTAAGCGATGTCTTCACTCTTTTCATCGGTCACCACTTCATGTAGGAGGTTGATTTCCTGCAATTCATAAAGGGTTTCGTGTGTCAGCCGAATGGGAATCTGGCACTCTTCGGATATCTCTTCGGCTGTATAGGGCTGGACGTCTTGTTCAAAGCGCTTGGCTATGAGAGACATTATCAGGATGGAGATAAAATCGCGGTAGCGCCGGCTGATATTGCGCGCATCCTTGTCGAAGCTGAAGTTCCGGATATTCTGTCCGGCGTAGGTCAGTTCGGCACCGAATAGGCAGATGGTCCAGGATACCTGCAACCATAGCAGAAACATCGGAAGGGCGGCAAAACTACCATAGATGGCATTGTAACGGGAAACCCACAACTGGCTGCTGATGTAAAGGAATTGGAATGCCTGGTGTGCCGTACCTGCCAGAATACCGGATATGAGTGCGTGTTTCAGCTTGACCTTTGTATTCGGCATAAAGACGTACAGTGCTGTAAACATGAACCAGGTCAGCACGAAGGGGATGAGGCGCACCATAAACTTGCCGACGGGAGCCAGCAGGGTAAAGTCTTCGAGGTTCTTCACCATCGTACTCATGAAGATGGAAAGACCACCGGACACCACCAGCAGAATGGGCATCAGCAGAAGCATAGAGAAGTAATCCGTTATTTTGCGGTACATGCTGCGCGCCTTTTTCACCTGCCAGATGCGGTTGAAGGTGATTTCCATATTGTTGATTAGATTCAGGACTGTCCACAGCAACATAATCAGACCCACTCCGATGAATATTCCACTCTTGGTCTGAGACAAATACGAATTCACGAATTGCAGGATGACTTCCGTGGTTTCCGTAGGACCGCCGAAACCGTTGACAATCTGGCTTTCCATCAGATTATCGAATCCGAAACCGCGGGCTATGGCAAACAAAATGGCAAGAATAGGCACGATGGCAAGCAGCGTACTGTAAGTCAGCGCCGAGGCTTTGTTTACTATCCGGTCTTTGGTGAAGCGGTTGATGCAAAGATAAATCGTCTTGATGATATTGTATACGGAAAAGGTCGTTCGCGTGACTTCATCTTCCGTAATACGCCAGATGTCGTAGGTGAGGAATTTCCAAAGGGCAGCAATACGCTTGTTCATGCTATTATCTCGATTATCCATTGTCAATAAAAAAGCAGTCAGTCTGTAAGCCGGGTTCTGTTCTTCTGTTTCTGAAAAAGCCTAATTAGGAATTATCCATTCTTCATTATCCATTCTCCATTAAAGAAGTGTCTGTCATTTATCTGAGCCGCATGTCACCATACAAGCTTTAGCGGTCTACCCTCCGACATGGAGCGAGCAACTCTCATAACGTCGGTTTACATGACCTTACAACTCCCAAGACGCACAGCCCTTGTGTCGCCACAAGACTGGTAGGCTCTTACCCCACCTTCTCACCCTTACCGTAGCCCAAGGGCGACGGCGGTTATTTTCTTCTACGTTACTCTACCCTCACGGACAGCTTTCTGTTAGGAAGTGGGACGCTCTGTGTTGCCCGGACTTTCCTCATACGCACGAGGCGCAAGCGACAGACCGACCAACTGCTTTATAGGGTACAAAGATACGGAATATTAATGAAGAATGAAGAATGAAGGATGAAGAATTTGTTGTGCAGTGTGCGGATGCAGTACGGATGAATCCTTCATTCTTCATTCTTTACCCTTAATTATCTTAAAAACATGTATCTATTTCGGAATAAATTCGTAGCTTTGCTATTAGTAATAACCCCCAAATCCTTTTGGCCAATGAAAAAGTTATCCTCTCTTTTTTCTTTATTTCTGTTAATCCCGCTTTTTGCTGTCGCTTCGGAAGTGGGTGACCGTACAATACCTGCAGAAGTGGCGCAACTCGCTGACAGTTTGAAACAAAAGTTTGCACCGGACAAGCGCGTGGCTTTGTTCGATGTGGATTACTCTTTCTCCGGAAAGAATGTGATGTTGCGTGGTGTCACCACTTCGGCAGAGGCAAAGACGGCTTTGCTGGATGGTTTGGCAAAGAAAGGATATGCGGTGATGGATTGTCTGCAAGTGCTTCCGGATGAGGCCGGACTTGAAGGCAAGACGTATGGCATTGTCAATGTGTCTGTGTGCAATCTTCGGGTAGCCCCGGATTTCTCTTCAGAAATGATGACGCAAGGCTTGATGGGTATGCCGGTGCGGGTGTTGCAGCGCGACGGCTGGTACCGTATCCAGACACCGGACAACTACATTGCATGGGTACACCGAGTAGGCATACATCCCGTCACGCGGGAAGAGCTGACCGCTTGGAACAATGCGGAGAAAATAGTGGTGACTTCGCATTATGGCTTTGTCTACTCACAGCCCAGCCAGGCATCGCAGACCGTCTCTGATGTTGCTGCAGGAAACCGCCTGAAGTGGGAGGGGACAAAAGGTGCCTTTTATAAGGTGGCTTATCCCGACGGCCGTCAGGGATATATCTCCAAATCCATCTCCATGCCTGAGAAGAAATGGCGTGCCACCTTGAAGCAGGATGCCGCCAGCATTATAGCCACGGCGCATAGCATGATGGGCATCCCTTATCTTTGGGCTGGCACTTCCTCCAAAGGGGTGGATTGTAGCGGCTTCATGCGCACCGTTCTTTTCATGCACGACATCATCATTCCGCGGGATGCTTCCCAGCAGGCATACGTGGGCGAGCATATCGATATCGCTCCTGATTTCAGTAACCTCCAGCCGGGCGATTTGATTTTCTTCGGGCGCAAGGCGACGCCGGAACGCAAGGAACGTGTGGTACATGTCGGCATGTATATCGGCAACAAGCGTTTCATCCATTCGCAAGGCGATGTGCGCGTCAATAGCTTCAGCCCCGACGACGAGCTGTTCGATGAATACAACCTCGGTAGACTGTTGTTCGCTACGCGCGTGTTACCTTATATAAATAAGGAGGCGTCGCTCAATACAACGGAAACGAATCCATTTTATTCAATGTAATAATGTGCTAATGTGCCAATATGCCAATGACCTGCGGCGTGACGGTGCAAACATAACGTAGCATATACATAGCGCAGCCCATTGGCACATTAGCCCATTAGCATATTGGCACATTTAATACACACACAATTATGTCAAACAGAAGAGATTTCCTGAAAACCGCCGCTTTTGCCGCACTCGGCTCAGGCATGGCAATCAATCATGTATTTGCCGGAGGAAATGACGCTCCTTCCTTGTTCAACGTGAACAGTAGGGCAGGTGTAACCCCCAAAATGAAACTGCGTTTCTTCCCCTATGAACTGAAATTGCGCCATGTCTTTACAGTGGCCACCTACTCGCGTACTACCACTCCCGACGTTCAAGTCGAGATAGAATATGATGGCATTATCGGTTATGGTGAAGCCTCCATGCCCCCGTACCTGCAACACGAACTAGGCACGATGGACAGTGTACTGGCTTTTCTGAAGAAGGTGCAGGATGTTATCGGCCAATTCTCAGACCCCTTTCAGCTGGAAGATATACTGGCTTATATAGACAGCCTCTCGGCAGGGGATTCCGCTGCTAAAACTGCTGTGGACATCGCCTTGCACGACCTTGTGGGCAAACTGTTGCAAGCCCCTTGGTATAAGATATGGGGTTTGGACAAGGAAAAGACTCCCTCTACAACTTTCACCATCGGCATTGATACGGCCGACGTGGTGCGTGAAAAGACGAAAGAGTGTGCCGACCGGTTCAATATCCTTAAAGTGAAGCTGGGGCGGGAGAACGACAAAGAAATGATAGAGACCATCCGTTCGGTGACGGACCTTCCGATTGCCATTGATGCCAACCAGGGTTGGAAGGACAAACATCATGCGCTCGATATGATACATTGGCTGCACGAAAAAGGAATTGTCATGATAGAGCAACCGATGCCCAAGGAACAACTGGACGATATTGCATGGGTCACCCAGCAAAGCCCGTTGCCCATATTTGCCGATGAGTCCATTCAGCGTCTGAAGGATGTGGCAGGCTTGAAGGGTGCCTTTACGGGCATCAACATCAAGCTGATGAAGTGTACCGGCATGCGCGAAGCCTGGAAGATGGTGACTTTGGCACGTGCATTGGACATGAAAGTGATGGTAGGATGTATGACCGAGACCTCTTGTGCCATTACCGCTGCCTCCCAATTCTCTCCGGCAGTGGACTTTGCCGACTTGGACGGTAGTCTGCTGATTGCGAACGACCGTTTCAAGGGTATGGAGGTTGTGAAAGGTAAGATAACGTTGCCCGATTTGCCGGGTATTGGAGTGGTGAAGTTATGAGAAAGCTATTGTATACCGTCGCTCTGTTTGTGATGGCTTCTGCATGCAGCACGAAGCCCGAGAGCAAGCCCTATAATTGGGAGGACGACCTGTACCAACGTCTGCTTACGGATTTCTGTATGACGGAATCCCAGGTGAAGGACTATATCCGCAAGTATATTCCCGACGTGACCGATGAGCAGATGCGCCAGTGGGAAGCCTCCAAAGCTTTGGAGTGCATGATGCTGGATGGAGAGAAACGCTATTTCCGCAATGCCGGACCTAATCTGTTTCGTGTGGACTCCACTTGCTATGACATCAAGATAGCCAAGGAAGGCACTTCGCCGAGTGGCAGCGAGAAAGTGAATATGGAGAACCTGCCCGAAATCATTTCTGCTGTGAAGAAAGAGGGCAAGGCCATTGTTGCGCCGAAGCGCATGCGCGTCACCTACACGTTGACCGTAGATACCAATGCCGTGCCTGCCGGGAAAATCATCCGTTGCTGGTTACCCTATCCCCGTCAGGACCAGGCCCGGCAGCAGGATGTCAAGTTCATTTCGGCCAGCGAACCGCAATACACCTTTTCGTCGCCCGAGTGCCGTCACAGTACATTGTACATGGAGAAACGTGCTGTCGAAGGCGAACCGACCGTATTCTCCGAAACCTTTGAGTTTACCGCCAACGGCGAATGGCATAATCTGAAGCCGGAAGATGTGCAGCCCTATGATACGACGACCGCCCTTTATAAGGAATATACTGCCGAGCGTGAGAAGCATATCGTCTTTTCCCCGCGCTTGCGCGAACTTGCTGCCAAATTGACAGCCGGTGAAACCAACCCCTACCTGAAAGCCAAACGTATCTTCCGTTGGGTGAATGACAACTTCCCGTGGGCTTCTGCACGCGAATATTCCACCATTGAGAATATCCCGGAATATGTGTTGGACAACCGTCACGGAGACTGTGGCCAAGTCAGCCTGCTGTTCATTACGCTTTGCCGCATCAGTGGTATTCCCGCACATTTCCAGAGCGGCTTCATGATGCATCCCCGTGCATGGAATCTGCACGATTGGGCAGAAGTCTACTTCGAGGGTGTGGGTTGGGTGCCTGTCGACCAGTCATTCGGCATTCCTGCCTTTGCCCGCAATGCCGACGAAGAATATTTCTTCCTGGGTGGTATAGACTCTTGGCGCATGATTGTGAACACTGATTACGGCATGCCGCTACAGCCCGAAAAGCAGTATCCCCGCAGCGAGACCGTCGACTTCCAGCGTGGCGAGGTGGAGTGGGAGGGAGGTAACCTCTACTTCCCGCAGTGGGGCTACCACATGGACATTGATTACTTGAATTATTAAGGTGCTATCTGCCCTCTAAAAACAGATGATGCGTTCAGCCCGAACACATCATCTGTTTGGTATAAACGCATCATCTGTTTACCCCAAATGCATCATCCGTTTCGGCCGCAACGGGTGATACGTCTTTTTATACCCTATCTGTCAGTTCTTTAACAGTCAGCAATCGTACATAAATGCTAATTTGTCAGTCTTTGCCGTTAACCGCTGTTAAGCCCTAAATATCCTCTGTTAAAAGAGAACAAAAAAGAGTGACAAGCGGAATAACTGAACGTTTTTTGTCGTTATTTTAACGTCGTAATGTTAAACGAAACTTGAATATTAACAATTTAAAGAATAGGAAGAATAGTATGAAACAGACAACAAAAAACATCCTTGGAGTTGCGGCTATCGTGCTCCTGAGCTCTGGAGTGGCTGGATTGACCACTTATAAGATGCTGAATAAGGAAAAGCCTGCCGCATTCAGCGAGTTGTTCCAACAGAACCCCAATAATCTGCTACCGGCGGCTTTCCATGCAACGGATGCCCAGCCTGTGGATTTGACACAAGCAGCGGAGAGTTCGCTCCATGCTGTAGTGCATATACGTGCCACTCAGTTGAGTAAGACCCAGACGGTACAAGAACAGCCGGATATTTTTGACTTCTTCTTTGGAGACGGTCGTGGACGCCAGCGCCAGATACAGACCCAGCCGCGTGTAGGTTTCGGTTCGGGTGTCATCATCTCCAAAGACGGATATATTGTGACGAACAATCACGTGGTGGAAGGTGCTGATGAAATCACTGTGAAACTGAATGACGACCGTGAGCTGAAAGGACGCATCATCGGTACTGACCCCAGCACGGACTTGGCATTGATTAAGATTGAAGGGGATGACTTCCCGACAATTCCGGTTGGTGACTCCGACCAGTTGAAGGTGGGAGAATGGGTATTGGCAGTAGGTAATCCGTTCAACCTGAACTCTACCGTAACAGCTGGTATCGTCAGTGCAAAAGCCCGTTCCATTGGCTCTTCTGCCTCCAATGGACAAGCTGCAAACATCCAGTCTTTCATTCAGACGGATGCTGCCATCAACCAAGGTAATAGTGGTGGTGCGTTGGTGAATGCCAAAGGCGAGCTGGTTGGTATCAATGCCATGCTTTACTCACCCACGGGTGCTTATTCCGGCTATGGTTTTGCCATTCCTACCAGCATTATGACAAAGGTGGTAGCCGACTTGAAACAGTTTGGTACCGTGCAGCGCGCGCTCCTTGGCATCAAGGGTAGTGATTTGAGCACAGACCTGCAGATGGACGAACGCTGGACCGAAGAACTGAAGAAGAAGGCCGACGAACTTGGTGTGAAAGAGGGTATCTATGTGGCCGAAGTTGTTGAAGGTGGTTCCGCTGCCGGCATCTTGAAGGAAAATGATGTAATCATAGCATTGAACGGCAAGAAGATTCACAAGTTCTCGGATTTGCAGGAAATGCTGGCAAAACACCGTCCGGGCGACAAAGTGAAGGTAACAGTGGTTCGTGACAAGAAGGAAAAGGAATTCGAAATCACGCTGAAGAATGAGCAAGGCACTACGAAGGTAGTGAAGGATGCCGGAATGGAAATCTTGGGTGCAGCCTTCAAGCCCGTATCTTCCGAGCTGAAGAAGCAGTTGAACCTGGGTTACGGTCTGGAAGTTACCGGGGTTACCAATGGCAAGATGGCCGATGCAGGTATCCGCAAGGGCTTCATCATTCTGAAAGCCAACGGAGTGCCGATGAAGACGGTGGACGATTTGGAAAAGGCGATGAAAGAGGCAAGAAAGTCTCCTGAGCAAGGTTTGTTCATCACCGGTATGTTCCCGTCAGGAAAACGTGCAATGTATGCCGTTGATTTGACTCAAGAATAAAAAATAGGGATAGTTAGGTAAGAAGATTGTAATATTAGCTAACAATAGCGAAAAAGGGGGTGTCGGTACAATACATACCGGCATCCTTTTTGTTATATAGGATAAGATATAAATAAGGTGAAAAAGTTGGGATGAAATTATTGTAACAAAATAATTTGTCGTACCTTTGCAACCCAAATCTGTATTATAAGAATGAGACAACTTAAAATTACAAAAAGTATCACTAACAGAGAGAGCGCTTCTCTTGACAAGTATTTGCAGGAAATCGGTCGCGAAGACCTCATTACTGTTGAAGAGGAAGTGGAGCTCGCTCAGCGCATCCGCAAGGGTGACCGTGTTGCACTGGAGAAATTGACACGTGCCAATCTGCGTTTCGTTGTATCTGTGGCCAAGCAGTACCAAAACCAAGGTTTGAGTTTGCCCGACTTGATTAACGAGGGTAATTTAGGACTGATCAAGGCTGCCGAAAAGTTCGATGAAACACGTGGTTTCAAGTTCATCAGTTATGCAGTATGGTGGATACGTCAGTCCATTCTGCAGGCTTTGGCAGAGCAGTCGCGTATTGTACGTCTTCCGTTGAACCAGGTAGGTTCGCTGAATAAAATCAGCAAGGCCTTCTCCAAGTTCGAGCAGGAAAACGAACGTCGTCCGTCTCCTGAAGAGCTTGCCGATGAACTGGAAATCCCTGTTGACAAAATCTCTGATACGCTGAAGGTGTCCGGCCGTCACATTTCGGTGGACGCACCTTTTGTAGAAGGAGAGGACAACAGCTTGCTCGATGTACTGGTCAACGACGACTCCCCTATGGCCGACCGCTCTTTGGTGAACGAGTCTCTTGCGAGGGAAATTGATAGAGCTCTTTCTACGTTAACCGATAGGGAAAAAGAAATCATACAGATGTTTTTCGGTATCGGACAGCAGGAAATGACATTAGAGGAAATCGGCGACAAATTCGGCTTGACCCGTGAGCGTGTGCGTCAGATTAAGGAAAAGGCTATTAGAAGATTAAGACAAAGTAATCGTAGTAAATTGCTCAAATCTTATTTGGGATAAATAAGAAATATTAGTTTCCGACAAATAGAAGGAATTAAAAACCGTACGTCTTTAGTAGGCGTGCGGTTTTTTTTATATCTTTGCCCCATTGATAATTCATAACTTATAACTCATAACTCAATGAAATACGTTCGTATACTTTGTGCCGTAGCTTTGTTTTTTGCGTTGTGCTCAGCTTTTACAATGAAAGATAAGGAAAAGGCTGTATATGCTTTTGGTGTGGCGGCTTCTTTCAATGACTCCATCGTATATTATACAGACATCCAGGTATTGGACAGCGTAGAGCTGGATAAGAATGGATTCTTGCCCAAGCGTGATTTATACACTTACCAGCTCAAGAACTATCTGGAGTACAATCTGAAGAAGCCGGACTATACTTGTATGATTTATTTCTCTGAAAACAGGAAAAAGTTGGAAAAAGAGGCTGTAAAGGTAAAAGGTAAGTATAAGAAGAGTAAGAATATGGTTTTGCAGGTGGTGAAGCCTGAAGCTTTCACATTTACAAAACCGCAGGAATAATTTAGGGAATATACATATGATGAAATCCAGACTCTTTCTACTATTGTGGATGTGCTGCTCGGTTTTACTGACAGCATGCGAAAACGAGGATCCCATACCGGAACCTCCCGTTGCTGGTAGCCGCACGGTACTGGCATATCTTGCGGCAGATCATCGTGGTACACTTAATAATTTGTCTTCTTTAGCCTTATTAGATTTGGAGGAAATGAGATTGGGTATGGCAAAAGTGAACAATAGTAGTAATATGCGCCTATTAGTTTATATTGATACTGATTCTTCTCCACGTCTCATTGAGTTGAAAAATGAAGGTGGTAAATTGCAGGAAACAACGGTAAAGACCTATGAAAATCGTAATTCTGTGGGTGTGGCTGAGACTTTGGAAGTCTTTAATGATGTCTTTAAAAACAGTGAATACAGAGCTGAAAGCTATGGTTTGATTTATTGGTCGCATGGAGATGGTTGGATTCCTAATCCACTTCCTTCTACCAGATGGGTAGGGCAAGACACAGGTTCGGGCACTCATTACATGAATATTGAAGATTTGGTTACAATATTGTCTGCTGATGCTGTTCCTCATTTTGATTTTGTCTTGTTCGATGCCTGCTTTATGCAGTCCATTGAAGTGGCTTATGCCTTGCGCAACTTTACTGATTATTATATTGGTTCACCTACAGAAATACCTGGACCGGGGGCACGCTATGATGTACTTGTTCCTGCGTTGTTTTCGGACGGTGAAGTGGCGTTGAAGGTAGCTGCCGCTTATTACGAGCCTTACAAGAAAATTTATAATGGAGGGAGTGGAATATCCAATACGAATTGGACAGGCGGTGTTTCCGTTTGTGCGCTACAGAGTTCAGTGTTAGAGTCTTTGGCAAGTATTACCAAGCAAGTCTTGTCAGAGAATGCTGATAGTGAGGAATTGCGTTCTCTTGTTTTTAATTACGACCAACGTCGTGAAAGTAGTAATATTGGTTATTATGATTTTGTCCAGCTGATGCAACAGTTAACTGATGCTTCTGGCTTTGCTACTTGGAAGCAGGTTTATGATATGGCAGTACCCTATTGGGAGACTACTTCCAAGAACTATTCTGGTTATACCGGCATGTTTTCTATGGAAGGTTCAAGCGGTGTTTCCCATTATATACCGTCTTTGTCTAAACAGGCGGCTGCCGCAGCGTTTCGTTCCACGGATTGGTATAAGTCTGCCGGTCTTTCCAAGCTGGGTTGGTAAGGCTATTCAAAGTTACATATTGTATAAGGCTGTGTCCGGAAAAAGTATATGAGTGCTTTCTCATAATCTATTTTTAGGCGCGGATTACGCGAATTACGCGGATTAGTTAATCGAATCCGTGAACTTCGCGTAATCCGCGCCTAAAATATATCTATTAAGAGTACTTTTACCCCTTCTTTTTATGCCTATTCTTGTTGAAAATTAGTTATTTAACAATATTTTCTTATGGAAATTATGTTTTATTGAAAATAATTCTTTTCTTTGCATCGTCAAACTTAAAAAAACAAAGAATTATGAAATATGTAATCATTGGCGGTGTAGCAGGTGGAGCCACGGCAGCCGCCCGACTAAGAAGAGTGGACGAAATGGCTGAAATTCTCTTATTGGAGAAAGGCCCTTACATCTCGTACGCTAATTGTGGTTTACCTTATTATATAGGCGGAGTGATAGCAGAGCGCGAGAAGCTGCTGGTGCAGACACCCGAATCTTTCGGCAAGCGCTTCCGCATTGATGTGCGTGTGCAGAATGAAGTAATCGCCATCCATCCCAAAAACAAGACCGTTACCATACGCAATGTGGAAGGCAAGGAGTACGACGAAAGCTATGACAAACTTTTGCTTTCTCCCGGTGCCAACCCCGTGAAGCCCCCCTTGGAAGGCATTAATTCCGAAGGCATCTTCACGTTGCGCAATGTAGAAGATACCGACCATATCAAGGCTTATATCTCGGACAAGCAGGTGAAACGCGCCGTGGTGGTAGGTGCCGGTTTCATCGGATTGGAAATGGCGGAGAACCTGCATCATGCCGGTGTTCATGTGTCTGTAGTCGAAATGGGTAATCAGGTGATGGCACCTATCGACTTCTCTATGGCGGCACCTATTCATCAGCATCTGTTGCAGAAAGGCGTCTCTCTCTATCTGGAAGAAGGAGTAACCCATTTCAAGCGTACGGACAACGGAATCACCGTATTCCTGAAAAGCGGAAAGGCCATTCCTGCCGATATGGTGTTACTCTCCATCGGTGTGCGTCCTGCCACTGCATTGGCGCAACAAGCCGGCTTGAAACTGGGCGAGATGGGCGGTATCTGGGTAGACGAACACTTGGAGACTTCCGAAAAAGACATCTATGCTGTGGGCGATGCCATCGAATATCCTCATCCGCTGACCGGAAAGCCCTGGCTCAATTATCTGGCAAATCCTGCCAACCGCCAGGGACGTATCGTTGCTGATAATATGGTGTTTGGCAATACTGTTTCCTACGAAGGAGCTATCGGCACCTCCATTGCCAAAGTATTCGACATGACGGTAGCCTCTACGGGCCTTGCAGCCAAACGCTTGAAGCAGTGGGGCATGGAATATCAAAGCTCGGTGACTCACTCGGCATCTCATGCCGGTTACTATCCGGATGCCCTGCCTTTGACCTTGAAACTGACTTTCCATCCCAAAACCGGTAAACTCTATGGTGCGCAATGTATCGGTTACGAGGGAGTGGACAAGCGAATCGACCAGATAGCCGGACTCATCAAGCGGGGTGGCACAGTCTACGATTTGATGGAGACGGAGCACACGTATGCGCCTCCTTTCTCCTCGGCCAAAGACCCCATCGCTATTGGCGGCTATGTAGCATCGAACATTATCAGCGGTGCTATGCCTGTCATCTCTTGGCGCGAGCTGGTAGAAGAGAAGGATAAAGTGATGCTGATAGATACCCGTACGCCCGAGGAATTCTCTTTCGGCACCATTCCGGGAGCCGTCAATATTCCGTTGGACGAAATGCGCGAACATTTGGCAGAGATACCTACAGACAAGCCGGTAGTGCTTTTCTGTGCTGTGGGTCTGCGCGGTTATCTGTCCCTGCGCATCTTGATGGGGCGCGGCTATCGCAATGTGCGCAATCTGATAGGTGGTTATAAGACCTACTCCACGGCAACAGCACCTCTGCCGTTTCCATCTGCTCCGGCAGGCGGCGGCTCTTCTTCTTCGGTAGAGGCTGCTACTGATGATGTTCCTGCGGATGCATCAGTGTCCAAGAAGGAAACGTTGAAGATAAATGCTTGCGGTTTGCAATGTCCGGGACCTATCATGCAGGTGAAAAAGGCGATGGATAGCATTGCTGTGGGCGAGCGTGTGGAGATTGTGGCAACCGATGCCGGTTTTGCACGCGATGCTTCTGCCTGGTGTGATACGACGGGAAATAAATTGATAGAGAAGCATGACGAGAAAGGACGCTATACGGTAGTCATCGAGAAAGGTGCTCCGGCTTGTACATCTGCTTCCAATGTTTCCGCAGCCGGGGGTAGGGGAAAGACGCTGATTCTGTTCAGTGACGACCTGGACAAAGCGCTGGCAACCTTCGTACTAGCAAACGGAGCAGCGGCAACGGGACAGAAAGTAACCATTTTCTTCACCTTCTGGGGACTGAACGTCTTGAAGAAAGTGCAGAAACCCAGTGTGCAGAAGGACTTCTTCGGCAAGATGTTCGGCATGATGCTGCCGTCCAGCTCTTTGAAACTGAAGTTGTCGCAGATGAATATGTTTGGCATGGGCAGCCGCATGATGCGCTTCTTGATGAAGCGCAAGGGAGTGGATTCTTTGGAGTCGTTGCGCTCGCAGGCATTGGCGCAGGGAGTGGAATTCATTGCTTGCCAGATGTCTATGGATATGATGGGCATCCAGCACGAAGAACTTCTGGATGAAGTAACCATCGGCGGCGTGGCTACCTATATGGAACGTGCGGACAAGGCAAATGTGAACTTATTTATATAGGAGGACAAGATATGGAGACTTTATGTAAAATCCGTGATGTTTATCGGGCTATTGCCGAGTTCGAGGTGCAGTTTACGCAGATGTATGATTTATCGCTGAATGAAGGAATGCTGTTGTGCACGCTGCTCAATACTCCTAAGCTTACCTCCAGTGAGATAGCCGAGGCACTGGGTTTGTCTGCCTCCAACACTTCAAAGGTCATTCGCTCTGTCGAGGGAAAGAAGCTCATTACCCGTCTGATAGGTAAGGAAGATAAACGTCAGATGCGTTTTTCTCTTACGACAGAAGGCAAGAACCGGATTTCGGATATTAAGAATGCTACTTTCGAATTGTCGGAGTTGTTGCAGCAGGTAGTTAGCCTCGTATAGTTTTGTGTAAAAGCGAATTAATATCGTGTTTGCAGGAAGTTAATATCCTGCGGACACGATATTTGTTTTTTGTAGGACACGTTATTAACTTCTTGCACGACATGTTGTTAGTATCGTGTATTGCATGCTATAAATTGTTTGTATCTGTTCGTGTGTATTTCTATCTTTTATTACTGAGAAATTTACTAAGAATCTTTAATAATGTCTCTTTCGACAATTTCTTAACTCTTAATCAATTCTTTTCTCTGTTTTAAAAATGAACTTGATTGGAAAAGCCATTCTTTATGAATCGCCTATATACTCAGTCGTATTTCCGTAAAGGAACACAAGCTTGATACCAAAGAAATAAATTGAAACTTTCTATGTCAATTGCCTAATATTATTTTACTTTGCTGTCAAATAGTAAGCAATACAGCGATTGATATGCAGAAATTATTGTCTTTGCCGCCTAATCTGGTGTCGGCATTCTATGAACTGGAAAATGTGGACCGTACGGAATGGTTTTGTACTTCCGACCCGGTGGGAATGAAACTTGGCTCGGGTGGGGGAACTACCTGGCTCTTGAGAGAATGGCAGAAGGAACGGGATAGGAAGTATTTGGCGGAGGAGCGTATTCCAACAGAAAAGTGCATTCCAACAGAGAAAAGCCTTCCAGCAGAGAAGCGTATTCTGCTGCATGCCGGAGGACAAAGCCGTCGTTTACCGGGATATGCACCGTCGGGCAAGATATTGACCCCGATTCCGGTGTTTCGCTGGGCGCGTGGACAAAAACTGGGACAGAATTTATTATCCCTTCAACTCCCACTTTACGAAAAGATAATGGAGCGGGCTCCCGAAAGACTGCGTACGCTGATTGCCAGTGGTGACGTATATATCCGTGCGGAAAAGCCGCTTCAAGAGATTCCCGATGCAGATGTGGTGTGCTATGGACTGTGGGTAGACCCGTTGCTCGCCACACATCATGGTGTGTTTATCTCGGACCGGAATCAACCGGAATCCTTGGATTTCATGCTTCAGAAACCCTCTCTGGAAGAATTGGAAAACCTCTCCAAGACACATCTCTTTTTAATGGATATCGGCATCTGGCTATTGAGCGACCGGGCCGTTGACTTGCTGATGAAACGTTCGCAGAAGGCAGATGGGGCTTTGGACGTGGATACGCCATATTCCGACTTGAAATACTATGACTTGTATGCTGACTTTGGCTTGTCCTTAGGAAATCATCCCCGTATTGAGGATGAAGAGCTGAATAGCCTCTCCGTCGCCATATTGCCTTTGCCCGGAGGCGAATTCTACCATTATGGAACAAGCCGCGAACTGTTGTCTTCAACCGTCACCTTACAGAATAAGGTCTACGACCAGCGCCAGATTATGCACCGGAAGTTGAAGCCCAATCCGGCCATCTTTGTGCAGAATGCAGAAGTGCATCTCCCCCTTACTCCGAAGAACGACAGTCTTTGGATTGAAAATAGCTTTGTTGGGGCTTCTTGGCGGCTGGGGGCACGGCAGATTATCACGGGTGTTCCCAAGAATGACTGGAGGCTGACCATTCCAGACGGTATCTGCATTGATATAGTTCCGCTTGCCGACCAGCGCTGGGCAGTACGCCCCTATGGTTTTGACGACACTTTTAAGGGGGATATTCGGAATGAAAAGACACTGTTCCTCGGAATGTCGTTTTCGGAATGGCTGGCCGAACGGGGATTGTCGGCGGAAGACATCACCGGCAGAAAAGATGACCTGCAGGCTGCTGCCATCTTCCCGGTTGTGGAAGATAAAGAGCAGATGGGGACAGTGCTTCGATGGATGGTTTCCGAACCGGGCTTGACGGAAGGAAAGGCTGTCTGGCTGGAAAGTCGTCGGTTGTCCGCCGACGAAATTTCAGCACAAGCCGACTTGCGTCTGCTGTATGCACAGCGGGAGAGCTTCTGCAAAGGAAACTGGGAAGTGCTGGCACGCAACCATGCAAAGAGTGTATTCTATCAACTCGACTTGATGGATGTGGCCGGTGAATTCCATAAATTCGGCATTGACAAGCCGGAAGTGTTGCCGACAGATGCCTCGCTGATGCAGCGTATCCATAACCGGATGCTGCGTGCACAGATTGAGAAGCTGGACGGAAGGGACTTCAAGGCAGACGAGCAGGCCGCATTCAATTTGTTGCGCGAAGGATTGCTGACTGATTTGTATGAACGCAAGAGCAGTCCTCGCCTGAATGTGTATAGTGACCAGATTGTATGGGGGCGTAGCCCCGTACGCATAGATATGGCGGGAGGATGGACGGACACTCCGCCTTACTCCTTGTTTGCCGGTGGGAGTGTGGTGAATATTGCCATTGAACTGAACGGGCAGCCGCCTTTACAAGTGTACATCAAACCTTGCGCGGAGCATCGCATCGTGTTGCGCTCCATTGATATGGGAGCCATGGAGGTGGTGAATACTTTTGAGGAATTGCAATCCTATTGCATGATAGGTTCCCCCTTTTCCATTCCCAAAGCAGCATTGGCGCTGGCCGGGTTTGTTCCGGCTTTTTCAGAAACGGCTTATCCTTCGCTGGAAAAACAACTGGAAGCCTTCGGCACAGGTATAGAGATTACATTGCTTTCTGCCATACCTGCAGGTTCCGGTCTGGGCACAAGCTCCATTTTGGCTTCTACTGTCTTGGGCTCATTGAGTGACTTTTGCGGACTGATGTGGGATAAGAACGAAATATGCCGCCGTACGCTTGCCCTGGAACAGTTGCTGACGACCGGTGGCGGTTGGCAAGACCAATACGGTGGGGTACTGCAAGGTATCAAACTGTTGCAGACGGAGGCTGGATTTGCCCAGCAGCCATTGGTACGCTGGTTGCCCGAGCATTTGTTTACCCATCCGGAATACCGCGATTGCCATCTGCTGTATTATACGGGCATTACGCGTACAGCCAAGGGCATCCTTGCAGAAATAGTACGCTCCATGTTCCTCAACTCTTCCCTGCACCTGGGGTTATTAGAAGAGATGAAAGCACATGCCTTGGATATGGCCGAAGCCATTCAACGGAATGACTTCAAGGGTTTCGGAACACTGGTAGGCAAGACATGGATGCAGAAGAAGGCACTGGACAGTGGAACAAATCCTCCTGCCGTAGAGGACATCATCCGTCAGATAAAAGACTATACCTTAGGATATAAACTGCCGGGAGCCGGTGGGGGAGGTTATCTGTATATGGTGGCTAAGGATTCGCAGGCAGCCCTGCGCATCCGTGAGACCTTGACGCTGAATGTACCGAATCCGAGAGCCAGGTTCGTAGAAATGTCACTCTCGGATAAGGGATTCCAGGTGTCGCGGAGCTGAAATTTATCATTCATGATGATACGGCCCCCCGTTCAGTATGGTCATCGCCCGGTAGAGTTGCTCCACAAAGATGAGGCGCACCATCTGATGGGAAAAGGTCATGCGTGAGAGGGACATCTTCTCGTGTGCCGCTTCGTACACTTTGGGGGAGAATCCGTAAGGGCCTCCGATAATAAATACCAGCCGTTTGTTCACGGTATTCATCTTGCGCTTCATATAGTCTGCAAACTCTATGGAGCGCATTTCTTTTCCACCTTCGTCCAGCAGTACGACCACATCTCCCGGCTGGAGAGCTTTCAATATCAGTTCCCCTTCCTTTTCCTTCTGCACTTCCATGGAGAGGCTCTTGGTGTTTTTCAGTTCGGGGATGACTTCCATCTCGAATGAGAGATAACGCTTGGTACGTTGCACATAGTCGTTGATGGCTGTTATAAAGTGTTGTTCTACAGTTCGTCCTACAACGAGCAGAGTAGTTTTCATACTGGTTCTGTTTTGATTAGCGCACAAATTTAGCATTTTTTTATTGTATTTTGAGACAAATGCTTACCTTTGCCTATCATAAATACTTGTGAAAATGAAAAAACGGGTAATCTTTTTGTTGACCGGTCTCTTCATTTGGACGTCTGTGCTGCTGGCTCAGAATGTTCCCGAGGGAGTGATTGGAGCCTTCAAGGAAGGAAACTCTCAGGAGCTCAACAAGTATCTGGGTGACAAGGTCGATTTAATCATTCAGAATAAGTCGACCCACGCCGACAAGCGGACGGCAGAGGGCACAATGGCTGCTTTCTTCTCCAACCACAAGGTCGGCAGTTTTAATGTGAACCATCAGGGGAAGCGCGATGAGTCCGGTTTCGTCATCGGTACCTTGATGACCGCAAATGGAAACTTTCGGGTGAATTGTTTCTTCAGAAAAGTACAGAGCAAATATGTCATACATCAAATAAGGATAGATAAAACAGATGAATAAGGAAGAAGAATTGATTGACAGGCTGATAGACCTGGCTTTCGCCGAAGATATAGGCGATGGAGACCATACAACCCTTTCGTGCATTCCTGCTACGGCAATGGGCAAATCCAAACTGTTGATAAAAGAACCGGGCATCCTGGCCGGTATCGAGATAGCAAAGGAGGTGTTCCGCCGTTTCGATCCTACCATGAAGGTGGAAGTGTTCATTAATGACGGTACAGCCGTAAAGCCGGGCGACGTGGCCATGATTGTGGAAGGCAAGATACAGTCGCTGCTGCAAACGGAGCGTCTGATGCTGAACATCATGCAGCGCATGAGTGGCATTGCCACCATGACACATAAGTATGCCGAGCAGCTGAAAGGTACGAATACCCGTGTACTCGATACTCGCAAGACTACTCCGGGCATGCGTATCCTCGAGAAAATGGCAGTGAAGATCGGTGGCGGCGTAAACCACCGTATCGGCTTGTTCGATATGATTTTGCTGAAAGACAACCATGTGGACTTTGCGGGAGGCATCGACAAGGCCATCAACCGTGCGAAGGAATATTGCAAGGAAAAAGGCAAGGACCTCAAGATAGAAATAGAAGTGCGCAACTTCGACGAATTGCAGCAAGTGCTCGATTTGGGTGGTGTAGACCGTATCATGTTCGACAACTTTACGCCGGCAATGACAAAGAAGGCTGTGGAGATGGTAGGCGGCCGCTATGAAACGGAATCTTCCGGCGGCATCACGTTTGATACGCTCCGCGACTATGCCGAATGCGGTGTGGACTTTATTTCCGTAGGAGCTTTGACGCACTCTGTGAAAGGATTGGACATGAGCTTTAAAGCATGTTGACAAAGGCGGAAAGTATTATTGCAGAATAATAAGGAAAGCCTCTCATAAAGAATGCTGCATTACGGCAGATTTATGAGAGGCTTTCTCTTGATAACCAGCAGAGTAATGACTCCTGAAAAAACAGATGGTGTATCGGGGTGAAGCAGATGGTCTGTTGGGGACGGATAGATGATGCGTTTGGCTATAACGGATGATGTGTTTCAGAGTAATGGATAATAGCGTAGGAAGATATGAAAAACATAACATGGAATAAGGTAAAAACAACTGTCAAAGGTTGGCAAGTGGGAGACTACATCCGGCAGACTTCCATTGTGGTGATTGGTGTACTGATTATCTTTGCCGGTAGTGAGTTGGTTACTCAAAACTCCGAGAAGAAAGATATTCAAGCCACCATGTCGCTGATTAGGGATGAACTGAAAAGCAACCGGGAGAATTATGAGAGTATCGTTTCAGAGTTTAGAGAGGATGAACGTCTTTCCAGCTTATTGGTGGAGTATGACTTAAAGCATCGGACGATACCAGAAGATTCATTGATACAGTTCCGCTTTCTTATGGGGCATATCCGCAGTTTTTATTATAGTCAGAATGCATTAGATATACTTAAAAACTCCATGTTGATGCAGAAGATTTCAGATAAAGAGCTACTGTTGCAGTTGACCGGAATCTATGAGGTATTGGATGGATTTAGGGCGACTATGAATGGCTATTACGATATGAAGGACGAAATTATGGTTCCTTTCCATTTGGCATTGACTGATGAACAGACGGACCAGATAAATCGTGGAGGATATGAGGCGTGGGATATTTACTTGTCGGACAGGTCGGTACGGAACTTTGTCAGGGTAGCGCGGAACTATTTTACGCCGGACTATGTAGAACGTGTGGGAAAACGTATAGACGAGGCAATACAAGCGCTTGAGAAAAAGTATCATTTAGAATGAAAAGATATGGGAAAGACAAGCTTTAACAGGTTGAACCATAAGATAAAAAGTTGGCGCATAGGTGATTATTTCCGCCAGTTCAGTATTGTGACTGCGGGCATCATTGTCACTTTCTGGGGAAATGACCGGATTACCGAGAATGCCCGCCAAAAGGAAGTGCGTGCTACGATGCAGTTGGTAACGGAAGAGTTGGAATATAATAGGCAGGAGCTCCGTAATATAAAGCACTTGTTGGATATTGACATACACATGAGTCTGTTGTTGAGGGAACATGATATGGATGTATCCAAGATACCGACAGATACTCTGTGGAAGTATGGCAAGTTTTTCAATAATATGGATGAATTTTCTTATAGGACAGATGCGCTGGATGTGCTGAAAGGTTCTTCATTGATGCAGTATATACCGGACAAACGTATGTTGCAGGATGTATTGCAGACTTATTTTGAGTTGGGCAGGAAACAAAAGGATGTCAGTGATTACTATGCAACGAAAATAGATGCTCTTATGAGTGCTGCCATGTCCAGGGAGTGGGCGAATGTTTTTGACGGTGGCGACGGTCTTCGGGACCAGGCCTTGTTTCTTGTGCAGTATAAGAAATTTATCAATTACGTCAACATGGTTCCCGGTTTTCTGTATTGGCATGAATTTGATGAACTGGATGAGATGCTGGACAAGCAAATACAGGCTTTGAGAGCCAAATATAAATAATCTCCGTTCTTTAACTTCTTTTTAGAATTAATTCAGCAGCATTTTCCGCAATGCTGCGTCTAACTAACAAACGACGCAAAGAGGCGTCCGTAAAACGAGCACTGACATTGGAAAATGAGATAGAACTGATTGAGGGCTGCCGGGCAGGAAAGGATTCCGCCCGAAAGGAATTATACACCCTCTACTCCAAGCAGATGCTGGCGGTATGTTACCGCTATACGGGCGATGTCGATGCGGCCCATGACGTATTGCACGATGGCTTCATCAAAATTTTCACCCACTTCACCTTCCGTGGCGAATGTGCATTGAGTACCTGGGTGACAAGGGTAATGGTGACGCAGGCGATAGACTACCTGCGGAAACAGCAACGTTTCAGCCAACTGGTGGTGAATGAGGAACAATTGCCCGACATTCCGGATGAAGCAGGAATTGCCGAAACCGGAGGCCGTATTTCCGAAGAAATGCTGATGGCGTTCGTGGCGGAACTTCCCGATGGATGCCGTACTGTATTCAACTTATACGTCTTTGAGGAGAAATCGCACAAGGAAATAGCCGAAATCCTCCACATCAAAGAGCATTCGTCTACCTCGCAGTTGCATCGTGCTAAGTGTTTGTTGATAAAAAGAATTAAAGAATATATTGAATATGAGAGAAAATGATGAAATAACCGGTTTGTTCCGCAGTCGTCTTGCCGGCGCAGAGATGACAGTGCGGGAGGACTTCTGGGAAGGGTTGCAACGTGACTTGCCGTCACCGGTTGCCGCAAAAGGCAGGAGGCAGCTTTTTCTTTCTCCGAGGTTTCACCGCGTAGCCGCAGCCGCCTCTGTTGTATTTGTACTGGGAGCTGCTTCTGCCGCTTTCTGGTATTTCTCTCCGAAAGAGGAAATCAAGGAGGCCTTTACACAAGTGGCGGCCATGACGCCGGAAGGTAACTTGAACGGGGATGTGGTGCAGGAAAGTTTTCCCTCTATCCATCAGGCCAACCCCATGGCACAAAAGCCCGGTACACAGCATCCCGCCAACGGCATTCCGGCAGGATTGACGGCGCAGGCCGATGAGGATGAATCCATGTCTGTCCATGTTTCCATCCGGATTACCCAACGGGTGTACGGAAACCAGCAGCAGCCGGGAAACGGTTATTACAGTAACGGAACTCCGGCCGGAAACGGGAACTACCATTCAAATCCTGGCCATAAGGATGCTGATATAGATAGAATGCTGCCATCTTCTGAGGAAGAACCGGCAAAGTCTGTGGCTGTATCGCCATCTAAGCCCCGTAATTGGGCATTGAAAGCAGGCATCGGCACTTCCCTGCCGAAAGGGAATTTCCATATGCCGTTCACGGCCGGGGTAAGCGTGGAACGTTGTTTGAACAAGCATTTCTCCTTGGAAGCCGGTCTTCAGTATAATTGCTTGGATGGTGACCATACGTTGCATACGCTGGGAATTCCGGTAAGGCTGAACATGATGCTGGCCAGTACGCCGAAAGTGGATTTCTATGCTATGGTAGGTGGAGCAGCCGAGAAATGCATTGCAGGTGCTCCGGACAATGGTTTCGGTGCAGAGCCGGTACAGTTGTCGGTTGCTGCCGGAGTAGGGGTACGCTATAAAATGAACGACCGTTTTGCCTTGTTTGCAGAGCCGTCTGTATCCCATCATTTCGATACGGACTCGCAGACGAGAACCTTGCGTACGGAACGTCCCACCAATCTGAATCTGTTGTGCGGTGTGCGCATGACTTATTAATCTTAAATACCATACAAATATGAAGACTCTATACAATAAATTACATATATTCGGGCAGACTATGCTGCTCGTATTCTTTACTCTTTCTGTTCTCTCTTTGGGCTCTTGCAGCAAAGAAACGTTGGACTACAACCATCCGGATGTAGACTTGTTTGTCAAGCAGTTGAAGGCTGGCAAATATTCTACCCAAAGTCCGGATGGATTGAGTAACATGCCCAAGTTCACTTCCGAAGATATAGAGGAATTGCTGAAGTATGCCGAGGACTTGACGGTCATTCCCTCTTTCCCCCTGGCTCCGGTATCCTATTCGGCAGGTGGCAAGCTGCGTTTGGGCGAATGCATCCTGTGGACGGTAGAGACTATCCGCCTCGGGAACAATGCTTCGATGGGATGCAAGATGGTACATACGGATGCGGAGAATTATGAAGGTATCTATTTCCTTTCGGACGAAGAGGTGCTGGATGCCGCTTCGCGCTACCGCCGCTGGTGGGAAACCCGTAAGTATCCACGGACTATGTGGACGATTGATCCCTGCTATGACGAACCGCTTTGTGGCAGCGGATATATGTGGTGGTGAAATGTTTTTAGGGATTAAGTAATCAAAACTGTCAGGTGAAGATATTTATACTTGTTTGGGGGCTGCTCTGTGCAGTAGCCTTCCCTTGCTATGCCCAAACCTGGACCCCTCAGGACTCGTTGAGGCTGAACCGGTTGCTGAAGGGCGAGGGGGAGGTAAAACTGAATCCGGAGGTATTGCAGGAATTGGAAATGAACAATTCTCTGGGTACTCCGAAAGCGGTGATGGACAAGTCGTGGATGGATTTTGATAATTCATTGCCCGTCATGCCGAAAGCGCCCGAGAAAAAAGTGGTGCTTACCTTACGTCCTTATACAGCCAATACCAAATATAATTGGGACCCCATTTATCAGAAAAAAATCAAGGTAGACAAGGATACTTGGCGAGGAGATGAATTCTATGCGCTTAAGATTCTGATGATTCCTACGAACTGGGCTAAACATCCGTTTGATGCCGGTCCGCGTGAGACTGTGGAGCAGATTGAAGCAACCGGTTTGCGTTACCGGGTGACGGAGCGGGCCAATAATATGGCTGTGGGCGGTTGGCAGGGTGCCAGTGGCGGTGGAATTTCCGGTTTAGACCTGATGGCGCCTTTTACCCGTGAGTTTTGGAATTTCAAAGGCCGCAAGCGCCGTGCCCGTACGCTGGAAGTATTGAAGGCGTATGGAGATTCGATAACTGTTTTGGAACAACAGTAATTTATCACTTTTTGTCAAATTTTGAACTTTCTTTCTCCCCTTCTTGTTTTCATTAGTAAACCTTTAAAAAAAGTAATAATGAACAGAGTGACTTCTCTATTTGGAATAAGATATCCGATAATTCAAGGTGGTATGGTGTGGTGTAGCGGCTGGAGACTTGCTGCTGCTGTAAGCAATGCGGGAGGGCTGGGCTTGCTCGGCGCAGGTTCGATGCATCCCGAAACGTTGCGGGAGCATATCAGGAAATGCCGTGAGGCTACGCATCATGCTTTTGGTGTGAATATTCCCTTGATGTATCCCCAGATAGAAGAGATAATGCAGATTGTGGCCGACGAGGGAGTGAAGATTGTATTTACATCTGCCGGCAGCCCGAAGAAATGGACTGGTTGGTTGCACGAGCGTGGCATCACGGTGGTGCATGTTGTTTCGTCCTCGCGTTTTGCCGTGAAGGCTGAAGAGGCGGGTGTTGATGCAATAGTTGCCGAAGGCTTCGAAGCCGGTGGGCACAATGGGAGGGAGGAGACTACCACCCTGTGCCTGATACCAGCTGTACGTGCAGTTACTACACTTCCGCTGATTGCCGCCGGTGGCATTGCAACGGGTGAGGCCATGCTGGCTGCCCGGGTGCTGGGTGCGGAAGGTGTGCAGATTGGTACACGCTTTGCCTTGACGGCAGAGAGTTCTGCAAACGAGGTATTTAAGGATTACTGCTTGCATTTGGAAGAAGGGGATACCCGTCTGCTTTTGAAGAAATTGGCTCCGGTGCGTCTGGTGCGCAATAACTTTCGCAGCGCCGTAGAGGCTGCTGAGGCTGTGGGAGCTTCAGAGGAAGAACTTCGTATCCTTTTAGGGCGTGGCCGTGCCAAACGTGGTATTTTTGAAGGTGACTTGGAAGAAGGGGAACTGGAAATAGGGCAGGTATCTGCCTTGCTGCATGGAAAGGGAGTGCAGTCTGTGGCGTCGGTCATGCAAGAGTTGGTGGAGGAGAGCAGAAGGGCGTGGGAGAGAATGCAGGAATTGGATTTCTGAATATTCCCTCTTCTGGTATCATATAACAATAAAAAAGGAATATTCCCGGTGATTTCGGGGATATTCCTTTTTTAGTTTCAACTTATAACCTTTTATCCTTTGGGGATATTGGTTGTGTCTTTTGCCGTATTTCCACTTGTGGCGGAATTACTTGTGCCATTGCTGCTGGTAGTGGCGCTACCGGTAGCCATATTTGTTGCACTTTTACCGGCTGTCTGCACAGCAGGTTGCTCTTCCCAATGGAACGGTTCAAAGCTACTGTTCGGGTCAACCCAGGACGGTTTCTTGGAAGCATAAATAATGAATGGGGCAATGACTACAATCAGCGCACCGATGATGAGCACGGAGAACCATACTGTGTTGCTGCCTGTTGAAATCTGGCTGGGTGGGATAAAGCTCAGTACGAATGCCAGCAATGACCCGCAGAAACCAAGTCCACCGATGAGCCACATCAATCCGTTGCCATTCTTGCCGATACGGAACGGACGGTTCAGCTTCTTCATCTTATAACGCAGCACGATGGCTCCGGAGAACATCAGCATATACATGATAAGATAGAGGACTACAGTCAGCTGTGATAGAATCTGGTAGAAACTCTGTACGGAAGGCATGACTACGAACAGAAGGCTCAGTACGGTTACTGCACCGCCTTGTACATAAAGGATATTCTTCTGTACGCCCAGCTTGTTTGTCTTTTGGAAGAACGGAGGCATGTAGCCTGCTTTTCCTACGGCAAAGATACCTTTGGACGGACCAGCAACCCATGTCAATACACCTGCCAGTACGCCGAATGCCAAAGCGATGGCAATAATCGGTGACAGCCAGGAGGCGCGGATGTAATGGAAATAGTTATCGAAGCCTACAAGCAGACTCTGTGTCAGACTGATGTCTTTGGCCGGGATGATGATGCCCAGTGAGAAAGTACCGAGCACGAAGATGATAACCGTAATGGCCGCACCGATGAACACTGCCTTCGGATAATTCTTGGAGGGATTGTTCACGTCTTTTACGTGGATACCGCCCATTTCCATACCGGCATAGAAGAGGAAGATACTGGCAGCAAGCACCACGTTGTCGAAGTTCGTCAAGTCGGGGAAGAAGCTGCTGTGGAAATCCAGGTTGGAGTGTCCGCCGGTGGCAAGGTAGATAATACCCAGGATAATCAGCAGTGCGGCAGGGATAATAGTCCCGACCAGGCCGCCGACCTTTGCCACTTTACCTACCCAGCTCATGCCCTTCATGGAGATGAACGTAGCCAGCCAGTAGATGATGAGGACAACAACGAGCGAGTAATACTTGTTATTGGCCAGTGACATGTCGTGTACGTCGTTCATGCTGATGAAAGCAATGGATACGGCACCGAATGTCAATACGGTAGGATACCAGATTGTACTTTCAATCCATTGTACCCAGATGGCAAGGAAGCCCAGTTTTTTTCCGTAGGCTTCGCCCACCCAGCGGAACACACCGCCTTGCTTGTCTTGAAACATGGCAGCCAGTTCCGCGGCGACAAGTGACGTCGGAATCAGAAAAACAATGGCTGCAAATAAGTAGTAGAAGGCCGAACTCATTCCGTACACGGCCTCGGCAGGAAGTCCACGTAGGGATACTACTGCCGTCACATTCATGATTGCCAGGGTAAATACACCCAGCTTCACTGTTTGTTTAATATTTGCCATAAGTTAAGGTTTTAGATGAAAAATATATTCAAAATCAGCGTCTATAACAACACTTGGGGAGAGTTGTTCCCAACGGATAAGTGAAAGTTCCGGTTTTAACTATTCAGGAAGCGTCGGCTTTGGGCGCGGGTTTCTGTGCAACTTTCTTGTAGAACTCTTCTTTTTCCTTATTGCGCCGTTCGACCAGGCTCGTTACATACACTGTAAAGATAGGGAACATCATCATGCCCAGCGCAGCCAGCAGTACGGACAGTACCCGTCCGGTGGGAGTGACTGCTATGATATTGGAACCCACCGTCGTCACATCCATAAATGCCCACCATAAGGCGTCTCCATATCCTTTAACTAAAGGATTGGGACCATGCTCCATGACATAAAAGGCCAGACTGGAAAAATAGACAGTGGCCAGCAACATGGTAAGGTAGGAAACGAACAGTCCCGATGCGCGGTTGTACGTCAGCCAACCCACCACGATAGCCATGGCGTAACCACCCCGCACCAATGGGATGAAACGCAGCATATAGGTTATCTCGGGTGAGAAAGTCCATCCCATATAGGCAATGATGTTTTGATAGGGTATAGCTACCAGCAGGAAAATGAAATGCGTGGCCACGTAGTGACCCTTCTTCTCTGCCAGGAACCATTCCAATACAAAATCTGCCAGGAACAGGGCGCATATCCACAACTGTACTTTCATGTAGACCGACTGTTCGTAAAAGGGGATCCCCTTGAACGTGTCGACAGAGATGCTGATAACTAAAAATAGCGACAGTATCAATATAATGACATGCAGTATGCCATAGATACCTTTTTCCCGCAATACAAATTCTGATAGAGCCATTTTCATGATGAAGTCCATTATAAAGTCATAAGTTATGAGTTATAAGTCATTTGCTGATTACGGTGCCTACCAACAAATAACTCATAACCTATAACTCATAACTAAAAAGAGAAACTTATTCTGTAATCGTTACGTTATCACCGTTGAACACACCCAGGCCGAGCTTGTTCATGATGAACTTGATTGCCGATTGGGCCTTTACGGAGTTTCCCGCTTCGTCTAGGGGAGGAGCGAAGGCCGATACTCCCATGACACCGGGCAATACGGCCATTACACCACCGCCTACACCGCTTTTGGCCGGTATGCCGGCGGTGTACATCCAGTCGCCGGAATGCTCGTAGAAGCCTACGGTCGAAATCATCGACGTAATTTTCGGTGCCAGGCTGGCTTCGAACACCGTTTGTTTGGTGACGGGGTTCACACCGTTATTGGCGATGGTTCCTGCGGCAATGCCCAGTTGCTGGGCCGTGATGCCGAGAGAACACTGGCGGGTATAGAGGTCGAGTGCCATATCCGGATCATCGTAGATGCGGTTGTAGTTTTTCAGCAGCCAGGCAATGGAGCGGTTGTTGAAGTTGGTAGCCGTTTCCGATTTGTACAGTTCGTCGATGAGTTGTGGGGCAGAGCCGCACAGCTCAGTGACATTCTGTACAATGGCATCCCATTTTTTGTCGGAGTTTCCCACTGGCTGCACCATGGAACAGGCGGAAATGGCACCGGCATTTACCAATGGAGTGGAAGGGTGGTCGTTTTCCAGCAAGATGGCGATGATGGAGTTGAACGGTAGTCCCGTGGCATCGGCACCTATCATGTCCAGCACTTTCTGCGCACCGTATTGGCGCAGGATAAGGATGGCTGTGTGTACCTTCGAGACGGACTCTATACCGAAACGATAGTCTGTGTCACCTATATTGATGGTCTGCCCGTTCATCAGGCAGATGCTGAGTCCGAATAGTTTGGAGTCTATGTTGGCAAGGTAGGGAATATAATCCGCATTCTTGCCTCCTGTGCTGCCCTTCACCTCATTGTAGGCTTCTTGGGCAACCTCCTTTATTTGTGAAATTGATATTTTCTTTTCCATAAACACGTTGTGATGTACGATTAGACGATGTACGATTTACGATTGAAATTACTCCTTTAAACGTAGTCCGTATCAAGAGAAACTCTAATCGTACATCGTAAATCGTTTAATCGTAAATTAATTTATTTTTTATGAGTACGGCATCCGTGGTTGAATATTTTGGTTTCCACCGGCAGGTTCTTTTCCTGTGCCATACGGGTAGGAGTCGGGTAATCCAGTTTCTCCAGCTCCGTGATGGCATTCTTGATGTCACCCAGCAGCATGTCTGCCATGTCGCGGCTGAATCCTTGGCGAACAACGACGCGCATTACGACGTAGTCTTCCAGCTTTGAAGGCAGTGTATAGGCGGGTACCATCCAACCGTGTTGTGACAGCTTGTCCTGCAGGTCATACAGAGTCCATTTGGCAGCTCTTGCATATTCCGGTTTCAAATACCAGATAAACAGCGGGTTCACAACCTCGTCGGAATAGTTTACGAACGGAGCCATCTTGCCGATTTCGTCATGGATATACTTGGCGATGGTCAGAGAGTTGTACTGTACTTCCTTGTAACCCTGGAATCCCAAACGGATGAACTGGTAATATTGACCCAGAATCTGTGCGGCAGGACGGGAGAAGTTCAGGCCTACCTGAGTAATGTTGGCACCGAGGTAGTTTACGCTGAATGACATTTCTTCGGGCAGATATTCCTTGCCTTTCCAGCAAACCCAGCCCAGACCCGGATAAACCAGACCGAATTTGTGTCCGCTGACGCTGATGGAGAGTACCCACTTCAGACGGAAGTCCCATTTCTTTTCGGGATAGAGGAACGGGAGGATGAAACCGCCGCTGGCGGCATCTACGTGGATAGGAATGTCGTAGCCGGTCTTCGCATTGTAGGCATCGAGGGCTTTGTCGAGGGCTTCGACGTCATCGTTCAGTCCTGTCCATGTAACGCCTTGGATAGGCACGATACAGATGGTGTTCTCATCACACATCTTCAAGGCTTCTTCGGGGTCGAGCGTGGTCTTGTCCAGTGTCAAAGGCACTTCACGCATTTCAATCTGCCACAATTGGGCGAATTTTTCCCATACCACCTGGAAACCAGTTGAAATAACGAAGTTTGGTTTGTCGAACGGTTTGCCTTGCGCCTGACGTTTCTTGCGCCAGCGCAACCAGGCTGCCACACCACCCAGCATACATGCCTCCGAGGAACCGATGGCAAGTGCGCCGGTTTTCCAGGTTTCTTTTTCAGGAGAGTTCCAGAGGTTGGCCACGATGTTGATACATTTACCGTTCATTACGGCGATGCGCGGATATTCGGTCTCGTCAATGTAGTTGATGTTGATGGCTTCGTTCATCAGCTTGGTTGCATATTCGTCCATATAGGTAGTGACGAATGTAGCCAGATTCAAGCGAGGCTGCGTTTGGGCGAAGGTCTCGTCTTTCACCATCTGATAGGCGATTTCCGGGGTAGTAGGTCCGTCGGGAATCTTTTCTACGGGTGAGGGTTGTAACATACGGTTTGAACCGAATACTTCAGTTTTTGCATCTCCTTTTCTGAAATTCAAATCTTCCATATTAATAAGTTTTTTAAAGGTTTAGGCGGCGGGGCTTTTCCCCGTCGAATTTCCCACAACAACGGGGTTTGCGGATGAAAGTTCCGGGGTTTTGCATTATTTGGCGTTTATTAAAGGGCAGCGTAGTAAAATCTTAAAAAACGAACATTCTGAAGGTAGGTTTGTTGTTCCCACATTATTCATTTAATTAATATACTACTATATGAAAATCAATACCGGAAGGGGTACAATCCCCCTTATCACGCTTGTCGGCATTTGGTCAGTCTCTGCATTGACTTCCTTGCCGGGATTGGCCGTATCACCTATTTTGGGACAGCTTACTACCATTTTTCCATATGCCACAGAACTGGATATACAGATGCTTACCTCCCTGCCTTCGCTGCTGATAATTCCTTTTGTGCTATTGGCGGGCAAGCTGGCCGAGAAACGTGACTTTGTGCGTCTGCTGAAAGTGGGACTTTGGATGTTTGCCGCCAGTGGGGTACTTTATCTTTTTTCGGACAAAATGTGGCAGTTGATGGTGGTCAGCGCTTTGCTTGGCATCGGATCGGGGGTGATTATTCCGTTGTCCACCGGTCTGGTTTCACGCTATTTCACGGGGGAATATCGGGTGAAGCAGTTTGGTTACAGTTCTGCCATCACCAATGTGACGCTGGTTGTGGCAACGGCGGTGACTGGGTATCTGGCAGAGGTAAACTGGCACTTGCCTTTCGTGGTATATCTGCTTCCGTTGATTTCTCTGCTGCTTGTCGGGTATTTGAAGGGGGATACCGGTCAGCCGCAGATAGCAGAAGATACAGCTACCGTTGTTCCGGAGGAATCCAAGCGTGCGGTTCCCGGTAAATACGGCATCCATGTCCGCCATCTGCTACAGTTGATGCTGTTTTATGGCGTCACTACGTATGTAGTGCTGGCGGTTACTTTTGACTTGCCTTTTTTGATGGAGGCCCATCACTTCTCCAGCGGAAATTCCGGATTGATGATCTCCTTATTCTTCCTTGCCATTATGGCTCCGGGTTTCTTCCTGGGGCATATCGTGAAGTGGATGGGGAAACACACAAAGTTTTACAGCCTTTTGTCCATTGCAGCGGGTTTGCTTTTGATATGGATTTCGCCTAAAGAATGGCTGATAATACCGGGATGTATGTTGGTTGGTTTGGGATATGGTGTCATTCAACCGCTGATTTATGACGAGACAGTAGATACGGCTATACCGGAAAAAACAACTTTGGCACTGGCCTTTGTAATGGTAATGAATTATCTGGCGATTCTATTGTCCCCGTTCATTACAGACTTCTTTCAGACCTTGTTCCACACTAATTCCAAGGAATTTCCGTTTATTTTCAACCTCTGCATCACACTGCTCGCTATGTGGTGGAAGTATGCGAGGAAGAAGGATTCTTTGTTGGGGGGGAGTTATGAGTGATGAGTGATTTGTTGGTAATTGTGCTGCGCTACCATGCTGAAAGGAAAATACCAACAAATCACTCATCACTTATAACTTATAACTCAATCGCCTCATATTTCAGCCCGAAGACGTCGGCTACAGCTTTGTATGTTACTTTGCCTTCCACTACGTTCAATCCTTGCGCCAGAGCTGGGTCGTCCTTGCAGGCTTGTCTCCAGCCTTTGCATGCCAGGGAAACAGTGTAGGGCAGGGTGGCATTTGTCAGTGCCATGGTGGAGGTGAAGGGTACGGCGCCGGGGATATTGGCAACGGCGTAGTGTACAATTCCGTCCACAATGTAGGTAGGGTCGCTGTGCGTGGTGGGGTGGGAGGTTTCGAAACAACCGCCCTGGTCGATGGCTACGTCTACGAGTACCGTACCGGGTTTCATCATCTTCAGCATTTCGCTGGTGATGAGGTGTGGGGCCTTGTCACCGGGGATGAGGACGGAACCGATTACCAAGTCGATGTTCGGCAATTCCATCTTGATGTTATGGGTGGAAGAATAGAGTGTCTTTACGTTTTTCGGCATCACTTCACTCAGGTAGCGCAGGCGGGGAAGGTTGATGTCGGCAATCAGTACCTCGGCACCCATTCCGGCAGCTATCTGTGCGGCATTGGTGCCCACGATACCACCTCCAAGGATAAGTACGCGTGCGGGACGTACGCCCGTTACTCCGCCCATCAGTTTTCCCTTGCCGCCTTGTGGCTTTTCAAGGAAGCGGGCTCCTACTTGGGTAGCCATGCGTCCTGCCACCTCACTCATAGGAGTAAGTAGCGGAAGTGAGTGGTCTTCTTTTTCCACGGTTTCGTAGGCGATGCAGACGGCACCGCTTTCAATCATGGCTTCGGTCAGTAATTTATCGGCTGCAAAGTGGAAATAGGTGAATACCACTTGTCCCTTTTTAATCAGTTTGTACTCCGGTGCAATAGGTTCCTTTACCTTGACAATCATGTCGGCTGCGGCATACGTGTCTTCAATGGTCGGTAAAGTCTTTGCACCTACGGCGATGTAGTCATCGTCGGAGAAACCGCTGTTTACGCCTGCTGTGGCTTGCACATACACCGTATGACCTTTTTTCACCAATTCGGCTACTCCGGCAGGGGTCATTCCCACGCGGTTCTCGTTGTTCTTGATTTCTTTAGGTACTCCGATAATCATAACCTTAAAGTTTTAATTGGGGGGTTAAACATGGCGCAATATAGCGATTTCTCGGCTTGGATGTTATCGGTGCATCTATGTTCTTCAACAGAATTTTTATGCATGTTTTAATCAATGATAATTGCACCTTTCTGTAGGTAGAGAGAACTATTCTTTTTATATTTGCATGCATTTAAAATAATATTGACTGTACAAAATATGAAATATTCTATATTTTTCTCTCTTTTGTTCTTTATTGGTAGTGTGCAAAGCGGCTATGCCCAAGAAACCGGTACAGACAAGCCCTCCTTCATCCCGCCTTTTGATTTTCCCATCACTTTCTCCGGTAACTTCGGCGAGATACGTGCCAACCATTTTCATGGCGGACTGGATTTCAAGACCGGTGGAACCATAGGCAAGCCGGTACGCGCTCTGGCCGACGGATATATTTCGCGTATCCGCGTTACCCACGGTTCGGGCTATGTGCTCGATGTGGCTTATGACAATGGTTATTCGACGATAAACCGCCATTTGAGTGCCTTTGTGGGCGATGTGGCCCGCCGGGTTGAAGACTTGCAGTACGAGAAAGAAAGTTGGGAGGTGGAAATTACTCCCGAACCCGATGAATATCCCGTGAAGGCCGGTCAGATAATAGCTTTGAGCGGAAACACCGGATACTCTTTCGGTCCGCACCTGCATCTGGATATGATAGAGACGGCTACGGACGAATATATCGACCCGCTGCCTTTCTTCATGAACAAGGTGAAAGACAAGACTGCCCCGCGTGCCGAAGGTATCATGCTGTTTCCACAGCCGGGAAAAGGAGTGGTGGAGGGCAAGCAGACGCGACGGGCTTTTCCGGCACATCCAACGAAACCCATTACCGCCTGGGGACTGATTGGTGCAGGCATCCGTGCCTACGACTATATGGACGGAGTGCAGAATAAATATGGCGTGAAGACGGTGATTCTCGAAGTGGACGGTGAGGAAGTCTTCCGCAGTACGATAGACCGCTTTGCCTATGAGGAGAACCGCTATATCAATTCGTGGACACACGGTCAGTACATGAAGTCTTTTATAGAGCCGGGCAACCGTCTTCGCATGCTGCAGGCATCCAACGGCAATCGCGGACTGGTGGAAATCAACGAAGAACGCCCTTACCGATTTGTCTATACACTGAGCGATGCGCTGGGAAATATCTCCAAAGTCCGCTTTACAGTCCAGGGACAGAAGACGATAATTGCTCCGGTGGAACATCGTGAGAAATATGCCCTCAAATGGGACAAGGTGAACTATCTGCAGGAGCCGGGGCTGGAGTTGGTTATCCCGAAAGGAATGCTCTACGATGACGTCTTGCTGAACTACTCCGTGCGGGCTGATAGTGGCGACATCGCTTTCACCTATCAACTAAACGATACCCGTATTCCTATGCACAATGCCTGCGATTTGCGTATCGGCTTGCGCCGGCGTCCGGTGGAGGATGTGACCAAATATTATGTGGCGGGCGTAACGGCACGCGGTGGAAAATACCGTATCGGCGGTAAGTATGAGGATGGTGTCATGAAAGTGCGTATACGGGATTTGGGGACTTATACCGTGGCGGTGGATACGGTTCCGCCGGTGATAACTCCCGTGAACCAAGCCCAATGGGGACGTACGGGAAAAATCATCTTCAAGGCCAAGGACAAGGAAACCGGCATCAACACCTATCGGGGTACGATTGACGGAAAATATGCCTTGTTTGGAAAGCCCAACTCCATCAGTGGTAACCTGGTGTGCGAGCTCGACCCGAAACATGTGGAGAAAGGCGGCAAGCATGTGGTGGAGATGACGGTGACGGATGGTTGTGGCAACCGTACCACCGAACAGTTTGAATTTGTATGGTAAAGACTGAAATATTTAGTAACATTATAATTTAGAAGTATGAAAAGTAAAAGACTGACTCTTTCCGTCTTGTTTGTTGTGGCAGCCGTGGCGAATGCACTGGCCTGCACCAATCTTATCGTGGGCAAGAACGCTTCTGCGGACGGTTCTACCATTGTTTCCTATTCTGCCGATTCTTATGGTTTGTTCGGCGAGTTGTATCATTATCCTGCCGGTATGCACAAGAAAGGTACGCTGATTGACATACACGAGTGGGACACCGGCAAATACCTTGGGCAGATAGAGCAGGCGCGTCAGACGTACAACGTCATCGGCAATATGAATGAGTTCCAGCTCACTATCAGTGAGACGACATTCGGCGGACGTCCCGAGCTGGTGGATACCACCGGCATCATCGACTACGGCAGCCTGATTTACCTCGGTCTGCAACGCTCACGCACCGCCCGCGAGGCCATCAAAGTGATGACGGAACTGGTGCAGGAATATGGCTATTACAGCAGTGGCGAGTCCTTCACCATCGCCGACCCCAACGAAATATGGATTATGGAGATGATTGGCAAGGGACCCGGTGTGCGCGGTGCCGTATGGGTAGCTGTCCGCGTGCCCGATGATTGTATCTCCGCTCATGCCAACCAGAGCCGCATTCATCAGTTCAACATGAACGACAAGGAGAACTGTATGTACTCCCCCGATGTCATCTCCTTTGCACGCGAGAAGGGCTATTTTGACGGTGTGAACAAGGATTTCAGCTTTGCCGATGCCTATGCTCCGCTCGATTTCGGTGCCCGTCGCTATTGCGAGGCACGCGTATGGAGCTATTTCAATATGTTTACCGACCGCGGCAACGAGTTCCTGCCTTATATATTGGGTGAGACGGACACTCCGATGCCTCTGTTTGTGAAGCCCAACCGCAAGGTTTCCGTGCAGGATGTGAAGAACGCCATGCGCGACCATTATGAAGGTACTCCTCTCGACATCAGCAAAGATTTCGGCGCAGGCCCGTATCATACCCCGTACCGCCTTTCTCCACTCTCTTTCAAGGTGGGTGACCAGGAATACTTCAATGAACGTCCCATCTCCACCCAGCAGAGCGGTTTCGTATTCGTGGCACAGATGCGCTCCGAGTTGCCCGATCCTATCGGTGGAGTATTGTGGTTCGGCACAGATGATGCCAACATGACGGTATTTACGCCCGTATACTGCTGTACGGACAAGGTTCCCGTATGCTACACCCGTGTGGACGGCGCCGATTACATCACTTTCTCCTGGAACTCCGCTTTCTGGATTTTCAACTGGGTGGCCAATATGGTTTATCCCCGTTATGACTTGATGATGGGCGACGTGCGTGCCACTCAGACAGAGTTGGAGACAACCTTCAACGAAGCGCAGGAAGGCGTTGAGGCTGCTGCTGCCAAACTGCTGGAAAAAGATCCTGCCAAAGCAAAGGCATTTCTTACCAACTATACGAACATGACTGCCCAAAGCACTTTCGATACTTGGAAACGTCTTGGCGAGTTTCTTGTCGTAAAGTATAATGACGGCGTTGTCAAACGTATGAAAAACGGTCAATTCGAACGTAATTCCATCGGCCAGCCGGCAGGCGTAATCCGCCCGGGATACCCGAAGGAGTTCCTTGAAGAGTATGTTAAGCAGACGGGAGACAGATATAAAATGCCTGAATATAATTAGGATATTTGAACTTATTCTTCTACATTTGTGTCTTACAAAAAAGTTTATATTAACCCTTAAAACAATAACAGTCTTATGGAAAATCAGGAACTGATTAAGCAGGTGACTGAGAAAGCCGAAAAATGGCTTACCCCGGCATATGATGCCGAAACTCAGGCAGAAGTGAAACGCATGTTGGAAAATCCAGATAAAACCGAATTGATAGACAGTTTTTACAAAGACCTGGAATTTGGAACGGGCGGTCTGCGCGGCATCATGGGTGCCGGTACAAACCGCATGAACATCTACACCGTAGGTGCCGCAACACAGGGCTTGTCCAACTATCTGAACAAATGTTTTGCCGGAAAGAAGGATATTTCCGTTGTTGTGGGGCACGACTGCCGCAACAATAGCGACAAGTTCGCAAAGATTTCTGCCGACATCTTCTCTGCAAACGGCATCAAGGTATATCTTTTTGATGACCTTCGTCCTACGCCCGAAGTTTCATTTGCCATTCGCCACTTCGGCTGCCAGAGCGGTATCAACATTACAGCCAGCCACAACCCCAGAGAATACAACGGCTACAAGGCTTATTGGGATGACGGTGCGCAGGTGCTCGCTCCGCACGATACTGCCATTATCGAAGAGGTGAACAAGGTGACTGTGGACGACATCAAGTTCAACGGCAACAAGGACTTGATTCAGATTATTGGCAAGGAAGTGGATAAGGTTTATCTGGACATGGTTCATTCCATCTCCATCGACCCCGAAGTCATCCGTCGCCAGAAAGACCTCAGCATTGTGTATACTCCGCTTCATGGCGCAGGCCGCGTGCTCATTCCGGATTCATTGAAGGAGTGGGGATTTGAGAATATCAACTGCGTGCCCGAACAGATGGTGAAGGACGGCAATTTCCCGACGGTGGTTTCTCCGAATCCCGAAAATGCCGAAGCCCTTTCCATGGCCATTGCGCTCGCCAAGAAGATTGACGCTGACATCGTGATGGCAAGTGACCCGGATGCCGACCGTGTCGGTATGGCCTGCAAGGACGATAAGGGCGAGTGGGTGCTTATCAATGGTAACCAGACTTGTCTCATTTTCTTGTACTACATCATCAAGAACCGTATTGCAATGGGCAAGATGCAGCCGAACGACTTCATCGTGAAGACCATCGTGACCACTGAACTCATCAAGGCTGTGGCAGACAAGAACAAGATTGAAATGCGCGACTGCTATACCGGCTTCAAGTGGATTGCCCGCGAAATCCGTCTGAGCGAAGGCAAGCAGCAGTATATCGGTGGTGGTGAAGAAAGCTATGGCTTCCTGGCCGAAGACTTTGTCCGTGATAAAGATGCTGTTTCTGCCTGCTCCTTGCTGGCCGAAATCTGTGCTTGGGCCAAAGACCAGGGTAAGACGCTCTATGACGTATTGATGGAAATCTATGTAGAATATGGATTCTCAAAGGAAACCACCGTGAATGTGGTGAAACCGGGTAAGAGCGGTGCCGAGGAAATCAAGGCGATGATGGATAACTTCCGTGCCAATCCTCCGAAGGAAATCGGCGGTTCGGCTGTCAGTCTGATTAAGGATTACAAGACGCTGGAACTTACTGATGCCCAGGGCAACGTAAGCAAGCTGGATATGCCCGAGACTTCCAATGTACTTCAATATTTCACTGTAGACGGCACGAAGATTTCTGTCCGTCCTTCCGGTACGGAACCGAAGATTAAGTTCTATATCGAGGTGAAGGGCGAGATGGGTTGTCCGAAATGCTATACCAGCGCCGATGCCGAAGCTGAGAAGAAAGTGGAGGCAGTGCGCAAGTCACTCGGCATTTGATAGGAAAGAGGAAAAAATGTGTATATAGTGTTCGGAGAGGCGTAACCCGTGAGGGCTGCGCCTCTTCCTTTTGCTTCTGTGTTGAAAGAAAACTTAAATAAAGACTTAAACCCGATGGTTGATGAACAAAACGTTTGCAGGGAAGTTAAGTATAGGCAGATTGCGGTTACACACCGATTGGTTGATGTGAATGAGAGTCGTTTCATTCGTAGTTGTTCGTTTGTGAGTGTGTGTTTTCCGCAATCTGCTTTTTAAAATTTCTCCCCCCCCTCTTTTTAATTCTTTAATTTTTAATTGTTCTCCATCCACCAGTCTATCAGCCTTCTTGCGATACTCAGTTTTCGTGGAATTTCGGGCAGGTTGTCTTTGGAATAGAAGGCGGCAGCGGTCAGCTCATCTTCCTGCAGTTTTATCTCCCCGCTTTCGTAGTCGGCAATGAAACCCACCATCAATCCGCTGGGGTAGGGCCAGGGCTGGTTGCTGAAGTAGGTGATGTTCTTTACCTTCAGCCCCGTTTCCTCAAAAACTTCCCGTTCCACACATTCTTCCAGTGTCTCGCCGGCTTCGAGGAAGCCTGCCACCAGTCCGTAGAAGGTTCCTCGGAAGTTCCGGGCATGCACCAGCAGGATTTCGTCTCCTTTGCGTATCAGTACGATGATGGCGGTGGAAACGGGAGGGTACATCTCATTGCCGCAGTTGGGACACTTCTTCATGATGGGGGTCTGGTGCTCCATGGCGGTACCACACACGGGGCAGAAGTGGCTGTGCTCGTCCCAATAGAGTATCTGGAAGGCCTTTCCTGCAGAACGGTACTCGTCCGGCGAGATGTAGTCGTACGATGCGCGCAGGCCTATCATGACCCATTCGTCGGTTTCGGCCACGGGCTGTTCCAAGGCGAATGCACGTACTTGCTTGCCGTTGGGGGGGAACACTTCGTGTATATTACTTCCGGCTTCCGGTGTCAGAGGAGGCTCTATACTGACGGGTACGCTGTATTTTATTTCTCCTTTGTCTGTATATCCTTTTTTCAGCAGCAGTTGGTCTTTGAAGAAGACGAACCACTGCGTGCAGGGTTGGGGTTCTGTTGATTTTTCCATTGTTTGTTGTTTTATTATTTTGGGGGGGATGAACACGAAAATACAAAGGCACAGAGATTCTTTTCAAATTAATTTCTATGTCTCTGTGCTTGCCCCCCTAAATTTCGTTTGCTGTGTCTTTTTCTTGTCGCACATAGACCGTTGACCTTCCCATTCCGCGGCGGCGCAGGAACCCTTGCCGGATGAAGTTGTTCAGTTCGTCTATGGCGGCATGTCTGGTTAGTCCGCTTAGCTGGATGTATTCGTTCTTGTTGATACATACATTCTGCTTGAGGAACAGTTCCAGTTCGGCTTTTCTTGTTTCTTCGGTGGTCTCTACTACTTTTTTCGATTTCTTGGTAGTGGAGTGTACACGTTCCAACGTCATTTTCTTCTTGATGTTGTTGCGGAACGTGCTGCTGATGCGCAGGTGTACGTTTTGGAATTGGACGGATTCGGAGCGGATTTTCTTTTTCTCGTCGTCGGTCTCGCGCAAGCATTTCAGTGAAGTGCTGAAGAATCCGAGTTCTCCCAGCTCCACGATGTTTCCGTTGGCAAGGAGGTCGCACAACTCGTCAATGCAGGCATCCAATGCTGCCCCTATCACATTCTTGGGCAGATGTTGGAAAGTTGCAATATGTTCCACAAACTCCTTTTGGGTATAAGTCCTTTTCGGGCAGATACGTGCATGGAGTGATTTCTTGTCTTCTTTCCCGTCGGGCGAAGGCGTTTCGTAAAGGTCGTAATACGCGCTCATAAGATATTTATTTTTGTTTATAGCGATAAACAGTTCTCGTCGCTTCGGGGAATTATTTTTGTCGCTAAGCGGATTAATTTTCTTCTTCCTAAAAACTAATCGTCCGACAACTGTTGCATTATCGTCCAACAGTTGTTTAATTATCGTCCGACAGCTGTCGAACGAAACAGAAATGGGTATGGGACGATTATTTCTTAGTGAACAAAGGTATAAAATATTGTGATACGAAGGGTAGTGTTTGGGGAGGAAAGTTTTAGTTTTCGGCAAAAGAGGGGGGATTGTTAAATCCCCAATAATAGGGACTGACCCGATGAAGGACTGGTCACTTACCTGGGGACAATTTGTCTCCAGGTAGAAATGGTAATAGATATAGGAAATGAAAGCAAATCACAACGTGTGTGCGTGTCTGTGTGTATTTGTTTTCCAAAGATAGTGAATCTTAATAAGACTCTCTCTGATTTCCCTACTATTTTGTATCTTTACACACTTTTCTTTATACATGAGTACTGACTATAAATAAATCATATTGTGGAAATAACCCAACGCATTCGTCTCCTCCTTTCCGAAATGAACCGGGGAGTATACGAAAAAGAAACTGAAATAAACCTCTCCCTGCTGGCAGCTCTGGCAGGCGAGAGCATCCTGCTCCTGGGACCTCCGGGAGTAGCCAAGTCAATGGTAGCCAGGCGGCTAAAGTCGGCTTTTACAGATGCCCGTGCCTTTGAATACCTGATGTCCCGCTTCTCTACGCCCGACGAGATTTTCGGTCCTGTCAGCATTAGCCGACTGAAAGAATCCGACAAGTATGAACGTGCCATCGACGGCTATCTGCCCACAGCCGATGTCGTGTTTCTGGACGAAATATGGAAAGCAGGCCCTGCCATACAGAACACTCTGCTAACCGTCATCAACGAGAAACTTTTCCGCAACGGCGACAAGGAACTGCATCTCCCCCTCAAACTGCTCGTAGCCGCCAGCAACGAACTGCCCGCTCAAGGCGAGGGACTGGAAGCCCTATGGGACCGCTTCCTCATCCGCATTCTCTGCACCTGCGTCAAGCAGGAAGAGTCTTTCTACAAAATGCTGCTGGACGATTCTGCCGACCATCCGGAAACGACTGCCTGCGAATGGCAAATCTCCGACCGCGAGTATGCCGAATGGCAAGCTGAGATACGCCGCGTAACCTTGCCTCTCGATGTTCTTTCCTGCATCACAGCCATTCGCCACGGACTGACAAGCGTAGAGATGCAAGACTCCGACCTGCGCCGCAATGTCTACGTCAGCGACCGCCGCTGGAAGAACATCGTGAAGCTGCTCAAGACCTCCGCCTTCGTCCACGGCCGCACGGAAGTCTCCATGACCGACCTGCTTCCCGTCTACCACTGCCTATGGAGTGAGCCTGATGAGAGCGTTGCCATCCGTGACATCGTTATCCGTGCCTTATTCGTGTCCCACACAAAACAGATTGCCGGTATCGCCTCCTCGCTGAAATCCGATTTGAAAGTCAGCCGTGTGCGCGAAGCCCTTGACAAAGCCCGCCTTGCCGGCGACCGTAGGGACGATGACCTGCTGATAACGGAACACTTCTACTACCAGGTGGAGAAACATGGTACGGGCAACACCTACATCTTTATCGTGGACTACAAAAATCTGAAGGAGTACAGCGCCAAAGATGCCCCCACCTTGGGCGTAATGTATGCCGACCCCATCAATCCCAAGCGTACCATCATCCGCGCCTTTGCCGACACCGGCGCCGTGAAAGAGGAAGGCACCGAACGCGTCACCCTCTACCGCGACGACAAGCATCTCTACATCAACGGTGTGCGCTTCCCCATGCGGCGTCTGCAACGAGGTGAGGAGCAACAACTCTGGCTGGGAAACCTCTCCGTCACCGACCGTGACTACGAGACGGAACTGGACGCCGCCGCCACCAGCATAGACCGCCTGGTAAGAGATTTGTCTGACAACCTTTTCGTCTCCGAAGAAGACAAAAAGAGCGTAGCTCAATACGTCTCCATCGTCCGCAAGGAGATAGCCTGGGCGCGTGTGGACATGCGCAAACTGAGATATGGAGACGAATAATCCTCCAGTAACCAAGAAGAAGATGAACACCACCGTCACCCGATATGACACCGCCTTCTATGTGCAGGCACTGGACCGTTTCGTTGCCACCGGAGAGTGCGCAGAGACGGATACCGAGCCCTTGTATGCCTATCTACTCTCTGTGATGAACGACTCCATGGTCAAGGTGCAGGTGCTGGGCGATGAGGTCTGTGCACGTATCTTTTACGACACCATGATTCAGTTCATCCAATTGAACTTGGAGAAGGAGAGGTACAACCTCCGGAAAAGCCAGTCGGAACGGACCGGGATGAAACTCGTGCTGGAATGGTCCATGGCAAAGCGGAAAGACGGCTGGCAAGCCTTGCTCCAGCAGATTTCCGACAAATACCGGGAGTACGGCTTCGACTCCCGTTTCTACCGCAGCCACTTCGGCACAGAAGGAGGATATGCGGACGATGAAGTCTGGGAGAAAATGGTGGACGACTGGGAAGACGCCTTCCAACTGAAGATGCACGAAGAAAAGGAGAAAGAGATTGCTTTCCGCAAAGATGCCCTCGAGCGCAGGCTCCGTTCCAATCTGAAAGACATCCCCGAGTACATCCGCCAGAACCGGGTGGATAAGGACGAATTCTTCCAGACCTGGGGCATGATGAGCGGCTTGTGGAATACTGTCGACTTTGAGCGTATACGGAAAATCGTGCGCATCCAGCGCTCTTGCCCCGAGATAGTGAAAGTGGCCCGCAAGATGGGGCGTATGGCAGACGACGAAGGACGTGAGCAAATCCGCGTTGCCGAGGGAAACGTCTACAAAATGGAGCACTCCTCCAAATGTGACATCCTGGGCATCAGTACCGGCAACGACCTCAATACCCTGCTTCCCATTGAGCTTGCCCATTCCGCCGACAGCGAACTGGAAGATTTGTTCGTCTACAAATACCTCACCCGCAAGCTCCAGACCTTCCGCTATAAATCGGAAATCATGCAGCCTGCCCGGCGTATCGAAACCAAGCCCGCCCGTCCCAAAGGTCCGATGATTGTCTGTCTGGACACCTCGGGAAGCATGGCTGGCAAGCCGGAGAAGATTGCCCACTCCCTGCTGATAAAGCTCCTGGAGATAGCCGACCGTCAACGGCGGAACTGCTTTCTGATAGCCTTTTCCGTCTCCATTCATCCGATTGACGTAAGGAAAGAGCGGGCAAGGCTGCTCGAATTCTTCTCAAAGACAGCTTGCGGGGATACAGATGCCACCCGTATGCTGGAAGCCACGTTCCGCCTGCTCAAAGAAGGCAAGGAGTATATGAATGCCGATGTGCTTTGGGTCAGCGACTTCAAGATTCCTCACTCTTCACCTGCCTTTATGGAGGAGATTCGTCGCTGTCGGGAAGCCGGTACACACTTCTACGGTCTGCAGATTGGCATCACGGACAATGAGTGGACGCCGTTCTTCGACCGCATCTATCGGGCGGAATACACCCCTTTGCGGAATTACTGAAATAAGGTTTGCCCTGAAAGCGTGCTTATTGAAAGCTATATTTCAGCAGTAAATATCCGCCTGCCACTTGCAATTCCATTCCCGGCACACCGATACGGAAATCTTGTACAGCCCGGAAGAAGCTGCCCACCATGGCCCATTCTCCCAAAGTACCTGCTACCTGATAGAAAAGAACTACTGCCAGCAGGATAGGCAGGGAAATGCGCTGGAAACGGTGTGCTGCCCAGCCCGCCGCCACAGCCAGTAATACAGACTTCAACAGAATGGCGGGAAGTGCTGCGGGAAGTGGCATTCCGAATAGCAGGGAGTTGAGGACGGGCGACAGGACGGCTGTCAGCAACCCCACTTTCCATCCGAATTTATAAGCGCCCACCAGCGTGAAGAAATAGATTGGCAGCCAGGTTATCCCTCCCTGGGGAATGAGATGAAAGAGCTGGGGAAGAGCCAGATTGCCAAGAATGAATAGCGAGGCTGCCAGATACGTCTTCACATTATTGTAATCCAGCGAGTAGAGTTTAACTGTTTTTGTTTCCATGTAGTTGTAATGTATTAAAAGTTGATATTTACGCCTCCCATCACCGTAGCTTTCGGCATGGGGAAGCCTGCATTGATTTCATAGCGTTGTGCCAGCAGGTTTTCACCCTTGACGAAGACGTCGGCAAAACTGCACAGACGGTAGTTGGCATGCAGGTTCCAGAGTACGAAGCTTTCCTGCTTCTCCTTACCCGGGGTGACCGAGGTATGGAGACCCTTCACGTATTGTATACCGGTAGATAGGCCCCAACGTCCTTGCGTAAAGTCCGCACCGGCATAGAGTTTGTGCTCGGGAGCCGCCAGTACCGGATTCTCCATGTGCAGCCAGCTATAATTGGCATTCATCTGCCAGTGGCGGTTGATGCGGTATCCGAGGTTGGTTTCCACACCCCAGTTCTCTATCTCGCCGGAGTTGACGTTCTTGCGCAGGGCAGGGTCCGTCATGATGATGTTGTCCCCGTTGATGTAGTAGAGGTTCACCCCATAGGACATGGCCCCTCCCAAAAGCTGCCCCGTAAAGGAGAGTTCATAGTTCATCAGGCTCTCCGCTTTCAAATCGGGGTTCTGTGGAGGGAACATGTACATCTCCCGGATGGTGGGGTTACGGAATCCTTTGCTCACCATTGCTTTCAGTTCTGCCTGCCGCGGCAGATGGAAAGCCAGTCCCCCTTGGGGAATCCATTCCGTGCCTACGTGCGAATGGTGGTCTATGCGGACACCGGCGTCCAGTGAAAGCCAACTGTTGATGTCCTGCCTGAAATCCACATAGCCTGCAAATTCATCCATCTGCTTGTCCACGCCGGGGATGCGGTCACCAATCTGCTGTCCGGGTTTTGCCTCGTCGATGGCGACAACCTTGTTCCAGGACTCTCCGCCGAAGTGCTGGTAATCGAAACCTACGGTCAGGCGGTTACCGGTGAAGAGCGTGGCGCTTTGATACCACGATATGCCCAGCATCCGGTCCTTGGAGTTGAAGTGCGACTTCTGGGGCTCTTCTCCGGGGTGGTAGCCGTCGTTAATCCTGTGCCGGCCCCAGTTATAGAAGAAGCTCACGGCGCCGGAAGTACGGTCGTAACGATTTTCCAGTGCGAAGGAGGTCATGCCGCGTGTGATGCGCGAGTCGTTGTCTATATACGGATTGTCGGCTTCGCCGGGATTGGAGGCGTTGAAGCGGGTGATGTTCACGTCGCCCCACAGCTTCCAGGTGTCGCTGAAGTCGTATCCCAGTTTGGCATAGCCGCCATACTGCTCAAACTCCATGTCGTCACGGTGTCCGTCGGTACGGTTGTACGAGCCGGTCACCACGCTGCTGAAACGCCCTTTCCTCACGCGGTTGGAGACTTCCGTCTGCAGGGTATTGTAGGAACCGTATCCTATCTGCGCATTGGTTTTCACCCCGTCCTCCTGCATCTTGCGGGTGACGATGTTGATAACCCCGCCCATTGCATTGGACCCGTAGAGGACGGAGGCGGGACCGCACAGCACTTCCACCCGTTCGGCCATCATGCTCTGGTAGGCGTCGGCGATGGGATGCCCCATCAAGCCCATGTATTGCGGGTGTCCGTCTATCAGCACCAGCAGGCTGGTCGTAGGTCCTCCGGCGGCATTCACCCCGGCGCCTATGCCGCGCAGGCTCATGCCTCCTGCGGCTCCCGTGGATACGCCGTAGCCCATGATGCCGCGGCTTGTGGTGAAAAGTCCGGGCACCTGCTCGGTCAGTGCAGGCAGGATGGAGGGCTGGTAGGTCTGTTCCAGTTGCTGGCGGCCCACTACGGAGATGGTCATTGGCAGGTGGCGGATGTCTGTTTCATCTCTTGTCCCGGTCACTACGACTTCATCAAGCTTGTAGCTTTTCAGCCGGAGGCTGTCGGCAGGTGCGGACAGCATACTACCCGGAAGGGCGATACTTATTAAAATTGCGGTTAAAATCTTTTTATTCATCGTTTATCTATGGTTCTTTTTGCAAAGTTATACAAAAAGAAGAATCTGTATATGATTGGTAATCCTTAAAATGGACAACCAGGGTTGAAGATAAGTCCGTTAAAGGGTTTCCTGCTTCAGCGCTTCCACAAATCGGTCTATCTCCTGCAGTTTCGCCGGGATGTCGATGCCTTGCGGACAGTGCGGGTTGCATTGACCGCAACCGGTGCAGCGGTTGGCTTGGCGGAGACGGGGAACACTGCGGTCATAGCCTATCAGGAAGGCGCGGCGTGCCTCGCGGTAATTCTCGTCTTGGCTGTTCTGCGGCACGTTGCCCTCGTTGATGCAGCGGTTGTAGTGCAGCAAGATGGCTGGAATATCCAGTCCATAGGGGCACGGCATACAGTATTTGCAGTCGTTGCACGGCACGGTGGGGTATTGCAGCATTCGCTGGGCGGTATCTTCCAGTAAGGTAAACTCCTCTTCCGTACATGGAACAAGCGGGGAGAAGGTACGCAGGTTGTCTTGCAGATGCTCCATGTACGTCATTCCGCTTAGTACGGTCAGCACATCGGGGAAAGTACCTGCGAATCGGAAGGCCCAGGAAGCTACGCTCTCCTGCGGACGGCGTTGTTTCAGACGTGCCATCAAGTGGTCGTTCAGGCGGGATAGGCGTCCGCCCAGCAACGGCTCCATGATAACGGCGGGAATGTTGCGCTTCACCAGCTCGGCATATAGGTATTCGGCATCCGTGTTGCGGGTATTCACTTCTTTGGCATGCCGCCAGTCTACGTAGTTCAGTTGGATTTGTACGAAGTCCCATTTCAGTTCGTCGTGGCGGGAGAGCAGGTAGTCAAAGACTTCGATGTCTCCATGATAGGAGAATCCGAGGTTGCGGATGCGTCCGGCTTCACGCTCTTTCAGCAGGAAGTCCAGCATGCCGTTGTCCAGATAGCGGGAGCGGAGGGCTTCCATGCCGCCCATGCCGATGCCGTGCAACAAGAGGTAGTCGATGTAGTCCACTTGCAGGTCGCGGAAGGAGCGGTGATACATGGCAAGGGACTCTTCGCGGCTGTGCGTGCTGGGACTGAAGTTGGACAGCTTTGTGGCAAGGAAGAATTTCTCCCGTGGGTGGCGTTTCAAGGCAATGCCCGTGGCGCGCTCCGACAGACCTTGCACATAGGCGGGGGAGGTGTCGAAATAGTTCACTCCGTGGGCAATGGCATAGTCTATCAGGTCGTTCACGGCTTCCTGGTCTATTTCGTCTCCATTCCCGTCGGCGCGTTTCCGGGTGGGCCATCGCATGCATCCGTATCCCAGCAGGGAAACCCGGTCGCCCGTGTTGGGATTGGTACGGTAGGTCATCTTGTCGGTTGGTATCTCGCCCAGCGCGGCCGATTCGCTCTCCCCGTTGTTCTTGTTGCCCGAACAGCCGTACAGGGCTGCTGCCGAGGCAAGCGTTCCTGCACCGGCGAGTTTGAAGAAATCGCGGCGGTTTATCTTGTTCTTATTGTCTTCTTTCATTGTGATAGGACTGAAATTATAAATGGATATTTGGATGATAAAGCTGCTTCAGACAGTTCTGTGCATCACATGGCCTTCCACATAAATGGCACTGAACGGACGCGACGGACAAAGGTTCTCGCATGCTCCGCATCCGATACAGCGTTCGGCGTTGACTACCGGTATCTTGATGGAGGCTTCGTCTTCCGGGTCTGAAGGAACCATCTGTATGGCACCGGCCGGACAATGGCGGGCACAGTTCCCGCATTCCATCTTGTCTGTGATGCAGATGCAATTCTCCTTAATCCATACGGCATGACCGATTTGGACGGCCGATTTCTCGGCGAGGCTCGTCAGATGGATGGCATCGGTAGGACACACCTCCGCACACTTGGCGCATTCGGGGCGGCAGTAACCGCGTTCGTAGGACATTTCCGGCTGCATCAGTTTTGTCAAGTCCGAAGAAGGACGGAGCACTTGGTTGGGGCATACCGATACGCAGAGCTGGCAGGCTGTGCAGTGTTGTGCAAAGTGGCGGGCGCTCAGTGAGCCCGGAGGAGTGATGGGAGTGGCGCGCTCGGGGATTTTTTTGTCCTCGATGACAGCCAGTCCACCGTCCACTTTCTTCTCCTGCGCCTTGAGGGCTGCCGTAGCAGCAAACAAGGCAGTTGTAGAGAGAAATGCGCGGCGGGCGTCGTTTACCTGCTCCGGTGCCACGGAGGTTTCCTGAGAGACTGTAGCGGAAGTCGGCTTGCGGCGTGTGTAGGTGATGGCACCTTTCTTGCATTTGTTGATGCAGTCCATACATGCCACGCAACGACTGTAATCTATTTCGTGTGCCTTGATGTTGATGCACGATGCCTTGCAGTTGCGGGCACAAAGTCCGCAACTGTTGCACTTCTTTGTGTCAATCACCGGTTTCAGCAAGGAATACTTCGAGAGGAAGCCAAGCACTGTACCTACCGGACAGATGGTGTTGCAATAGGTACGTCCACCTCGCCATGCCAGCACGATGAGGACCACCAGAGTGACCGTGGCAATCAGTAGGGTAGGGAGACTCTTCATCCATACATCCGTTTCATAGAAGGCATAGCTGTCAGCACGTTCGGCCAGGTAGGCCAGTCCGTTGTTTGCCCACTGGTAGAGTGGGGAGAAAAGGCTGGAAACGATGCGCCCGTATGAGCTGTAAGGGGCCAGCAGCACGACAAAAGAGTTCAGTCCGCCGATAATGGCAAGTACGAATACTCCCAGCACACCGTAGCGTAGCCATTTCAGTGCGGACGAGTAGCGGAAACGGTTTTTCTTCCGTTTGGCGGAGAGCCAGGAAACAATGTCCTGGAATACTCCCAACGGGCAGATGACGGAGCAGTAGATGCGTCCGAATACCAAGGTCAGCACTGCAAGAAACAGTACTACACCGATGTTCAGTGCCAGCACGGCCGGCAGGAATTGTATCTTCGCCATCCATCCGAACCAGGCATGCAGTGTTCCCGTGAAGTCGAGGAACAACAGCGTGATGAGTGCGAAGAAGATGACGGCAAGGGTCAGTCTGATGGTACGTAGCATAAATGTATTGTATAGCGATTAGTATTCGTTCTTTATACCTTTTTTCCCATCTCGTAGGCTTCGTGCATGGAAGGCTTGTCGTTTATCTCGCCCACCTTCCAGGCACCCACGCCATAAATGGTGCCGCATTCTTTGGGCTCTTCCAGGCAGTCGAGGAAGCCACGGAAACCATCGATGGTACGCTCCATCATGGGGACACTTTCTTCGGCGGCGGCGATGATGAAGTAGAACTCCTTGTCCTTTATTTCAAGGTAGCGTGCGCAACAACGGTCAATCAGTGTCTTCATCTGCGCGCTCATGGTGTAGAAGTAGACGGGGGTTGCCATGACGATGACGTCGGCGGCAATCATCTTTTCCACCACTTCGGCGGCATCGTCCTTTTGCGGGCAGGGTTTGCCGTACATGCTGCATACGCTGCATCCCGTGCAGTAGTTGATGTGCTTGTCTTTCAGGAAAATCTTTTCTACTTGATGTCCGGCCTCTGCGGCACCGCGCATGAATTCATTGCACAAGAGGTCGGAGTTTCCATTCCTGCGGGGACTGGAGGAGAGGATTAATACTTTTTTGCTCATATTCGTTGTTCGTTAGTTAGTAAATGATTACGTGCTGCAAAAATAGGCAGGTTTTATGAGAATGGCAGTATACAAATTACGGTTGTTGTTACCTAAATTACTGATTCATTCCAAAAGTATCTCCCGTTCGATGCCGGTGTCTTTCAGAAACTCCCGGTCGTGGCTGATGGCAATTACGGTGCCGGCGTAGTCGCGTATCGTTGCCGTTATTATTTCTATACTCTCGATGTCCAGATTGTTGGTGGGTTCGTCCAGAATGAACATATCCGGGGTATTGTCGGCAATCATCAGGCAGCAGAAGGAGAGGCGCATCTTTTCGCCGCCACTCAGTTTGCCGCACGGCTTGTTCCACACGTCGCGGGGAAAGAGGTAACGGTTGAGGATGGTTTTCACTTCATGTTCCGGCAGGTGGCGGTGGTTGAAAGCTTCTGCTTGTTGGAGTACGCTGCGCTCATTACGGACGAGGGAGTATTCCTGGTCCAGATAGACGGAGGTGAAGTCGGCACGCTCCATCACTCCGCCGGTGGGGTGCAGTTCGCCCATGATGAGTTTCAGCAGGGTTGTTTTTCCACTGCCGTTTTTTCCTTTCAAGCTGAGGCGGTCGCCGCTTCTCAACTGGAAGGTGAGGGAGGAAGACCAGAGCTCCTTTACTGCCTCCGGACGGGTTGTCTCCATAGGAGAAGCCGCGAGGCTGGGATAATGAAAGTTGACGTCCTTTGCCTTGACCAGAACTTTCCCCACATGCAGATGAGAGGCATTGAAGTCTGTTTTCAGTTTGTCTGTCTGTGGCAGTGAACTTTTGATGCCTGACATTTCTGCCTGCAATTTTTCCGTTTTCTCCGTATGAATGCTGCTGAGTCTGCTGCTGCTGTTTTCCGCATTGTTTTTCAGTGCTCCCATCATGATGCGGGGAATCCCCTTTTTAATGGAGTTTTTTTCTCCCCGCACATTCTGTTTGGCCTTCCGTTCTTCTACTTCGCGTGCCACTTTGCGTGCAAGGCGCAGGGCTTTCTGCTTCTCTTCCAGTTGTTGGGTAAGGGTTTTCTGTTGCAGGGCCTTCTGTTCTTTGTAGAAGTCGTAGTTTCCGCTGTAATACGTCAATCCCTGGGAGGAGAGTTCGCAGATGGCAGGCAACTGATTCAGTAGCGTGCGGTCGTGACTGATGACGAGCACGGTAGCCGATGTCCGTCGTATCAAGTTATACAGACGTTCCCGTCCATCCGCGTCCAGATAGTTGGTCGGTTCGTCCAGCAGGATGGCTGTTGGGTTGTGCAACTCCATGCCTGCCAGGAAGATGCGGGTCTTTTCGCCGCCGCTAAGTCCTTCCATCGGACGGGAGAGTGGGATACCGTCCAGTCCCCAGCTGTCGAGAGAAGTCTGGGCGCGTTCTTCCACGTTCCAGTCATCATTGAGCGTATTGAAGTGCTTTTCGGTAGCGTCACCGCTTAGGATGGCATGCAGGGCAGATAGCTTGTGGCTGATTCCCAAAGCTTGTGCTATTGTCTGCCGGTCGTATTGTCCGAAGTGCTGGGGCACGTAGTACAGATGTTCGGGGCGTAGCACCGTTCCCGAACTTGGTGACAAGTCTCCTGCCAAAATGCGCATGAGGGTAGACTTGCCGCAACCGTTATTTCCGGTCAGGGCTATTTTATCTCCGGAGTTGATACTCAAGTGGAGGTGTGAAAACAAGATTTCCTTATCTGCATGGATATAGCTAAGGTCTTTAATGATAAAGCTCATAAGTTTCTACTGTGTTTTTAGAAGTAAGAATGATAGGGGAGATGCAAGCATTCCCCGAAATTGAAATTCTCGAAGGGGAGGGGTACAGACAAACACAGTATTGGCTAAACATCTATATAGGTGATGCTCAGCGTTCAGTCTGAAAAAGCATGTTGATAGTGATGTTTACCGAAATGTGTTGTCTTTAGTCGGATATTCTCATCGGTGGAATTAATTGGTTAGTGGGCGCAAAGGTAATAATTTCCACTGAATAACAAAGGCTTTTTGCGATATTAATATCGTGTCGGCAAGAAGTTAATATCGTGTTTGCAAGAAATTAACTTCCTGCAGACACGATGTTAATACTTTATTGGTTCTGTTACTTCATGGCCGAAGCATCGAACGAGAGTGGCAGTAATTCTCCCACATTCTTCAGCTCGTAGATTCCCTTTTTGCCATACAGCAACACCCGCATTGGCTGCTTGAAGCGCTTCTCCGTTTCGAGCATCACTTGCCGGCAGGCGCCGCAGGGCGGGATGGGAGACTCCAGGAACTCGTCGTGCTCGTTGCGTGCAGCAATGGCGAGGGTGGTTACTGCCTGGTCGGGATGTTGGGAGTTGGCATAGAATAGGGTGGTGCGTTCTGCACACAGCCCGGAAGGATAGGCGGCGTTTTCCTGGTTGGTGCCGGTCACTACAATACCGTTTGCCAGTCTGGCTGCAGCTCCTACCGAGAAGTGGGAGTAAGGGGCATAGCTGCGGTTGGTAGCCTCGCGGGCGGCATCCATCAGTTCGCGGTCGGCGGCATCCAGTTCTTCATAGTCGTATATCTTGACGGCGATTTCGATATTTAATTCTTTCATAAGGCAAAGGGTTATATTGTAATTAATGTTACAAAGATAGAAAAGAGATTGGTTATTTCAATTCTTTTACGGACTTTTGTGCAGAACTCAACATTTTAAGCATGAAACGGATTTTCAGACTGACTGCTATCATAGCATTTCTTTTTATTTCCATTACAACAGTGCAGGCACAACGCCGGAATGCCCGCTACAATGAGTATATCAAACAGTATGCTCCCCTTGCCGTGGAGCAGATGCAACGTCATAAGATACCTGCCAGCATCACGCTGGCCCAAGGGCTGTTGGAGAGTGGTGCCGGATACAGCGAGCTGGCGCGTAAGAGCAACAACCACTTCGGCATCAAGTGTGGAGGCAACTGGCGCGGACGGACGGTGAGGCATGATGACGATGCCCGCAATGAATGTTTCCGCGCTTATCGCAATCCGAAAGACTCTTATGAAGACCATTCCGATTTCCTGAAACGGGGAGCACGTTATGCTTTTCTTTTCAAACTGAAGATTACGGACTATAAGGGTTGGGCGCGCGGCTTGAAGAAGGCCGGCTATGCTACCGACCCGTCGTATGCCAACCGCCTGATAACCATTATTGAGGACTATGAACTGTATAAGTACGACAGCCGTGGCATGAGCAAACACGATGTCCGCAGTTGGGAGAAGGAACTGAAAAAGAAACCTTGGCTGGCCAATCCGCATCAGGTGTACATTGCCAACGATATAGCTTATGTCGTGGCGCGCGACGGAGACACCTTCCAGGTGTTGGGCAAGGAGTTTGACATCAGCTGGAAGAAACTGGTGAAATACAACGACCTCCATAAAGAATATACACTGGAGGTGGGAGACATCATCTACTTGAAAGAAAAGCGCAAGAAAGCTGCCAAACCCCATACTGTCTACATTGTGAAGGACGGCGATTCCATGCACTCCATTTCCCAAAAGTACGGTATTCGTCTGAAGAACCTTTATAAGATGAATCGTAAGGATGCGGAATACGTGCCCGAGGTGGGAGACCGCTTGAGATTAAGATAAAGAAGCTATCCGAAAATGTACAGGGTGTCCGAAAACGGACACCCTTCTTTTTTGTCTTTTCGCTTACTTTCAGGGGGTTATGATTTTGGCATGGATTTAGTATATATTAAGCGTTATGTTCGCAAACAATAAAATTAAAAGATATGGATAGAGAAATTCCGAAAGAAGTGCGTAATAAAGAACGCAATAAGAAAATCATCCGCTACGGTGCTATCGGCGTGGCAGGTATCGTAGTGGTCAGTGTACTCATTTCATTGATGCGTACGGGAGTGAAGGAGAAAGACCTTGTATTCTCCAAAGTAGGCAAGGGTACGATTGAAGTCAGTGTCAGTGCCTCCGGAAAAGTGGTTCCTGCATTCGAGGAAATTATAAATTCACCTATTAATACCCGCATTTTGGAAGTGTACAGAAAAGGTGGTGATAGTGTGGATGTCGGTACCCCTATCCTGAAACTGGACTTACAGAGTGCCGAAACCGACTACAAAAAGATGCTGGATGAAGAGCAGATGCGCAGCTACAAGCTGAAACAGCTGAAACTTGACAACCAGACCAAACTGACCGACCTTCAGATGAAAATCAAAGTCTCCGCCATGAAGCTGGACCGCATGAAGGTGGAACTGCGTAACGAGCAGTACCTTGATAGCCTCGGTTCGGGCACCACCGACAAAGTGCGCCAAGCCGAACTGAGCTACAACGTAGCACAACTGGAATACGAGCAATTACAGCAGCAGTATGCCAACGAGAAGGAAGTGCTGGCTGCAGAATACCAAGTGCAGGAACTGGATTTCAGCATGTTCCAGAAGACACTGGCCGAAACCAAACGTACGCTCGACGATGCGCAGGTGCGTTCGCCCCGGAAGGCCATCCTTACTTATATCAACAATCAGATTGGTGCCCAGGTTCCTGAAGGGACCCAGATTGCCGTCATCTCCGACTTGAGCCACTTCAAGGTGGAAGGCGAGATTGCCGATACTTACGGTGACCGTGTGGCTGCCGGCGGCAAGGCCATTGTGAAGATTGGCAGCGAAAAGCTGGAAGGTTCCGTAAGCAGTGTTACTCCGCTTTCAAAGAATGGCGTCATCTCCTTTACCGTGCAGTTGAATGAGGACAACAACCGCCGACTGCGTTCCGGTCTGAAAACCGACGTCTATGTGATGAATGCAGTGAAGGAAGACGTGATGCGCATAGCCAATGCCAGCTATTATGTGGGACGTGGGGAGTATGAACTTTTTGTACGCAATTCCGACAAGGAAATTGTAAAGCGCAAGGTGCAGCTGGGCGATTCCAACTTTGAGTTTGTAGAAGTGGTCAGTGGCTTGCAACCGGATGATGAAGTGGTGGTGAGCGATATGAGTAACTATAAGAACAAGAATAAGTTGAAGCTAAAATGATAAAGGTTTACTTGAAACAAGCCTGGGAGCTGTTGAAGCAGAATAAACTGTTCAGCATGCTCTACATTGTGGGTACGGGGCTGGCCATTGCCATGACAATGATTATGGCGGTGGTGTATTATGTGAAGATTGCGCCCGTCTATCCAGAGGCAAACCGCATGAATACGCTTTACCTCAGCAATTCAAAATTCACGCAGGGAAGCGGCAACAATACCAGGACCATGCAATGGGCTGTTTCCTACAAGGCACTGCAAGACTGGTTCTATCCCGTAGAGAATGCCCTTGTCGTTTCGGCCGAGCTGCATAATGATTTGTCGGAAAACAGTTATATACAGCCTGCCGACCGCAGCGGTGATTTTCCGGTTATGGTAAAGTTGACAGACCCTGCTTTTTTCAAGATATATTCTTTCCAATTCCTGGAAGGTAGTCCATTCACGGCATCCGACCTGGCAAGTGGCATTTCCACTGCTGTCATTACCGATGATTTGGCACGCCGCTTGTTCGGTACGACGGAAGAGGTAGTAGGACGCTCGTTCAGCCTGAACTATATCGACTATCGGGTTTGTGGGGTGGTGCGCAGTGCCAGTTACCTCACCTCTAAATCCTATGCACAGCTTTATATACCTTATACGGTGTCGCCCGATTACAGCACTCCCAAGTACGACCTTCCCTATCTGGGAGCTTTCAGTGCTACCTTTCTGGTGCAGGACAGTAAGCAGGGAGATGCTCTGCGGGCTGAGATAAAGGAAATCTGCCGCAAGGAGAATCTTATGCATCCCGATGAATGGAAAGTAGATTTCTGGGAGCAGCCCACCTCCCATCTGTTGAGTGTCTTCAAGACTTATGCAAGTATGGAGTTTGACCTTTGGGCCACAGTGCGCCACTTTCTGCTTGTCCTGCTCGTATTGCTGTTGGTGCCTGCCCTGAATCTGAGCGGCATGATATCGAGCCGTATGGAGGGACGTCTGGCAGAGATGGGCGTGCGGAAATCGTTTGGAGCCGGACGTAAGATACTGCTTTCACAAGTGATGTGGGAAAACCTGCTGCTGACCGCACTGGGCGGAGCATTGGGCTTGCTGCTGGCATGGCTGGCACTTTACGTGGGACGCGAGTGGATATTTACGGTATTCGACAGCTGGCCGAATATGGTACCCGAAGGAGTGGAGGTCCGCGTATCGGGTGAAATGCTGTTTGCTCCGCTGGTTTTTCTCGCCGCATTGGCGCTGTGCGTCGTGCTGAATCTGTTGTCGGCCCTTATACCGGCGTGGTATTCCTTGAGGAAACCGATTGTGAACTCACTGAATGAAAAACGATAAGACACGGGAGGTTGGTATGTTTAAGTTAATATGGAAGAATCTTTGGGCGCGCCGCCGCAAGAACGGATGGTTGTTGGCCGAATTGATATTGGTGAGTATCATCAGTTGGGTTGTATTGGACCCGGTGATTGTGGTCACGCACGATCGTAATATCCCGTTGGGCTATGATGCGGAGCGGCTTTGCCTCATTTCATTGGGCGCATTGCAGCCCCAGGCACCGGGATACGATGCCGAAGCGCAGGACTCTGCTACGTTGGTGGACAACTATTATAATTTGGTGCGTTATGTCAAGGACTTTGACGGTGTGGAATCGGCCACTCCCGTGCTGGGATTCTGTTATCCCAATTCTTCGGGAAGTTCGAATAGTCAATTGTTTGCCGAAGGGGATACGATTCCCTTATCTATTATGATGATACAATTTCTGCCTCATACGAACTTTTTCGATACGTATGGTTTCCGTTCCGGTAAGGGGCGGACACCCGGACAGCTGTCCGACTACGCCTATGCCCCGAATGACATTGTACTGACAGAGAATGCTGCCGAACAGTTGTTCCATACCAAAGACGCGCATGGCAAACGCTGTGTAAGCAGAGACCATGGAGATACCTTGTACATGCCGGTTGTCGGTACGATAGGAGCCATGAAGATGTATAGCGAGTGGCGTCCCGTCCCCGTTGCATTTATGCCGATGCTTACCATCGATACAAGTTATATCCCTGAAAGTGCTCATATCCTGGTACGTCTCAAAGAGGGTGTCAGCATGGAGCGTTTTCTGCACGATTTCCGTCCCTGGATGGTGAAGGAGATGAGGCGGGGTAATCTGTTTGCCCGTAGTGTCCGTTCCTATGAGCAGATTATAACGGAGAGCGAAGCCAGCAATTCCACACCGATTTACCGCCGTAATTTGGCGATGGCGGCTTTCTTCCTGGTGAATCTTTGCCTGGGTGTCATCGGTACCTTCTGGTTGCAGACACGTACGAGGCGCGAGGAAGTGGGAGTGATGCTGTCGTTCGGAGCTACACGCAGTGACATTGTCCGCCTGCTGATGGGCGAAGGCACGGTATTGACCGTGGTCGCTTCACTGACTGGTTTTCTGCTTTATTTGCAATATGCACTGAAAGAAGGGCTGGCCAAAGGACAGAATTGGGTGGAGAGTACAGAGAGCTATTGGGTATCGGATTTTACCTTGCATTATTTGCTCGTGTCGCTCGTCATCTTTCTGATACTGCTGGTGGTAGTGTTGGTGGGAATCTATATCCCGGCGCGCAACATCAGCTGCATTCCACCTACGGAAGCCCTGCGTGACGAATAGATGAAAACGGACAAAGTGTTCATTTTCGGACACCTTACTGCATGTATAAATAGCAGATAATCAATGATAAACGGTTTTGGCATAACTTTTGACCTCTTGAAGCAGAAATTGTGCGGAATAGAAACGGAACAGAATAATAACAATTAAATACTTACCATTATGATTAAGTTAACTAGCATCAACAAGATTTATCGTACAAACGAGATTGAAACCGTGGCATTGGAAAATGTAAACCTCGAAGTGAACAAGGGAGAATTTCTCAGTATCATGGGACCTTCCGGTTGCGGAAAATCTACGTTGCTGAACATTATGGGTTTATTGGATGCACCCACCAGCGGTACCATCGAAATAGCCGGTACGAAAGTGGACGGCATGAAGGACAAGGAGCTGGCTGCTTTCCGTAACCAGAAGCTGGGTTTTGTGTTTCAGTCTTTCCATCTGATTAACTCGCTGAATGTACTGGATAATGTGGAGCTGCCTTTGCTGTATAGAAAGGTGTCTGCCAAAGAACGCCGTCGTTTGGCGGAAGAGGTGTTGAAGAAGGTCGGTTTGAGCCACCGCATGCGTCACATGCCTACACAGCTTTCCGGCGGTCAGTGCCAGCGTGTAGCCATTGCCCGTGCCATTATCGGCAACCCGGAGATAATCCTCGCCGATGAGCCCACCGGTAACCTGGACTCCAAGATGGGTGCCGAAGTCATGGAACTGTTGCATCAACTGAACAAGGAAGACGGACGTACCATCGTGATGGTGACCCACAATGAAGAGCAGGCCAAACAGACCTCACGTACCGTCCGCTTCTTCGACGGACGTCAGGTGGAATAATTACTGCTTAGCAACTGTCAACTATTAATTATCAACTATCAATTAATGAAATGCAAACCGTAAGACAAGCTTTTACAATCTTGAAGCAGAATCCGCTGCTAAGTACGATTTCCATATTGGGTACGGCCTTTGCTATCACCATGATTATGGCTATTGTGATTACTTGGCAGACGAAATATGCTGACTTGGAACCGGAGGTGAACCGCAGTCGGTGTCTTTACTTTTCCGCTATGCACGTATACGACAAGGAAAAGGACGGCAATAATAATTGGAGTAATCCTTCGGCGGCATTTATGAAAGAATGCGTGCAGCCGGTGCCCGAAGTGGAATACTGTACGGCATTTTCCCCAGCCGGTTTGTCATTGGCTTCGTTGACTGACGGTAACAATCGGGTGAAAGTGGATGCTATGCGGACAGATCCCGACTTCTGGAAAGTGTTCAGCATGCAGTTTCTTGCCGGACGCGGCTTCAGCGAAGCCGACCGTGCTGGAGAAAGCAAGGCTGTAGTAGTCTGTGCGTCTGTAGCGCGGAAACTGTATGGAAGTACAGATGTAGTGGGACAGGAATTCCTGCTGAACCGGGAACTTGCGCGTATCGTGGGAGTGGTGAAAGATGTTTCCGTCACTGCTAAGGATGCATATGCACAAGTATGGGGTATGTACAGTGCCGACGAACTGAAAATTACCGGAGTCCACAGTTATTTGGGAGGCATGCAGATTGCTGTATTGGCACGTACATCCGATGACTTTCCTGCCATCCGGGAGGGCATTGCCAAGCAGGTGGAACGTGTTAATGCCGGATTGGGTAATAAACAGATAGACATCATGGAACAGCCGGACAATATCGTGGCGCACGTCAACCACGTATGGGCTAATGTAGGGCCAGACTTGACAATGCTTTATCTTCAATATGCCGTAGCTTTATTTATCATTTTGTTGGTACCGTCACTCAATCTGTGTGGCTTGAGTAACAGCCGCATGCAGCAACGTATTACCGAATTAGGTGTACGTAAGGCTTTTGGAGGAACGAAAAGTGTGCTTGTGCGGCAGATACTGAACGAAAATCTGATGTTGACATTACTGGGTGGAGTAGTGGGACTGCTTTTCAGTTATTTGGCAGTATATGCCATGCGTATGTGGCTGTTCACCAATAATCAGAATGTGGGTACGTCGGGCGAGTTCAGCTTGAACATGGAGGCACTGTTTAGTCCGTGGGTATTCCTGCTGGCATTTGTTTTCTGTGTGGTCATCAATCTGTTGAGTGCGGCACTGCCTGCATGGATAGCGGCACGGCGCACTATTGTAGATTCTTTGAATGATAAATAGAAGGAGGTACTTGATATGAAATTTACGATACATAACTTACGTATGATAAAGGCACGCTTCAGCAGTAACGGCTGGGTATTGGCTGAATTGTTCTTGGTATTCATCGTGATGTGGTTCCTCTGTGACTCACTGGGATGCATGAAATATACTTTCTACCGTCCGCTGGGTTATAATATTGAACATGTCTATAAATTATCCACCGTTGTAGGTGGAGAAAGTCGGGATACGAGTCTGACTGATGCCGATAAATATCTGGGTATATTGGCGAAATTGGAACAAGAGCCTTCCGTAGAGGCAGCTGCCCTTTGTTATTGGAGCCTTCCGATGAGTGGCAGTAATAGTTACAATGCGTTGGTTGTGCAAGATACTTCCTGGGTGCAAGGACGCTGTATTTATACGACTGGAGGATATATGGATGTTTTCCGGATAAGTGAGGACCCGCGTCACCCGTTCCGGGACACTCCCGCAGGATGGAACAATGTGACACTGAGTAATGCCGCTTTTGAACGTTTTCGTAAGAAAATGCCGGAGTTTTCGCAGACTACGCCGTTAGGTAATGGTGATTCTGTTACAATCATCAAGCAGATGGGGAAGACCGGTGCTTTCCGTTCCTATCGTTATGGAGTTGAGGAACCTTGGTTCTTTTATCATTTGGGAGAGAATATGATTAAGGCAGAGTTTGCCGACAATTGGTCGCAGATTGTTTTCCGCGTGAAGCCTGCTGCCGACGGACCGGATTATCGGGAGAAGTTTCTGCGCGAAATAGCGCCTAAACTGGACACGGACAATGCGTTTGTGGCAGATGCCGCTCCCTATACTGAACAACAGTTGCAGTTCGAGGTGATGAATGGCGATACGGATAAGGTGAACAGTCAGGCTGTGGTGGTGCTCTTCCTGCTGGTGAATGTATTTTTGGGGTTAATAGGCACCTTCTGGTTCCGTACTCGCCGCCGCCGTTCGGAGATAGCTCTACGGATGGCGATGGGCAGTACGCGTGGCGGTGTGTTTCGTTTACTGATAGGTGAGGGGTTACTGTTATTGGCGTTAGTGACATTGCCTGCCATGGTTGTATGCTACAATGTGGGGATGGCGGAATTTACTATAGGACGTACCTCTCTCATATCCACTTGGCCGATAGAGTGGAGTGTGATACGCTTCCTTGCAGGTTCTCTAGGGGCTTGGTTACTGATAGCTCTGATGGTAGTGATTGGAATATGGTTTCCGGCACGGCAGGCTATGAAGATTGAGCCGGCAGAGGCGTTGCATGAAGAGTAGTATGAAAAACAATAGAGGATTAACAATAAAAAAGAAGAAAAATGAAAACTAATATAGTAGGTATTATCATTGCATTGATATTGACATTTGTAGGTATGCTGAGTGTTTATGCACAAGATACCAAAGTGAGTGAAGTGCGCAAAGTGGATGCCTTTTCGTCCATTGAGATAACGTCTGTGGGAACAATTTATTTTACACAGAGTGACACTTATTCTTTCAAGATTGAAGGTAAGGAGAAGCACGTGAAGAATACAGAAACCACAGTGAAGGACGGCTGTCTGCTGATAGGCTTCAAGGATAGGAAAAACAAGAGCATGAGAAATCAGAAAGATGGCGTGACCATTTGGATTTCGGCTCCTGATTTGAAGAAGGTGGAGTTTACCGGTGTAGGGGAGTTCAATTGTGAGAAGCCCTTGAAACTGGATGAGGTGTCATTTGAGGTAAAGGGAGTGGGTGAAGTGAATGTATCCGATTTGACGTGTGACGAGCTGAAAGTTGCTTTGCGCGGAGTAGGTAGCGCCGATATTCATGTAGTCTGCGATTATTTGACTGCCAGAATGAGTGGTGTGGGTGACGTCACTTTGAGCGGAACTGCCGGGCATGCTGACATTTCTAAAGGAGGCATAGGCGGAGTGAATACATGTAACCTGAAGGTGGGCCGTTGAGTAGCGGTAACACCAATCGTAAATAGTAAATCGTCTAATCGTAAATATCAATATGATAAAGCAATACTTCACACAAGCCTGGGCACAGTTGCGGCAGCAACCGATGATTAGTGCCGTCAGCATAGCCGGTACGGCACTTGCCATCTTCCTCATCATGCTGGTGGTGATGATGCAGCAGGTGAAGGTAGCTCCGTTTGCTCCGGAGAGCAACCGCGACCGCTTTCTACATGTGCATTATATGAGCATCACCAACAAAAGCTGGGGAGAGGGAAACAGTTCCAACGGACCGATGGGGATAAAGACTGCGCTTGAGTGCTTCAAATCGCTGAAGACCCCCGAAGCAGTAACGATTTATACCTGTATGGTCATTTCTACCCCCGTGAATCTGCCGGGACAACCTGCAACGGGTATCGACCTGTTGCAGACAGATGATACTTTCTGGCGTGTGTTTGATTTCTCTTTTGTTGCCGGGAAACCTTATGACCAGGCTACATTCGATGCCGGACTACCTGTAGCGGTAATTACGGAAAGTGTAGCGCGCAGGTTATTCCAGACAACGGAGGCTGTTGGTCGCGAATTCCTTTTGAACCATGCTCCTTATACAGTGTCCGGTGTAGTGAAGGATGTTTCTACTTTGGCCAACACTGCCTATGCGCAGGTATGGGTGCCCTATACTTCTACTGAGATAACGAAAAGCACATGGAGTGATGAGCATATGGGGATGATGAGCGTTACCATTCTGGCGAAAAGCCGTGATGATTTTCCCGCTATTCGTGAGGAGACGGAACGCCGCCGTCAGGAGTACGACACTGTAATTGGCGAGAATGGTTATTCGTTGATTTACCGTAACCGTCCTTATGACCAGGAGAAAAATGCCGCAGGAATGGCTGCCAACATCGAACCGGACGTGGACCAGGCACGCAGGCAGCGTCTCATTATCTTCATCATTCTACTGATTGTTCCTGCCATCAACCTCAGCTCGATGACGCAGAGCCGTCTGCGCCAGCGTGTGGCAGAGATTGGTGTGCGCCGGGCATTCGGTTCAACGAGACTGGAACTGATGGGGCAAATCATTGCAGAAAATCTGGTGGTGACATTGCTGGCAGGGGTGATGGGATTGTTGCTGAGTGTAGCATTCGCTTATTTGGGAAATACACTGCTGTTTGCGCAGGAATTCAGCCAGACGCTGAGTCCTCCGGCAGTGGATGCAAGCATATTGCTGCATGGCTCCACCTTTGGCTGGGCGTTGTTGTTCTGCTTTGTGCTGAACTTACTAAGTTCCGGTATTCCCGCATGGCGTGCATCAAGAATAGGGATTGTAAATGCATTGGGCGGACGTTTGCATAAATAACTCCATCACAAAACATTAATCATTGAAGAAAATGACTAAGAAACTTCTTACACAGATAAAGAATGAATGGCTCTCAAACCTATGGTTGGTGTTGGAGTTATTGGTAGTGAGTGTAGTGATGTGGTACGTGGTAGACTATCTCTACACGCGCGCCGCCACCTATCTGGAGCCGAGAGGCTTTAATATAGAGCACTGCTACCTTATAGAGTTGGGGGAACTGACACCCAAAAGTCCCGACTACATAGCCGGGCATACCTCTCAGCAGACCCACGATGACATAGCCGAGTTGTTGGAGCGTCTGCGTCGTCGGCCGGAGATAGAAGCGGTCAGCCTTTCGCAGAATTCGTATCCTTACAACGGAAGCAATTCAGGCGCTGAAGTAAGCTATGACACTTTGCGTTCTCCCGGTTGGACCATCCGCAGGTTAGTGACACCGGACTTTCCCCGTGTATTCCGCTATCGGGGCACGCGTGGCGAGACACCCGAACAATTGGCTGAAATGTTGGAGCGCGGGGAGTTTATGGCTTCGGATAACCTCTACCGGAAATACGACCGCCGGATGACAGATCTCGTAGGCCAGCGGTTCTATCTTTTTGGTGATACTACGAAGACCTACCGGCTGGGTGCTGCACTGCAAAATGTACGCTATCACGATTATGACCAGGCGCGAAGCTCATATTCCATGATGGTGAAGCAGAGTTTCTACTATATCGGTCTCGAACTTTGTGTCCGCGTCCGTGAAGGGCAGGACAATGACTTCATTGAGAGGCTGAAGGCAGACAGTGAGAGCCAGTTCCGCATAGGCAATATCTTCATTTCGGAGATACGTTCTTTCAAGGATATTCGTCGCAACTACCAGCAGGCATGGACCAATGACATCCGTAACTATGTGATGGGTATGGGATTCCTGCTGCTGAACATTTTCCTCGGCTTGCTCGGAACATTCTGGTTCCGTACGCAGCAACGCCGTTCGGAGATAGCACTGCACAAAGCGCATGGAGCGACAGACCGTGCCATCTTCAGCCGGCTGCTTAGTGAAGGGATATTGTTGTTGGCAATTGTCACCCCCGTTGCATTGCTCATCGATTATAATCTTGCACACCTGGAGTTGAATTCCTGGAGGAACGGTACGACGTTGGAGTGGGACCGCCTGCTGCTCTGTGCTGCCATCAGCTTTGTGCTGATTACCCTAATGATTGTCATCGGTATAGGTATTCCCGCCCGCAAGGCGATGAAGGTGCAGCCTGCCGAAGCATTGCACGATGAATAGAAAGCTATGGAACAAATTTTAGCTCTTATCCGCCAGAATCCCTTTTTCAGTGCTGTTTCCGTCATCGGTACGGCAGTGAGTATAACCTTTGTCATGGTCATTTACATGGTGTATGACATCCAGACGGCTGACTTGGCTCCCGAGTCGCACCGCAGTAGCATGGTATATTCTTCTTATGGATACTCTTACCGCAAGTCCGACCACAGCAATTCCAATACGGGCATGTCTTATCGGGCTGTCAACGCTATTTTTGCAGAACTTCCGGGTGCGGAACTTGTCACCTATCTGGGACCTACCTATCTTAGATACTGTGGGGATTCGCCCGTGCGGGGAATGCGCCGTACGGTTCGTCAGGTGGATTTGAACTATTGGCGTGTCTACGATATCCCTCTTGTGGCGGGCCGTCTTTTCAGTACCGAAGAGTTCGATGCTTGCCGGGATGTCGTGGTTATAGGCGAACAGCTTGCTCGCGAAGCTTTCGGGTCTGCCGAAGCAGCCATTGGCAAAAATTATTTTGTCAACTTTCGCCCTAAGCGCATTGTCGGGGTCACCAAGGATGTGAGCTCTCTGTTCACATTTGCCTATGGAGAGTTGTGGATGCCTTATTCCACCCGGGATTCCGGTCTGGGCAGTGAAGGGCTACGGGGAGATTTCGAGGCTGTGGCCCTTGTCAAGCCCGGTGTTGGCAGAGAGGAACTCAAGCGGCAGATAGAACAGTCGCTTGCCCGCTTCAATGAGACACTGGTCGAATATGAACTGGAACTTCCCGATCTCAGCACTTATACGGAACGGCAGTTCTTCCGTAATGACACGATGAGTCCTGCCGTAACCTGCATCATCCTGGGTTTGATATTGCTTATTGTGCCCGCTATCAATGTCAGCGGACTTATATCTTCGCAAATGTCCCGTCGCATGGCTGAGCTTGCGGTAAGGAAAGCATACGGCGCCAGCCGTTCTACCTTGATGGTGCAGTTGCTCCGCGAGAACCTGGCCTTGGCATTTGCCGGCGCATTGCTCGGTTTTCTCTTTTCGTGCATATTCCTATGGCTGGGTAAGGACTGGATGCTTGGCGATGGTGCTCCCGGAACGAATTTTGATGTAAGCGTCTGGCTCTTCCTCCGTCCTGCGGTTTTCGTGGCTGTATTGGTGGTGTGTCTGTTGTTCAACCTGCTTTCTGTGTTTATTCCTGCCTGGCATGCCACCCGTCGCCCTATAGCCGAGGTTCTTGGCGGAGAATGAGCGGATAAACGAATCCCAATTAAAACAGTAACGAGTATGATACATTCTATTTTACACCAGATATGGAACCAGCGCCGCAGTAACGGTTGGCTGTTTGCCGAGCTGTTGATTGTATTTACATTGATGTGGTATTGTGTGGATGTACTCTATGGCTTTGCCCATGCAGAACGGCAGCCTAAGGGGTATGATTTGGAGCATGTCTATAAGATAAGGATTTCCTGCAATCCCACACAGATAGTGCCGTGCACGTCGGAAGACAGCCTGCAGACCTTCTGGTTCAAGCCGATGGAGGAAGTGCTCCGGCGTATCAGGCAATATCCTGCAGTGGAAAGTGCTGCCACGTGGCTGGGTACCGATACTTATACCCGCGGGCGTGTTTACCAGGGGTATACGACGGACAGCGTGCATGTTGTCGAGACTACAGTGCGTTATGTGTCTCCCGAATATTTCGACGTCATGCGCATTCCGCTGTTGCAGGGGAATGTCTCGGATTGGAATTCCACTGCCAGTCCTCTGCCTGCCGTGGTGACCCGTGATTTGGCAGACAGTCTTTTTCAGACAAGTGCCGGGGCGGTGGGCCGCGAGTTTCTGGATTATTACAGCGGAGGTCTCCGTTACCGTGTCTCTGCAGTCTGTGCCTTGCAGAAGACGGATGACTATGCCCGTTACGGACCTTTTGTCCTGACTCCTTTCCCCGGTTGGTTCTATGAGGACCAGTACCTCCCGTTCATCTCCCTACGGATACGTCCGGAGGCGGATACGGATAATTTTGCAGCTCGTTTTTATCAGGATATGATGTCGCAGCTGCAGGTCGCTCCATTCTATCTTTTCGACATACAGAGCTATAAGGACCAGAAGATAGAGCGGGATGCTGCCGAAGGAATCACCCCGTATATCCGCAGCGCAAGGCTCATTGTGATATTCTTTGTTTTCAATGTATTCATCGGGCTGATGGGAACTTTTTGGTTCCGTACCCGCCATCGCCGCAGCGAGATTGCTTTGCGCATGGCCATGGGCAGCAGCCGCGGAAGAATACGCTGGCAATTGCTGGGTGAAGGGTTGCTGCTGTTGGCACTTGCTTCCATCCCCGCTTTGATGATATGTATCAATATGGTTATGGCAGATGTCACTTTTACGGAAGCCACGGATGCCACTTGGGGGAGATTTGTCATATGCGTTTCTATTGTCTGGATATTGATGGCATTGATGGTGATTGCAGGAATCTGGTATCCGGCTTCACGGGCCATGAAGGTACAGCCTGCCGAAGCATTGCACGATGAGTGAGTTTTTTTTGAATAATCTGTGCTCATTCTCAATATAACTTGTATATTTGCGTGACGAATAAGAGTTTTGCGTTGAGTATACAAAATCTATATTATGATGAAACGCCTTTTCTTTCCATTGTTTGCAGGCTTGTTGTGGTTGATGTCGGGAACACTTTCGGCTACGGAACGTACGTACAATGTACTTTTCATACAGTCCTATACAAAAAATACTCCTTGGCACAGCCTTCTGACAGAAAATTTGGAGAACGGACTGGACAAGGGGGGAGTTAAAGCCAATATCACTACTGAATATCTGAATGCCGATTACTGGTCTTTCGCTTCCGAGTGCTTCATCATGCGCCGCATCTGCGAGCGTGCCAGGCAACGGAAAACGGACTTGATTGTGACCTCCAGCGATGAGGCTTTCTTCACATTGACCCATTGCGGTGATTCCCTGCCTTATCAGATACCGGTAGTGGTTTCGGGTATCAAATACCCGGATGAGAGAGTCTTTGAAAGAATGCCCAACGTCTCCGGCTATGTTTCGAAAACGGATTTCGATGTCTTGCTGGATGCGGCTGTCCGCATGTTTCCTTCCCGCAGGGAGTTGGTCTGTCTGTCCGACAGCAGTTTCCTGAGCCTTAAAGGGGTTAAGGCTGTGGAGGAATCCTGGGAACGCATAAAGAGCAACTATCCGGAGCATGAGTTGAAAGTGCTGAATGTGCAGGCCAAGTCCTTGAACTCTATCATCACTTCCATTTGCTATGACTACAATGCCTACAAGCATATTGTCATTGCTCCCAAATGGATTCCCTTTCTTTCCTTGAAGTTGAAGGCCCCCGTGTTTACCAGCCAGAACCTGGCTATGACGAACGGTGTTCTGTGTGTGTATGATGCCGTTCCCGGAGAGGATGCTTTTGCTGCCGGCCGGCAGGCTGCAAGTATTTTGAAGGGCAAGTCACCCGCCTCATTGGAAGTAAAGGACTTTGGGGGCAAGTTGCTGTTCGATTACAAACAGTTGCAGTTTTTCCGTGTGGACACGAACCGTGCGGAGAGCAAGGGCATCATTTTGAATATACCGTTGATGGAGCGTTACCGTGTCTGGTTCATTCTGTTCTATTCGCTGATTGTCGGGGCATTGGTGCTGCTGGTTGCCTGGCTTTTCCGTGCCAACCGCAGGGAGTCGCGTAAGCGCATACATGCCCAGACCCGCTTGTTGATACAGCACCGCCTGGTGGAGCAGCGCGACGAGTTCGACAATATCTTCTGTTCCATTCGCGACGGCTTGATTACGTATGATACCGACCTGCGCATCCATTTTGTCAACCGTCCGTTGTTACAGATGTTGGGACTTTCTTCCGAAACCTATACGTCCCGTTTCTATGAAGGGCAGATGGCCGGCTCCATTTTCAGGATTTACATGAATGGAGAAAACATCCTGCAGGACTTGTTGAAGAAAGTACGTACCGGAAAGAGACCTATTTCTATTCCGGAGAAAGCCTTCATGCAGGAAAACCATCAGGGAACGTATTTCCCCGTTTCCGGCGAGGTAGTACCTATCTTTGCCAATGAAAAGATGACGGGAATGGCGATTGTATGCCGCAATATCTCCGAAGAAGAGATGCAGAGACGCTTCTTCAATATGGCGGTGGAGGAAAGCTCCATTTATCCGTGGCAGTACAACATGCATATGAACCGTTTCCATTTCCCGGGTGGATTGCTGCGCCGTTTCGGGTATACCGGTGATACGGACTTGCTGGCACGTGATGAGATGGACACCCTTATACATCCGGAAGACTTGCTACATACGCGCAGGAATTTTGATGCCATTCTGTTGGGCAATGAAATCAATTCACGGATGAGTTTCCGGTTGAAGAGTGCGGATGGGAGCTATGAATGGTGGGAGTTCCGCAGTACCGCTTATGACGGACTGACGGTTGATACCCCATACATGGTATTGGGAGTATGCCAGAGCATCCAGCGTTACAAGGATACGGAAGAGGCCTTGATTGCCGCACGTGACCGTGCCTTGCAGGCCGACAATCTCAAATCTGCGTTTCTTGCCAATATGAGCCATGAGATACGCACCCCTTTGAATGCCATTGTCGGCTTCTCGGATTTGTTGAAGGATTTGGACGCTTTTTCTCCGGAAGAGGTAAAGCAGTTCGTCGAAACAATCAACATCAACTGTACATTGCTGCTGGCGTTGATAAACGATATTCTGGACCTCTCGCGCATAGAATCGGGCACGATGGACTTTAAGTTCGGAGCATTCAACCTGGCGTTTATCATGCAGGAGGTCCATGAATCCCAGCGTCTGAGTATGCCTCGGGATGTAGAGCTGCGTATAGAGATTCCGGAAGGGGAAGACAAATTGGTCATCACCGATTCCGTCCGCTTGAAGCAGGTCGTGAACAACCTGATAAACAATGCCAAGAAATTCACGGTAACGGGCAGCATCACCTTCGGCTATGTCACGAACCGGGAAGGATATACCACCATCTTTGTCGAAGACACGGGAAGCGGTATCTCTGAAGACGCCCAGAAACATATCTTCGAACGCTTTTACAAAGAAGACAGCTTTACGCAGGGCGCCGGTTTGGGGCTGAGCATTTGCCAGACCATCGTAGACCGCCTGCATGGTTCTATCTCGGTCTCCTCAGAGTTGGGAAAAGGAACGCGTTTCGAGGTGGTGATACCGGATGCGAACGAGTAATCATTCAATCCGTTTGCAGGCATTGGCTTGCAGGAACTCTTCCAATATATCCTCGTAATTGCCATACAGCATGATGTGGTGGTTGCCCAGCGGTGTCTTGAGGAAATAGTCGGCAGGGGAGTTCATTTTTATCCGCACTTGGGTGCGGCACATATTGATGTAGTTTGTATTCTCAACAAGCGTGCCGGTGCTCAAGTAATATTCGTCCAGGCTTTCGCTTCCGCATTTTACGATGGTTACATCTCCCGTCGGCAGGATTCCCTGAATACCGATGCCGCTTTCCGTCTCAAAATGGTTGCGTATGATGAACTGCTCCGTTTGTGCGATGCCGATGGTGCAGTGTGCCAATATGATTTCATTGGTACGGGCATTTATCATGGAAGGATTGGCCATGAAGGAGTTTTTCCCCGTCAGCACTTTTACGGCCAGCATGGTGAAGACGGATTGCAAATCGCCTTCACATCCGGCAATGATTCCTTCGTCGTTCAGCAAGGCAAGGGCAAGGCAGCCGGTGGTTCCCGTTTGGTCTATCAGGCGGAAGCAGCTGAGGGTAATGGCGCTCAGTCGCTCTTCCTCTACAATCCTCTTGATGGCTCGATACAGCCGCATGGCTTTTATCATGTCTTCGGGGCTTGCCTCTCGGCAGGCAAGCGCTTTTCCTGCCAGTCCGGCGCATGCTTCGCCCACCTCGTCGTCCGTTATCTGTCCGTAGTATTCATAAATGCGGTCCAATGAGACGTCTGTGTACTCGATACCCCAGCGGCGTTTGGCAAGCAGATAATCCACATTGCTGGCAACGAGCCAGCTGGACGGAGTGCCCATTACGCCGATGCGCATGCCGAAAAGGCTGCGTTGTGCCACGAAATTGCTGTGCAGGACAAAAATACGCTTGATGGTCTCGGGGAGCTCTCCGTGAAGAATCTCGCTTTTCATTCCCCGGCCGCGCAGCCAGGAAGATATTTCGAGAGCGGCGGCCAGTGAGTTCTGCATGCCGTCTGCCAAGAGGATGGCGGGGCGGGGAAGGGATTCGAAATGCTGGATTACCAGCCGTTCCACACCTCCGGTGGCAATGAATATAATACTGAAGTCATCGGGTGATAACTTGTCTATGTCTTTGTAATCAATGAAGTTGACGGTAAAGTATTTTTCCAATTCAGTCAATATCACTTCGTGGGAGCTACGGACTGATGCTTGTTTATGCAGTATGGAAGCAAAAGTTATAAGGTTGATGACCATGGTGTTATTTACTATTTGACTATTTACTATTTACAATTGATTCTACTTGGCTCGTTTGCTTTTTCAAAGATACAAGTTTCTGTTTACATATCATAGAGTTTTTACGATAGATAAGTTTTTTAAAGTTTTTATGGTCTTGCCTTCCTTTTGGTTTCAAATAATTCGCTACATTTGCAACTTTAATGATAAAGTGATAGCAATATCACCTATAAATACTCTATTAAATAGTAAATCATAAATCGTCAAATAGTAAATAAACCTCATGCCAACAATATCTATTCGCGGAATGGAGATGCCCGCATCTCCTATCAGGAAACTGGCTCCTCTGGCAGATGCTGCCAAGCAGAGGGGTATACATGTATTTCACCTGAACATCGGTCAACCCGACCTGCCTACTCCGGAAGTCGCGATTGAAGCGATACGGAACATCGACCGGAAAGTTCTGGAATACAGTCCCAGTGCGGGATATCGCAGTTACCGCGAGAAGTTGGTGGGTTACTATGCAAAGTACAATATCAATCTGACTGCCGACGACATCATCATCACTTCCGGCGGCTCGGAGGCGGTGTTGTTCTCTTTTCTGGCTTGCCTCAATCCGGGGGATGAAATCATTGTTCCCGAGCCGGCCTATGCCAATTATATGGCGTTTGCCATCTCTGCCGGAGCCAAGATACGCACCATTGCCACGACCATCGAAGAGGGTTTCTCGTTGCCCAAGGTAGAGAAGTTCGAGGAGCTGATTAACGAACGAACGCGTGCTATTTTGATTTGCAATCCCAACAATCCTACGGGTTACCTCTATACACGCCGTGAAATGAACCAGATTCGCGACCTTGTGAAGAAGTACGATTTGTTCCTCTTCTCGGACGAGGTGTACCGTGAATTTATTTATACGGGTTCTCCCTATATCTCTGCCTGCCATCTGGAAGGCATTGAGAACAATGTGGTGCTGATTGATTCCGTGTCCAAGCGCTATTCGGAGTGCGGCATCCGCATCGGTGCCCTGATAACGAAGAACAAGGAAATCAGGGATGCTGTCATGAAGTTCTGCCAGGCGCGTCTCAGTCCTCCGTTGATTGGCCAGATTGCTGCAGAAGCATCGCTGGATGCCGGTGAGGATTATCTGCGCGACACATACGATGAATATGTAGAACGCCGTAAATACCTGATTGACGGATTGAACCGTATACCGGGCGTATATTCGCCCATCCCGATGGGAGCCTTCTATACGGTGGCAAAGCTTCCGGTAGATGATTCGGACAAGTTCTGTGCCTGGTGTCTGTCGGAGTTCGAGTACGAGGGACAGACGGTATTCATGGCGCCTGCGTCCGGATTCTATACTACGCCGGGTTCCGGTCGCAACGAAGTGCGTATCGCATACGTACTGAAGAAAGACGACTTGAACCGCGCCTTGTTTGTATTGCAAAAAGCATTGGAAGCCTATCCGGGAAGAGAAATGAAGGATTAGGGATTAATTTATGAACTTATCTCGCTTTATAGCGTTGCGCATTTATCGCAACTCGGAGCCGGGCAAGCAAGTTTCCCGTCCGGCTGTCCTTATTGCCATGGTGGGCATTGCCCTCGGACTGGCGGTGATGATTATTGCCGTGTCCGTCATTGTTGGCTTCAAGAGCGAGGTAAGGGATAAAATCGTGGGTTTCGGTGCCCATATCCAGATAGGCAACCTGGATGCTGCACGCTCTTATGAGACGCGCCCGGTGGTGGTGGGCGACAGCATGATGGCTGCGCTTTCCGATTATCCCGAAGTGAAGCATGTACAACGCTACTCCACCAAGCCGGGGATGATAAAGACCGCCGATGCCTTTCAGGGAATGGTGCTGAAAGGTGTGGGGCAGGAGTATGACAGCACCTTTTTCCACCGCCATCTGCTGGAGGGGGAGTTTCCGCAATTCAGCGATTCCGCTTCGTCCAACCGCGTAGTCATCTCAAAGTCTCTTGCCAACAAGCTGCAATTGAAACTTGGTGACAAGATAGACACCTACTTCATCCAGGACGATGTGCGTGCTCGCCGCCTGAAGATTGTAGGTATCTACCAAACCAACTTCTCCGAATACGACAACCTATTCCTGCTTACCGACCTCTATCTGGTGAATCGCCTGAACAACTGGGAGCCGGACCAGGTGAGCGGTGTGGAGCTGGAAATACGCGATTATGACAAGCTGGAAGAAACCACCTATGAGATAGCTGCCGATACGGATGAGAATCCCGACCGCTATGGTGCCGAGTATTGCGTCCGTAATGTAGAGCAGCTCAATCCCCAAATCTTTGCCTGGCTGGGCATCTTGGATGTCAACATCTGGGTCATTCTCATTCTGATGATTGGGGTGGCGGGTTTCACCATGGTATCCGGCCTGCTGATTATCATCATAGAGCGTACCTCCATGATAGGCGTGCTGAAGTCTTTGGGAGCCAATAACTTTACCATCCGTAAAGTCTTCCTTTGGTTTTCGGTCTTCCTCATTGGGAAAGGCATGCTTTGGGGGAACATAATCGGCCTTGCATTCTATTTCGTGCAGCGCTGGTCTGGCTTGTTCAAGCTCGACCCTGAAACCTATTACATGGCTACTGTTCCGGTATCTTTCAATATCTGGCTGTTCCTGCTGCTGAATGCCGGCACATTGCTGGCTTCGGTCCTGATGTTGCTGGCCCCTTCATTCTTGATTACACGCATCCATCCGGCAACTTCCATCCGTTACGAATAAGAGAGTCACTTTCTCAGAAAACCGCTTTTCTTGCGGAACAGACAGTACCATTTCCAACGTAAAGACTGTATCGGCTGCAATAGGTCGAAAGCCGGTAGTGTGAAGTAATATCTGCGCTGTTCTTCCAGGTCGCGGGCGGTCTTGTTCACGATGACGGCCTGCATGGTGAAACGGAGCAGGAACAAAAGGAAAGCGACGCCTGCTGCCAGCCAGTGGAAGTGCAGAATGCCGATGACCATCGCGGCTATCCAGGATGCGTGGAATGCCAGGCGGGTCAGGGTCTCAAAACCGGCCAGCCAGCGTTGCATTCCATGATACAGCCGTGCTGTGGAGGCGTAGCCTATTTTCTCTTCTTTCCAGTCCTTGGTACGCAGAAGCGGCTGCATGCGCACAATGGCATTGGCATCCGTTTCTACCCGCGTGTTCTCCGGGGTAGCCACGTGGTTGATGAACAAATCGTCGTCTCCCCGTTGCAGGTTGAGGTGTGCGGAGAATCCTTTCTGTTGGTAGAAGAGTTCCTTCCGGTAGGCCAGGTTACGCCCGATGCCCATGTAGGGGCTGCCTGCCAGGGCAAATCCCAGATAGCGCATGGAAGTGAACAGATTGTCGAATGCCGCCCGTTTGTGCAGCCAGCCTTTGCCGCGTTCGTAGCCGCTGTATCCCAGCACCACTTGGGTACGTGATGTGAAGTTGCGTGCCATCAGTCGCAGCCATTGGTTGCTTTGGGGCATGCAGTTGGCATTGGTGAACACCAGCCAGTCATATTTGCTGGCCTTGATTCCAAGCGTCACGGCCAGCTTCTTGCGGCTGATGTAACGGGAGGAATCGGGTACGAAGCTGTGGTAGAGATGGGGATATTTCTCCTCGAGGATGGTCAGGTAATCCTCGCTCTCATCGGTGTTGCCGTCGTTAATGACGATGACTTCAAATTGGGGATAGTCCTGCTCCAGCACGGCGCCCAGGTTGCGGCGCAGATTCTCGGATTCCTCGCGGGCGCAGATGATGACGGATATGGGGGGCAGTTCCTGGGTGAAGTGCGTGTCTCCCTGCTTCACGGCACGGCTGCGCGCATGAATACGGTTGTAGAGACAGAGGTAGTAGATAATTTGAATAAGGAACAGACCACCCGCCGTAGCGAGTACGATAATTTCAGTTGAATCTAATGTAAATGCTTCCATGTGCAGTAGGACGTTTATGTGCTGCAAATTTACACAATTTCCGGCACTACCTCAAACTTTGTTCCGGGAAAGTGCTTGGACAAATACTGCTTGATGTATTTCATCGTGTCTTCCTGGATAGTCTTGTCCTCTACCGTGGGATAGAGGTTGTAGAGTACCGTATCGAGCGCGATGTCCCGGTTCTTGATGGCTTCGAAGCTCAGCAGGGTGTGGTTGATGCTGCCCAGCTTTCCGGAGGTGACAAAGATAAGCGGGTACTGCTTCTCCGCAATGTAGTCTATCGTCAGGAAATCTTCGGTAAGGGGAACCATCAGACCGCCGGCGCCTTCTACGAGCACGGTATCATAGCGATGGGAAAGTTCCCTGGTGGCACGCTCTATTTTTCCGAAGTCTATCGGGCGCTTGTCTATGAGGGCGGCGAGGTGGGGAGAGCAGGGATAGGAGAATATCTCGGGCATGGTCAGCCCCTCTTTGTCTTCCGGCAGGTAGCCGGTTCCGGTGAGGCGGCGGTGCAGGTCGATGTCCTCGGAATGACCGGTGTTGCCGGTCTGGATGAATTTTTGGGTGATGACGCGCAGGCCGCGTTGCATAAGCTCACGGGCATACCAGGCGGTGCAATAGCTTTTTCCGGCATCTGTATCAATGCCGCTGATGAAGTAGATGTTTTTTGTTTCCATTATTTTGTCTTTTTTCGTGCGATGATATAAATAGGGTGATAGGTCAGGCTTACGTTGCCTGCGGCATCACTGAACCGGATTGTGTATTCTTCACAGAAGGATTGCAGGCGGCTACGCGTCCACATCCTTTTTTCCGTACCCGTGACTCCGGTTTGCTTCAGATGCTTCAGCACTGCCTGGGGAGTGGGGAAGGGCAGGGATATCACTTCTTCTTCGGCATGGAGAATATCGAAGCCGGGAGACAGCAGGGCTTGCAGCTCCTCAACGGAGAGATAGTCCAGCCCGTGTCCAGTCAGTTGGCGTATTTCGTGCATGTTTGTGGCGCCGAAGGTGCTGAAGGCAAGCAGGCCATCTGCCACCAGTGCTTGGTGGCAGCGGGTGAAGAAAGCACCTGGGTCGTTGAACCATTGTAGGGTGGAGCACGAGGTTATTAGGTCAGTTTCTCCGGGGAAGTCGATGGCTTCGGCATCACCGGGGACGAACTGCACGGTAGTGCCGTCGCAAAGTTCCTTGACGCACTCTTCCATTTCCCGGCACAAGTCGTTCAGCAGCAGGGTTTCCGGTTGCAAGGTGTGGAGGAGGATACGCGAGTAGCTTCCCGTTCCGCAGCCAAACTCTACGACACGGTGGAAACGTGTGTATGGTTCCTTTATGAGCTGCATCATCTTCTCGGCGACTTGTTGCTGCACGCGGGCCTCCCGGGTATAGGTATTCCGGGCTTTGGCAAAGCGGGCGGCTATCAGTTGTTTGTCCATCGGGTTCAGTGGCTTGTCCATAGGTCTTGCAGGTAATGTCTGAATAACTCTTCCTGGTAGTGGGCATCCTCCGTTTGCAGTACGGGGGTGCCGAGTGTTTCCCAGGCTTGCAGCTGGTTGGCTGGCGGAATGATGCGGTCGTTGCCTCCCGTTACTGCCTGCTGCCAATGGAAGGTGTCAGCAGGCAGTGTGTGGTACATCTTCTCAATCTCCGTCAACTCATCTCTCAACTCTTCCAGCGGACGGCGGGGAGTGATTTCCAGGAAAGCTTTGAAGGCTGCTCCGTTGGCGCACATGCGGCGGAGGAATTTGTGCAGTGAAGCCCCGGTCAGTCCGTCCAATGTCCCGTGGTAGATGGCGGGTGGAATGCCCATATGCTGGTCTATGGGGTAGGGTGTTCCGTTGATGGCGATGCTGTTTGCCATATGGATACCTTCGCCGGATGTACCTGGCGATGAGAGCTGTGGCACGGTCTGCGAAGCCGCCCATACCCCCATAGACCAGCCGATGAGGTTAATTTCGCGGTATTCTTCCAGTCCGGAGGCGTCAAAATCCAGTGTGCGGTAGTCATAGCACACCATGAAGTCGCTGGCTACCGGACGATACATTTTGAAAGGCGTCTCATCGGCTCCCCAGCCGGCAAAGAACAGCAATAGCCGGGGATGATGCTCGTGTATAATGTAACTTTGTTTCATCTGTTTTTAGAATCGTATAGCGTTAGTATTCCTCTCTTCCTTTAGGGGAATAAGGGGTATAAGTTCTCCAATCTCATCTTCCCGTATGTCTGCCGTCAGCGAGAAGCGGATGCGTGATGTCCCTTCGGGCACCGTGGGCGGGCGTACCGGCAGTGCATAAAAGCCATGCCTCTGCAGCAGCTCTGCGCACAGCACGGTGTCGGCACTGGGGCCAATAATCAGTGGGACGATATGGCTTGCGCTGGGGCATCCGTACCCCTTGGCTTGTAATGCTTCGCGCAGTGTCCGGCTGATTCTTGCCAGATGCTCGCAGCGGTCCTGCATTCCGGCAAGTTTCCGCACGATAAACAGTGTCCAGGCAATACTTGTCGGAGGCAATGCCGTGGTGAAGATGAGGGTTCGCATCCGGTTGACGAGATACTCGCGTATCGTCCGGCAACAGGCGATGTATGCGCCGGCAGATGCCGCTGCCTTGCCGAAGGTGCCCACGAGGAAATCTATATCCCGGATGCATCCGGTTTCTTCGGCGCAGCCCAGGCCGCGCAGTCCCCTTACGCCGAATGCATGGGCTTCGTCCACATAGAGCAGTACGTTGGAGTATCTTTTTTTCAAACGCACCAATGCCGTGAGGTCGGCTTGGTCACCGTCCATGCTGAAGATGCTTTCTGTGACGATAATCAATTGCCGGAATGTTGCATGGTGTTGTTCCAGCAGGCGTTCCAGTTGCACCAGGTCGTTGTGGCGGAAGCGGATGCAGCGTGCGGTGGATAGGCGGATGCCGTCGATGATGCTGGCATGCACCAGCTTGTCTGCCAGTATTAGGGTTTGTGCATCGCTCACGGCGGGCAGAATCCCCATATTGGCATGATAGCCGCTATTGAGCACCAGTGCTGTCTCTGTGCCGAAAAGTGTGGCGAGTTCCGTCTCCAGTTCTTCGTAAATCCCGAAGTTCCCCGTCAGCAGGCGGGAGGAGGAGGAAGTCGGCAGGAAGGTGTCCGGTGTCAGTGTCTGCAGGAATTCTTCCTTTAGCTGGCGGTCGGCAGCCAGGCCCAGGTAGTCGTTGGACGAAAGGTTCAGCATATGCCGGCCATCGGCTATAACCGTGCGTCCCTCGTGTGTCAGTTGCGGCAGGCGGCGCAGGTTGCTGTGTTCTTTCAATGTTTGCAGCTCTTGCTGCATATATTCTATTGCATTCATAATTCTTTTAAAATGTGCCAATGTGGTTTTAATGTGCTAATGTGCCAATGTGCTAATATGCCAATGACCTGCGGCGTGATAGCGCAGCGTAAACATTGCGCAGCCAATTGGCACATTAGCATATTAGCACATTCTTATAATTTTCATCAATCCCCCCGTCAGCTTCCTCAGCTGTTCCGGCTCTATAATGAACGGAGGCATCAGGTATACCAATCTTCCGAACGGGCGTACCCAGATTCCCTCCTCAACGAAGCGTTTTTGCATCCACGCCATGTCTACGGGTTCTTTTGTCTCAATCACCCCGATGGCTCCCAGCACACGTACATCCATCACTTGCGGCAATCGGCGTGCCGGTTCAAGCTCTTCTTGCAGTTGCCGGCTGATGCGAGTCACCTTGCCTTGCCAGTCGTATTCGGGCGAGGTCAGCAGCTTCACCGAAGCGCACGCCACGGCGCATGCCAGTGGATTCCCCATAAAGGTGGGTCCGTGCATAAACACCTCCGGTGTATGGTTGGAGATGGTATCCGCCACTTCATTCGTCGTCAGTACGGCAGACAGCGTCATGTATCCGCCCGTTATGGCCTTTCCTATGCACATGATGTCCGGTTCTACACCCGCGTGCTCCCAGGCAAAGAGTTTTCCCGTCCGTCCGAAGCCCGTGGCTATCTCATCGAATATCAGCAGCAGGCCATGTTCCTTGCATATCTGTGCCGCTTCGCGCAGGTACTGGGGGTGGTAGAACCACATGCCGCCAGCGCCCTGCACCACAGGTTCGAGGATAAGCGCTGCCAGTTCCTCGTGATGCTCCTCTACCAGTTTCCGCAGTTCCACCGTATCCCGTTCATCCCATTCGCCGTGGAAGCGCGAGCGCGGCTGCGGCACGAAATAGCGCACCGGCAATGATGCACCGAACAGCGAATGCATGCCCGTCACCGGGTCGCAGACAGACATGGCATTCCATGTATCCCCGTGATAGCCCGAACGGATAGTCACAAAATTGTTCTTCTTCGCCTTTCCCTTGCCATACCAGTACTGCACGGCCATTTTCAAGGCCACCTCTACTGCCACCGAGCCCGAGTCGGCATAGAATATCTTCTGCATGGACGGCGGGACAAGCGGTAGCAGCAACTGGCCCAGTTCAATGGCAGGGTCGTGTGTCAGCCCTCCGAACATCACATGCGACATCTTGCCCAGCTGTTTCTCTGCCGCCCGGTTCAGTGTAGGGTGGTTGTACCCGTGGACGGCGCACCACCACGACGACATTCCCTCTACGAGTGTTTCTCCGCTTTCCAGGGTGATGGTGGCGCCTTCGGCATGCTTCACCTTATACACCGGTAGCGGGTTGGTGGTGGAGGTATAGGGGTGCCATAGGTGCTCTCTGTCGAACTGCGAGCCGCAGAACCGGTATCCGGCATCTTCTATCAGTACCTTGTCTTCTGACACTTTCGAGCCGAGCGTTGTCAGCAGGTCGCCCACGATGGCGGAGTTGATGCCGATGTGTAGCGCTTGCTTTACGGCCTCCTTGCTCAGTTGCGAGCGTCCTCCGGCAAAGCGGAGGAAAGCTGTCGGGTTGATGAAGCGGAAGAGGGCGATGGTGGTCAGTATTTCCTCCTCGCTGAGTGGTGCCTGCCGTTCCAGCGGTGTGCCGGGGATGGGGCTCAGGAGGTTGATGGGGATGGACTGTACTTCCAGCTCGCGCAGTGTGAAGGCGAATTCGATGCGTTGCTCCATGCTCTCGCCCATGCCGATGATGCCGCCGCTGCAGATGTCCATGCCTACATTGCGGGCGGCTTGCAGGGTGCGCAGCTTCTCTTCCTGCGTGTGCGTGCTGCACAGTTGGGGAAAGTAGGAGGGGGCTGTCTCCAGGTTGCAGTGATAGCGGGTGATGCCTGCGTCGTGCAGTGCCCGCATTTCGTCTTCGTTGAGCAGTCCCAGTGATGCGCACAACTGGATGGACGAGTGCCGGCGCATGTGCCGGGCGGCTTCGCACAGTTTCTCCATGTTTCTGGAGGAGGGCTTCCGTCCACTGGTCACCAGCGAGAAACGTGCCACGCCCTGGGCTTCATTATGCCGGGCATGCCGCAGGCATTCTTCTTTGTCCACCAGGTCGTACACGTCTGCCTGGGTTTTGTAGTGCGACGACTGTGCACACCACTTGCAGTTTTCCGGGCATCGTCCGGACTTGGCATTAATGATGGAGCACATGTCAAACTCCTCCGAGGCCAGGCCCCGGGTTATCTCGTGGGCAGCTTCGTATAGCGCTTCCTTGTCGGGTTGCACAGCCAGCCATTCGGCTTCTTCCTTACTGATGTGGCTGCCGCGCAGCACTTGTTCCTTCAACTTCTGTAGGGTCATATCTTTCTTGGGTTAAGTTCGTGGATAAAGACAGAGGTACGGATTGCCGGGGCGGTGCAGCTTGTCATTCTGCTGCATGGCTTCCGGTAATCCGTACCTCTTGTTCTCTTTTGTTTCAGGCTATATGTGTCTTGTCCGCCCGTATTCCCGCAGGGGCGGATGACTTGTGTTTCAAAAAGAATGTGCCGGTTCGTTCCCAGCTCCGTGAGGATACTTGTCAGGGCGCTGCTGCTACCCAGCGGAATGCCGGTGTCGGTTTCTCTTCCTTCCGTTTCCCCTTTCCAGGCACTCTCTTCCCCGCATCCGGCATGTCCTGCGGTTCCCGCAGCCTTCTGTTTGGACAGAGAGCTGTCTGCCACGTTTTTGCGCAGGCAACCGATGGTGACACACCGCCCTATGCTGGCAAATGCAGCGTAGGCTTTTCTGCTCCAGCGGCGAAAGCGGATGGTAGGTGCGGCGGGTGATGTATTCCTCATGTTTTTCAGCCTGATACGGTTTTGTTTCCTTTTAACGGATGCAAATGTAGAAAAAATAATTTCATAACGGTAATGCTCATGCATGAAAAAAGCCGTGCAAATGCAACTATTGCGCGGCTCTTCTTTAAAGAATGTCGTAGGATTTCACTCTTTGGACGACTGGTAGTAGAGATACCAGTCATTATTGGTGGCGCCATTGGACTCTACCCATTTGGCGAAATCGGGATACTCCAGGTCGATGCGTACGGTTTCCTTTGCCGGAGTGAACCGGATGGGACCTTCTGTGCTGGTTGTGGCCGGCAGCATGATGGCGAAGGGATATTTGCCGTCCTTGTTGATGTAGTAGGCATCGTCTTCGGCTCCGATTTGCTCTGCGTTGGCTTTACCGGTCGCTTTCTTCTTGGGCAGATGCACTTCTGTCCGGTTGTCGGCTCCGGCTGTATACTGGGCAATGATGAACGGGTTCAAGTCGCTCTCCAGATTCTTCTTAGGCAATGTGTTGTCTGCAAATGTACGGGTTACGGTAAATTCGTTGCCCTGCACAGACTTTGCATCGGGGAATAGGATGACAGAAGAGGTCTCTGTTTCATCGACTGCTCCGGCAGGCAGTTCTATGCTGCCTCGCTGGCTGGCCACATATTGCACGGCAAATGCGTTGGAGTATGTGGCGGCACCACTTTTCTGTACGGGTACAAAGGTGTCTTCCACCTTCAGCACATAATTGTTGCTGTTGAATGAAATGGCCCGTTTGTGTTCGATAATCACGTCGTTCAAGTCATAGTCACCGCCATTGGGCCAGATGTCTTCGTAGGCATACGTGCGGTAGGTTGTTTCGGAGCTCGTCACCGTAGGCTCTTCCGGGTCTATGACCGGACGGTCCGGGTCTTGAATGGCTTCATTGGGGTTGGCATCGATACAGAACAGTATGTCTTCGTAGCTGGTATCATCGCCATCTTCTACTCCGTAGACTACCGTGCCGTTGCTGGTGGAGAGGGAGATAAAGCGAGCTTGTTGGCCTGCATATATCTTGTTCCATTCTTTATTGGAATATATATAATTTATAGAGTAGTCGATACCTTTATTGGGGGTATATCCATTGGGGATGATGAAATATCCTATGGTATATCCTGCCGGGAATTTGGTGGAGACATTACCGTTTTCGTCCTGATACAGAAGTTGTATTTTTGTATTCTTCTGTATGGGAGCGTCATATCGGGAATATTTGTTACCACTTCCAGACCATCCGGTATACGGGTCGTCTCCTGCAATGGATGCATTGGGAATGATAATGAATTTGTCTACCTTGTCAGGGCTGTTGGGAATTTCATTGGTCTTGTAGTAATAATAGCCGATGGAAGTCAGGTAACCGGCACGTTCGGTCAGGAAGGTCAGATACAGTTCTGCATAAGTAATCGTTACGTGTTGTCCCTGGTTGTTGATATATGCTTGGGCAATGGTGGTGTTCACATGCTTTGTATCGCTCACCAAAGCTCTGTTGTCCAGATTGCTGGGTTTGCTGTCATAACCTTTCCACAGTGTGTGTTGTAACTGCTTTAAAGTTCCGTCATTGAAATTTCCCGTAGTTACAATGTCATTATTATCAATAATCTCACCGTGAGATTGTCCCCATCCAACGATGGAGTATACCCGTTCCTTCCTATCCTTTAGGTCGATAGTCAGGTTGGATTTTGCACGTGTCATGGCAGTTGAGCGGGTGTTGGCATTATTTTCGGTCATATCTACCACCACTTTGCCATTTTCCACATCTGCTTCCACATACATGGGGGCTCCCCAACTTTGTGAGATGATATATACCTTTTCTGTCGCTTTGGGCAGTTCTACGTTGCCGGTGAAGCGTCCGTCTGCATCTGCAAAGATTTTAAAAACCGCTTCGCCGTTGATGGAGTAGAGGTTGTTTGTCTGATAGGTGATGGGGTCTTCTGTAAACACCTCTATTAATGCGCCTCCTGCGATTTTTCCATAATTCACGTCAAAAGCTACCTGGGCTGTTGTTGCAAAGTCAAAGTATTCGCTCTCCGGCTTTAGTTCTGTTTTTCCACGTTCGGGATTGTATAGGTCTTTTTCGGTACATCCCGTGAATATGCTGCAGGCAATTGCTGAAAATTGCTGAAATGAGGGTTGCAGCACTAACTTTCGTCATAAGTCTAACTTTCATATTTTTATTGTTGTAGATTGCTTGCTTGTTTGTCTTATGAACGCTGTCTATATCACAACCGCCACCTACTTCACAGACGAGTTGTAGATACTACATTTTCTCGAGCGCTTTTTTCATGTTGCAAATATAAACATAGTATTTATAATCTACAACTTTTGGGGTTTAAAAACACTTTTGGTGGGTTAAAAAGTTGTATAAAGTGAATTGATACTAATTGGATGAATCGAATGGTGCGGGCATAAAAAAAAGGCTATCTATCCCAGACAGCCAATCTTTTGTTAACCTTAAATCTAATACTATGAAAAACACATTGCAAAGGTACGTGTTTTCTGATAATCTCCAAATTTGCAGTAGATAATATCATGTTTTATAACAAGACTTAATGGTCATTAAGAACTTTATCTGCAATATTCATCGTACATTTGCTCCTGATATATCATCCGTTTGCCCTTTATGCATTATGCATTCGGTGCAGACGGATGATGTGTTTTCGTGAACTTATATACAGACAAACAACTATAAAACAGACGTTTATAATGAAATCAATCCAGAACAAAGGAATAAACCTCACCGCAGAAGACCTCAAAAACCGAATCGCTGACAGAAAAGAACGATATACCAAGCAGCAGGCACGACGCGAGAAATTGGAACAAACCATGGAGAACACTCGCAATGACATCGAGCAACTGGAGTATACCCTTGCACAGATGGAACGTGCCGCCAAGCGCTCCCGCAATGCTGCCGTACAGCCTTCCCGTTTTGTCCCCCGCGAGCGTATCGCTAGCTTCTTTGCCCGTGTTTCCCGTTTTTTCGACCACCTTCAGCACCGCTTGCACCGTAGCTTGAACTATACTTGGTTCTGCCTTGTGCTATGCTCCCGATATACTTTTCAGAGCCGCCTGAAAAGCGTAGAACGCTGCTGTCTTACACCGGCCACGGTGCTGGGGTACTTCAAGAGGGAGAGGGAGATGTAACCAGTGACTTCGCTCTTATGGTAGAAGCAGCCTTAGGGATTAGTGCGGAACTCCTCGTTAATAGGCAGGCGAGATATAATATGGCTGTCTCTCTTAAAGAAAAATCGCTGACCGATAAGTTACATGAAATACGCAAAATGTGTGCTTCCCTATTATAGTATGAAAGTGTTGCTTTTATCAATAAGACAGTGAGGGTGTGTCATCAACCGTTTTGACACATTCATTTTTCTTGAGCAAGTTTTCTTATTGCCACTCGAACTTTCCCAGTTTTCCCTCCCATTCTAACTTTGCAACATGTTTTATTAATAAATATATGCAAAATGATAAAAGAACAAAGTTTTGAATGGCTGCTCGAGGGATGCCATCGCATTGCAGATGTGGCAGTGGCCTATTACCCAAACTACGCGTATGCCTGCTCGGCTGTAAAGGCCCTGCGCCGTTCCATTGCGGAACACGCTTGCCTGCTGAAGGATCTGACGGACCAGGGCTATACCGCCAGGACTGCCCACCTCACCCCCGTACAGATAGGCATCCTCCTGAGCTACTGGGGGATGCCCGACCACGTGAAGGATATGGCCGTGAAAAATCCGTATCTTCTGGTCTCTAAAAAATATGCGAAATAGAGAATGTATTTCTAATACATTCTGATTATTTTAGTATATTATTATATAGGGTGGTGGAGGATGAGGTGAACCCCTCTCTCGCCACCTTATGTATTTCATTAATTTTTAGCCGATTCTAACTGCTTATTTGTATCCCCCTGGCTGGTCCCTTACCTTTGTCGCATTATCGAATTAAGAATAGACAAAAATGGAAAAAGAAATGAGACCCATGACAACGGAGATGCTGAAGAAAGGCTATCTCCTCTTCCCCAAAGCCTTGTTTGAGGAACAAATGAATATGAAAACCGGAGAGAAAGCCGCCGATGCCTTCGAAGCCTTTGTCTTTGTGCTGACACACGTCAACTACAGCACGGTGACCTGCAACGTCAGGGGACACCTTTTCGACTGTGTACGTGGCGAGTCCGTACTTTCCCTGGCCCGCTGGATGGAGATATTGGGGTGGCCCCGCAACCGTACGCGCTACTTCTTCAACAAGATGTTCGACGCCGGCATCGTGGAGCGGGTGGCCAACCCCTACGTGATGCACATCCGTATCCCCGATTATGATTTCCTTACTGGCAATGCCCGTCCTAAAGCAGCCCCGCGGAAGAAGAAGGCAGCGCCGGTGGCTGGGGTGGGAGAGGACTTCTGCATCTTCTGGGAAAAGTTTCATGACATCACCGAGCATCCCAAGGTAAACATCGGCCGGGCCCGTCGCGAATGGAAAAAATTGACGGCAGGCGAGAAACAGCGGGCACTGGACAACATCGACGAATATTACGACCATCTGAACAACCAAAAATATTGTAAACAAGCCGCCACCTATCTGGCGGACAAATCTTTTGAAAATGAATATGATGACTGAAACTACTTTTTCCCACGACAGTGACCTCGAAGAAGCTGTCATCGGTGCCTGCATGATAGAGCGCGCTGCCATGCCTCTGGTGGCGGACAAACTTCGTCCCGAGATGTTCTACGAGGAGAAGAATCTGGAAATTTTTGCCGCCCTGCAATCGATGTATCGCAGCGCAAAGTCCATAGATACCATCACGCTGAAGAACGAACTGGCAGCCCGTGGCAAACTCGATGCCGTGGGCGGGCCTTACGAACTGTTACGCATCAGCTCGAAGGTCAGCTCCAGTGCTCATCTGGAGTATCATGCGCTCATCCTTAGGCAATTGCACACGCGGCGTATCATGCGTACGGGATTCCAGCAACTGCTGGCGTTCAGTGCCGACGAGTCGATGGATATTGACGACATCCTGGTGGAAGCCCATCGACTGCTGGAGGGGCTGGAGGACGAGAGCGGCGTAGCCGACCACCTTCGCTCCATAGACCGGCTGATGGACGACACGCTGGCCGAGGTGGAGCAGCGTATGGAGCACGGATGCAACGGCATTACGGGTATCCCTACGGGTTTTGACGCTCTGGACCACGTTACGGCGGGCTGGCAGCGCGGCGACTTGAACATCCTTGCTGCCCGTCCGTCGGTGGGGAAGACGGCCTTTGCCCTCCACCTGGCCCGTGCCGCTGCCATGGCGGGGCGTCATGTGGTGGTCTTCAGCCTCGAAATGCAAGGCGAGCGCCTGGGAGACCGCTGGCTGCTTGCAGCTACGGAGGGGGTAGACCCGCAACACCTGCGTAGCGGTCAGCTCACACCCGGCGAGGTGAGGCAGGTGCATGAGGCGTCTGCCGAGTTGTCGCGGTTGCCCATACTGATAGACGACCATCCGATGACGAGCATGGACCGCGTGCGTTCTTCCGCCCGCCTGCTGAAGAGCAAGAATCGCTGTGACATGGTGATTGTGGACTATCTGCAACTATGTGACATGAGGAGTGACCAGAAAAACCGCAACCGCGAGCAGGAAGTGGCGCAGGCAAGCCGCAAGGCAAAGCTGCTGGCCAAGGAGCTGGATATCCCCGTACTGCTGCTGAGTCAGCTGAACCGGGCGAGCGACGGTAGCATAGACCATCGCCCCACCCTGAGCAACCTGCGCGAGAGCGGCGCCATAGAGCAGGATGCGGATATGGTAATGCTGCTTTGCCGCCCTGCCCTCTACGGCAAGACCGTCGATAAGAAGAGTACTTATCCCACCGATGGCCTGGGTATCGTCATCATAGCCAAGCACCGTAATGGCAAAACCGGTGAAGTCTATTTCCATCATAACCAAAGCATGACAAAACTGGTGGACTACATACCACCATTGGAGTGGCTGACGAGGAATGCAAAGTGATGGATGGAAATTTATAGAATACAGAGACACAAAGACACGGAGATTTTTCTTATTGCTTGAAAAACTCTGTGTCTCCGTGTTTTTTGTAGTAAAAAAAATGGCAAAACACTTGACTTCCGCTTCTTAATGTTGTATCTTTGTAATGTGCTTAAGAAAAGGAATAATCATTGATTCGGGCGCCCTATCCCTTCCCTTACCCATTTCTCTCTTATAACTCATTTTTCTTAACTTAAACCTTAACTTTTTAAATTTATGGATGTAATTGTAGAGCGCTTCCAGCGCCGTAAAATCGTGAGCAACCCGGCTTCGCCCATGTTGTACTATCTCCGTCAGAAACCCAAGACCTGCGGCACCGTGGACATCGATGTCCTTGCCGCCTCCATTCAGAAAAACTGTGCCATGACGAAGGGCGACGTGAAGCACGTCATCGAAGCCCTGGTGGAGGAGATTCAAGGCAACCTTGCCAATGGCGACAAGGTGAAGCTGAACCAGCTGGGCACTTTCCACATGACGTTCCGCTGTCCCGGCATGGAGGCCTCGGACAAATGTACGGTGCGCAATATCTCGAAGGTGAATATCCGCTTTATCCCCGACAAGGAGCTGAAGCTGGTGAACGGCAGTACCGCCGTGACCCGCAGCCCGGCGAATGTGGGCTTTGTGCTCGACAAGCCCGAGGAGGGCGGCTCCGGCGGCGGCAATCAAGGCGGTGGTTCCGGAGGCGGCTCCGGCGACGACGGCGACCAGGGCGAAAATCCGCTGGGATAAAGAAGGAATGATTAAGGGTTAGTGATTAATGGTTAATGAACACAAGCAAATCGCTTATCGCTAATCAATCCCTAATGATTAACCATTAATCATTAGCCCTTAATCCTTAATCACTAATCCTTAACCATTAATTCTTAACTATTAATCCTTAATTTTATGAGTACAAAATCATCTGTTTGGGATAAGATTCTGAAAGTGATAATCGCTGTAGCCTCCGCGCTTATTGGTGCCCTGAGCGCCCATGCCATGACAGTGTAGCGGGTTTCCTTCACTTTTAATTTTTAATTTCTAATTTTTAATTCTCATGAGATTCATCAATCTTATCGTCGTCCATTGTTCCGCCACCCGCTGCGACCGCTGCTATACGGAGCACGACTTGACGACAGACCACCTGCGCCGGGGCTTCTCCGGCGCAGGTTATCATTTTTATATCCGCAAGAACGGTGACATCAAGTCCCTGCGTCCCTTGTCCCTGCCTGGTGCCCATGTCCGGGGTTGGAATGCAGGTAGCATCGGTGTCTGTTACGAAGGCGGTCTTGACGAGTGCGGTCGCCCTGCCGATACACGCACCCTTTTCCAAAAGCACTCCCTGCATGTGCTTGTGTTGCTGCTGCTGAAGGATTATCCCGGTTCCCGGCTTTGCGGTCACCGCGACCTGAGCCCCGACCTGAACCATAACGGGGAGATAGAGCCGGAAGAGTGGGTGAAACAATGTCCCTGCTTTGATGCGGCGACTATACTGACAGAACCGCCACCACCCAATCCGGCATGCTTATAAAATGTTTTTATTCTCTTTCTTCGTGCTCTTCGCGCGCACGTATATATATAATGTATAGTTATTTTCTCTCTTTTTCCTTTCTTCAAAATTGTTCATGCGAAATGCATTTATGAATCAGTAAGTTACAAAAAAGTTTCATTTTTATTAAAAAAAATGATAGATATGTTTGGCTTGTATTGTTAAATCCTATACCTTTGCACCCGCTTTCCAAGAGAAGGAAAGTGGTAAGATTGAAATACTGAAACAGAAGTGTGGAAGGTGACACAGAGAAATAAAAAGAGATAAAAATATTTTTCGAAAAACATTTGGAACTTATTAATAATTCTCCTTATCTTTACAGTCCGACTCGCAAAGAAAAAGAACTTTTCTTGTTTTGCTTTTCTTATCCTTGTTTAAAGGATTTGAAAATACAGGAAAGAGAAAAAATAAAAAAAACTTCCGAAAATATTTGGAGGATATGCTTTAAAGTTCTTACCTTTGCATCCGCTTTCTGAAAAGAACAGCAATCGTGAAACGAGCGATCTTTGAACAGATTTACATAAACAATACAAGTAGTACAAGAGCAGGTGCTTCGCAAATTAATAATTGGAAACTAATGATTAAGGCGCGTCGTACCTGGGTAAAACAAAAGAACCGTCAATACCTGTTTTATATAAATAGGTAAAGATAAACTTTTTGAATTCGAGCGTCCTGGACAGATAATTAAGCTGCCGCACTTTAATTTTTAATTTGCGCAGTCAAGATACTTTTACAATGAAGAGTTTGATCCTGGCTCAGGATGAACGCTAGCTACAGGCTTAACACATGCAAGTCGAGGGGCAGCATGAACTTAGCTTGCTGAGTTTGATGGCGACCGGCGCACGGGTGAGTAACACGTATCCAACCTGCCGATGACTCGGGGATAGCCTTTCGAAAGAAAGATTAATACCCGATGGCATAGTTCTTCCGCATGGTAGAACTATTAAAGAATTTCGGTCATCGATGGGGATGCGTTCCATTAGGTTGTTGGCGGGGTAACGGCCCACCAAGCCTTCGATGGATAGGGGTTCTGAGAGGAAGGTCCCCCACATTGGAACTGAGACACGGTC
>ERZ773190.28-NODE-28-length-189027-cov-9.482442_pt1 | contig 189027 bp, 182 predicted proteins | sample MGYA00511111_ERZ773190 | MGnify/ENA primary metagenome ERZ773190 (study PRJEB29015, sample SAMEA2737777) | human gut metagenome | biome: human gut; feature: human-associated habitat; material: faeces | place: China | collected 2012 ... | reverse complement strand
GCACCCGCCGCTACCACCCCGGCTATGAGTGCAAGTGGGCGACCAATACCGTGGTACATATCCTTGAAAACAGGGAGTACACGGGCTGTCTGGTAAACTTCAAGACGGAGAAGCCGTCCTACAAGACCAAGCACAGCGTAGAGAACCCCATTGAGAAACAGGCGATTTTCGAGAACCACCATGAGCCTATCATTGACACCCAGATGTGGGAGCGTGTGCAGGAGTTACGCAAGCAGCGCAAACGCCCGAACCGCTATGATGAAGTGGGCTTATTCTCCGGCATACTCTTTTGTGCCGACTGCGGCAGCGTCCTTTACCAGCAGCGTTACCAGAACGCCACCCGCAAGCAGGATTGTTATATCTGCGGGAGCTACAAGAAGCGTACCCGTGACTGTACGGCGCACTTTATCCGCACCGACCTGTTGACCGCCGGAGTGACCGACAATCTGCGGAAAGTCACCAGCTATGCAGCGAAGCACGAAGCCCGGTTTATGAAGCTGCTGATCGAGCAGAACGAGGACGGGGGCAAGCGCAGGAACGCCGCAAGGAAAAAGGAGCTGGAAGCCGCCGAGAAGCGTATCAGCGAGTTATCCGCTATCTTCAAGCGGCTGTATGAGGACAGCGTGACCGGGCGCATTTCAGACGAGCGTTTCACGGAGCTGTCGGCAGACTATGAAGCCGAGCAGAAAGAACTGAAAGAGAGAGCCGCCGCTATCCGGGCAGAGCTTTCCAAAGCGCAGGAAGCCACGGTAAACGCAGAAAAGTTTATGAATGTTGTCCGCAAGTACACCAGCTTTGAAGAACTTACCCCTACCCTTTTGCGTGAGTTTGTGGAGAAAATCGTTGTGCATGAGTGCAGCTATGACGAGAACGGCACACGCAGACAGGACATTGATATTTATTACTCTTTCGTTGGCAAGGTAGACCTGCCCGAATGACCGCCCGACCTATCCGGCGCAATGCGCAAACGCCGGATAGGAACGGCAAAATTTTTTACACTTCTACTACTTCTTTATCACACATCAGCAAATGCGGTGGTATTTAAACACATACCTACAGAACAGGTTTATTTTGGTACAGCAAATTGCAGATACAAAGGAAGAGCTATTGATCTAGACAGGCTTTTGAGGGAGATTTAGTGGTGGAAGTATTAACTAATAACTGGGTTAATCTAGCCGTGCTGCTATTGCAGTGCGGTTTTTTAGAATTTGGCTACAGACTTTATAAGGATTATAAGAAGCATCATAACGAAAGAGAAAGTAAAAACAAGGCTGTGGATGTAGCAATCCGCAGCCTTTTAAGAACAGAGATTATAAGCTTGTGCTACAAGGCTGAAACCCAAGGATATATTGCATTGTATAACCTGGAGAATTTAACAGATATGTATCAGGCTTATCATGAGCTGGGCGGTAACGGCAGTATTTCGGAAGTATATCAAAAAGCAATGAAACTGCCCAATATGCCAATCCATCGGGAGGTGTGATTTTGTTTGATAATGTAAAGACTGTTTTTAGTAAAACAATAGCTGCGGCAAAGAGAAATCTTAATAAAATGAAAAAAACAATTAAGACGGTGATCACAGGCTACTTTATGCTGGTAGTACTTTTGATAATTACTTATTACACCGCCTGGCTGTATCAAAGCTGTAATGGGCAAATTGTGATGAGTGACCTGCTTGCCGTGATTAAGGAAATGATTGGACCCGCCATGATAGGGTTTATGACCTTCATAGCGGGTTGTTTTATTGATATGAACAATAACGGTATACCGGATAAATTTGAGGAGGATAAAACTCATGAGAAAAGTAACCATAGCTGAACTAAGAGAAATGGCTAAAGAAGCCAAAGGCTATATTGATAATATTTACGTGCATTGGACGGCGGGAAGGTATCATCAGTTCTTTGGTGATTACCATCTCAATGTAGACTCAGATGGCAGTATTTATGCCAGTACCGATGATTTGACAGAGGTGCTGGCACATACCTGGCACAGAAACAGTAGAGCGATTGGTATATGTATGGCAGGCTGCTATAATGCAAAACCCCATAGCGGCTACAATACGGATTTTGGCGATTATCCGCCTACCCAAGACCAGATTGACGGAGTGGCTAAAGCAGTTGCGGTACTTTGCGATGAACTTGGCCTACCTGTGGATTACCGCCATGTTAAGACTCACTGCGAGGCAGCCGAAGAGGATGATTATGGGCCGACTACTACTTGTGAGCGTTGGGACTTGTGGTATTTGCCTGATATTCCTGCTACGGAAGAATTAAAGCCTGGTGGAGAGGTAATTCGAGGTAAAGCCGCCTGGTGGCAGAAAAATATTTAATAACGCCTAAAAAACGGCTCTCCACAAGCCTTTCTAAGCCGTTTTATTTTAGGGGTTGGTACGATTTGACCTATGAAAATTTAAGAAAAAGAAAATTACACTTTGTAGAAACCTTATTTTAAGTGAGGTGGTGAGATGCTAAATGTTAAAAAGAAATATGTGGTTGTTGGTGCTGTTATTTGCCTGGTGCTTATGGCTGCCGGATACCACCTATGCGGCAGAAGTGGAGTATCGGATAACGGCATCCGAATTGAATCAGCTAGAGAACAACTTGAGCAGGCTGAAGATCATCAACGAGAAATCACAGATGGAATTGAAGCTGCTGAAGAACGAACTGAAGCTATCCAAGGAAGAATTGACCAAAGCCAAGAACGAATCGATTCTGCTGAAAACAGAGCTGATAGCCTTGAAACAAACCTCTCAGACGCAGAGCGAATTATTGCAGAGTGCCAACAAATCCTTAGAAACATACGCAGCCGAGGAGAAGAAAAAGAAGAGGGCAATTAAGACGCAGCGTAATGTGGCTTATGGCTTAAGTGCGGTTTTGCTTTATGCGTTGGTAAGGAAGTAAAAAAGCATTCCATCGAAACACAAGACACAAGTGACACAACAGGCATGGAAAAACCCTATACGTGCGTATGTGCGCTCACGAGTGCGCCTGCCACTCTATAAAATAGAAAAATAATTATATAGTAATTCTTGTGATACTTGTGATATTTGTGTACTGACTTGATGCCCGTCTTGGATTTTATTCTTGGCGGGCATTATTTTTTGCCCTTTTTCCTATCGGTGGTTCTTGAATGATGTGTTTCTGTCCTTTCACTGTTAGAGGCGATGACCTCGGAATGGAGGACAGCTTTATGGATATGAAGCAAAGCAATGAGCAGACCGCAGGAATAACCGCAGAGCAGTTACAGAACGAATTTGATTATATGATGGCACAGAAGATACTAAAAACTATGCTTGAAAAAGGCTTAATTTCTCTGGCTGAATTCAACAAAATCAAGGCTCTTAATCTTGAAAAATTCTCCCCGGAATTGACATCAATAATGCCCACTAATGCTTGATAATAAAGGCTTTCAGCGGTAATATGTCACACTAACGAAGGAGGTGTTATAGATGGCAAAGGTTACAAAAATCTTCGCTGAAAAAGACGAAGAAAACAGCAAGCTAAAGGTCGCTGCATACTGCCGTGTTTCAACCGACAGTGATGAACAGCTGGAAAGTTTGGAAGCACAAAAGAAGCATTACCAAACTTATATCAAAAGCAATCCTGCTTGGCAGTATGCCGGATTGTACTACGATGAAGGCATATCGGGTACCAAAATGGAAAAACGTAAGCAGCTGCTTGCAATGCTGGATGCCTGTGAACGGAAAGAGATAGATTTGGTTATTACAAAGTCTATCAGCCGATTTTCACGAAACACGGTGGATTGCCTTGAAATGGTAAGGTTTCTCATTGAGCATGGTGTTTTTGTATATTTTGAGAAGGAAAATTTGAACACCATGACGATGGAAAGCGAACTGATTCTTTCCATTCTCAGCAGTATGGCAGAGGAAGAATCCCATTCAATTTCCAAGAATAATAAATGGTCTATTCAGAAACGGTTTGAACAAGGCACTTACGTTATCAGCTGTCCGCCATACGGCTATATTAACGATGGCGGAGAAATGAGAATTGTGCTGAAAGAAGCAGAGGTTGTCAGGAGAATTTTCAACGATACCATCAATGGAAAAGGCTCATCACAGATTGCAAGTGAACTGACAGCGGAAGGGATTAAGAGCAAAAAGGGTAAGAAATGGCATTCCACAACCATTCGGGGTATGCTCAGGAACGAAAAATATACAGGGGATGCAATCTTTCAAAAGACATTTACCGATGACCGTTTTACAAGGCATACCAACAACGGAGAGGAACAGCAGTATTACTGCAGAAATCATCACGAACCAATTATCAGCCATGAGATTTTTGAATTGGCAGAACAGGAAACACAGCGAAGAGCCAATGAGAAAAACATCAAGAAAAGTACGCAGAAATACAATAAGCGATACGCTTTTTCCGGCATTATGAAATGCGGCGAGTGCGGTGGGATTATGAAACGCAGAACTCACTACACAGGAAGAAAAGAGTATATCGCATGGAGCTGCGGCACACATATTGAGGATAAAAGTAAATGCACCCTGCTCTATGTGAGAGATGATGCCATAAAGGCGGCATTTACAACAATGATGAATAAGCTGGTCTTTGGCTATAAAGAGGTTCTTACTCCCCTACTGGAGGGTCTTGATGAAAATACCAATTATATGAATACCGAAAAGCAGAAGGAATTTGATAAACAGCAGCAGGCAATCAAAGAGCGTGAAACACTTCTGCGGGAGCATTTTCATAAGAATTTGTTAAGCCAAGAAATATTCAGTAAGGGTATGGCTGATATTGAACAGGAACTTCGAACGCTGGCTCAGATGAAAGAGGATTATCTCCATAATCAAAACCGTGGAATTACTTATCTTGCTGCAGCGAGAGATTTATATGCTTACTGCTGTAAATCGAAGATGCATTCGGTTTACGATGAGGAAGTTTTCAAAAGGTTTGTAAATTGGATCATTATTTTCTCAAGAGATGAGGTTGGATTCAGATTAAACTGTGGTATCACGCTCAGAGAGAGGATGGTGGTTCGATGAAAATGACCTTATTTGGCTATACCATTAAAAATGGGAAGGCCTATATTGACAAGGAGAAGGCTGCTAAGGTACAGAAACTGTTTGATGGATATATCAGCGGTTTGGCACTGCGAACGGCCGCCCTTGAGGCAGGAATCGATACTTTCCACGGCAGTGCAGGACGAATGCTCCAAAACAAAAAATATACGGGGACAGATTTTTATCCCTCGATTATAAGCGAAGAAACATTTGTGAAAGCACAGTCGGAAAGAGAAAATCGTGCAGTTAAACTGGGGCGGGTTCGTGAGGTAGAAGAAGACCTGCCGATTATATCGCCCGTTAAATTCCGCTGGAAATCGAATGAGATTATGTTTGATGATCCTTTTAAGCAGGCGGAATATGCCTACAGCATGATAGAAAGTGAGTGGTTTTAATGGAAGAAAGAAGTGTTACCATTCTTCCGCCAAGGCTAAATCGAAAAAGAGAGGAAGCCAAAGCAGAAGAAAAAGCAAGATTAAGGGTCGCTGCTTACTGCCGTGTTTCAACGGACAGTGACGAGCAGGCTACAAGTTATGAAACGCAGATAGAGCATTATACGCTGTTTATACAAAATAATCCCGAATGGATATTGGCAGGCATATTTGCTGATGATGGAATATCTGGTACAAACACAAAAAAGCGTGATGAATTCAATCGTATGATTGAAGAGTGCAAAGCCGGAAACATCGATATGATTATCACGAAATCCATCAGCCGATTTGCAAGAAACACCATCGACTGCCTTAAGTACATCAGACAGCTGAAAGCTTTGAATATTGCCGTTTTCTTTGAAAAGGAAAATATCAATACAATGGATTCCAAAGGCGAGGTGCTGCTTACCATTATGGCATCCCTTGCACAGCAGGAAAGCGAGTCATTGTCGCAGAATGTCAAGCTGGGCATTCAGTTCCGTTACCAGCAGGGCATCGTTCAGGTCAATCACAATCGATTCTTAGGCTATACCAAAGATGCTGACAAGCACCTTGTAATTGTGCCGGAAGAAGCAGAAATTGTAAAGAGAATCTATCGGGAGTACCTTGAGGGTGCAAATTACAAGGAAATATCTTCTGGTATTGAAGCAGATGGTATTTTGACAGCAGCGGGAAATCCGAGGTGGCATTCCAGCACTTTGAAGAAGATTCTGACTAATGAAAAATACATGGGTGATGCTCTTTTGCAGAAAACCTATACCGTAGACTGTCTTACAAAAAAGCGAGTTGCCAACGATGGAACTGTTCCGCAGTATTACGTCAATAATGACCATGATGCAATTATTCCCAGAGAGCTTTTCACAAGAGTTCAAGAGGAGATGAAACGAAGGGTCAACATTCGGCAAGGCATGGACGGCAAAAAGCGTGTCTACAGCAGCAAATATGCCCTTTCCAGTATTGTCTTTTGCGGACACTGCAATGATATGTTCCGCAGAACCCACTGGAACAATCACGGTAAAAAGCAGATAGTATGGAGATGCATTACACGGCTGGATGCTCCGGGAGTGGAATGTCCGGCAAGGACACTGTCAGAGGTACAGCTGCAGAACTTGGTGCTTGAAGCAATCAACAAAGTTCTTGGCGGCAAACAAAGAGCCATTAAGGTTCTGGAAACCAATATTTCAGAGGTTCTTGGAAATGCCCACACCGAAGAAATGGAGCGAATCAGAAAGCAGATAGAAAAGCAGCAGACACTCCTTGTCAAAATGACTGCCGCATCGGAGGATTACTCCAAGGTGGTTGATAAGATTTATGCCCTGCAGAATGAACAGAAACAAGCAATGGCAGACAGTGTGAATTATAAGGTACAAGTTGAGCGGACAGAGGAAATGATAGAATATCTGAAATCGCAGCCGAAACGAGTGACCGCCTATGACGAGCAGCTGGTACGAAAGCTGATAGAAAAAATCACGGTGTACGATGAGCATTTGGATTTCTTGTTTAAGTCAGGCATTCAGATTGAGATAAAGGGATAAAATAACCAAAACAGCGATAGACACTCTGTAAAAATGCAGGGTGTCTATTTTTCTGCAAAGGATTGAAAAATCCATAAAATAGTGATATTATAAATAATCTAAAATGTGTTAGAAATAGTCGGTTTGAAAAATGGGAGAAAACAGTATGCTGAAAAACAATATAGAGGTGGATGTTAAGGTCAAATGCATAGAGGATTGTGTCACGCAGGCACAGCTTGCCGAGAAGATTGGCACCACGGGACAGTATGTCAACCGTATCATCAAAAAGCAGGATGGTGTGGTAAACAAGACCTTTGTGCAGATGCTGGAGGCTCTTGGCTATGATATTGAACTGACCTATGTGAAGCGAGAAGATCAGGCGAAGGGAGAATAAGATGTTAGGTAATCATGGCGAAATGATAATTTATCAGACAGAAGACGGTCTGACCAAGATAGATGTCAATATGCAGGATGAAACGGTGTGGCTTACGCAAGAGCAAATGGCAGAGTTGTTCCAAAGAGATAAATCAACCATTTCTCGTCACATTAAAAATATTTTTGCCGAAGGAGAATTGGATGAAAAAGTGGTTGTTGCAGAATTTGCAACAACCAGTCAGCATGGCGCTATGGAGGGAAAAACACAAAACAATATCACAAAATTTTATAATCTTGATGTTGTAATATCCGTTGGCTATCGAGTTAAATCCCAGCGCGGTGTGCAGTTCCGTATCTGGGCAACAAATATCCTAAAGGAATACATCAAAAAAGGTTTTGCTATGGACGATGACCGTCTGAAAGAGCTGGGCGGTGGCGGATACTTTAAAGAACTGCTGGAAAGAATTCGTGACATCCGAGCATCGGAAAAGGTTTTCTATCGTCAGGTTCTTGAAATTTACGCAACGAGTGTGGATTACAATCCTACCGCAGAGGTTTCTGTTCAGTTTTTTAAGCGAGTACAGAACAAGATTCATTATGCTGTTTCCGGCGAGACGGCTGCCGAGGTTATCTATCATCGTGCTGATGCTGAAAAAGATTTTATGGGACTTATGACTTTTGCGGGAGACCAGCCTACGCTCCGTGAAGCGAAAATTGCAAAAAACTATCTGGATGAGAAAGAACTCCGTGCAATGGGACAGCTTGTTTCAGGATATCTTGATTTTGCGGAAAGACAAGCAGAACGAGAAGTGCCTATGACAATGGAAGATTGGGCAAAGCACCTTGACGGGATTTTAACATCAACGGGTGAAAATCTTCTCATTGGGAATGGTTCAGTCAGCCATCTACAGGCGATGGAGAAGGCTCAAACGGAATACAAAAAATATAAAGCTAAAACATTAAGCAGTGTCGAGCAGGATTATTTGGAAAGCGTTAAACTGCTGGAGCAAAAAAGCAAGCAATAGAGAAAAAGCATAATTGTAATTAGGGGACTCTTAGGTCATTGTACAATTTGACTCTTAATAACGTCAGGGAGAAAACATATGAATTTGTTGCGTAGAATTAAAATAGAAAATGTTAAAGGAAAAAATGCTTTTGAAGTAATATTCACAGACCTTACTGCGAATCAGCCGAATATCGTTGTTGCACCAAACGGATATGGCAAGAGTACAATTGCTACAGCATTTGAGGCTGCTACCAATGGAAAAATGAAAATTAGTGAGAAAGATTTATATCAGCGTAATCCTGATAACCATCCCAAATTAGAGGTGGAACTATGTGGAGAGTATGCGGGTACTTATGTTTCCACAGATGAAGAAGGAAATATTTCAAAAAATATAACTCTTTGCACGATTAACAGTCCGCTTTATGCTAAAAGCACTACACGCGGCTTGGGAAGAAATGTAGCTGCAACTGCGGATTTAAGAGTTGAGCAAGTCATTGTTTATAGCCGGATACCAGAAAGTTGTAGTTTGAATTATTCGTATAGAGGCTTATCATCAATATATGGAAAGAAAAGAAAACTCTTTATAAACATCTCCGAAATGTTAAAGGATTGTAGTAATATCGAATCTCTTTTGGAAATAAAGGACTGCTTTAAGAAGTGCTGCATTCAACAAGGAATACAAACAAAATTCACTCGTTTTTTGGATGCTTGCTTGGAAAATGGAACTGCAGAAAAGATAAAGAATCAAATATCACAAGACGAAATAAATGCCGTTTATGCAAACAGTAATATTCATACCCTCCTTGAATGCATTTCAAATATGAATAGTAAACCTGATGGATGGAGGGATATTGATGCAATATTTACTGCAATACAACTATGTGATTTGTTCAAATCACATCTCGATGCTGGGGAAAATGACATTCTAAAAAATGTTTATGCGTTTTTATCCTACAAACAAACTAAAGCGTTGATAGATGAAAGACTTAATTTATTTAATACAACGGGGCGCAGTGTACAGACACATGAAGAACGCGGGAAATTGGTAATTAATTTCGATCGTGCTTCATCTATGTCGAATGGGGAGAGAGACATTCTGTCATTTATTTCGAACCTCACAAAATATGAAATTGCGTTTAAAAAGCAAGTAGGAATTTTGATAATTGATGAGGTGTTTGATTATTTAGACGGAAGTAATATGCTTGCTGTTCAATACTATCTATCGCAATTGATAGACAGATGCAAATCGTCAGGAAAGATCCTTTTCCCCATAATATTTACTCATTTAGATCCTGAAGTGTTTGCAAACTACTATTTTAACAAGAAGAAAGTTCACTATATTTCTTCCTTTGCAACAATGAATGTCAATTCTCCGATTGTAAAGTTACTTCGTTTGCGTGAGGACAGGTCATTAGGTGAAGCAGAAAAGGAAGAAATCGAAAAGTATTATATTCATTACATAAATCAAGAGCATATACTTTCTGACCCATTGGCAGCGCAGATATCAATTGATTTTCATGATAGTAATACTGATTTTCGACAGGCAATGTATAATGAAATAAAGAACGAATACTTATTGGAGCACACATACAATCCGATTATGGTGGTTGCGGGTATCCGAATTCGAATAGAAGAACTTGTGTATGAGAAACTCGCTGACATAGATCACGATGGATTTATACAACAGCATAAGGTGATTAATAAGCTTCATTTTGCAGAAGAACATGGTGTTGATGTCCCGGAACTTTATTATCTTTTACAGCCAATGTATAATGACAGTCTACATTTAAGCGGTGATAATAATGCGGTTGTGCGAAAGATGAAATCTTGCTACCTCAAGACAAACAATCTGCATATTAGAAGAATGGTTCAAATGCTCTTTGAATAAGTCATATAAAAACAATATGCCGTATGTGCAAAAAATGTAAACAACTAATCTAATGTTGTACAGGAAAACACATGACAATAAACGTCATTGCCTGTTCCCCTATGAACAGACCTCTGTTTTCAAAATCTCGTTGACCGATTTCCAAGTGAAGAACAGAAAACAGTATGAAATTGCCGTAAATCGCCATTGACCTATTTACTGAAATACGAGGATTTTCTAAGGATTTTGCCTTTGACTTGTTTACGCAAAAACAGTAGTGTTCTTGGACTTATTACCACAAGAAATAAGCACTTAGGCTCTGATAATGCTATCAAAAGTATCCGCTCGTGCCATGTTGAGACGGTGGTATTGATGTCAAGGGTTGATAAGTAAGTGTGTAATTAGATAAGTATATTAAGGCTTTCCGTGATTTGAGGTCTGGTTCTAAGCTGGAAGGATAATCACGGATTTTTGATTTGAGGGAAGATATCAAAGAATGGTGAACTGCTCATTGGAGTTACTAATTTGAATGTGGGATTGGTGAGTTGATAAGTTTGATAGCAAAAATGTGGTGAGTTGACGAGATTACTATAGTTAATTCATCTTAGATTGTGATCTTAGAATATACATTATATATTTAAATTATTGAACATTATAAGACTTTTAGAGTATTTGTAAAGTAAAATAGAAAGAATTAAAAAATGATTAGATTAAAACTGATTGGAGAGGAGAGTTCTGAGAATGGAAGCTGAAGAAATGAAAAAAGATAGAGAGTTAATCAAACGATTACGGCAACTTGCAATAACAAAGCAACTTAATTTTTTGATTGGCTCGGGAGCATCAGCAAAATCAATTGGGTTAATGAGGGATTTTAAGGATGATGTATCTAGGGGAAAGACTGCTAATGATTTTCTTACTGAGAAAATTAAAGAAGTAAGTATAAAATTATTAGATGAAACGTACGAGTTTGATGAAGGTTATAAAATTTCAGGAAATTTAGAAGACTATTATGAATTTATTAAAGTAATAATTGATGTTCTTAATCTTTCAAATTCTAGACAAGCCCCAAAATCTGCAAATATTTTCACGACAAATTATGATTTATTTCTTGAAAAGGCTGTAGATAGATTACTATTAAATAGCAGGTTTATTTTTAACGATGGAGCAAAGGGGTATTTTACACGAGAGTTGGATAGCTCTAACTACAATCAAGTGGTGTCTTATAAAGGGTTAAATGACAACTACATTAGTGAAATTCCATCAATATCATTAATAAAGCCTCATGGGTCCGTTAATTGGCAAGAAGAACAGGAAAAAATTTATATATGTAATCACGTCACTAAAAACCCAATGATTGTAAAACCGACAGGTCTGGAGGCTCAAGATACATTTTTAAATAATTACTTCCACGAAATGCTGAGAGTGTTCCAACTTGAATTGGATAAACCACAATCGGTTTTATTTATTATAGGATTTTCTTTTCAAGATAAGCATATTGGTAAAATGATTTTAAGAGCCTTAAAAAATCCTGAGTTAATGATGTATGTTTTTGCGTATTCAGACTCAGATAGACAAATTTACATGGATAATTTAGGGGTTAGGTCTTTGCCGGCAAATCTAAAAATCTTAACACCGAGTAATTTTGATAATAAGAATCTAACAAAGAACACAAATGATAGAAATGAAGAATGGTATAGCTTAACTCTGGATAATTTTAATAACATTTTATCTGGTGCTACCTTGGAGGACTTGAAAGATGACAAATCCAAGTAAGAAACTAGGAGTAATAGTTGGTGTCGATGGTGATGTATCTGAAGTTGGGATGTACCATATGTCTAATGATGCCCAATACATATGGTATGGCGAACTTTTGACTGGCCCTAAAGTGGGTGCATTTCTAACTGTTAATCAGAACGACATAAAAATAATTACAACCGTTTCAAGCGAAAAGGTTGTTGATCAACAAAATACAGTTCGTAGCAAGGAGTTTGATAATCGTTTTCACAAAGATTCTATTAATCGAATCATTACATTAAAAACAAAGGGGGTTATTGAGGAAGGAAAATTTCAAGTAACGAGCCAATATGTACCGATGATTGGCAACGAAATTACTTTAACTACTAAATTAGAACTCGATATTATTTATGGTGTTGAGAATGATGAGGCGGCAATTTATATTGGAAAATCGATACTTGAAGGACAACCAATCAAAATTCCGATTAACAAGCTTTTCGCTTCACATATTGGAGTGTTCGGGAATACGGGTAGTGGAAAGTCAAATACATTGCATAAACTATATTTGCAACTTTTTAGAACTAAATACAATAAATCAATTATAAATACTTCTCAATTTTATGTTATTGATTTTAACGGGGAGTATACTGGAGAAGAAATGTTCGGAGTAGATGCGAGTGATAAGATGATATATGAAATTGCAACAAATAAGGATAATGGTATAAAACTACCTGTAAAAAAAGAATATTTGTTTAACGCCGATATTCTTTCGATTTTATTTGATGCTCGTTCAGCAACTCAAGTCCCTTTTTTAAGACGTGCGATTAACCTATGGAATGAGAAAAAATTTGATGGTGATGGAATAGCTAAATTTGTTGTAGGAACAATAAAAAAGATATTAACTAGTGGAGATGCAGCAAGTTCAGACGCCAAAGACAACTGGATATCCGTTGCAAATTCATTTATTAATAATGATTCTTTGTTTAATGAACTTAAAGGATTAGAGTATCATTCACAACGCAAAGCATATATGTATATGAATGATGGAGAAAGGAAATACATAAATGATAAATCTGATATGTTACATGAAGATACTGTTTATCTGAACTTGAACCAAATTCAGGATCAACTTTCCAGAACCTTTGAAAGCAACAATGAAATAAAAAAACTTAAAATGCATTTAGATTTCCAGAAAGTGCACCAAACCTCTTGGAAATCTACAAATATAGAACATTTGAATCCGCTATTTAGTCGCATAGACACTGCATTTTCTAGTTTAGAAAAAGTTATTGAGGTTGTAGAAGATATATCGGATAAGTATAAAACTCTTAATATTATTTCTTTAGTATATGCTAACCAAGAAATTACTCGATTGATTCCTATGTTACTTTCAAAAATGATATATGATGAGCAGAAAAAGATTGTCGCTGGAAAGGATGTAACAAAAACTAAGCATTTGATAATCGATGAAGCACACAATATTTTAAACGCTGACTATAGAAACAGTGGTGATGATTGGCAAGATTACAGGCTTTCAGTTTTTGAAGAAATAATTAAAGAAGGAAGAAAGTTCGGATTTTACCTTACTTTATCGAGTCAAAGACCAGCAGATATATCTCCAACTATTCTATCTCAAACTCACAACTATTTAATACATCGATTAGTGAATGAGAAGGATCTAAGGATGCTTGAAAACACTATGCCAACCTTAGATAAAAGTTCATATCAGAAGATTCCTAGCTTGGGACAAGGGGAAGCTATTATTACTGGAAACGCAATTCAAGTTCCGATATTTGTAAAAATTGACAAAGAGGAAAAAAATCGACCAAGCAGTGATGATATTAATTTAACAGAATTATGGAGCAAAAAACCATCTCATTTTAATGGAAATGATAAACAGTTTTTATAGTGTTATAAGTAGAAAGAGTTTAAGATGGAATTTTTAGTTCTCCGTGACTTGCTAACTATTTATCCCGAATTTTTGGCTGGAGAGAATGTTATTCAACGTTGGTAGATTTAAAAAATTGTCAGCTATTTTCGCCAATAACTAGGTGAATTGACAAGATGGATATGGGGACAAATTTTATAAGTACTAAGTGTATATCAAACAAAAGGAACTAATCAATTTTATCTAAAAACCATTGCTAATTATAGCGCACTGCGCTATAATTAGAGAAAGTATAAACGAGGTGACTATGATGATTGATATTAAGAACAAAACACTTTCTGGTTTTAAGTTTATTGATTTATTTGCTGGGCTAGGTGGATTCAGGATTGCATTAGAATCATTGGGAGCTGAATGTGTATATTCGAATGAATGGGATAAAGCTGTTCAAGAAGTCTATGCTGAAAATTTCGGGGATACCCCAGAAGGCGATATTACGCTTGTGGATGAAAGTACAATTCCCGATCACGATATATTATGTGCAGGATTTCCATGTCAGGCATTTTCAATTAGTGGAAAACAGAAAGGGTTCGAAGATAGTAGAGGAACATTATTTTTTGATGTAGCCCGTATTGTTAAAGAAAAAAAACCAAAGATTGTATTTATGGAAAATGTAAAGAATTTTGCAACACACGATAATGGACGAACTCTAGAAGTTGTAAAATCTACAATGGAAGAACTTGGATACCAGTTTAATCAGACGGTTTTAAACGCAACTGATTTCGGCATGCCACAAAAAAGAGAACGTATTTATATGGTTTGTTTTAGAAACGACCTTGGCACAATAGATTTTTCTTATCCTAAACCATTTAAGTTAACAAAGTATGTAAAGGATTTTTTACTAGAAGATGAAAGTTTAGTAGAAGATTTGTATGTTGAAAGACCAGATACATATTTCAACGGTGTTCTGGATGATAAATATAGTAACAAGCCTATCAGGCTAGGCATAGTTAATAAAGGTGGCCAAGGTGAACGTATTTATAGTACAAAGGGTATAGCAATAACCCTTTCTGCTAATGGTGGAGGTGTTTTTGCTAAAACAGGGGGGTATTTAATCAACGGTAAAACAAGAAAGTTGCATCCTCGTGAATGCGCAAGACTTATGGGATACCCAGATAGTTACAAAATCTGTAAAAGTACAAATCAAGCATATAAACAATTTGGCAACTCTGTTGTGATTGATGTTTTACAGTTAATTGGTCAAGAAATAGGCGATGCAATTAAAGGAGTCAACAATGAACGAATTAGAATTCAGGCAATGGCTATTTAATAATAATGTACATAAAAAAGTACAGAGTGATATTGTATCGAGGCTAAAACGCTTAGAGCGAATTAATGGATACTTTGATCTAGATGCAGAGTATAAAAAGGATCAATGTAGTTTTCTTTTTTCATTGTTTAAAAATAAAGGTATAAATAATAATATGAAGAAAATCGGAAAAAATGAGCTGCCTATTGGTAAATATCAATTAAGCACTTATAAATATGCACTTACACAATATGTTAAGTATTTACAAGATAAAAACGGCAAGTAGCTTTATACCTGCCGTTTTTATCTTTAAAACTCACCTTTAAAAATCTTTAAGTCTGATGGGTCTTGCTCCTTCTTTAATGTAATTGAAAATATCACATTCATATTGTAGGTATTTGATAATTGACGAACTTCATAAAGGTTTTCACCTTTTGGAGCTAAGTAGTATTCATAATTACCCTTTATAAAACGCACTTTATCTAAAGAACTGTTTCCCGTAACAAAAAGTTTTTTGTCCTTGGCAACAGTGTTATTTATTTCATATTCTGATTGTAATTCGGCAACAACCATAGGTTGATATTTTTTAGAAGGTTCTGAAGAACCGCTACGTTTTATTCTATAAGTTGCCGTTATATCAAAATAAAATCCAAATTGAGAGGTTGGGAATATAATATAATCAGTATCTTTAGTAATAAAGTATTTAACTCCTTTAGATTTGAAATAATTGACAATCCATTGTCCGAATATATTTTTATTGATATCTAGATTTCGTCCAGCTGTACCAGCGTTATTAAAGCGGTCAAAGTCATTATTCATATGCTCTGTAATTATTTCAGTGAACTCATTTGCTTCTGTTTTATTTCGTGGTGAGAAGATAAATTTCTTACTAGAATTATCAGGTATAAGAACAAACTGACCAGATTGAGCTTGAGGTAATTTTACTTCAATGTAGAAAGCTTTACTGTTATTTGTTTTCACCAAAATATCAGGTATGGTAGAGTTGGCTCCTCCTTGATGCACAAATTTTGCGTAAGCACCATAGTAATTATTTAAGTAGTTAGTGCATTCAATTTCGAAATCTTCCCATGTAGACATATTATTAATCCTCCGTATCCTTCAAAAAATTTATTATTGAGTCACCAAGTTGTTTGATGACATTAACAGTCATTGCATTGCCCGCTTGCATTAATAGATGCCTATCAGTAACTTTTTCTTTTACCCTGTTAGCGTACTTCTGTGAAAAGCCTTGTAATAATAAAGCCTCATAGCCGGTTAATTGATAAACAACACTATTTCTCACATAAAGAACTCCGTCTCTTTGTGCCCTAAGGGTTGGGCATCGTTCTTCATAGATTCTCAAATCATTCATTCGAGTATCGATAATTTTACCTTCCATTTCGCATATTTCATCCACAGTATATTTACCATTATTTGTAGAATTATTTAGGTAGTAATGTAGTATTTCTAAACGTTCCTTAGATGCAACATTATTATCAATTAAATAATTAGCAAGTGTAGGCTTGACTGTAGGTTCGGGCCATTCAAAGTCATTAATATTCTTGTTGAGGTTCTTTCTGAAACCAATAAAATACACTCTCTGTCGCATTTGTGGGACACCGTAATCTATACTATTAAGAACTTTGTGAGTAACATCATAACCCGCTTCATTTAATTCGTTGAAAATAATCTTCAGTGTATTCCCCTTATCGTGAGTAGTAAGACCTTTTACATTTTCAAGAAGAAAACAGATCGGCTGAGTTTCTTTTAGTATTCTGGCAAGGTGAAAGATTATTTGTCCTCTATCATCTGTGAAACCTTCTTTACGCCCTATAACAGAGAATGTTTGGCAAGGAAACCCTGCGATTAACATATCGAATGATGGGAGTAAATTGGTATTTATACGTTTTAGATTTCCATGATTTTCCTCGCCTTGTGTATTATGCATTAAACGATAAGTTATTGGAGCTAACCTAGCAGTATCAGAGTATCCTACACATTTTAATCCAGCCTGTTCTAAACCTAAGCGTCCACCACCAATTCCAGAACAAAAATCCATAAAAGTTTCTATCATCATCGTTCACTGCTGCTCCTTTATCGTCTCCATTATATCTTCAAGCTTACAATCCATAGCCTCACAAATCTTAAGCAGGATATCAGTAGTGATATTCTCGCCTTTACCAAGCTTTGCTATTGATGCAGAGCTTATCCTTGTGGCATTTTTCAAGTCTTGCTTATTCATATTTTTATCAATTAACATTTTCCATAGTTTGTTGTAGCTAATCCTTAGCATCTTGCCATCTCCTTTATCGGATTTCTATCCTAATTGCTATACACATCATGTAAAAAACCATAACGACTTTCTTTGTATTTACTTACATATTTGTCATGTGTAAATTCTATTACCTTAGCACCTCTAGCCTCATAATCTAATTCTGGAAGATCCTTTGTGTTTTCTACAACTATCATTTGTCCTTCAGATTGATTGTCAATAAAGTATTGGAATAGGGCGGTTCTCATGCTTGTAGGAGCACTATCATCAACACCTTGATCTAAACCAAGTAAAGGTGTATCCACTACAAAAAGTCCTGGATTGTAAACAGCATCTTCCTGTAAATACTGCCTAAAAGTTAGTCCCACAATGGTATTTATAAAAGCCCAATAACCTTTACCATGGCTACTTTCTTTAGCATAGCCGTTTATTTCTAAATCAAATGTACCCATGTTGAAATGAGCCGTATTCAAATTCTCGTATTTACAGTCAACTAAAATTGAATATGCTATTTCATCTATGCGCGTATTAAAATCGACAGGATAATGTTCTTTTGGTTTAAATTTTGGTTTGTCTGAACTATCACTTTCTTGTTTTTGTAACTCAATAATCCACTCTTGAGAAACACTTTGCAGTACAGTTGATTCTTGCTGTAATTGTATATAAGAGCGATATTGTTGTATTCCTTCCCTTAGTTTATTGGATTGTGGAGTAAGCTCGGTTTCGATTAATTTTTCAATTCCAGATCTTTGACTTTCAAGATGGTTAATCTTTCCGCGAACTTCATTTAAAGATGAAACGACATCTTTTTCGCTCTCTGACAAGCCCTGTAATTGTGTAATAATACGATTGAGTTCGGCTTTTGATGCCTCAATATAAGACTTCCTCTCTGTTGGGCGTATATTGCCCTCACAAAAAGGGCATTTCCTATTCTCATCGACAGAGTGTAAGTGTGCCTCACCATCCACAATAAATGAAAGCCTTTTAATATCAGCTGTGTATTGGCTTTTCAGTGATTGAAAGTGCGAATGAGTAACTTGGTTCTCTGCTTCATTTTCCTTTAAGTCTAATAAAGTACCTAGCAAATCTTTACTTTCTTCTGTAGCTGCAGCGATAGCTGCTTCAGTTTCAGAGAGGTTATCAATTAATTTTTGCATTTCTTCTTCAACATCTAAATAGCTATAGGCCGATAATGCTTTTTGTAGTTCTTCTCTCTTTTTTGACATATGAGAAATTCTACCATTTACAAATTGGCGAACAGCCTCTTTTTTAGCTTTACTGACTTCAGCTTTATCTTGTTCCTCTGCATTTGGATAATCATTCGCAGTGAGGAGATAGAGTAAGCAAGCGAAGAAATAAGGGTATTGATTGGGTACTGAAGGTAAAAGTATAGATTTTGGATTTTCAATATCCTGTTCTTTTAACCAAAAGAGTCGCATAAGTGTATTCCATTTTAAACGTTGCCTAGCAAAGTCTTGGGTGCTTATTATCATTGGTAGTTCTTTAATACCAATTAATTTAAGCCACAGTTCATTTAAAACGGGGTTTTTGTTGCCATCTTTCTTATAGTCAATATCATAGTCGCCACCATCAATCGAGCCAATCTCAGTGACTACATTTACTATATTTCTTCCAACTGTTCGTGAAAGATGGATAAAACCTTCTGGAGTCATTATGTCTAGACTGACACCATCATATCCCGTTTGTTCCTTTTCAAAAGGTTTCTTAATTACGCCCATAGCAAATTGTATGCATTTTAATGCACAGGTCTTTCCAGAATCGGAAACCCCGCAAATGATATTTAATCCTTTATTAAAAGTTACAGTAGCAGGAGGCTTACTTGTGCCAGTTGCTGTGACTTTAGTAATATAAAATGCCATATAAGTTACCCCTTCCTTAATGACTTAGATGCTTCTCGAGTAATTAAATTTAGAAGCTCTTTTTCATTTTTTGAACTCATATAAACAATAGCTTTTTGAGCATATAATCTATATTCAGCGGCATAATCAGAAGCAAAAGAATTACTTAAGGCCTGTCCACGTTCCGTAATAGAGTATTTAAAGCCATCATTTGAATAAGAAACCTTTACCAAGTTTTCAAGCACAAGCTGTTTTATAGCTTTTTGTGCTAATGCTCTTCTTGCAGAGAATTCAGAAAAACTAAATTCATTTTCACCGTGAAGATTGCTATGAGATAGTCCAAACTCTTTTGAGTAATTTGAAATAAAATCTGCTGTTACTAGGCTATCGAATGTAAGCATTTTCTTTTCAGATTGAGATAAGACAAGCAACAACCTCATAGATATTTCAAATTCTGTATTAAAAACTTTGTCATTCATCTTCATCCACCCAACGAACGCAACCGTCATTGACCAATAAGTGACAGGTTCCTTTCTTTTCTTTTGGGCCAACAAGATTCTGAATATTGTCGACAGCAGATGTGGTAGAGCAATCTACTACTTTTTTCATTACTGCTAACAGCCTCTTGTATCCATCGTCATAATCATCCCATAAGGTATCTTTAATATAATCATGCGTTTCAGATTTCCATTTCTTTGAGTGCTCCTCACCTTTATCGATGGATTCTCGAATAAAACGGTCAATACGTAATGCACTATAATAATTAATTCGTTGATCAGAGAAGTTCCTTTTATATTTTGTAGGTAACGAATCTAAATCAGATTTTGTTAAGTCACCAGATTTTATAGCTTCTGCATAAGCAGCAAGTAGCTCACAGACATATTTTTCTTCTTCTGGAGCAATATCTTGCGGGGGTTCAATTTCTTTAGGAATAGATATTTTAACATCCCCAATATGTAATTTTCCATCTGATTCATCATAATAAATAGTTTGGGAAGGTAAGGAAGTTAATTTAGAAGAGGAGGGTGAATTATTAGAAACATTGATGCTAGATAATTCTTTAGATTCTCTACCTTCATAAATGTCATCTAGGATTTGAAGAAATAAATCAGCGCAAGCATACCCTAAAACCTCATCAGGATTGAAGTTTGGAATCATTGCTTTGATTTCATCTTCAATAGCCATTTGATTATGCTCATTTATTGTATTTATGTAATCTGCAAATTTATCTGTATCTTTTCTGCTAATAACTTTATGTACATTTCTCTTACTTAGTGGAAGAGTACCCTTAAAAAACCGATCCAAAGAATCCGGAGCAAGAGAGTCAAAGGGGTTGTATTTACTTTCCTTTGATTGTTTTATTTCCTCCACCGTTTGAGGATCTCTCATAATATTATCAAAAAGCGACAGAAAAAATTCATGTGGCTTATATGACGTGTCACTGTGTTTATAAAGTATATTCGCAAATTCACTAAAGAGCATTATCTAGCACCTCCAACTATATTTCCGAATCCTTCCGAACCTCTCCGAGTCCTTCCTTAATGGAAGGGCTTTTTTTTATACAATTTTATTAGTGATTGAGTGATGTTGAAGAAAGAATTGTAAGTATAAAAAGATTGCATAAATTATATCATAAAAAATCACACATTTCCAGAGGATAAATTCACAAAAGTAAATATTTTATCGTTTCTTGTTGAATTTATCTTCAAAAGCAAATTTAAATTCTGAGTTAACTCAGAATTGAGGAAGGAGGTAGTGCAAATGGCCAAGCGTAATACGAAGCAAACATCCAAGAGAGTTGCATCAAAAGCAAGCAAAATCCTTAGTGATGGACGCTACAGTAAGAAAGCCAAGTCGGTTGCTGGCAGTGCTTTAAGTCAAACAAGACCAAGCAAGAAAAAGTAATTTTCAAAACAAATGATAGGTAGAGACAGATTTGAATAATCAGCCTACCTATCCTCTCTTAGGGAGAAATCTATCCAGAGCGGTTATCGCTCAACAAAATCAATCTCAAAGTCCTAGTGCGCATACGGACGGCGGGATGCATAAGAGTTCAGAACACAGTGATAAAGACTGTGTTTGGAATGAAGATGCACCCACCGTTATTTCGTGCGCCCTTTTTTAGGACAAGCGGAGTCTGTGGTCATCTTCACCATAGGCTCTTTTTGTATTCCGCCGCCCAATGACTAGGCGGAAAGGAATACTTTATGAAGATTCGAGTTTTATATGAAGAAAACATCAAAAACGGTCACAAGAACTACACCACTATTGAAATTCCAGACGGAGATTACAGCGTCATGCTTGATATCGACTATGAGCAACGTCTTGCAGAGGCAAAGCCTGAAAAGAAAGCGGAGGTGAAACGCTGCGAGACTCTACAAGAAATGTTCGACCTCATGAACAACAAGGAATATAACCATTGGCGTCGCTACCATAGGCATCTTGGTAATCCCAAGACACCTTATCGAAAAGATGATGAAGTTGAAATAGATGTCATGGATACTTTCGCTGACAACTCTCAGGAGATAGAACGGAGTCTCCAAAATGAATATGAAGATGTCTGCCAATGGATACGCACCGTTCTTGGTAAAAAACAGGACTGGGCAGATATGTTCATTGCAGTACGTATTGACGGCATGTCGATTCGAGAATATGCCAGTTCCATCGGTGTCAGCGAAAACAACATTACTCAGGAATTAAAGCGAGCCGAGAAAAAACTTCAAGGTATTTTTAAAAATCGTCAGATTTGACCTTCTGCCGTGGCTATGAGGTAGGAGGACTAATCCTCCAAATATGAATGGGAGGTATTTCAATGAACGGAATACAGATTTTTCAAAATGCTGAGTTTGGCTCGGTGAGAACAGCAGACATTAATGGAGTTCCTTATTTTGTGGGAAAGGACGTAGCTGAAATTCTTGGCTATAGCAATACAAGGAAAGCTTTGCTAGACCATGTGGATGAAGAGGATAAAACCGATGGGGTAACGATTCGTGACTCCATCGGACGTGAACAGGCTCCGGTTCTGATAAATGAGTCTGGCCTTTACAGCCTTATTCTTTCTAGCAAGATGCCGAATGCAAGAAGGTTTAAACGTTGGGTAACAAGCGAGATTCTTCCAACTATAAGAAAACATGGTGTGTATGCGACAGATGAACTAATTGCAAATCCTGACCTTGCGATTGCAGCATTTACTGCATTAAAGGAAGAGCGAGAAAAGAACCGACTGCTTGAACAAACTACTGCCGTCCAAAAACAGCAGATTGCGGAAATGAAGCCAAAGGCAAGCTATTACGATGTGGTACTTAACTGCAAAGACCTTATTTCCACTTCTACGGTAGCGAAAGATTATGGAAAGTCTGCTATTTGGATGAATCGTTATCTCCATGAAAAAGGTGTGCAGTTTAAACAGGGCGAGATTTGGCTGTTATATCAGAAATACGCAGAAAAAGGTTATACAAACACCAAGACACATAGCTATTCTGCTAATGACGGAACGATTCATACTAAGCCACATACCTACTGGACACAAAAAGGCAGATTGTTTGTCTATGAATTATTAAAAGCAGATGGGATTTTGCCAACAATGGAACAGGAGGATAGTGATGTCGATTAGCAGGTATAACAGCGAGGGCTATCCTGATCCGACCACCTACGGTGCCTTATCTAATATCGAACAGCAAACGAAGGCAGCGAGAGCGTACAGACCGATGGTGTATGTATGCTCCCCGTTTTCGGGAGATGTTGCCGGGAACATTGCAAATGCACGAAAGTACAGCCGTTTTGCTGTGGAGCATGGGTATATCCCCATTGCTCCGCATTTGCTGTTTCCGCAGTTTCTTAACGATAACGATTTAAGGTCACGTGAACTGGGGCTCCATTTTGGAAATGTGCTGATGAACCATTGCACCGAGGTTTGGGTGTTTGGCGAAAGCATCTCATCAGGAATGGATGCGGAAATCAGGAGAGCCAAGAGAAAAAAATACAGACTGCGATATTTCGGAAGTGATTTGAAGGAGGTAAGCAAAGATGCGTGATTTGAATATTGCCTATGGCAACAGCAGGACGGCAAAGCAGTGGAGCAATAAGACTATTCGCTTTTCTGATTTGAAGGAACGTCTGAAAACAACCATCAGAACCTCAGAGTCGGCGGAGGAATATGCCAAGTTTACCAAGGCACAGCGTGATGCCGTAAAAGACCACGGCGGTTTCGTTGCCGGGGTGTTAAAGGGCGGCAGACGAAAGATTGATACCGTGGAATCCCGTTCTATGGTGGCGTTGGACGGAGACAGAATCGATGCGGAGTTTCTGAAGGATTATGAGAAGAACGCACCCTATACCTCTGCCCTTTACACCACCCACAGTCATACGGATGAAAATCCGAGAGTGCGTCTGGTATTCCCGCTTACAAGGGATGTGACCTCCGAGGAATATGTGGCGGTGGCAAGATATCTGGCACAGGCACTGGGCATGGATTATTTTGATGAATGCTCCTACCAGCCGAATCAGCTGATGTACTGGCCAAGCACTCCTTCCAACGGTGTATTCGTGTATAAGGAAACCGACAAGGACTGGCTTGACCCGGACGAGATTTTATCGGCACACCCGGAATGGACTGACCCTACCAGACTTCCGACTTCATCGAGGGAGAGCAAGGCAAATACAGCCAGCTTCAAAAAAGTGCAGGACCCGCTTGAAAAAGAAGGTGTGGTCGGTCTTTTCAACAGGGTTTACTTCCCTGTGAATCTTGCCGTGGATGAGTTCCTTTCGGATGTTTATGAGCCGACCGACACGGACAGCCGCTATCATTTAATCGAGTCAAGCAGTATGGCAGGTGTGGAAATCAAGGAGAACGGAAAATTTGTCTACAGCCACCATGCCAAAGACCCTGCTTACTTAAAGCTGTGCAATGCTTTTGATATTGTCCGTATCCATAAATTTGGCGATGACGATGAGAAAAAATCCTATAAGCAGATGTGCGAGTTCGTCATGACTCTGGATAAGGTAAAGCTGGCAGACCTTGAGGAAAAGAAAAGGATGGCGGCGGAGGAGTTTGCAGAGGACACAGACTGGCAGACGAAGCTCCGTTATATGCCAAGAAGCAAGTGTCTTGAAAACAGCGTGTGGAATCTGATGCTGATTTTAAACAATGATCCTGACTTTGCGAATATCGCATTCAATGAGCTGGTGGGAAGAGTGCAGATTACGGGAGCCGTGCCGTGGACAAGACCCGGTGACAACAAATTCTGGAGGGATGCAGATACAGCACAGATGAAGGCGCTGATTGACATCCGCTATGAAACATTCTCCAGCCGAAACCATGATGTGGCATTTACGAAGGTGGTCGAGGACAGGCATTTCAATCCCCTGCGTGAATGGCTGGATGCTCTGCCGGAGTGGGATGGTGTGACAAGGCTCGAAAATCTCTATATTGATTTCCTTGGTGCGAACAGCACCGGGTATGTGAAGGCTGCGACCAGAAAATCCTTTGTGGCGGCGGTAGCGAGAATTTACGAGCCGGGTACAAAGTTCGATTCCGTGGTGGTGCTTGTAGGTCCGCAGGGCTGCGGCAAGTCCACCATCTTTGCCAGAATGGGGAAAGAGTATTATTCTGACAGTCTGAATCTGACGGATATGAAGGATAAGGCAGGAGCGGAGAAACTGCAGGGATATTGGATTCTGGAGCTGGGCGAACTGGCTGGTCTTAAGAAAGCGGACATTGAAGTTGTAAAAGCCTTTGTTAGCCGCACAGATGATATCTATCGCCCGTCCTATGGCAGAACAGTGGAAAGTCATCCAAGGCAGTGTGTCATTGTGGGTACCACCAACTCCGAGACAGGATTCCTGCGTGACATTACGGGCAACCGCCGCTTCTGGCCGATTAAGGTGACCGGGAAAACAAAGCGTAAATCGTGGGATATAACCAGTGAAGAGGTTTTGCAGATGTGGGCGGAGGCAAAGTACCTGTATGGGCAGGGCGAGCCTTTGTATCTGAATATGGAGGAAAGCAGCGAAGCCTTGAGCGAACAGATCGATGCGATGGAGACCGATGAGCGTCAGGGCATTGTGGAGGAATATCTGAATACCCTTCTGCCGGAGAACTGGAACAGTATGGATTTGTACGAGAGAAGGAATTTCTTCACGGACAATACTGCGGTCAAGGGTACTGTACAAAGAAAGACGGTCAGCAATGCGGAAATCTGGAGCGAATGCTTCTGTAGGAACTTATCCGACCTCAAACCATCCGACTCCTATGCGATAGCCGCCCTTATGACCAAAGTGGACAGCTGGCAGAGAACGGACAAAATCAGAAAGCTCGCCATCTATGGCAGGCAGAGAATTTATGAGAGGTTGTGATTTTAACAGCCTGTGTTCCAAGTCGTAGGTTGTGAACAGCAAAAAAGCCTTGAAAACAGGCACTATCAGACATCAGCTGACACAAGTATCACAAGAATTACTATATAAATTATTTCTATTTTATATAGGGTAATGCAAGCGTGTACAGGCATATACGCACGTATAGAAATTTTCCGAGATGGTTGTGTCAGTTGTGTCTTGTGATTTTAGGAGAGGATGAAATGAGAGAAAAAATCATAGAACAGAAACTTGTAACGGCAGTAAAAAAGCATGGCGGGATATGTCCGAAGTTCACTTCTCCCGGTTTCGATGGTATGCCGGATCGTTTACTGCTTCTTCCGCATGGTAAGTTCGCCTTTGTGGAAGTGAAAGCACCGGGAGAAAAACCAAGACCATTGCAGCTGGCAAGGCACAGATTACTGAGCTGTCTGGGATTTCGAGTGTATGTACTGGATGATGCGGAGCAGATTGGAGGGGTTCTTGATGAAATTGAAAATTCAATGTGACTGGTGTGGAAAAGAATTTGAGAGAAACCATAATCACATTCATGAAAAAAACTATTGCTGCAGAGCGTGTTTAGGAAAAGCAAACGCAGAACGTTTTCGATTGAAGAGTCTGCGAACGTGTGATAACTGTGGGAAAATTTTTGAATACAGAGGTAACCATAAAAAGAGAAACGAACATTTCTTCTGTTGCCCAGAATGCAGCTATGAATTCAAAGTGAAAAAAATATATGTATCATGCGATTGGTGTGGCAATCCAATTTACAAAAAGCGTTCTGATGTTGCAAGAAACGAGCATAATTTTTGTGATTATGGGTGCTATATCGACTACGTCAATTTTGAAAAAGCTGGTGCAGATAATCAAATGATATCAGGAGAAAAACTGTATCGCAGGCTTGCAGAAATGAAGATTGGACGAAAACTTCAAGAGAATGAGGATGTTCATCATATTGACGGCAATCATCTAAATAATGATTTTGCCAATTTAAAAGTTGTTACAGCTTCAGAGCATATGAAAATACACGCTTCCCAGAAAGAGAGGGACTGTCATGGCAGATTTATTAAAAAAGAATGATTTGCATGGGTATCAGGAATATAGTGTCAATTTTATTATTGAACATCCTGTAGCTGCAGTCCTTTTAGATTGTGGACTTGGGAAAACTGTAACATCACTTACGGCTATAAATGATTTGATGTTTGACTATTTTGATATTCATCGTGTTTTAGTTATATGCCCTTTGAGAGTAGGTAATGTTTGGGCGAATGAGATACAACATTGGGAGCATCTGTGCCTCTTGCAGTATTCGGTGGCAGTTGGTTCTGAGTCAGAACGACTGTTGGCACTGAAAACACAGGCGGATATTTACATCATAAACCGCGAGAACGTGCAGTGGCTGATTGAGAAAAGCGGGGTTTCCTTTGACTTTGATATGGTGGTTGTGGATGAGCTTTCGTCCTTCAAGAATTATCAGTCCAAGCGGTTCAAGGCACTGATGAAGGCAAGACCGAAGGTAAAAAGAATGGTAGGTCTGACTGGCACTCCTTCCGGCAATGGTCTGATGGATTTATTTGCAGAGTTCAAACTGCTGGATATGGGCGTAAGGTTAGGGAGATTCATCGGTCAATACCGAACGGCCTACTTCTCCCCGGATAAGAGGAACGGTCGGATTATTTACAGCTACAAGCCACTACCCAATGCAGAGCAGCAGATTTATGACAAGATTTCAGATATAACGATTTCCATGAAATCTACCGACCATCTGAAAATGCCGGAACTGATCAGCACACAGCTGGCGGTGGAATTGTCGGAAGCGGAAAAGAAGAAATACGAGGAACTCAAAAAAGACCTCATCCTTCAGCTGCCGGATGGAGAGATAACAGCCGCCAATGCCGCATCGCTAACAGGCAAGCTGTCCCAGATGGCAAACGGAGCAGTTTATTTCGATGATGAGAGCGTTTTGGAGATACACCAGAGAAAGCTGGATGCACTGGAGGATATCATCGAATCGGCAAACGGAAAGCCTGTCCTTGTGGCATATTGGTTTCGTCACGATTTGGAGCGTATCAAAAAACGCTTTGATGTGAGAGAAATCAAGACCGCAAAGGATATAGCCGACTGGAATCACGGCAGTATCCCAATTGCCGTAATACATCCGGCATCGGCAGGACACGGCCTGAACCTACAGCAGGGTGGTTCTGCCTTGGTATGGTTCGGCATCACATGGTCACTAGAATTATATCAGCAGACCAATGCCAGACTTTGGCGGCAGGGTCAGTCCGCAGAAACCGTGGTCATTACCCACATCATAGCAAAAGACACCATTGACGAGAGAATCATCAAGGCACTGAAAACCAAGGATACCTCCCAATCCGCCTTGATTGATGCCGTAAAAGCCAATCTATGAAAATCAGAGTCAACCTATGACAATCCAAGCCAATCCGAGTGGAATACAAAATTTCGGAGGTAAGGATATGACAGAAAAAGAATACTTATTGCAGGCACGATATCTGGATGAGCGTATTCACTCGAAGGTTCAGCAGGTGGAATCCTTAAATGATTTAGCTACAAGCTGTTCCGCTGTAATCAGTGATATGCCGAGAAATCCAAATCGTGGCGGTTCCAAGATGGCAGATGCCGTAATTAAAATTGTTTCTTTGCAGGAAGAAATAAATATGGACATCAATGCGCTTGTAGAACTAAAGCGAGAAATCATGGGTGTTATAAAAGCCGTGCCAAATGTGGAATACCAGACGCTGTTAGAAAAACGATATCTGTGCTTTATCTCATGGGAGCAGATTGCCGTGGATATGAATTATTCTATGCAGCACATACACCGAATGCATAGTGCGGCACTGAAAGAAATTATCTTGCCACCGGAACATGAGAGTTAATGTGATAGAATGAGAGTAAGCACCTGTGATATTATTATAATAGCGAAAAGCAAAAAAAATATAAACGGGTAAAATCGTAGAAAGCCTTGTGGGTCACACCGACCTGCAGGGCTTTTATTATGCCTAAAATGAGGTGAGAAGATGCCAAGAAAACCTAAACGACCGTGTTCTTATCCAGGCTGTCCTGACTTAACGGATGGACGGTTTTGTGAGAAACACCAGAAAGAAGAAAACAAACGCTATGAGAAGTACGACAGGAATCCTGCTGTACGCCGTAGATATGGACGCGCTTGGAAGCGAATCCGTGACAGCTATGCTGCGGAGCATCCTTTGTGTGAGGAATGCTTAACAAAGGGCAGGTATGTTGCGACTGAAGAGATACACCATAAACTTCCGTTGGCCCAAGGAGGAACGCATGATAGGAAGAACCTCATAGCTTTGTGTAAAGAATGCCATGCAAGGATTCATGCTTTGAGCGGGGAACGATGGAATAAAAACTGCTGTCACTATAAATGTGGCAGCAGTTTTTAAAATTATTGTTTTTTTGTTTTAGGAAGGAATCGGTATTATGAAACGGTGTTTTTCCTTTGGATTCCATTGAACCTGCCAAGTTCTTCCGTCAGTGTGATCAAGAAGAATGAAATTATACATATTGCCTGTTGGATATAAGCCAAAAGTATCTTTAGCAGGAGTTTCTGTAAGTACTATCAAGTTAATTGGAAAAGTGGCTCTTAAATCGCCAGAATCGATACTAACATGAACTTGCCATAATTGACCGGTACGAGTATTGAGCTTAAGTAAAGTAAAAATGTTTTGTGTTGGTATGAGTTTGAAGATGGCGTTGGGATTATCATTGGCAAAGGTTGTTGTTGATATTAGTAGTGAGGTAAATAGCACTAACGCAAAAATGATTAGGGTCGAACGAAGCCTGTTTAACATATACATCACCTCTTGCTTTTAAGTTTAAGTAAGTATTCGATAAAAGTTGTTTAGTTCCTGCAAAAGTGTATGGTGAAAAATCCAACAAGCTTTTGAGGTTAGGGGGAGGTCAAATCTCAAAACTCCTGTACGGGAGGAACGGGCGGGGGGCTTCACGCACAAAAAGAGCAGTTCAAACAGGGGATTAACCCTAAGATATAGATTGAGGAGTGTGAATAATGGCAAGGGACGGTACAAACCGTGGTGGCAGAAGAGTCAGAGCAGGTGATAAGCCGACCGCAGCTGCCGAGAAAATACAAAATGGGAAAGCAGTCAAGGTTCTAACCAATGATATTCCGGTACTTAAAACAGCGGAATTAGAGGCAGTGGATTTACCGGAAGGAGCAGTTTTAGAGGGCGCGGATATGCCAAAACCCAGCGATTATTTATCGGCAAGGCAGAAAAATGGAGTTCCTTTAGGCGCTGATGCAATATATAAAGAAACTTGGCTGTGGTTAAAAGAGCGCAACTGTGAAAGATTAGTAAATCCACGGCTTATAGAAACTTATGCACAGGCTCTGGCAAGATATATTCAGTGCGAAGAGGCAACAAGTACATACGGCTTATTGGGGAAGCATCCAACGACTGGCGGGGTAATGACCTCGCCTTTTGTACAGATGTCCCAGCAATATCAGAAAAGCGCCAATCTTATCTGGTATGAAATTTACGACATTGTTAAGCAAAACTGCACAGAGGTTTTTGAGGATAGCACGACAGATACCATGGAGCTGCTTTTGCGGGCAAGGAGAAAAGGATGATGGAGCTTACGGCTTTTTTACATAAACTGAAATTTTATAGACCAAAGCTTACTAAACAGCAGGTCAGAACTTTAAGGGGACAGGCTCTCGCTGATAATATCAAGGGTGCTGAAAAGGGACTTAGCAAGATTTTGGAAGGAGCAGTGCTTAATGGAAAAAACAACAACGGAAATGCAGTTAGTAACTATAGAAAAATTAGTACCTTATGTTAACAATGCTAGAACGCACAATCCACAACAGATTCTGAAACTACGTTCATCGTTAAGAGAATTTGGCTTTATTAATCCTATTATTATTGACCGGGAATATAACGTGATAGCTGGTCATGGACGAATTTTAGCAGCCAAGGAGGAAAGCATAAAAGAAGTACCCTGCGTATTTGTGGACTATCTTACTCCGGCTCAAAAGAAAGCCTATATTTTGGCGGACAACCGTATGGCCATGGATGCAGGATGGGATGAAGAACTGCTCAGAGTGGAGATAGAGAGCCTGCAAGGAGCAGATTTTGATGTCGTATTAACAGGATTTGACGAAAAGGAACTGTCGATTCTCTTTGATAAAGACAATGATGCCGAAGAGGATGATTTTGATGTAGATGCAGAGTTGCAAAAGCCTGCACTGTCAAAACTGGGTGACATTTGGTTGATCGGCAGGCACAAGGTAATATGCGGAGATTCCACTGCTCCTGAAACATTTGAAAGGCTGCTGGGTGAAACCAAGGTCAATCTTGTGTGTACGGATGCACCATATTTTGTGGAACTGAAAAATAAGTCCGGCACAATTGCCAATGACAATCTCAATGATAAGCAGGGGTATGAATTCCTGTTAAAGGTCTTTACCAATTTCAAAAATGCTATGGCATCAGATGCATCCATTTATGAATTCTATGCAACCATGAAAACTCGTGTATTTTACGATGCATTTGAGGATGCCGGGTTTAAAGTGGGTGCAGGATTGATTTGGAAAAAGCCAAGGGCACCATTTATGCGTACCGACTGGAAGTTCAACATGGAGCCTATCATCTGGGGTTGGAGAAAAGACGGCAAGCATATCTGGTATGGTGACCAAAAGCAGACTGCCGTTTTTGAATTTGACGGCATTAAGGATTCTGAAAAAGATGGCTGTGGGCATCCGTCCTCAAAGCCTGTGCCGCTGATTGCCTATCTGATTAAGCAGTGTACACAATCCAATGGCATTGTGCTTGACGGTTTTCTTGGCAGTGCATCTACGCTGATGGCTTGCGAACAGTTGGATAGAATTTGCTATGGGGTTGAACTGGAACCTAAATTCGTGGATGTAGCAGTGAAACGCTATGCTCAGTTCAAGGACGGAAAGACTGATGATATTTCAGTCATCCGTGACGGCAAGACCATCCGCTTTGAGGATTTGGAGATCAGCGCCGATGGAGAATAACAACTTAACACTGGGGAGCTTATTCTCAGGTAGTGGTGGTTTTGAATTGGGAGCGGTGCTTAGTGGCATCACTCCTATTTTTAATGCTGAAGTGGAGCCATTCCCTATCAGGGTAACCACAAAGCGATTTCCCAATATGAAACATTACGGTGATGTCAGCAAATTAAACGGTGCGGAAGTTCCGCCCGTGGACATTATCACATTCGGAAGTCCCTGCCAAGATATGTCTGTGGCGGGCAAGCGAAGCGGACTGGGAGGCACACGTTCCAGTCTTTTTTATCAAGCGGTGCGAATCGTGAAAGAAATGAGGTGCAAGACAAATGGCAAGTATCCAAGATTTGTGGTCTGGGAAAACGTCCCCGGCGCATTCTCCAGCAACAAAGGTGATGACTTCAAGGCAGTCCTCGAAGAAATCTGCAAAGTCAAAGACGAGCGCATTTCTGTTCCTCAGTCTGGAAAATGGACAAACGCAGGAGAAATTTTGGGAGAAGAGTTTTCTCTCGCATGGCGAGTGCTTGATGCGCAGTATTGGGGAGTTCCCCAAAGAAGAAAGCGTATCTACCTTGTCGCAGATTTTGCAAGCGAATGTGCCGGAAAAATATTATTTGAGTCAGAGGGCGTGTCAGGGTATCCTACGAAGGGCATCTGCCCGTGGCAAGGAGCTGCCGGAGATTTTGAAGGCTGCACTGGAGCGGCAGGCACAGTCTGCTTAAATGACCAAGGCGGCAACCGTATGGATGTTACCGAAGGTATGACCTGCACCCTTCGTGCAGAATCCAACCACCCTCCGCTGGTGTTTGAAAATCATAGTCAGGACACAAGATACACTGGTCCCTTGGAACAGGCTCCTACGGTTCTCTCTACTTATGGCACTGGCGGAAATAATCAGCCGTTTGTGCTGGAAACACCAAAGACCCTCAAAATCCGAAGTGGCTGTGAGGGCGGCGGTAAAGGTGCATTGATACAAGATGATTTGTCTGCAACCCTCGGCTGTAATAATGACCAGACACTGTTCGTGCCAAAGGCATACGGTATCTGCTCCAAGGACAGCAATTCCATGAAATCGGACAATCCACACAGTGGAATTTATGAAGCAGATACCTCCCGTACCCTTGATGCCAACGGCGGCAATCCTGCCTGTAATCAAGGCGGTATTGTTGTGGTGGAGGGCAACGGCAGCAGACCGTCCCATAAGGGTGACGGCTACAAGGAATCCGATGTGATGTATACGCTCAATACCACAGAACAACACGCAGTGGTGTATGCCATTGACCGTGAAAGCTATAACTGTGGTCAGAATTATGCAAGAAAAATGGGCATTTCCGAGGACGGCATTAATTCCACACTGAATGCACAGGGACCAAGTGCCGTGGCGGCACCCGTCTATTCCTCCAGTAAGGCATCATTCTTTACTTCTGCTGAAGAGGAACTTGCCAATACACTGGTGGCTACGGATTATAAAGATCCACCTATCGTAAATGATATGAGCGATGTGCCGGAGTATATCGTCCGCAGGCTTACCCCTACGGAATGTGCAAGATTGCAGGGATTTCCGAGTTGGTGGTGCAGTGACCTTGATACAGCAGAGCCGACCGAGAAAGAAATCAAATGGTGGAGAGATGTATTTGAAACACATCGTCATATTATGGGTACTTCCTCTAAGTCAAAGTCCGAGAAACAAATAGTGAAATGGCTGCAGCATCCACATTCCGATTCAGCAGAATATAAGATGTGGGGGAACGGTATTAGTTTGCCAGTGGTTGTCTTTGTTTTTGCTGGAATAGTGTGGGCATCAGGATTGGAGGAGTAGGATGGCAGCACCAATAAATTTGTGCAACGAACAAATCGAATTTTTATACATTGCACTTGATATGAGTGGAGATGAAATTGCAAAATTATTAAACTGTTCAAAATCAAGTGTTTGTAGAAGGATAAAGAAAATAGGTGTCACTAAATCTGCATATGGTCATGATGGGAGAAATGGGAAAAAAGGAATCGTATGTTGTAATGGTTACCCAGTTGTATACCTCCCAAATCATCCACGAGCAAAAAGTAATGGATATGTTAGAGAACATATTGTGGTAATGGAAAAACTGCTTGGAAGAAAATTGACGGATGAGGAAGTTGTTCATCATATTAACGGCAATAAAAGTGACAATAGACCCGAAAATCTAAAATTATTTGCGAACAATTCAGAACACATGATGTTTCATTGGAAAGAAAGACAGGAACAATAAGTGTTTCGTGTACTGTACACAGTTTCCTACAGAATAATTTGGTACTGATTCTACACAGAATGACTTGCTATTTATCGCCTTTAGAGTGATAAATGTAGTACCAAAACAAAAGGAGGAACTACATTATGGAAGTTATTTACAATCTTACCGACAGAAAACCATTTGTAAAAGCTTTGGAAGAAATTACAGGCGCAAAGGCAGTTTACATGAGAACCCCCACCTACGCATATAGGGTGGATTATTTTACCGTGACCCGTGAGGGAAATCTTACCTTTGATGATATGGCGGACAGTGAGGAAATAGAATGTGTGCTGGAGAAACTTAATCAGAGAGGTTTTCATTGTGAGAGTTCTGAAAATGATGAAACTAAGCCAGAAATGGGTTGTGAGGAGCCTTTGGCGGACTGCCAACCTGCCTGCCAATTACCGGAAATAGAGCCACAGAACGAAACTGTGGGGCTTACAGTGGCAATGCCGTTGAATAGGGTACTGGTGGGTAACCTTACCAACCTCTTAGAAGCTAAGGGACGGCTAATAAAAAAGGCATTAGGAATCAGCGAGCTGCCAATTAAAATCACGCAGGAGCAGATTTCCTTTCCATGGTTTACAGATGGCTTGGATACCGACATGTCCAGAGCCTACACCAATTTCATTGCCGCTCTGTGTAAAATGAGCCGAGAGCAGAAACGTATCTCCAACATGGAAAAAGCGGTGGAAAATGAAAAGTACGCATTCCGATGCCTGCTTCTCCGGCTAGGGTTTGTGGGTGCCGAGTACAAGGCAGACCGAAAAATTCTGCTGAAGAATCTGACTGGCAGCAGTGCATTTAAAAGCGGGTTGAAAAAGGAGGCAGATGAGAATGAGATTTCCAAGTAAGAAAATTGTGGAACTTGTGCGTAAACAGTATCCCAATGGAACAAGGGTGGAGCTTTTAAAGATGGACGATGCCCAAGCTCCGCCACTTGGCACAAAAGGGACGGTAACCGGCGTGGATGATACTGCCAGTATTTTAGTAAATTGGGATAACGGAAGCAGTCTTAATGTGATTTATGGTGAAGATTTGGTAAAGAAGGTGCCAAAATGATGAAGCCAGTAATTAAACGCCAAATTATTGCCATTAGGGATACGGGACGAACTAATATGTTTGACATCAATATGGTTCAGTACATTGCCAACGAACTTGGTTACTACGACTTAGTAGTCTTTGTAGAAGAACACCGCAAAGAATACGTTAGATTTATCTTAACAGGAGAAGAGTAGAGAGATATTGTATACTTGCCGCTATTGACTTGCTATTATGTGCCTTTAGAGCGAATATGTACATACCGAAAGGGAAAACCATATGGACGGAGAATACGAAAATGACAAGATTTGAAAGAGATTACAAGGATGCAGAAGAAGGCAATGGAATTGAGGTAATTACAAAACGTAGAGCTGAAATCGAGAAGCTTACCCACGAGGGCAAGTCCTGCAAAAATAGTTTTCGCAGAACTTGCATTGCGCAGGATGTAGTTAGGTTAAAAACTGAACTCAAAAAAATTGAAGAACTTTTCTAAGTGAAAAAACAACTGAAAAATCCAAGAACGGAGCCATATGGCTCTGTATCTTGTTAGCGAGGCTTGCTTATGGCAGGTTATTTTTTATGCTCAAATATAGAGGTGATATATTGCGAAAGCTAAAGAGGTATAAAGCCACCAAATTTAAAACTAAAGGCTCGGTATATGATAAAGCTGCAGCTGATTATGCTGTGAATTTTATTGAGTGTCTTAGTCATACGAAGGGTACCTGGGCCGGCAAGTCTTTTGAATTGATAGACTGGCAGGAGCAGATTATCCGCGATGTTTTTGGTACGCTTAAGGCTAACGGATATCGACAGTTTAATACCGCCTATATTGAAATTCCAAAGAAACAGGGTAAGAGTGAACTTGCGGCTGCGGTGGCATTGCTTCTTACTTGCGGTGATGGCGAGGAACGCGCTGAAGTATATGGTTGTGCAGCTGACCGCCAACAGGCATCCATTGTTTTTGAAGTGGCTGCCGATATGGTGCGTATGTGTCCTGCGCTAAATAAAAGAGTAAAGATACTAGCATCACAAAAGAGAATAATTTATCAACCGACAAATAGTTTTTACCAGGTGCTGTCAGCAGAGGCCTATTCCAAGCACGGCTTTAATATTCACGGAGTTGTTTTTGATGAACTCCATACCCAACCAAACCGTAAGCTTTTTGATGTTATGACCAAAGGATCCGGTGATGCACGTATGCAGCCTTTATATTTTCTTATAACTACGGCGGGAACGGATACCCATTCTATTTGCTATGAAACACACCAAAAGGCGATGGATATTTTAGAGGGAAGAAAGCATGACAGCACTTTTTATCCGGTAATATATGGTGCTAAGGAAACCGATGACTGGACTGACCCCAAGGTGTGGAAGAAGGCAAACCCATCTTTAGACATTACGGTTGGTATTGATAAGGTTAAAGCAGCCTGTGAATCTGCTAGGCAAAATCCTGGAGAAGAAAATGCTTTTCGTCAGCTTCGTCTTAATCAGTGGGTTAAGCAGGCAATACGCTGGATGCCCATGGATAAATGGGATAAATGTTCATTTGTTGTAAATGAAAAGGATTTGGAGGGACGTGTTTGCTATGGTGGCCTTGACCTATCCAGCACTACGGATATTACAGCTTTTGTACTGGTGTTTCCGGCGGAAGATGAGGAAGATAAATACAGCATTCTTCCATATTTCTGGCTGCCTGAAGAAACCTTGGATTTAAGGGTTAAACGTGACCACGTTCCTTATGATATATGGGAACGGCAGGGATATTTGCAAACCACGGAAGGAAATGTGGTGCATTACGGCTATATTGAACAGTTTATAGAAAAATTAGGCGAACGGTTCAATATTCGTGAGATAGCCTTTGATCGATGGGGCGCAGTGCAGATGGTACAAAATTTGGAAGGCTTAGGTTTTACGGTGGTTCCTTTTGGTCAAGGATTTAAGGATATGAGTCCTCCGACTAAAGAACTTATGAAGCTTACACTTGAAGAAAGACTAGCCCATAGCGGACATCCGGTTCTAAGGTGGATGATGGATAATATTTTCATTCGTACAGACCCCGCCGGAAATATCAAGGCAGATAAAGAAAAATCCACAGAGAAGATTGACGGTGCAATAGCCACAATAATGGCATTAGACCGAGCAATTCGCTGTGGAAATGATAATGGGGCATCAGTTTATGACGAGAGGGGCATACTATTTATCTAACCATTCCATTTTCCCTTAGATTTATCTATATATTAAGGGAAAACGGCTGTAAACTATTGATTATTCCCTTAATTTATGCCATACTTTAAGGGAAAGAGAGGGGAATAAGGGAATGCGAGATTTTAATTACTCTCAAATCAGGGAGCAGAAATGGGACTCTGATATCCTTGGATATATCGCAGCTATTTATAAAGAGGCTGGGAAGCAGGAACAATACCTGAAGCAGCGGCCAGAAGAACTGGAAAAGTTGGTTGAAATAGCAAAAATTCAAAGTACCGAGGCATCGAATGCTATTGAGGGCATCGTGACTACCAGCACCCGTATGAAACAGTTGGTTGAGGGAAAAACCACACCTCGTAACCGTGATGAGCAGGAAATTGCAGGCTATAGAGATGTTCTAAATATCATCCATGAAAGCTTTGATGCCATTCCAATTTCAAAAAATTACATTCTTCAACTGCATAAAATCATGTACACCCATATGAATAATCCAATCGCCGGACAGACAAAGAACGTTCAGAACTATATCAGTGCTACCTATCCGGATGGTAATACAGAGGTTTTGTTCACGCCGCTTGCCCCATATGAAACACCAGAAGCACTGGACAGAATCTGCGAAGAATACAATCGGGTCATCGGAAACCTTGAGGTCGAACCGCTCATTGCAATCCCGGTCTTTATTCACGACTTCCTGTGCATCCACCCATTCAACGACGGAAATGGCAGAATGAGCCGTTTGCTTACAACGCTTCTTTTATATCGCAATGGCTTTTATGTGGGGAAATATATCTCCTTGGAGGCCAAAATTGCGAAGAACAAGGATTTGTATTATGATGCTCTTGGCCGGTCGCAGTATGGCTGGCATGAGGGGACAGAAGATACCATGCCATTCATCAAGTATTTTCTTGGCATCGTTTTAGCCGCTTATAAGGACTTTGAGGATAGATTTTCCATTGTAGAGACAAAAATTCCTGCTGTTGAAATGGTGAGGAAGGCAACTCAGAATAAAATTGGCAAATTCACAAAGCAGGATATCAGGGAACAGTGTCCTTCCCTTAGCATAAGCTCCATTGAAGGCTCTTTGAGGAAGTTAGTCAAGGAAGGGGAGTTAAAACGTGAGGGCTCTGGCAAAGCCACCTGCTATGTCAGGCTCAAATAGTAACCTTATTTCGTTAATCATTCCCTTAAAACAATACTACTTTTAAGGGAATAGACAATATTTTAAGGGAAGCATCTCTTCGGAGGTGCTTTTTTATACTCAATTTTAGGAGGTGGTTGATATTTTAGGAGTTCTTTCTAAGCTTTTTAAATCTAGGGATAAGCCTAAAAATGTAACTGTAGGGAGTGCCTATAATTTTTTATTTGGAGGCAGCACAGCCGGTAAAACGGTAACGGAGCGTTCATCCATGCAGATGACAGCAGTTTATTCCTGCGTCAGAGTGCTTGCAGAAGCCGTGGCAGGTTTGCCGCTCCATTTATACAAGTACACGGACAGCGGAGGGAAAGACAAGGCGCTTAATAATAAGCTGTATTTCCTTTTGCATGACGAGCCAAATCCGGAAATGACATCTTTTGTATTTAGAGAAACACTTATGACGCACCTGCTTCTTTGGGGCAATGCTTATGCGCAGATTATCAGAAACGGCAAGGGTGAGGTCATTGCCATCTATCCTTTGCTGCCAAACCGGATGAGCGTTCACAGAGATTATAACGGAAATCTTTATTATAAGTATTTACGCAGTTTGGAAGATGGCCATAGAGCTAACACGAATGAAGTTATGCTTTCACCTAGCGAAGTGCTGCACATTCCGGGACTTGGTTTTGATGGACTGGTCGGCTATTCGCCTATTGCCATGGCCAAGAACGCAGTGGGCATGGCAATTGCCTGTGAGGAATATGGTGCCAAGTTCTTTGCGAACGGTGCAACTCCGGGAGGAATTTTAGAGCATCCGGGTATCGTCAAGGACCCTGCCAAAGTAAGAGAAAGTTGGAATGCAGTCTATCAAGGAAGCAGCAATGCGCACCGCATAGCGGTTTTAGAAGAGGGTATGAAGTACACACCCATAGGTATATCGCCGGAACAGGCGCAGTTTTTAGAAACAAGAAAATTTCAAATCAATGAGATAGCTCGAATTTTTAGGGTGCCGCCTCACATGGTTGGTGACCTTGAAAAATCGAGCTTTTCTAATATAGAGCAGCAAAGTTTGGAATTTGTGAAATATACTTTAGAGCCTTGGCTTGTCAGATGGGAGCAGGCTATGGTGCGTTCTCTTTTATCTAAAACGGAGAAGGAGAAGTATTTCATTAAATTTAATGTAGATGGTCTTTTAAGGGGCGATTACGAAAGCCGGATGAATGGCTATGCTACGGCAAGACAAAATGGTTGGATGAGCGCCAATGACATCCGCCAATTAGAGAATTTAGACCGTATTTCTGCTGCTGAAGGCGGTGATTTGTATTTAATTAACGGGAATATGACTAAACTTGCAGATGCAGGGATTTTTGCGGCTAAAGCGGATACTAAGGGGAAGGAGGAAGAAACGAATGAAGAAGTTTTGGAATTGGAAAAACAAAATGGTGCAAAACAAAGACGAAACTAGTGAAAAACAGGAAAGGATTCTGTTTCTAAGCGGAACGATAGCTGAAGAAAGTTGGTTTGATGATGATGTTACTCCGCAGCTTTTTAAGGAAGAACTGTTAGCTGACAGCGGTGATATTACCATCTGGATTAATAGTCCGGGCGGTGATTGTATTGCGGCAGCCCAAATCTACAATATGCTGATGGAGTATAAAGGGCAGGTCACCGTTAAAATTGACGGCTTAGCAGCCAGTGCGGCATCCGTTATTGCCATGGCAGGTTCTAAGGTGTTCGTAAGTCCGGTATCCATGCTTATGATTCATAATCCTGCTACCATTGCTTTTGGAGATAGGGCTGAGTTTCAAAAGGCCATTGCTATGCTTTCAGAGGTTAAAGAATCTATTATTAATGCCTATGAAATTAAAACCGGTCTGCCGCGAGTTAAGCTTGCGCATCTGATGGATGCGGAAAGCTGGATGAATGCCAATAAGGCGATTGAACTTGGCTTTGCAGACGGAATTTTAAAGCGAACAGACGAAACGGATATGGAGCAGCCGGCTGTTTCTATGATGTGTTCTGCCGTGGCAGTAACAAATTCACTGCGGGATAAGCTTGCGGCTAAATGCACTATTAAAGCACTAAAACCGCAAATTAAGGAGCGGTTGGCAGAGGAATGCCTGAAAGAATTAAACTTATTAAAAAACCACGTTTAAGGGAGGAATTAACAGTATGAATATTAACGAATTAAGAGAGAAACGAGCTAAAGCATGGGAAACCACCAAGTCCTTTTTGGAAAGTCACCGCACTGATAAAGGGACGATTACCGCTGAGGATGAAAATACCTATAATAATATGATGACGGATATTGATGATTTGGGTAAAGAGATTAAGCGTCTGGAAAAGCAGGAGTTTTTGGATAAAGAGCTTGCTAAAGCAGTGAATGTACCTATTACAGGTAAACCGGGATTTGGTGGTGAGGAAGAAAAACTCAAACCTGCCCGTGCAAGAAATGGTTATGCCAAGGATTTAATCAAAGCAATGCGCAGTAATTTTAAGCAGGTAACCAACCTTTTGCAGGAAGGGGTGGATGCAGACGGCGGTTATTTGGTGCCGGAGGAATACGATAAACGTATCATTGACACCTTGGAAGAAGAAAATATTATGCGTAAGCTGGGGACTAAAATTACTACCAGTGGTCAGCACAAGATTAACATAGCGGCTGCAAAACCTGCGGCAGCATGGATTGAAGAGGGCGGAGCATTAACCTTTGGAGATGCTAAATTTGCACAGACTTTGCTCGATGCACACAAACTTCATGTGGCCATTAAAATCACGGAAGAATTGCTCTACGACAATGCCTTTAACCTTGAAGGGTATATCATTGACCAGTTTGGCAGAGCGATGGCCAATGCGGAAGAAGATGCCTTTTTAAATGGTGACGGAACCGGCAAGCCATTAGGACTTTTTTCAGAAACCGGCGGTGGTACGGTTGCTCAAACTTTGACTTCGGCAATTAAGTCCGATGATGTACTGGATTTGATTTATGCTTTAAAACGTCCCTACCGTAAGAATGCCAAGTTTATTATGAATGACCGTACTTTGCTTTCCTTGCGTAAGCTGAAAGATAACAACGGTAATTATATTTGGCAGCCTTCTTATCAGGCAGGCGAGCCGGATAAGCTTCTGGGATACAGCATATTTACTTCTGCCTATGCACCTGCTGCCGCTATCGCTTTCGGGGATATGAGCTACTATAACATCGGTGATCGTGGAACTCGTTCTATTGCGGAGTTAAGAGAGTTGTTTGCTGGCAACGGCATGATTGCCTATGTAGCAAAGGAACGTGTGGACGGCAAGCTGGTACTTGGAGAAGCTGTACAGATTATGAAGCTAAATGCTTAAATAAGTAAAAGCAGGTGGTGTGTACGATGATTGTAAATCTTGATGAAATGAAAATGTACTTGAGAGTTGATTCCGGTGATGAGGACGCGCTAATTACCCAGCTTTTGGAATCAGCGGAAAAGCTGTGCATGGATATAGTAAGGGGAGATGAAGAAACTCTTATAAAGTCCAAAAACTGCAAAATGGCAATTCTGTATACTACCGCCTACTTTTACGAACATCGGGAAGAAGCGGACTATAAGCAGCTGATGCTGACTTTGCGTTCGCTGCTTTTTGGTGACAGAAGGGATGGATTTTAGTGCGGATTGCTAAATTAAACCAACGTATTGAGGTTTTAAAGCCGCTGCTTATCAGTGATGGTTACGGCGGTTATAGTACTGAATACGAGAAGAAAATAGCTTTGTGGGCAGAGGTGAAAAACAATCAATATGCGGAAAAGAAGGCATTTGATTCTCCTGGTGCTGTAAACAGCGTTACTTTACTGACACGCACATATAGTGAAATTCAAAAAGGCTGGCATCTTTTATGGCAGGGCAAGGAATATGAGATTGTATCGGTGACTAGATTCTATAAAGACAGCACCTATATAGAAATTGTTGAATATGAAAAAGGTGTGTAATGAAGTTTTATGCGAAAGTAACAAGTAATGATTTAACAAAGGCTTTAGGGAGTATTTCTGCTTGGGATGGGAAAACTCGCCTTGCTGTAGAAAATACATTGCAAAACGGCACAAAAGCAGTGGCGAGAGGTGCAAAGCAAAGAGCAGCTCAGCGCAGCGGTAAACTAAAAAAATCTATTAAAACAGGCTTTGACAGAAGAAAGCCGGAAGGCATGGTCAGAGCTAAAACACCCTATGCTCATATTGTGGAGTTTGGATCTAAAAGTTATACGGTAAGGGCAAAGAATAAAAAAGCTTTAACAATTCCGGGGGGCAGTGCGTTGGTACTTAGAAAAAGTGCTAAAATCCCGGCAAGAAAGGGCAGACCGTTTATTAAACCTGCTTTCGAGGCGGAAGAACCCAAGATTGTATCTAATATAAGGAAGGTGCTGAATAAATGAAACGTATACCGTTAAATGCCCTGCAAAAGGCACTTCTAACTTATATTTTGGCTAATGAAAACGTGCCAATCTACGATTATGTGCCGGAAACAGCGAAACCGCCCTTTATGACGATTGGTGCTTTTACCTGCAAGGAAGCCGGCACAAAATATGAAGATATGGTAGAAGTAACAGTGCAGCTTAACATTTGGTCAACCTACAAGGGCAAGTTTGAGATTAACAGCATTGCTAACAGAGTAATTGTGTTATTGCAGACAAAACAAATAGATTTAAGTGCTGATGCATTTGTAGCCGTCCGTCAGCAGGTGGATTTCTTTGAAGCCTATCCGGAAGAAGAAACCGGGTATAACGGAGTAATAAGTTTAGTCATATTAATTCAGAATTTACAAAGGAGTGAAAAGTAATGGCATACACAGTATTTGCAGAGCCGGCCACTACCAGTAAGGCAACGGCAGGCAAGGATTATCTTCTGTATGTGAATACAGGAGCAACTGAGGCAAGTCCTACCTGGACTTTGGTAGGTGGGCAGAGAAGTGGGGATTTATCCCGTAAGGCAGATGAAATAGATGCATCGGACAAAACAAGCGGTGGCTGGAAGGCTACATTACCTGGTCTTAGAAGTTGGTCTATTGATTTGGAAAGCGTTTACCTCGCCGGAGATACGGGAGCAAAATTCTTAGAGGCTGCCTTTTTAAACAACAAGCAGGTTCATATTAAGTTTGAATATCCGGATAAAAGCTATTTGACTGGGTGGGCATCTCTTACAGAGTGCAGTCTTTCCACACCTCATGATGATGTAGCTACCTTAAAGGGAACGCTTTCCGGAGCAGGTCCATTATCTGATTTGAAAATAGGAGGTACGGTAAATGAAGAAGGTTGAGTTTCCGCTATTTGGGGAAAATGAATATATGTTTTTAAATATCGGCAGGCTGATAGATATTGAACGGATGACCGGAAAACCTGCGGGAGAGATTATTAAAAATCAGAGCCTTGATTTAGGAATGCTTACTATCATTTTAAGTGTGGCATTGCGTCACCATAAAATGCGTACTCCCCAATGGTATGCAAATAAGCTGCAGGATTTGGTGGATGAAGGCATTGACCTCGAAACAGATATTCAGATTCCGGTAGTTAAGTGCATCGCAGGTTCCGGCATCCTAGGCAAGGCTATATATTATAAGCTTTTCCCGGAAGAAATGACGGAAAATAGCAAAGAAGAATTGGAAACAGAAAGAAAAAACTAAAGGAAGGGCAGAGAGTCCCTTCCTTTTTTGATTGGCTTAAATGGGCAGAGGGCATTGCCTACGGCCCCCTTGCTTTAAAGCCTAAGGAATTTTATAAACTTTCACCGCTGGAGCTGACAAAGCTTGCAGAAGGGTATGAACAAAGACGTTTGACCACGCTTTGGACGATGTCTTATTTTACAGCTAATCTCATGGCTACCCAAGTGAAAGGAATAACCCCGGAAAAGCTTATGAAACCATTTTTGCCGAGAAAAACAGCGGGTGTTAAGGAGCGAGAAAAAGAAGAATTTTTCAAAGAATTTTATGCTAAACGGAAGGAGGCGGATGAATGTCAACGGTAGCAGAATTATTAGTAAAAATAGGGGCAGATTCTTCAGATTTAAGAAAAGAGATTGCAGCTACTAAAAGGCAGCTCAAATCTGCCTTCGGTTCTGAAGGCTTAAATCTTTCCGGCAAGGCTGTAACTGTACTGCAGGGACTGGGAGCTGCTCTTGGGGCATTAGGCGTATATGCGGTTAAAGCAGGCGGTGAACTGCAAAACGTGCAGGTTGCCATGACTAATATGCTGGGAAGTGCGGAAAAAGCTGCTGCCTTTGTCAAAGAACTGCAGGATTTTGCAGCTCATACTCCTTTTGAGTTTAACGATGTCACAAAAGCCAGTCAGAAGTTCCTTGCTTTTGGTTTTACCGCTGAGCAGATTATTCCTACGCTTACCGCTGTGGGTGATGCTGCGGCAGGCGTAGGGGCAGGACAGGATGGTGTTAACCGTTTAACCATTGCTCTGGGGCAGATTGCGGCTAAGGGTAAGCTTGCCAGCCAGGAAATGATGCAGATTACAGAGCTTGGAATTCCTGCCTGGCAGCTTTTAGCAGATAAGATTGGCACTGATGTAGCAACGGCACAGGATATGGTTACCAAGCGTATGGTAGATAGTCAGATGGCATTAGATGCCTTGGTTTCCGGCATGGAAAGCCGTTATGGCGGAATGATGGCGCAGCAAAGCAGTACAGTCCTAGGTACTTGGTCGAACCTTATGGATGGGATTGGACAGGTCGCATCTCAGACCGGACTTGCTATCGCTGAGGCCTTGAATTTACCGGAGCTGTTTAGCTCCATAGGCGGATGGCTGAGTAATTTTGCAGCCGTTTTACAAGAGGGCGGTATTAGAGCGGCTATCTTAAACTGCATACCGCCGGAAGCACAAATAGCAATTGTGGCATTTGGCACGGCTTTGACAGGGGTCGCCATTCCGGCAATGTATGCGGCAGGAGCCACCGCACTTGCAATGGCAGCTCCTTTTGTGGCAGCCATAGGTGCGGCACTCACGACAGCAGCCCCATTTATAGCGGCTATTACCGCAATCGGTACAGCTCTTTATGTGTTGTGGGCAAAGGGTATAAGTGTTGCAGATGTACTTCAGACGATGGGGGTTAAAACCGAGCTGTTATCAGAGGCAGGCAGTGCTTTACAGTCAGCTTTTGCAGCGGTGGGCAGTTTATTAAGCACTGTTCTTACCGGTTTAAAACCTGTTTTTGTAGCTTTTGGTGCTGTGGCAGCGGTTGTTATTTCCGCTGTTTTACAGTATTTCGGATTTTTAATTAATGGTGCCGCGCAGCTCCTTTCTGTGGTAGGAGCGGTAATAGAAGGAATTTGCAGTGCCTTTGAATGGATGGCAAATGGCATTGGTTCAGCTTTAGAGGCGGTAGCCTCAGCCTTGGGCGGCATGGCAGACAGCATTCTGCCTGCGTGGGCATCTAGCGGACTAGCTACCATTTCTAATTTTGTATCTAGTGCAGTAAGCTGGCTTTCCGGGCTTATTGCTAAAATATTTGAAACGAACGAAGCTTTAAACGATGTGGGTGGAGATACGGCAAAAGGCAGTAACAGCACGACAGCCACGCCGAAAAAAGAATGGAAAATGCCCGATTTTAGTAATTTTAAAGGTTCTGGCGGCGCGAGTGTTCCATCAGGGGTTTCCGGTGGTGGAGGCAAAGGCTCTTCTGCGGATAATACCGCCTCTAAAGCTGCCACCACTTCCAAATCCATTGAGGATGAATGGGTGCGTACCTTTAATACAAAGTCGGAGCTTGTAGACCGCTGGTATAAGGAAGAAACGGCGGAACTGGAAAAGTCAAAAGCTGCTAATGAAAATTATGAGCGGGACAAACAGCGATTGGCGGAATTATATGCTCAGAAAAGACTTACGGCACTCTATGAAGAAGCTAAGAAAACCCAAGATATAAGAAATAGCATTAGAGATGCCGCCTTTGCTTCTGAAGAAGCGGCAGCGGTATTAAATACGGATGCTGCAGCCGCAGAACTTGTAAAAATGGAATTGGAACATGAAAAAACGGTCAGCGAGATTGAAGAACGATGGCAAAATCTTAATAACACTTTTATCGGTCTTACAAATTCTGAAAAAGAAGTGTTTATTCAGGCTTTAAAGGAACGCAGCATTGCTTTTGAGCAAAGTGAAACAGGTGAGCTTGATTTCCATAAACAGATGCTCAAGGATAAATTGGCAGAAGATAAAGCATACGAAGATACAAAAGCGGAGTATCACGCTCAGTGCAAGGATATTCAGGCAAGTATTGATGAGGCTTACAGAACTAATGACCTTGCTAGACTGCAGGAAGTGCTGACGGAAGAAGCAGCCATTCGCCTTAATGATATGGAAGCACAAAAGACCATGATGGATACCTACAAAGAGGCATTCCTAGCCGAACACATGACGATTTCGCAGCTTGTTGCGGGGATGTACAGTACAGCCTTAACGGGATTGGAAGATGCCTTTACAAGTATACTTACCAATGCTAAAAGTGCAAAAGATGCTTTTGCGGATTTAGGCAAGAGTATGCTGAAAGTGATTGCTCAGTATTTTGCCAAACAGGCGGCAGGAATGATTATGTCCCACGTTATGGGGCAGAACATTCAGAAAAAAGAAGCGGCAGCAAGCACTGCACAGTCAGCGGCGGAGCTTTCTGCATGGGCTCCTGTGGCAGTGGCTTATGAAACAGTTCACCCTGGTTCTGCGGCCAGAGCCTTAGGCATGGTTACTACTTCCCTTGTTACGGCAGCCGCCTTAGGAACTTCGCTTTTAGCGGTATCTTCAGTGGGAGGAAGTGCCGGTAATTCAGCGGGGAGTATTGCTGTTGGAGAATATGCTAAGGGCGGGTACTTTACAGGACCAACCTTAGGTATCATTGGTGAGGGAGCAGACAACGAGGTGGCACTGCCTTTAAACCGTGCAGTGTTTAACAATATTGCTGAAGGGATTGCAGCAGCAGGAGCAAGTACGTCTGCCCAGGTAACGCAGAATATTTATGGTGATATAAATAATGCGGCAGAAGTAGAAGATTTGTTTGATGAATTAAACAGTATGGTGGCTGCCGGATTACGAGGTGTGTGACATGAATTTTCCTATAAGAGAAAGTACGGATTCAGCCTTAAGAATTATCAAAGACGGGCATGAATATGTTCTGCCATCGGAATGGTCGCTCTCAGATGCCGGAAACTATGATTTTAATAATAAAATTGAGGACAGAGCATTTTCTCATGGCGGAGATGTTGTGGGTGACGGTATGGTTAAAGGGCATACCATCAAGGTGAAATTCTCTATGTGTGGAGCAGACGAATTTACTCATGATGAAATGTTAAACAGAGCTTATAGGTGTTTTGCTCAGATGGATTATAAGCTGTACTGCGGTCGGTCTGACCGTTGTTTTAATGTGGCAGGCATAAGTAAGATTACCCATGATTATGTGAACGGCTTTAAACAAAGATGGAGTAATATTACGGTAAGCCTTCTTTTAGCTGACCCGTTCCGGTATCAAGGGCAAGAAAGCCTTGTTGTATATGATTTTCCGGCAGAAGCCTATCAGGCAGAGATGGTGCTGCATAATTTAGGAAGCGTGGATACACCTCTTACATTTAAATTTATCCCTAAAAACAAAATGGCAAGTATTATCGTATGGCATGAGGAAACTAAAAAGCAGTTTAAACTGGCAGATGCGCTTTTGATCGCACCTACCTTTACTGTTATTAATGCCAAAGAAGGTACGGTATGGCGCAATGATTTCAATAGTATAAATACTTTCAACGGGCAGTTTTTGCAGGCTGTACCGGGGAAAAACACCTTGTATTACACAGGTGCCGCAGGAAAAATTGAAATTATTTACACCAACAGGTGGTTTATATGAATTTTAGTTTTGGAAGAAGCCTATTTGGAAGGTTTATATTCGCTGGAAAAACAGGAAACGATGCCAATGAACATCAAAAAGGGGAAATAAAAAAATATTATCCCGGCCAGTACACGGTTATTGCCTATGCGGAGGATGGAACAAGGACAGCTTTTTTCGGCAGTGGAAGCGAGAAGAATTCTTTAAGCAAGGTAACCTTTGAGATAAGTTCCACAGGCTGCGGCAGCTGCGAACTAAGCTTTAAAGTATTACCCAAGAACAGTGAACTTAATTATATGCAGCGAGTGGATATTCACCTTTTTGGAGATGAGCAGCCGTGGTATTCCGGTTACATTATTACAAGACCCGTGGAAGGCTCAACGGAAACAGAATATAAATTTACAGTTCATGGTTACTACAACCGTCTGGAAAAACTGGTGCTTTTTGAAACCTATGAAAATATGGATCCTGGGGCAATCGTTCGGGATATTGCTATGAAAGCAGAAAGAACGCATGACCTTATTTATAATGCCAGTAAAATAAGCGATGCTGGATACATCATCACGAAGCTCGTCTTTGATGGGGTCACGGTAAAAGAGGCTTTGTCTACCTTAGCAGATTTTGCTGTGGACTATGTTTATGGTGTGGACGAATACAGAAACCTCTATTTTATGCCGAGGGAAACCGGTATTAATGAACAGGCAAGACTTACGGTAGGAAAGCACATAAATAAATATATCCCATCTTGGAACGTAGAAAAGATTGTAAATTGGGCAAGGATTAAGGGGGGTAATATTGACGATGAAGGGGAGCAGTGGCTGTGCGTAGTGAAAGATGATGTGAGTATTGTAAAATTTGGCAAACGAGATAAAGTGTGGACCTTGCCTTCAGCCTATGAAGTATCTGATGCAATTAGATGGGGAGAAAATCAGCTTGAGCGCTATAAGAATCCTATTAAATCCGCAAAGATAAGCGGAGTACGGCTAGAGTATCCGCTAGTTGATGGTACTTTTAACGTACGGCATATGACTACGACAGGGCAGGCTCAAATAAGGACTCTGTCCGGGGATACCCATGATTATCCTATCACTAAAGTAAAATATACGATTTCAGCATCCGGGGGTATCGCCACAGATATGGAGTTAGGAGAGCCAATCTTTTCACTGGAAAAATATTTATCGAATATAGAAAGAAATGCCATGAATATAGAACAATCGCAGTCCTCTGCCATTAAGCAGCTGACGGCACTTTAAGGAGGTAATAAGGTGACGATTAAAGATTATAGACTAGACCCGTTTTTGAATGTCATCAACATAAAGAAAATATCTGGCGAATACCATCAAGTGCCAAACCAAAGTCCCTATACTGTAAGGCTTAATGAGGTACCGCAAAAAACAGACCCTAGCTCGCTTAATATAAAGTTTGCTAATGGTGCTGTACTTACAGAAGTGGCAGCGCAGCCTAGTCAAGGGCAGTATTGGCCAGATTATAATACGACAGCTCATGGAGTGGCAGATTGGAATACCGGAACACTTCTGTTTAATGCAGCTGATGCCGGAAAAATCGTTTATGCCAGCTACAACGGTATAGGCACACTGGTGGATGACAGGGTACAGGATATGCTGGAGCTTGCGGTGACTACCAGCACTCAGCCGGAAAGGGATGTAAAGCTTTATGGAACTGCTGTCAGTTATGACTCTTCAGAAAGTTCAGGGGGTGGTAATCTTGCTTCCGGTTATGTAAGAGTGAAACAGCACCGAGGGCTTCCTGCCGGGACGTATACTTTAAGGGAGGTAATACAGCATTTAATCAATCGCAGTCAGACGTTGGAATTTGTGAAAGGTACGAATTATTATAACTGCGATTGTGACTGCGGTGATGATATGTAAAGGTGGCGAGCAAATGATTTCTATTGATAATAATTTTAATATTGAGGCTTCGCAGTATGATACTTATACCATTCGGTTTAAATTTAAGGATTATGTACTGACGGGTGATGACAAATTCCGTTTTTCAATTAAAGCAACTTCTAATTCTACGGATGTGGTATTTTCTAAGGATGTGTACAACGCAGGGTTTAATTATGTGGATTTATCCATTGCTCTGGGTGAATTGGACAATCTTGCACCGGACACCTATGTGTATGATGTAGCTGTAATCAACAAAAATACTAAAAAGATAACCACCTTAATCTGGTCAGCTTATTTTATGATTAAGGGGGTAGCACACAATGTCGATTGATTTGGAAATAGAAGTTACTGCTCTTAATAACGTGGGCAGCAAGAGTCTTGAGGTCGGAGAATACGGAGCAGAAGTAGCGAAGGAATATGCGGATAAGGCATTTGAATATGCTGAAGAGGCTAAAAACAGCAAAAACCTAGCCGAGGCTTGGGCGGAGAGTATTGACGCACCTACCGGCGAAGGGACAAGGTCGGCTAAAAGCTGGGCAGAGAATGCAAGGCAGTGGGCAGAAAGCGAAACAGAACCGGACGAAATTGAGGGGGCGAAATCTGCAAAATCTTGGTCGGAACTTTCTAAAGACCATGCTAATGCTGCCGCTGCATCTGCTTTGGCATCAAAAAACAGTGCTGATACGGCGGCTGTTTCGGCAAAGGCTGGCAGTGACAGTGCCAAAGCTGCTACTCTATCTTCACAGAACGCGGCAAGCAGTGAAACAGTTGCTAAACAGAGTGCAGAACTTGCTGCCGCCAAGCTTGAGAAACTAGAAACAGTGGATTTGCCCCTAAAAGCAGATGTTGCTTCTCCCTCCTTTACTGGGCAGCCTAAAGTGCCAACGGCGGCAAATGGAAATGACTCGCAGCTTATAGCCAATACTGCCTTTGTGCAAGGCGCTATAGCCGCTCTTGTGGCATCTGCTCCGGGGACATTAGATACGCTAAAAGAATTGGCTACAGCCTTGGGCAATGACCCAAACTTTGCTACAACGGTTACGAATCTTATTGCGGCCAAGCTTGATAAAACAGCGAATGCTGTAAGTGCGACTAAAGCTGTGCAGGACGGTGAAGGGAATAATATTGCAAGCACGTATGCTACCAAAACCGAGGTAACGGGCGGTATTACTAAACTTGCCACAGTTGCATCTACGGGCAATTATAACGACCTTTTAAATAAACCGGCTATTCCAAGCAAAAACAGTCAGCTTACCAATGATAGTAACTATGTTGCTAAAGATGCCAGTGGCAATGTTACTATCACCGGAACGCTGACTGCGGCAAAGGTCGTAAATGCCTATTACAATGACTACGCCGAGTTTTTCCCTAGAGGTGAGGATACTGAGGCAGGGGATATTATTGCCTTGGCTGATGGCACTAAGGAAAAGTATGTAAAGGCAACCGAGGACTCTGCATTGGTGGTCGGTGTACACAGTGACGAATATGCACAGGTAATTGGGGGAGAAACAGACGAAAACGGTAATGTAGATATGGATAAAGTCCTGCAGAATTATATTCCGGTAGCGTTAGCAGGGCGTGTACACGTGAAATTTTATGGAACGGCTAAGGCGGGCATGAAGGTTGTGCCATCCGAAATACCTGGAGTTGGGAGAGCTTTCACTGATGGTGACAGTGAGGAGAGCGTTGTAGGCAGAATCGTTCTTGGGGACAAGTTTCAAAATGTAAGACGGGTAAAGATTATGGTAAGGAGGCAGTGATGGGCAAATTTTTAAAACGCAAGGTGCATACAGTGTTCTTAATGCTAGGTAATAGCTGCAATATGAATTGTCGATACTGTTTGCAGCACCCTTTGGTTACAGCGCAGCTGCCCAGTAAGATTAACACTGAGATTTATGATTTTTTAAGAGATTGTGCAAAAGAACTGACGGAAGGGCAGAAACTTCACATACAGTTTTATGGCGGAGAGCCGCTGCTGTATTTTGATGCTATAAGGGAAATAACAGAGTGGACTCACGATTATTGCTGGCAGTCCGTAATAACAAATGGTAAGGCGGTCACCAAAGAAATGGTGGCCTTTTTTAATGCTTATAAGATGCCGGTTACCATATCATGGGATGGCAGAAACGTCATGGAAACTCGTGGTTATGATGTGTTTGCTGATAAAAAGAAAAGAAAGCTCCTGCTAGGAATAGAGCAGCTTGGCTTATCTGCAGTTTTAAGCAGTAAGGCATATCCGCTGGATATTTTAGAAGATTTTCAAGCAATTTCAGATGATTATTACAAAATTCATGGCTACCATGTAGGAATAAATATTGATGAGATTTTTAATACGGGAGATTTGCCGAAAGAACTTTTAGCGGTAGATTATCCTCGAATAGAGAAAGAAATGCTTGAGCTAGGGAAGTTTTATCTGGAAAAAAGATTAAATGCCAGCAGAACAGAGCTAAAAGACTATACCAAGCTCTCTTATGTGGACAGACTATTTGGAATGCTGAAGCGTTTTTATGCAGATGGAGATGGAAGGTTTCACAAAAACTATTGTTCCTGTGGCAATGGGTATGATGTTTTAAATCTTGATTTAGAGGGAAATTTGTATCCTTGTCATAATACCAGCAGCAAGATTGGCACTATCACCGATGACTATTTTACTTATTTAAATAAGGTCCTATGTTCTGATAACACCAAGGTAAATATGAGTGTTTGCTCGGATTGTCCTGCAATTGCTTTTTGCAGAGGTGGCTGCAAGCTAGTTAATGCTGAGACAAGACGGGAAGGATATTGCAGACTAAAACAAGCGGTCTTTTTGCCGGTGCTTTCTGTTTTTGAAGAGTACGGCAGACTTTTGGCAGGTTATGAAAATGGCGGTTAACGGTTCTATAGCTAAGACGACTTTTACAGACAGTTCCGTTTCATCTAGTTTAAAAATACGTCCGGTGCATATTACGGAGCTAAGGACGGCGATAGACAGGCTGCAGGCTTATGCGGCCAATGTAGATAACTGCGGAAACTGTACGTATTGTCAGACTTGTCAAAGCGCTACCTGCCAAGGTGTTACGTGTCAAAGCCAAAGTTGCCAAAGCTTGTCCTGCCAAAGCTGCCAAAGTTACAGCTGCCAGTCCATGGAATGCGATTGTGACTGCGGCGATGATACGTGAGGTGTTTAGATGGCTTATACAGATACAACCTTAAACAGCAATATTACGGTAAAAAAATTGCATATATCAGAATTGGCAGCAGCATTGACAGCGATGGCAGCTAATGCAAATAAATCATCTGCTATTGATTTAAGCGGCTTGACATATAGCAAGGTAGTAAGTGCTAATATTATGTTTTTGAGGACAGCGGTAAATAATCTTGAAACAAGTTTTTCCGGCAACTGCTGCCAGGCAAATTGCTGTCAGACTTGTCAGAGCACCTATTGCCAAAGCACCTACTGCCAAAGCTGTCAGGGATGCCAAACTTGCCAAGGGTGTCAGTCTGTGCGCTGCCAATATTGCCAGACCCAATGTACAAACTGCAATTGTAACTGCAACTGCAGTAATTGTGACTGCGGAGATGATGGAGGATGATGAAAATGATTATACAAGGACAGGTTTTAACAGATAATGGTCCGGTGGATATTAAAAACTTAAAACCGGGAGATAAAGTGCTGAACCAGCTGCATCGCGCTTTTGTAGTTACAGCAGTTCAGAAAAAACGGTGAGCGTGGCATATGCATTTACAAAAAATCCTAATCTTATGGTGACGAAGGAAACCATTATAAAAACAGTTTATGGAAGCAAAAAGGTTGAGAAAACAGAGAACGTGTTTTTCTACATGGCTCAGCCCAATGCACGTATGATTAAGGACAAAGCCCAGAAAGTACTGGACGAATATATCGCCTATGATATTCAAGCGGAGGGATGCAATTCTATATTTGTATCGAATTACTGCTTAGAACTGGAGGATAAAAATGCTTAAGATATATTTCAACGAAAAGTCTGATTCGGAGCATAAGTTAAAAATAACCATTAAAGATTTATGTGTTACGGCAGAAGTAATTGCTAAGTATCCGACCGGCTATGGGAAGGATGCCATTGAAACGCTGCGTCCTTATAATAGTTATACCCTAGTAAGCAGCTCGGGAAAAGTTAAAAATTACCGGAAGATGAGCAAGTCTGATTTTAAGTTTTTAGACCTTAACAGGCTGGGCGTCAGCGTAAAGCTTGATTTTGCAGAGCTTCTGCAGCTTTATGGTACGGCGGATATTTTGCAGCTAGATACGGGAATTATAGGCGGAACAGAAAGAGATATTATTATCCGTGTTTTTGAAGGGAAAAAGGAAAATACAGAAATTGTGGCAGATGAGGAGTATGAAATTTTAAGCTTTGATTCTGATGATTTGGTAACTGGTGATCATCCAAGAATGCATCTGTGGGACAGCTACGCTCTTAAAATAGGTGATAGGATTCTTATGGCCAACCGTAAAGGTATGCCTTTAGGCGGAGATTTCACGATACCTGTGGCGTTGGAACAAGGTAAGGACTACGCAGAATTTGAGATTCTAAAATATCCGGGAAGTTTTGAAGGCGAGCCTTTGACTCGTAATATTGATGACGATGATGTTACGGTGGAAAGCACCTGCGGCGTTATTAATAACCGTAGGGTGCAGCTAGAAAACGGCAAAGGAAGGTTCAGACTCTATCCATTGGGGCATACCGGAATTTTTAAACTAAAGCTTGGCAGAAAATGGTATGAGGTTTGGAATGAATATAACCTTATCTTGGAGGGCTAGAATGCAGGCAACTATTTATATGGGCAGTAAATGCAATTTAAAATGTGCGTACTGTCATAGAGAAGCGGATGAGTTTGAACCAAAAGTATCAGAGCAACTTATAGAAAAACTAAAAAAGCTAGATGACCCTACCGTAAAATTTATGGGCGGTGAGCCGACCTTGTATATGGGGGAAATAAAGCGGATTGTAGCAGCTCTGCCAAGCGCAAAATTTGTCATTTGTACAAATGGGGTAAATTTGGAAAAATACTTACCGTTTTTTAGAGAACACGATTTTCTAGTATGTATCAGCTTTGACGGCGGTGCCAATGCGGAGCGCGGCTTTGACCCGTTTACCAAGGTTATTGATTACCCCAAGCTTGCCGTTTCCACAACGCTCCATCATGGTCATATAGATTTAAAAGCGATTATAAAATCCTTTGCCGAAAAGGAAAGAATAATCGGCAGGGCATTATCATTTTTCCCTCATTTTGCTCATGCCACGAACACCGTTAATGATACATATGCACTAAGCCTTGGCGATGCCGAGTACATTCTAAAGCAGTACAAAGAAATGGTTGGCAGTTATATGAAACAACGGTTTAAATACGGAGTTCGTAATTTCCGCTATGAGGGTATGTTTACCGGATTATTAAAACGCTATCAAGCAAATTTTAGTTATGGGGAAACTTACTGCGTTAATAAGACTTTGAAAAAATATAACACCGGTGGGGAAAGTTTTACCTGCCTTTATATAAGAGATGAAAAGCTATCTGAAAATTGGCAGACCGAACAGCAAAGACTTCTGGACGAGAAGTTTCCAGAATGCAGATGCTGTCCGGTTTATTTTATGTGCGGTGGCGGATGTATTAAAACCAAAAGCCGGGATATTGAGTGTTACATCAATAAAGCGCTTTTTAGCTGGTTTAAGGCAGAATATGAAAAGTGGAAAGGAGCAGGCTATGCTGACTAAAAATTTATTTATTTTTCCGGGGGCTGTTAATAGAAAAACAGATGCGGAAACCATAAAGCTAAATATTAAAGATAAGGTTTTAAAATTCTATCACAACGGCAAGCTATGCATTATCGACACGGAGCTTTTAAGGGAGGGCAGTTCTACCGTAATTTTAAATAACGGTATTACGGATAATACTTATGTGCTGTATAACTTTAGGGAGATGCTACAGGTTTTGGATATGCTGCCAAGTGAGTTTCTGACCAATCTTTCTCAGCGCTGTTTTATGCAGATTGATAAAAGCGGAGGGGAGGTTTTTATCAAAGCATTTTTGCTGAAAGGTATGAATGAACTGCCTAGCGATACCGGCGATTTTAGCTGTTTTGCTCACTATACACTGGATTACATACACGAGCTTGATTGGCGGTATAGCTGGACGGTAAAAGAAGTGAAAGCTGTTCTTAAGAACGGGTTTTTGACTGTACGTTTTAACACTACTATTTCCGACTTTTGGAAAACACCGGTATTCATAAACTATGCCGGTCAGAGCCAGCTGGTTAAGAAGGGCTTTAATTCGGTGGTCTTTAAATACATACCGACAGAAAACATCTATTTTGGCGCAGAAAATTGCAGATATACAGGCAGGGCGATTGATGTAGTCAGGCTGATAAGGGGGTAATTAGATGGGAAAAGAAATATTGACCAGTGTTTTAAGTGCTGGACTAGGTATGCTTTTGACCTATATTTTCACAGAGCTTAGAACGAGAAAGAAACGGCAGAATGCGCTTCAGACCGGATTGCAGGCATTGCTTCGAGATAGAATTATTCAGTCTTATAACCACTACGTAACGGAGAAAAAGTGGATTCCTATTTATGCTAAAGATAGTCTGGTTTCCTGCTATGAAAGTTATGAAAATCTTGGCGCTAATGGAGTAATAGATGATTTGATGGCTGAAATAAAGGCACTGCCTAACTACAAGGAGACCTAGGGTGTTTGAAAATGTTAAGTTAATCTTCGGCAGAGCAGTGAGTACCATAAAGGGAAAAATCAACGTGATGAGTAAGCCGATAAAGTTTGTAATTACCGGTTATTTTATGTTGGTTGTACTTTTGGTATTGACTTACTATGCGGCATGGTTGTATCAAAGCTGCAACGGTCAGATTATAATGAGTGACCTGCTCGCGGTAATTAAAGAAATGATTGGACCTGCCATGATAGGTTTTATGACCTTCATAGCAGGCTGTTTTATTGATGTGAATAATAACGGGATACCGGATAGATTTGAGGAGGAAAAAGACGATGAGAAAAATCAACTTAGATGAGCTTAGGGTTATGGCCAATGCAGCAAAAGACTGTATTGACAAGATTTATGTGCATTGGAGCGCAGGAAGGTACCATCAGTTTTTTGATGATTATCATATTAACGTAGATGCCGATGGAAGTATTTATGTTAGTACGGAGGATTTGACAGAGCTTTTGGCTCATACTTGGCACAGAAACAGCAGAGCTATTGGTATCTGCATGGCAGCCTGTTATGGAGCAGAAGCACATAGTGGTCATGATACAGACTTTGGCGATTGTCCACCTACGCAAGACCAAATCGATGGAGTGGCAAAGGTTGTAGCGGTTTTATGTGAAGAACTGGATCTGCCTATTGATTATGCTCATGTTAAAACACACTGCGAAGCTGCTGAAGAGGATGATTATGGTCCATCAACAACTTGTGAACGCTGGGATTTGTGGTATTTACCGGATGCACCGGTTACAAGTGAGTTAAAACCGGGCGGACAAGTAATTAGGGGGAAAGCTGCTTGGTGGCAGAAAAATATATAAAAAATTAAAAAAACGACCCTCAGAAATGCGTTTTAAGCCGTTTGAATTTGAGGGTGCGTATGATTCGACCTATGAAAAAAACTCTATTTTTAGCGAGGTGGTGAAATGCTGCATGAAAACAAAAAATACATTATTGTTGGTTTTGGTCTTTGTGTTTTGCTTATGGCTGCCTGCTACTGGTCTGGCAGCGGAAAAGACATACCGGATAACGGAGCAGGAGTTGAATCAGTTAGAGAGCAACTTGACTCAGCTGAAACAACTGAACGAGAAATCACAGAAGGAATTGAGTCTGCTGAAGACCGAACTCGAAATATCCAAGACGGAATTGAACAAGGCGAAGCAGCAGTCGATAATGCTGCAGAGCGAGCTGACTGTATTGAAGAAAACCTCACAGATGCAGACGGACTTATTGCAGGGTGCCAACGCATCCTTGAAAACGTACGCGTCCGAGGAGAAGAAAAAAATGCAGGCAATTAAGAATCAGAGGAATGTAGCCTACGGAGCTGGAGCGGTTTTACTATATGCTTTAGTTAGGAAATAGAATAGATAATTTGATGCTCACTGAGGATGAATTTCCTTGGTGGGTTTATTTTTTTTATTTATATTTTTTCAAAACCGTCAGATTCATTACTTTCTCAAGGCTATTAGGTAGAGGGTCAAAAAACACTCTCGGAAAGAGGGGATAAAGATGGAACACAATTTGAAAATCAGTGTATCCAAGAAGTTAACATCAGATGGTATTCTTTCTTGCCGCAGTATTAGTGTACGAGAACGTATTCTATGCTTCTTCCTCGGAAGAAAACAGAAACTCACAATTCTTGTACCCGGTGACAGCGTAGAAGAAGTTTCCATTTGTACGGTTAAGGAAGGTGGTGCGACATCATGAGTAAAGTAAGCGAATTATCCATGCTTGTGGATGAACTCAAAAAGTGCGGCGAAACCTTGGTACGTATTTCCGAAGAACTGGCTGATTTGTTCAGCAGTGGAAAGGAAGCAATGCAGCCTGTAAAAAAGACTGCTGTTAAGAAGAAAACCAACGAGGAGCCAAAAGCTGAAGTGCTGGAAGAAAAAGCACTCACGTTGGAAGATGTCAGAGCCGTGTGTGCGGATAAATCCCGCAAAGGCTATACGGCAGAAGTCAAAGCAATCCTTACAAAGCATGGTGCAGAAAAGCTGTCTGGGATAAATCCAGCAGAATATAAGGCACTGCTTGCTGAAGTGGAGGTACTTGGGAATGCCCTATAAACAGAAGGTGAATTGTACTGCAGGTGCAAGAGAGGCTGGTCTGGACCACGCAGTCTTATCAGCATCCTCCAGTCACAGGTGGTTGGAGTGTCCGCCATCGGCATTGCAGTGTGCTAAGGTCGGTGATACCACAAGCGAGTTTGCAATGCAGGGCTCCGATGCCCACAGCCTTTGCGAACATAAGCTGAAAACCGCACTGGGAGAAAAGTCAAAAGACCCTACGGAGGATTTGAAGTATTTCGATGAGGAAATGGCGGACTGCTCGGATATGTATGCCCAGTATGTGATGGAGCAGCTTGCTGTGGCAAAAGAAAAATGCAAAGACCCTATTGTTCTAATTGAACAGCATCTTGATTTTTCCAAATGGGTGCCGCAGGGCTTCGGCACCGGGGACTGCGTGATTGTTGCAGATGAAACGCTGACCGTCATTGATTTTAAGTATGGTGTCGGAATTTTGGTGGATGCAGAAAAGAATCCTCAGATGATGTGCTATGCACTGGGAGCCTTACAACTGTTTGATGGCATCTACGATATTGATTCGGTGACCATGACCATTTTCCAACCAAGACGAGACAGTGTCAGTACCTACACCATTTCCAAAGAAGAACTCCTGCAATGGGCGGATGAGGTGCTGAGTCCAACAGCACAGCTGGCGGCAAAGGGCGAAGGCGAATACAAAGCCGGAAACCACTGTCAGTTCTGCAAGGTCAAAGCCACCTGCCGCAAGAGAGCCGAATACAATCTTGAACTTGCACGTTACGATTTTGAGATGCCTTCCACTCTTGAAGATGATGAGATAGAGGTAATTCTTTCAAAAGTTGACGCGCTTGTATCTTGGGCAGGCGATATCAAGGAATACGCTTTGCAGCAGGCAGTCAGCGGCAAGGGGTGGAAAGACTGGAAGATTGTCGAAGGACGCTCCAACAGGAAATATGTCAATGAAACCGCTGTGGCAGATATGGTTAAGGATGCCGGATATGACCCGTTTGAACATAAGGTTCTGGGTATTACGGCAATGACAAAACTGCTCGGCAAGACAAGATTTGAAGAACTGCTCTCCGGCTTTATTGAAAAGCCACAGGGCAAGCCAACCTTAGTACCGATGTCGGACAAGCGTCCGGCTATGAATACAGCAGCAAACGAATTTAAGGAGGACAAATGATATGTCAAAAAATTATACGAACCCTACAAAGGTAATCACAGGAGTAAAAACACGCTGGTCTTATGCAAATGTATGGGATGCGAAATCCATCAACGGCGGCGCACCGAAATTCAGCGTGAGCCTTATCATTCCTAAGGACGATACAGTAACCGTCAATAAAATTAAAGTGGCTATTCAATCTGCTTATGAGGAGGGTCAATCTAAGCTTAAGGGAAGTGGCAAAACTGTGCCTGCTCTTTCCGTACTTAAGACACCAATGAGGGATGGCGATTTGGAACGTCCTGATGATGAAGCCTATGCAAACAGCTACTTCATCAATGCAAACAGTGCAGCTGCTCCGGGCATCGTAGATGCAGACCGCCAGCCTATCATCGACCGCAGTGAGGTATACAGCGGTGTGTATGGCCGTGCCAGCATCAACTTCTATGCCTTTAACTCCAACGGCAATAAGGGCATTGCCTGCGGTTTGAATAATTTGCAGAAAATTAGTGACGGAGAACCTCTTGGTGGTAAGAGCCGTGCCGAGGACGATTTTGCAACAGATGCCGATGATGATTTTCTTGCATAAGCAAAGACAGTGACAAGCGAAGCAGGCGGTGGGAAACTGCCGCCTGCGAATATTATGAAAATGTGAGGTAAACAGATGGAATTATATGAATTCGCAAAGCAGTTTGATGTAATTGTGATTTTTGTTGTGCTGTATGGCTTCGGTATCGGCAGTTTGGTGTACTGGATTATGGAGTTTTTGCACTGGTGCTTTAAGAAGTGGAAGCAGCACAGGGAAAAGAAAAAGGCAGCAGTCAAAGAAGATACAGAGGAATAATCAGTAAACAGCGGGCGGCGGAGGTCGATTTTTCGCCGCCTTGCTTATCGTAAGGACGGTGACAATATGGGAAAAATACAAACGCTCTCGATTGATATTGAGAGTTACAGCGATGCGGATTTGCAGAAGTGCGGGGTCTATAAATATGCCCAGTCACCTAACTTTGAAATCCTGCTGTTTGGTGTATCTGTAAACGGCGGTGAGGTCATCGTTTATGATCTGGCACAGGGAGAAGAACTGCCGATGGGCATTATTACGGCACTGGCAGATGATACCGTGACAAAATGGGCATTCAATGCGGCTTTCGAGAGAGTCTGTCTTTCGGTATGGCTGCAAAGGAACTATCCGCAGTGCTTTTGCAGTTACAGCATAAATGAGGATACAGTCGGAGATTACCTCGACCCGGCGGCATGGAAATGCTCCATGATATGGTCGGCATACATGGGACTGCCGTTATCTCTTGCCGGGGCCGGCATGGTGCTTGGGCTGGAAGAACAGAAGCTGAAGGAAGGCAAAGAACTCATCCGATATTTCTGTGTTCCCTGCAAGCCGACCAAGGTCAATGGCGGCAGGACACGCAATCTGCCGGAGCATGATATGGAGAAGTGGAATCTGTTCAAGTTCTATAACAAACGTGATGTTGGAGTGGAGATGTCCATACAGGACAGGCTGAAAAAATATCCTGTGCCGGATTTTGTATGGGACGAATACCACCTCGACCAAGAAATCAATGACCGTGGGATTGCCCTTGATATGGATGTGGTGGAGAATGCCATTGCTTTTGATGCGAAGTCAAAGGCGGAATTATCAGAGAAAATGCAGGAACTTACCGACCTTGATAACCCAAACTCTGTGGTGCAGATGAAGCAGTGGCTTGCGGATAACGGTCTGGAGATGGACAGCCTTGGGAAAAAGGAAGTGGCACAGGCAGTGAAAACGGCTCCGAAGGAACTGTCGGAGGTTCTGATATTGCGGCAGCAGTTATCCAAGTCCTCTGTAAAAAAGTATCAGGCGATGCAGAATGCAGTCTGTGAGGACGGCAGAGCGAGAGGGATGTTTCAGTTTTACGGAGCCAATCGTAGTGGCCGATGGGCGGGCAGAATGATACAGCTGCAGAACCTTCCCCAGAACCATATGCCGGATTTGGAACAGGCTCGTGGACTTGTAGAGTCCGGCAATTACGATGCAATGGAACTTTTATATGATGATATCCCCAACACATTATCACAGCTAATCCGTACTGCTTTTGTACCAAGAGATGGTATGAAATTTGCGGTAGCAGATTTCTCTGCGATTGAAGCAAGGGTACTTTCTCATTTAGCAAAGGAAAGTTGGCGAACGGAAGTCTTTCAAAATAATGGAGATATTTATTGTGCATCGGCTTCTGCCATGTTTGGTGTGCCTGTGGAAAAGCATGGTGCAAACAGTCACTTGCGTCAAAAGGGCAAAATCGCAGAATTGGCTCTTGGATACGGTGGTTCGGTCGGTGCCTTAAAAGCAATGGGTGCTTTGGATATGGGACTTGAGGAGGAAGAACTCCAGCCACTGGTGGATTCGTGGAGAGCCGCCAATCCAAACATCGTGCGTTTCTGGTGGGATGTTGACCGCTGTGTAAAGGATACGGTCAAGAACAGAGTGACCACAGAAACACACGGCATCCGCTTTTTCTATCAAAGTGGGATGTTGTTTATTCTTCTGCCAAGTGGCAGACGGCTTTCTTATGTGAAACCACGCATGGGAGAGAATCGTTTCGGCGGGGAGTCAGTTACCTATGAAGGTGTAGGCGGTACGAAGAAATGGGAACGCATTGAAAGTTATGGACCTAAGTTCGTGGAGAATATCGTTCAGGCAATCAGCAGGGATATTTTAAGCTTTGCAATGCAGAATTTATCGCATTGCTTTATATGCGGTCATGTCCATGATGAAGTCATTATTGAAGCCGATCCTCAAATATCTGTTACTGAAGTATGTAAACAGATGAGTCAAGTGCCACCTTGGGCAAAAGGGCTGCTCCTTGATGCCGATGGCTATGAATGTGACTTTTATCAAAAAGATTAAAGAAATCATCAGATTTCACCTCCTGCCATGGCTACTAGGTAGGAGGTGTTTTCTATGAACATTTATGAAGTAAAAGACGGCTGTCCTTTAAAGGGCAAGACCGAGCAGATGACAGAGGAAGAATTACAAAAGGAATATGACTTTCATATAGCAGAGAGCATTGTCGCAAACCTATATAAAGAAGGCAAAATCACAGTGGATGAATTACACAAAATATCAGCCTTGAACAGGCAGAAATTCTCTCCCCGTTTAGCCGAGATTATGTTCTAAAAAGCTTGCTATTAATAGCTTTTAGAGTGATGTATGTAATGGGCGAAAGCGAGGTGAGATGATGAAAAAGATAACAAAAATAGATGAACTGCCCCAGGGACAACTACCTAATACGAAACTTAGGGTTGCCGCCTATGCCAGGGTCTCAACCGATAGTGATGAACAGCTTGAAAGCCTTAAAGCACAGCGTGAACACTATGAGCGCTATATTAAGTCTAATCCAGAATGGGTATTTGCTGGTCTTTATTATGACGAAGGGATCTCCGGCACCAAGATGGAGAAACGGACTGAACTGCTCCGTATGATACGAGATTGTAAGCAAGGTCGGATTGATTTTATTATCACCAAATCAATCAGCCGCTTTGCTCGTAATACAGTAGATTGTCTAGAGTTAGTAAGAAAGCTGATTGATATCGGTATTTACATTTATTTTGAAAAAGAGAATCTAAATACGGGTGATATGGAAAGTGAGCTGATGCTTTCTATCCTTTCTGGATTTGCTGCAGAAGAGTCTGCATCTATTTCACAAAACTCAACATGGTCCATTCAAAAGAGATTTCAAAATGGCAGTTATGTTGGTACTCCACCCTACGGCTACACCAATATAGATGGTGAAATGGTAATCGTCCCAGAAGAAGCAGAAATCATCAAACGTATTTTTGCAGAGTGCCTTTCAGGAAAAGGTGGAGGTACTATAGCAAGAGGCTTGAACAAAGATAAAATTCCTGCTAGACGAGGGAATCACTGGAGTTCAGGCACGGTCATTGACATGCTTAGAAACGAAAAATATATGGGTGATGTTTTATTACAAAAGACCTACACCGATAGTAACTACAACCGCCATCCAAATACTGGCGAAAAAGACCAGTACTACTACAAGGATAATCATGAACCTATTGTAAGCAGAGATGACTTCGCTAAGGTACAAGACATCATTGATGAGAGAGCTAGGATGAGAAGTAAAGGTATAAAAAAGAACGTTTATCTTAATCGATATGCTCTAAGTGGCAAGATGGTCTGTGGTGAATGTGGTCGCAATTTTCGAAGAAAAACAAACTATTCGGTTGGTAGAAGTTACATTGCTTGGAGTTGCATCGGTCATATTGAAGACAAAGAGAGCTGTTCCATGTTGTTTCTGCGAGATGGAGAAATAAAAGCCACATTTACCACCATGATGAACAAGCTTGCTTTCAGTAACAAGCTAATCCTAGAGCCACTCTTCAAATCAATTAGCCAAATTGATGAAGAAAGCGACCGTGAAAGAATGGACGCTATTGATAAGCGAATGGAGCAACTCATGGAAGAACGCAACACCCTTATTACACTGATGGCCAAAGGTTTCCTTGAGCCACCTCTTTTTAATCAGGAACGAAATGTTTTAGATAGTGAGATGAAAAATCTTTCAACTGAAAAAACAAACCTTGGATCAAATTCCGCGAGTGAGATTTTGCGAGCAAACGAGATAAAGGACCTCATTGATTACGTGTCAGCAGATAATTTTAATGGTGACTACACGGAAGAACTATTTGAAGAATTTGTAGAGAACATCATTGTAAATTCCAGGGATGAGCTGACATTTAATTTGAAATGCGGTCTTTCCCTGAAAGAAAAGGTGGTGAGATAAATGGCATATATTCCATATGGATACAAAATTCAAGATGGAGTGGTTACTGTCGATGAAAAGGCAGCAGGTCAAGTAAAGGTATTCTTTGAGAAATACATATCAGGACTATCCCTTACAGTGGCTGGCGAACAGGCAGGTATTGATAAGACACATTCTGTGATGGGTCGCATTTTGAAAAACGTCAACTACCTTGGAAATGATACGTATCCAGCAATTATTGATAAAGAGATATTTGATAAAGCTGAAGAAGTTAGAGATAAGCGTGCAAAGGATTTAGGACGAGTGGTAGAGCTTGCCGCTTTCACCTCTCCCCCTCCCAAAGAACGATTCAAAATGAAAAAGGCAGATAATAAGATGCCAGTTGATCCTTTTGAACGAGCAGAATACTTATATAGTCTGATAGAAAGCGAGGAATAAAGTGACAGAGAAAAATATAATGGTTATTCCTGCTCGTAAAAGAGTAGGAAGTACAGCCGCAAAAGAAAAGATAAAGAAACTTCGTGTTGCTGCCTATTGCCGTGTTTCTACAGAAACAGAAGAACAAAATTCTAGCTATGAGGTTCAGGTCGCACACTATACAGAGTTTATAAAGAAGAATACTAAGTGGGAGTTTGCTGGCATCTTTGCAGATGATGGTATCTCCGGTACAAACACAAAAAAGCGTGACGAATTTAATCGTATGATTGCAGAGTGCATGGACGGTAACATCGATATGGTTATTACAAAATCCATAAGCCGATTTGCACGTAACACCCTAGACTGCCTTCAATATATTAGACAGCTCAAGGATAAGAACATATCTGTCTATTTTGAAAAAGAGAACATAAACACAATGGATGCAAAAGGTGAGGTTTTGCTGACGATTATGGCATCTCTAGCACAACAGGAAAGCCAGAGCCTTTCACAAAACGTTAAGCTTGGGCTACAGTACCGATACCAACAAGGAAAGGTGCAGGTCAACCATAAGCGATTTATGGGCTACACCAAAGATGAAGATGGAAATTTAATCATTGTTCCCGAAGAAGCTGAGATTATCAAACGCATCTACCGAGAATACCTTGAAGGTCAGAGTCTAGTGGGTATTGGTCGAGGTCTTGAAAAGGATGGTATTTTAACAGCAGCGGGAAAACCAAGATGGCGACCAGAATCAGTTAAGAAGATACTTCAAAACGAAAAATACATCGGAGATGCCCTTCTGCAAAAGACTGTCACAGTAGATTTTCTAACCAAGAAACGAGTTAAGAATGAAGGTCATCTTCCCCAGTATTATGTTGAAAATAGCCATGAGGCGATTATTCCTAAAGAGTTATTTTTGCAGGTGCAAGAAGAAATTCATCGAAGAAGCAATATCTACACAGGAGAAGGCAAGAACAAACGAATTTATAGTAGTAAGTACGCATTAAGTGCCATCACCTTCTGTGGAGATTGTGGCGATATTTATAGACGGGTCTATTGGAATATCCACGGAAGAAAAGAATTTGTCTGGCGATGCGTGACTAGAATTGAGCAGGGTCCTGAGGTATGTAAGAACCGAACCGTAAAAGAAGATGAACTTTATGGTGCAGTAATGACTGCGATTAATAAGCTACTTGCAGGTGGGAACAATATGATAAAGACACTGGAAGAGAATATTCATGCTGTGATTGGCGAAACGACAGAATACCAAATTTCAGAGATTAACAACTCACTAGAGGAAAAACAAAAAGAACTCATCAAGCTGGCTAATAAGGGGCAAGACTATGAACATCTAGCAGATGAGATTGATGAGCTGAGAGACAAGCGACAGACCCTTTTAGTAGAAGATGCCTCCCTCAATAGCGAGAACGAGCGAATCGATGAACTGATTGAGTTTATCCGCAAGAACAAATTCCGCACTCTAGAATATGATGATAAGCTTGTAAGGAAGATAATCCAGAACGTTACAGTCTATGAAGACCACTTCGTCATATCCTTTAAATCAGGCATCGAAATGGAAATATGTAAATGTTGTGATATATGAAGATAAACTCACGTTAAATTCAAATCAAAAGTCAGAATTGATATAGAGTTGTAATCTTTAGAAAGAAAGCAGAAAAATTATATTGGATTTTCGAAGATAATATGATACAATAAAATTACTTGGAGGTGGAAGAATGTATAACTTTTCTTGCTAACTATATGATGCATAATAAGATATTTAAAGAAACGGCTATAGAACCGTTTGTTTTGTTATGCAAATTGCAAGAAAGTTAAGTATTCGACACTCAATAATACATTACAGTAACCTTATGTTTAACAAAAGGTAATAATAGTATTTGTTTTTGAGCCGTAAGAATTTACTTTCTTGCGGCTTTTAATATTTGTAAAAGAAAGGAAGATAAACGTGATAGACAATGATACTATGTCATTCATGACAAAATCCTTGCAGAGTTGGATAACATTATAGAGTAATTAATGCCGAAAACCGACTTTGCTTATAAAATTTTTATAATGTAAAGGAGGAAGAAATATATGTCCTTAATAAATGTTTCAAATCTAACTTTTTCATATGAAGGAAGTTATGACAATATTTTTGAAAATGTAAGTTTTCAGATAGATACAGATTGGAAACTCGGTTTTATTGGAAGAAACGGACGCGGTAAAACTACTTTCTTAAATTTACTGCTTGGCAAATATGCGTATTCCGGCAATATAAGTTCTACAGTTAAGTTTGAGTATTTTCCTTATGATGTGGAAGATAAGAGTCTATATACAATTGAAGTAATGAAGAGTATTTGTACGGAATGTATGGATTGGGAGATTTTTCGTGAAATATCATTGCTTGATGTTCAAGAAGATGCTTTATATCGTCCGTTTAATACATTGTCAAATGGTGAGCAAACAAAGGTCCTTCTTGCAGCTTTATTCCTTACAGCGAGTTGTTTCCTGCTTATTGATGAACCTACAAACCATCTTGACATCGATGCACGTCATGTAGTGCAAAACTATTTGAAACGCAAGAAGGGGTTTATTTTGGTATCTCATGATAGAAGCTTACTTGATCAATGTGTTGACCATATACTATCTATCAATAAAACGAATATCGAAATCCAAAAGGGAAATTTTACTTCTTGGTGGGAGAACAAAACGTTACAAGATAATTTTGAACTGGCAGAAAACAAGAAACTCCTTAAAGAAATAGGAAGGTTGTCTTATGCAGCAAAACGTAGTTCAAACTGGTCAAATAAAGTAGAAAAAAGTAAATATGGAACAACAAATTCTGGTTCAAAACTGGATAAGGGTTATGTTGGACATAAGGCTGCAAAAGCGATGAAACGTGCCAAAAATATTGAGTCAAGACATCAGGAAGCCGTTTTACAAAAATCAGAACTGCTCCACAACATTGAACAATATGATGACTTAAAAATTTCACCACTTGAATTTCACAAAGAGTGCTTAATAGAAGCGAATGATTTATCATTGTCTTATGGAGATAAAGAAGTATGCAGTAATCTTAATTTCAGAGTCAATATTGGTGATAGAGTTGCCATTATCGGAAAAAATGGGAGTGGTAAGTCTAGTATCCTAAAATTGATTAATGGAGATGATATTAAATTTACCGGAAATTTTATGCTAGCAAGTGGACTAAAAATTTCTTATATTTCGCAAGATACTTCATATTTAAAAGGTAATCTATCTGAATTTGCCTATAATAATAAGATCGATGAAACTCTATTTAAAACGATTCTTCGTAAACTGGATTTTAATAGAGAGCAGTTTGATAAGAACATGGTGGATTTTAGTGCTGGTCAGAAAAAGAAAGTACTAATTGCTAAAAGCCTTTGTGAAAGTGCACATTTGTATATATGGGATGAGCCATTGAACTATATTGATATTTTTTCACGTATCCAAATTGAAAAAATGATTTTGGAATATTGTCCTACACTATTGTTTGTGGAGCATGATGATGCTTTTTGCAATAACATTTGTACGAAAAATATTAATTTAGGTTTGTAGAGATTTTGAGTTGCCACAATAACTAAAAGATATTTACATGAAAGGGTGAAGAAATGTTAAAACAAAAAGAATTAATTGCAAACGTTAAGAATCTTACTGAGTCAGATGAACGAATTACAGCTTGTATGATGTATGGATCGTTTACCAAAGGAGAAGGTGACCAATACTCTGATATAGAGTTCTATATATTTTTGAAAGATAGTATAACCTCGAACTTTGATTCATCCAACTGGTTGTTTGACGTAGCTCCGTACTTGATGCTTTATAAAAATGAGTACGGAACAGAGGTAGTTATTTTTGATAATCTTATACGTGGGGAATTTCATTTCCTTTCTGAAAAAGATATGAACATAATCCCCTCGTTTAAAGATTCAGGTTATATTCCTGATACGAAGGCTATGCTTATTTACGATGAAACAGGGCAATTAGAAAATTATTTATCAGAGATAAGTGGTGCAAGACCAAATAGACTTACTGAAGAAAATGCTAATTTTTTGTTGTGTAATTTCTCTAATCTATGGTTGATGGGAATCAACGTTCTAAAAAGAGGAGAATATGCTCGTTCATTAGAACTCTTATCACAACTTCAAAAAAATACACTACAACTTATACGTATGGCAGAAAAAAATGCTGATAATTGGCTAAACATGAGTAAAAACCTTGAAAAAGAAATTAGCCTTGAAAATTATAAAAAATTTGCAAAGACCACTGCTCGATTAGATAAGGTAGAATTATTTGAAGCCTATAAAAATTCTTTGCTATTAGTTATGGATTTGCAAAGTCACCTTATTGAACAATACAACTTAAAAGTTACACATGACATTTTAGAAAGATTGTTGAATTACATTAGTGAATAGGAGAGTAACGTTATTTCCAGTATTGGCTACTAAGAATTAACAGTATACCTCAGTTTTCAAAAAACAGCGAAGTCTATGGATATGTTCCCACATACGCAAGCACTCAGTGGATATGTTCCCTCAAAGAGGACTTCAATTAAAAATATTTAGCTTTCTAATTTTTGACAGCTATCCCCTCATCTCAAAGCATGTAGAGACTGTTGTATTGATGACAATAGTAAAAAAATAAAATTATGGAGCCCGGTTGCCAGGCACTGCAATTTACGCAGAGCGGAGAGCAATGGATTGATTAAGTAGATTGTATTGTAGACAAGGAGCAGTAACAGATATGAAGATTTCTAAGAAGGATGCTTTGTCATGGTTTGAATTTTTTGCACAATTGCCTGCAGGGGAACAGCTTCTGGTTAAACAGCAGGAAATTGTTTATGCCACATTCGCACAGATTGAGGCAGTTGTTATAAAAAGAAAAGAAGAGCTTATGGAACAAATTACCGGTTTGAAAACATTAAAGGACAGAACACTTTTTGTGGGACCAGATGAAAAATTTCCTGATGGGTGCCGTTCATGTCTGTTGGGCAGCGGGCTGACAGCTATCAGAAAAACCAATAAATGCAATCTGCAGTGCAGGTTTTGCTATAATTATGGCGAGCTGGATGCTATTGAACCGGTAGGAGAGGGGATTTGGGTCATTGGCGGGACCAAGTTTTATGAAAATGACATTGATCTGTTGTTGGAAATCCATAAAAAACCTACAGGGGTTGCCTATGTATATTTAGAACCTTTTATGGAAATCGAGAAATATTATAATATTATTCAAAAATTTAACAAGGCTGGTATTTATCAGCATCTATATACTAACGGCACTCTGGCTACGGAAACAACGCTTAAAGCATTGGGGGAGGCTGGCCTGAATGAGCTTAGATTTAATTTAGGAGCTTCCGGTTGTGCTGATAAGGTCATTGAAAATATTGGCATAGCAAAAAAGTATATCAAAAAAGTCGGCATTGAAACGCCTATGACCAATGAGTTTTTTGAAAAATTCTTTTTGAAAAAACAGGCTGTTTTGGACACGGGATTAGATTTTATTAATTGTGCGGAGCTGCATTTGAATCCCAATAATATTGAGAATTATTGGGGTGAAAAAATGTATATTGCCCGCCATGGATATATATCACCAATCTGGAGCCGCGAACTGACACTCAGATTTATGGCAGCCGCAGCAAAAGAGAAATGGAATTTGGTTGTACATGATTGCTCTAATGATACCAAGTTTGCCAGAGATTTGAATTTAGGTACCAAAGAGGGTAAATGGTTCGGGGCCAGCAGTTATACGTCTGAATTTTTAGAGATCCCCTATGCCGTATTTTTGCCGGTCCTGCGTGATGAAGAATTTCATTTTTTAGTTGAAGAAGAGCTGACAAGCGGCTATAACCCGGGAGAGATGCTTTTCTAAGAAAGAGTGGCATAATGGCAAATATTATAGAAATAAATGACATTTCTGCTCCTGAACTGGAAGTATTCACAAAATTGACTGAAAAGCAGCTGCGCCATAAGCTGGAACCGGAAAAGGGCATCTTTATCGCTGAAAGCGGCAAAGTCATAGAGTTGGCGCTTGCTGCTGGCTGTGAGCCGATTTCCTTGTTGATGGAGCGCAGACATATCACGGGACAGGCCCAAAATATTCTTGTTCGGTATGAGGATGTTACAGTCTATACCGGGAACAGGGATGTGCTGGCTGGACTGACAGGATATAAGCTGACCCGCGGTATCCTGTGTGCTATGCGTAGGCCCAGGCTGCCTTCAGTACAGCAGATATGTTTTCAAGCCAGGCGGGTGGCGGTATTGGATAATATCACGGATGCAGCCAACATAGGAGGAATATTCCGATCGGCAGCGGCGTTAGGTGTTGATGCGGTACTTGTGATGCGCTCCTGCTGTGATCCTTTATGCAGAAAAGCAGTACGTGTCAGTATGGGAACGGTATTTCAGATACCTTGGACTTATATAGAAAACAATGTCAAAGAGCTGGGAGAATGGGGATTTAAAACAGCTGCAATGGCTTTGTGTGAGCATGCTGTCAGTATAGATGATCAGGCGCTGATGGCAGAGGGCAGGCTGGCTTTGGTTTTTGGTACAGAGGGCTACGGCTTATCTCAGGCTGCGATTGATGCGTGCGATTATGTTGTGAAGATCCCTATGGAGTACAATGTGGACTCACTTAATGTAGCTGCTGCAAGCGCTGTGGCGTTTTGGCAATTGCGATGTAAACAATAAATTGGAAAAAAGATTCTTTGGAATTATTTGAATATTTAATTTATGCAAACTTGTTAAACGGCCAAAGTTGATTTGTGTTGTGTAAAAGGTGGTAATTATGGATTATAAAGTTTTAGATATGGAAAAGTATTATCGTAAGGATATTTACAGGCATTTTACGATGGACTGTAAATGTTCGGTTATGATTACATCCAAGATCGATGTTAGTGAACTTGTTGCATATTCAAAACAAACTGGAACTAAATTTTATATCAATTTTCTGTATGTCCTGACCAAGGCGCTGAATACCAGAGATGACTACAAAATGCGGTATTTGTATCAGGAAGATAAGTTAGTCGTATTTGATAAAATCAACACTGCGCATTATGTTTTCCACGAGGATACGGAGACTTTTACAGTAGTTTATACAGAGTTCAGCGAAGATTACCAGGCTTTTTATGACAGATGCTGCGCTGATATGGAAAAGGCTAAACAGACCCGCAGTTATGGTCTGGACGGCAGTAAATTAAATTATTTTGATGCTTCCTATATTCCCTGGTTGTCATATGAAGCACTGCATGTAGAACTGCCTGACGGACATCTGCATTTCCCTCCGATTATAAACTGGGGAAAATATCACAGTGAAAATGGCAGATTGCTGATGCCTGTGACGGTGAGAATGAATCATGCGATTGCTGATGGTTATGTAGTTTCCAAAGCATTTTTATTGCTTGAGAAAGAAATTGAAAGATTGGTCGAAGACTGAACTAATGGATTAGAACCATCGTTTCACATTGCTTTTAGAGTTATGTTATTTTAAAGCGCTGTAGCTTGGCGCTGCTTCGAAAGTAGTTCCGGTGGATAAATTCAGTATAGTCATCACTTTGGTGATGGCAGCGGTATTTTTACATGAACAATTTACTGTAAAAACAATTATCGGTTCTGTCCTTATTACTTTTGGGGACTTTTATTATGATTTTATAAAGAATCACAGGTCAGATGTATAGAATAATTAAGAATAAATCATAAATACAGAGGGGTAAGCAGATGATAACAAGGCAAAAATACCAGGATTATATCAATGTGCTGAAAGAGGAATTGATTCCGGCGATGGGGTGTACTGAGCCTATTGCTATTGCTTATGCCGGAGCTATTGCCAGAGAGCATTTAGGCTGTTTGCCTGAACGTGTAGAAATTGAGGTCAGCGGTAATATCATCAAGAATGTAAAAAGTGTTATTGTACCGAATACAGGGGGACTGCGCGGTATTGAAGTGGCAGCGGCAGCAGGTATTGTGGCAGGAGATGCCGCGAAGGAGCTTAAAGTTATTTCGGAAGTGAGTACAGAAGCAGTTGCCGTAATTCATAAATTTTTAGAAAGCACACCAATAACAGTTAATTTTTCTGATAGTAAAAAAATCTTTGATATAATGATCACTGTTTATGGTAATGGCCATTCTGCTTATGTACGCATCTGTGAGTTTCATACAAATATAGTGGAAATAAGAGAAGATGATAAATATGTGCTGCAGAAAGATATTGCAGTCGAAGACAGTTTGGGCTTTACAGATCGTGGATTTATGAATGTACAGGAGATTATTGAATTTGCTGATACTGCAAGAATAGAAGATGTTAAGGATATTCTTGATCTTCAGATCGAATGTAATGTTAATATTTCAGAGGAAGGCTTGGCTGGCGATTATGGAGCTAATATCGGTAAGGTCCTTTTAAAGACTTATGGAACGGATGACGTAAAAATAAGAGCTAAAGCCAAAGCAGCTGCCGGTTCTGACGCCAGAATGAACGGCTGCGAGATGCCAGTCGTGATCAATTCCGGCAGCGGTAATCAGGGGATTACTGCCTCTATACCAGTTATAGAGTATGCTAAGGAGTTGGGTGTTTCTGACGAGAAACGTTATAGGGCCTTGCTGGTATCTAATCTGATCACGATCCATTTGAAGTCAGGTATCGGCAGGCTGTCGGCTTACTGCGGTGCAGTCAGTGCCGGCTGTGCCAGTGGTGCCGGTATTGCGTATCTGTATGGAGGCGGTGTTGATGAAGTTTCTCACACGATCGTCAATTCTCTGGCAATAACTTCCGGTATTATCTGCGACGGCGCTAAAGCTTCGTGCGCTGCTAAAATAGCTACGGCTATCGATGCAGGTATATTAGGTTATCATATGTATAAAGAAGGGCAGCAATTTTACGGAGGCGATGGTATCGTCAGCAAAGGTGTTGAGAACACTATAAAAAATGTGGGGCAGCTGGCTAAAGAGGGAATGGCTACTACTGATCAGGAAATTTTGAAGATTATGACGAAAACACAGAGTGTTTAAGCGTAGCTGAAACAGTCCGCTCAAAGGATAGTGATAATATGCAGATAAAAAAGAAATATATTTATATCGCTTTGGGACTGTGGGCGCTTGTGACAGTTACTTATTTTACTTTGTGTAAAATAGCCAGTGATCAGGCTATGCTTATTTTTAATAAAACTATGTCTGCTCAAAAAGTGCTCAAAGGCTCGGTGACGCTTGGCAGTATTGATGCCGACATTTGGGGGCGGGTAGAGTTTCAGAATCTTGTCTGGCTTGATATTGACGGTCAGCCTATCGTACATGTGCCGCAGGGACGTTTCAAGGTGCGGACATGGGATATTATTACCAGAAGTATCAGTACATCTACTATTAAGGAACTGGAATTGGACAACGCTTTGTTTGCCGTAAGATTCAACAGAAAGATGCAGTTGGATATTTTTGAGCAGGCACAGGCCAAAAGAGTTATTGACCGGGCTGAACAAAAGGAAGCTGTTTTGTCAGGAAACGAAACAGCAGCTGAACTTGAACATATAGCGCAGGAAAAGATCGTAGTAAAGGAAAGGCATCCTGGAGACAGGCATGAATTGAATCTGGATTTAGAAAATAAGCGGCTGAAAATGCGTGTTGTTTTTAATAACTGTACCTTAACTGCCGGTTATCATAACCGTTATTTTGTACTGAATGAAGTTAATGCAATAATTGATATTGATACGCAGAAAAAGCTTACGATTGATTTTGTGACTGGAAAATTTGGCGGCACTATGGTTGGCGATGGGGTGGAAATAAAAGGAAACATCAATTTAGCGCAGCAGATTCCTCATTACGACCTGCATTTGGAGCTTTATAATATTCTGCCTGCTTCGTTGGGAATAGCGGATATCAAAGATACGGTTTCTATTACCGCTTCAGTTACTGGAGAACTTCCGAATCCTGTTATAGATGGTCATTTGGATTTTAAAGAACTGAATATTCCCGGACTGCATTTTTCTAAGGTCAGAGGCGATTTGCATTACGAAGATGCTCTGCTGAAATTTACTAATGTAAAAGGAAATGTTTTTGGAGGCACAGTTGAAGCTTTCGGAGATTATCATCTGGATACAAAATATTACAATATTGACGCGCTGGGACACGAATTGTTGGGAAGCATTGCCGCACGTAACGGTAAAATAAAATGCAAGGTCGAACTGGATTTTAAGATTCGATCCAAGGGAGATCCTAAAACTGCGTTGACCTATGGCAGCTTTAAATCAGGAAAAGGATCGTACTATATTATTCCTTTTGACAGTATCAGCGGCGAGTTTTCCAATCAAAATAAACATCTGGAATTTAAAAATGTTGTCATTGAAACCAAGATGGGGACAATCAAAACAGATGCTTTTGATATAGTGAACGGCAAGCTGCATATTGGCGAGATATATTTGGAAGAGCCGGAAAACGGACAAACTATTAAAATAATCTGACAAAAAATGATTCAGAAATCGGAGGAAGGCAGCGATGGGCAAATATAAAAAACTTTATGGCACGCTTTTGCTGGGTCTGATTGCCATTATAATTTTGCTGACGGCTGTTTTTTCCTATAGCAGAAGTATCGAAGAGAGTTACAAAGAAGAAAATATCAACTCACTGAAAGAACTTTCTAATCAGGGAGCTTTGATGCTGCATAATGAAATCAAAAATAAACAAAATCTTTTAGCTGAACTTTCGCACGATGTCAGTCGGATTTTTGTAAATGATCCGCAGGCGGCCGCCGCTTATTTGGAGGAAGCCGCGGAGCGCAACAGTTTTAAACGAATTGGCGTAGCATTGACGGATGGACGTGCTTATACAACAGATGGTGTTGAATTGAATATCTCAGAGCGAGAGTATTTTAGTAAGGCGATTCTCGGGCACACGGCTGTTTCACGTAATCTGGATGATTATACGGATGGCGGCAGGATCGCAGTTTATGCGGTACCGATTTTTGAAGATGGAAGCGATAAGAGGATTGGAGTTTTGTTCGCTACTTACAGCCTGGATACATTTAGAAAAACTATTGAAGTATCGTTTTTTGGCGGTGCTGGATATTCTTATGTGGTACAGGAAAATGGTGATGTTGTAGTAGATTCGCAGCATTCAGAAAGCTTTAAAAACTTTAAAAATGTTTATGCGGCCCTGCTGACGGCAGATCCGGTAAATAATAAAGACAGTGCTGAAAAACTCTGGCAGATGATCAACAGTAAAAAAGGCGGTTATATTGAATTTTATAACGGCAGTCAGAAATATATGTACTGTTCACCGATAGGTGTTAATAACTGGATGCTGCTGACGGTAACTCCAGCCAGTGTTATCGAAGATAAAATCAATATGGTGCTGAATAAAACTTATTTACTGGGTATTTTGTTGATTGCGATTTTTTTATTGTTTATCTGGCACATTATGCGTATCCATACCCGCAATCAAAAGGAACTGATGGATATTGCTTATGTTGATGAAGTTACTGGTGGTTATTCTTTTGCCAAGTTTTTTAAAGAAGCAGAACTGTTGTTACCTGAAACAGATAAAAAGACAGCAATCGTAAGTATGGATATCGACGGTTTTAAATATTTCAACGATATGTTTGGCTATGGAGAAGGCAATGACCTTTTGCGTTATATTTGGCAGGAAGTAAAAGCAAGCCTGAATGAAGGCGAAATATTAGCGCATGGTGTTGCCGATACATTTATTTTTTTGCTGCGATTTGATACGAGAGAAGAACTGCTTTGGCGTATCAATGATTTATGTCTGCATTTGAATAACTATATTACAAAAAGCGGACAGGTCTATAAACTATCCCTTTCTATGGGTATATACGAGGTTGACGGTGAAACTGATGATATCGTCAGTATGGCAGACAGAGCTTATATTGCCCGGCAGACAATAAAAAATAAAGGTGACACAGCCTGGGCTTTTTATGACGGAGCCGTACGTGATAAGCTGTTGCACGAAAAAGAAATTGAAAGTCAGATGGAAAAAGCTTTGGCTGAAGGCGAATTTATTGCTTACTATCAGCCCAAGTACAGTACCAAAGAGCAGAAACTTATCGGTGCAGAAGCTTTAGTACGCTGGCGCAGAAGTGACGGTATTATTGTTCCGCCCTATCAATTTGTGCCGCTTTTTGAACGTAATGGATTTATCAATAAGGTTGACCGTTATATGTTCGAACTCGTCTGTCGCCAGCAGATGCGTTGGCTTAAACAGGGGCTTATACCTGTGCCAATATCAGTCAATATGTCGCGGATGTGCCTGTATGATCCGCATATTGTTGACGAATATATCGGTGTTTTGAATGGAAGCGGTTTGTCTGCTGCTTATATAAAGCTGGAGCTGACGGAAAGTGCCTTTTTTGAAAATATCAGTATTATGAATAATGTTATCGAAGCATTGCATAAAGTTGGCATCAAAGTCTTGATGGATGATTTTGGAACCGGTTATTCTTCGATGATGATGCTTAAAAATGTAGCTATCGACGTTTTGAAGCTGGACAAAAGCTTTGTCGACGATATTGGGGATGACCGCAGTGAAAAAATCATTTCAAATATCATTTATCTGGCTCATTCTCTGCAAATAGAAGTGACTGCCGAAGGAGTAGAGACTGCAGCGCAGTTTGAATTTTTGAAAAGTGTTGGCTGTGATTATATTCAGGGGTATTATTTTGGTAAACCGCAGCCGGCTGAAGATTTTGCGGCGTTGCTGCAAAAAGAATTTTATGATGGAAGTGATGCGGGTGCTGATAAGAAAGGCTGAATTACAGGATGTAAGAGCTGTGTACGCTCTGATTTGTGAATTAGAGGAGCAGGATTTGCCGCTGCTGGAATTTGAAAATATCTTCGGCAGTTTATTGAAGCTGCCGGAACATTTTCTCATGATTGGTGAAATTGAGGGCAGAACCGTTGCATTTTTACATTTGCGCGTAGAAGGACAGCTGCATCATGCCGCTAAAATAGCAGAGATTTTAGAATTTGATGTGAAGCGATCCCATCGCGGCAGGAACTTAGGGCAGCAGTTTTTTGCTTATGCGGAGAAGCTGGCCCGGGACAATGGTTGTATTCAGTTTGAACTAAGCAGTAATATGCTGCGGGAAAAGGCGCATTGTTTCTATGAACGGCAAGGCATGCATAAATTTCACTATAAATTTACGCTCCCTCTGTCTGGAAAAACAGTAAATGAAAATAAGTTAGGTGTTTAAAAGCAACGGTTCTGGCAGCTGTTGCTTTTTGTCTGTGCTTAATACTGGAAACTGCTGTTTTGTGGTACAATAAATATATAATTTTATTGAGCGGAGAAGAAAAATGATCGATTTATATACAGTACCGTTAGGTGCTACGGCCAGGGATTTTTTTTCGGCAGAGGCAGAAAACAAATATAGCTATGATGAAGCGTTGCTGGTGCTTCCAAGCAGATTGCTTGTGAATCATGCCCGCCGGTCAGGCAGGGCGCAGGCAGTTAATTTTGAATATCTGCCCAACCGTATCGTAGCATTAAACAGGCAGCTGCTGGATTTGCCTCCGGAAGTGAAATTAGAAATGATTTCCCGGAGGACACAGGAACTGCTTGTGGGTGATTTGCTGCACCAGCTGGCTAAATTGCAGGGCCTGGACTATTTTAGTAAACTGGCAGATAAAGAAGGTTTCGTTAAAGCTGTTACCGGGCTTTTGGGTCAGCTTTCACGCAGTGGGTCGACACAGGAAGAAATTACTACGGCGCTGCTGGAATGGGAACAGCGCAATCCTGCCTATGTGATGAAGGACCGTGAAGTAGCGGCACTTTATAACCTTTATCGCAATAAGCTAAAACAAAAAAACTGGTATGATGTAGAGGGTTTATACCGGTTAGCAATAGCGGTTTTAGAAAGACCGCAGGCCAAGCTGCCTTGGCAGCAGTTATATTTCAGCGAATTTTATCATTTTGATGCTTTGCAGCGTTTGCTTATAAAATCTTTGTCACGGCATTGTCAGATCAGTATCGGTTTGATGTACGAGCCCAAACGACCGGAAATATTTGCTGCTGTAGAGCGGAGTTTCGGTTATTTAAGCGGTTTTGCTCAGCTGCATGATCTGCATATGGAAGGTTCAGTACGAAAGCCTGATCTGCAGCACTTAACGGCTAAGTTAGGTGCTGGAAGCTACCAGACGCTGGCTGTTGCTGACAGTATAAATTTTATTGAATCAGGAGATAGTGAAGGTGAACTGCGGGCAGTGCTGCGTTCTATAAAAGCTAAGCTGCAGCATGGCGCCGCTTATAATGATTTTTTGGTTGCTGTACGTGATTTTAAGACTTACAGCGGTATCAGAGCTGTTTGTGATGAATATGGTATACCTGTTACTTTACCTAAGATCGCTTCTTTGAGTGCTCAGCCTGTCTGTGAATTTTTACGTTTACTTTTGAACGTAGCTGCCGGCGGCAGTGAAGCTATCGCTGCTTACTGGCGTCTGTTAAAATGCGGCGTTGTAAAGCTGGTCTATAGCTTTGACGGAGAGCAGCTCAACAGATTGAAACAGGAATATTTATATAATGATCTGCGGCAACTGCGTAAGGCAGTTCGTGATAAGGCTGATGCCAATGAACATAAGCAGTGGTCAGCTGATTTAGGCGAACTTGAGTTGCTGCTGGACAAGGTGCAGCGGCGAGATACGGCGGCTGCTTATGGAGAAACATTTAAAACAATATTAGAAGCTTTGGCGCTGCCTGTTAAGGCTGGCGAAAATTATAAAAATGGCAGGGCAGATCTGCTTGAGGTTAAAAATATAGTAGAGACAGTACGGCAATTATCCGAAGTTTTGGATACACTGAGTGAAGATTATCAGAATGGCGGTTTGGAAAGTGTGCCTTTAAAAGCGGAGGAATACAGCCAGCTGCTGATTTCTGCCTGTTCCGAACGGCAAATCATTTTAACAGCGGCCGACAGTGAAGGTATTTTATTCGGAGAAGCTGCTAATCTGCAGGGGCTGCTGTTCAAGCATGTTTACATTATGGGACTGCGCGAAGGTGAGTTTCCGCGCAGTAAAAATGAAAACTGGATCTACAATGACAGAGAACGGGCCGAATTGAGCGGTGTTGGTGTGGAATTAGATAATACTGCGTGTGCTTATGCTGAGGATAAATTCTTTTTTGCCGCAGTGGCAGCAATGGCAACAGAAACTCTGACTTTGAGCTGGTACAGCGACGATACAGCTGGCGCTTCCGCATATATTGAAGATGTGGAACGATTATATGCAGCCGGGTGTATAACCAGAAGCAGAGCTGGACGTATAGGCTGGCAGGAGGCTTTGTCTGAGCAGGAGCTGCTGCTGGGGATTACCCAAAAAGATACCTGCCATAATTGGTTGTTGGAGCGGTTGGGAGCAGATTGGACACTGCGCAGCAGTATCGAAAGAATTCGTGAGCAAGGCGATAGTGTTTATAAGGGAGTTTTTGAAGACGTACAGCTGCAGCGGGCTATTAATGAAGCTGTTGGCGGTTTATTCAGTGCGTCGCATTTAGAAACCTATGCTCAATGCCCATACAGGTTTTTACTAAGCTATGTCTGGAAACAGCAGCAATATGAAGAACTTACAGAAACGGTGGAGCCTGCTGTTGAAGGCAGCCTGCTGCATGATGTTTTAGCACGATTTATGGCGGGACATTTGCACGAAAAGCTTACCAAATATCCGCCGACTGAGCTTATAAGTCAGCTTGATGACATTATGATGTCAGTTTGTGATGAATATATTACTGGGAAAAAGATTGCCGTTACAGATTTCTGGCCTTCGCAGCGTCGGAAGCTGAATTTGCTGCTGCGCCGCTGGCTGCAGCGGGAGCTTGTATACCAGAAAAAATGGGAACCTTTTGTACCGGTAAAAATAGAATGGGATTTTGGGCGTAACGGCAGTGCTCCGTTGGTGCTGGAGGTCAACGGCGGAAAAATTTATTTGAACGGACGTATCGACCGTATCGACAGTGACGGTAATGGTATTTTTGTTACGGATTATAAACGCAGCCAAACTCCGTCGGGCAGTGAGCTGACAGAAGGACTGGATTTGCAGATTCCGGTATATCTTATGGCGCTTGCAGCCTTAGAGCCTCAGAGTAAAGTGCTTGGCGGCGGTTACTATTCACTAAAGGAAGCGAAACGCAAAGGCGGTTTTGCCATGCAGACTTTAGGAAAAACGCCTTTTACAACAAATAATAAACCGTTCAGTGATGCAGAAGATCAATGGCTGGCTTTTGCAGATTTTTGCCGTACGACTGTCAGAGGATATATCAATACCTTGCGGCAGGGGAATTTCCCGCCGGCGCCGCGTAAAAACTGCCCTGAGTATTGTCCTGGGAAGGATATTTGCCGGGCCTACGGCGAACTGGCAGCAGAAGGCGGTGAAGAAAATGTTTGATTTTACTAAAGCCCAGCAGGAAGCGATAGAGACGCTGGATAGAAATGTATCTGTGTCTGCCGGCGCCGGCAGTGGTAAAACACGTGTTCTCGTAGAACGTTTTGTCAACATTCTTCGACAGAGCCTCAGGCAGGGCGGCAAACAGGTAAGTGCTGCCGATATTCTGGCTATTACCTTTACGCGCAAAGCCGCGGGTGAAATGAAAGAAAGGGTTCGCAGACGTTTGGCGGAATTGGAGCAGGAGGATGCTTTGCATGCATCTTTCTGGCAGCAGCAGCTGGAACTGCTGGAACAGGCGCGTATCAATACTATACATGGTTTTTGTAACAGTCTGTTGAAAGAAAATCCCGTGGAAGCAGGTCTTGATCCTGCTTTTCAGGTAGCTGAAGAAGTAGAAATGGATGAATTTTTACTGCGCACTGTGCAGCAGTTTGTAAAACAGGGACTGCGCCGCGGTGACAGTGATATTTTACGTCTGGCTGATGAATATACCGCAGCTGATGTTGTAAAACAGCTATTGCTTGCCATACCTAAAATGGATGCGATTTTGAACTTTGGTGATTTGTTACAGCCGTATCAGGCAAAGATGAACGAGAAAAACGTATTACAGGTACAACTGCAGGAGCTGCTATTGGAACTGGCAGAAGACAAAATGAAGGTGAAAGCCTCAGCTCATAGGCAAAAGCTGGAATTGCTGCGCGAACACCTTCCGGAACTTTTAAAGGCGGCAGCAGACAGCAGCAAGCCTGAAAATATGACGCTTTTAGACAGCTATGTGGGTACTCTAGCTGCAACAAGCAGTGATAAAGCAGTGGTAAAAGCGGCTAAAGAAATTCTGCAGCAGCTGCATTTGCTGGCGGCAGACGCAGCTGCACTGAAATTGATACCCTGCTGGCAGCAGGCTCTGGTGAATTGCAGTGCTTATCTGCGTGAACAGCAGGAGCTTAATAATATGCTGGGCTTCGACGACTTGGAAAGCAGGGCCTTGGAGCTTTTAAAAAATAACCGCCAGGTTTGCAGTAAAAACAGCAGCCGCTATCAGTATATTATGGTCGACGAATTTCAGGATACTAACGAACGCCAAAGAGAACTGGTTTATTTGCTGTGCGGCGGTGATAAAGACATGCTGCTGGGACATAAGCTGTTCGTAGTAGGTGATGCCAAGCAATCAATTTATCGTTTTCGCGGCGCTGACGTAAGCGTATTTGCCCGTGTGAGACGCGATATAGCGGGCGCTGGCGGCAGTAATATCGTTTTAGATGATAACTTCCGTACAGTCGATAAAGTGCTTGATTTATGCAATTTGGCCTTTGCGGCATTATTAGGTGAAGACAGACAGCAGGACGTTTATTTTGAAGCTCTGAATGCTAATCGTGCGACTGATATTTTGCCGGAAATGCTGGCAATAGCATACGATAAAGAAAGCAAAGCCTGCCGCAGGGAAGCGGAGGCTGCCGTTATAGCAGAACGGATACTGCAGCTGCATACCGAAAAACAGATAGCCTACGAAGATATGGTGATATTACTTGGCGCATTAACAGCGGCTAAAAGTTTTGCCTCTGCGCTGCAGCAGGCGGGGATACCGTATACTATCGTTGACGGCAAAGGCTTTTACGAACGCCGGGAAATTATTGATCTGATCAATTTACTGATATTTTTGGAAGACAGCAGCCGCAGTTTAGAGCTTGCTGGTGTGTTGAGGTCGCCGTATTTTGCTGTTGATGATGAAAGCTTGACAGCACTTTTTCTGGAGCTGAACAGGCAGGAGGGGCAGACAGTTACCTTATGGCAGCTGCTGCAGCAGGATGCATGGCCGTTGATCGATTATCAGAAGCGCTGCCGGCTGCTGAATGCTGTAGGGAAACTGAGGCTGCTGCGGCAATATGCTGAGACGATGCCATTGCCGGAATTGCTGCATACGATTGTTGATGTCTTACAACTGGAACCGCTTCTGGCAGCGCAGGAATTTGGACTGGAAAAGCTTGCCAATATAAAAAAACTGATTGCTTTGGCTGAGTCCTATACCATAGAAAAGCATGGGACACTGGCCGACTATCTGCTGAGGCTGCAGCAGCTGCGTCAGGCTGGAGCAAGAGAAGCAGCTGCTGCAGATATGACGGGCTGCGCTTCTGTGACGATTATGACGATCCATAAATCCAAAGGTCTGGAATTCCCTGTAGTTTTTGTACCCGCGCTTGATGCCAGGAGCAAAGGCGATACGGATATGCTGCGATTTAATGCAGACGCAGGTTTAGGAATTAAAGTGGCTATGGGCGGCGAATTGCAGGATACAAGCGTCATGCTGGCAATCAAAGACATAGAAAAGCAGTTGGATAGCGCTGAAAAACAGAGGCAGTTATATGTTGCAATGACAAGGGCGCAGGACAGGCTGATACTGTCAGGTACTTATGATAGCAGCAGTAAAAGCAGAAGTGAGAACTGGTTCAGCAGCCTGCGTAATATTTTACAGGACTATGACCAGTTCCTGTTAAAGGAATATGAAGCTGGTAAAAAAGGAACTGCCGTTAAATCAGCAGCAGATTTGGAACAGGTACTTGTAACAGATGAGTTGCTGCAGCGGATCAAACCGCTGCCGGAATATGGGTTGGAGTGGCAGCGCAGCTTGTCAGCAACAGCGCTGCAGACGTATCTTGATTGCCCCCGCTGTTATTATTACCAGTATATTTTGCAGATGCCGGGGTATGAAGCTGTAAATGCAGCTGATGCAAGCGGTTATCTGCCGGCGGCACTGCAGGGTACCGTTATCCATAAGGCTTTGGAATTACTGACGAACGGTTACGAACAGGAACCGGCTTTCAGGACAGCGCTGCAGGCATATAAGGTACAGGGAAGTGCTGCAAGGACATACGATATGTATATGCAGTATATTAATGGACCGCTTTATCAAAGGCTGCAGGAAGCTGAACGTAAGGCTGAGATCAGCTTTGAGTTGCCGCTGCTGCAGGAATATGGGATTACTGCTGTGTTCAGCGGTTATATTGACTGTACTGTTTTTAACAGTGACGGGACTCTGACGATCGTCGACTATAAAACAGGCGTGCCGCCGGCAGCAGGCGAACCTGCGCCGGGTTATATTTATCAGCTGGCACTGTATCAAAAGGCAGCGTCAGAATTATGGCAGCGCCCGGCAGCACTGGCCGAACTGCATTTTTTACAAAATAATTCCTGCTGGCAGCTGCAGGATTGCAGTGATAGGCTGCAGGAAGTTGCCGAATTATGCAGAGATATTTTTTCGAAACGCAGAGAAAGTGAATTTACTGTGAAAACTAAATATTGTAAAAACTGCCCGTTTGCCTACTTTTGTGCAGGCAAAGAATAAACAGCTAAAAATTAATAAATAAAAAACACCTGTGAATACAGGTGTTTTTTATTTATCTGCAGTTGTTCAAATTTAATATTTTCGCAGGTTAAAGAAGCGCAACAATGACGATACATACAGTATTTTTAATAATTCCATTCACTTGTATCTATAAATCACAAACATTCCTTATAGTTAACAAGAATAGCAAAATATAACAATAAGTTAAATCTGAAATTAATTATGTAAATAAAGATATCTTGCATACTCAAAACAAATATGTTATTATACATAAAAATATCTATAAAGAAAAATAAAAATTTAAAAAGACAAACTTTTTTCAATAATGTGAATTAAAATTTACAAATTATAAAATTTTGCAATAAGAGGATGTTGAAAAAATATCTGACAAAGATAGTTTACTTTAAAAAAGTTTAACTGACGGGTGTCCTTTACAGTAAGTAAAAACAACGCCGTAAAATGGCGCTCAATAATTGGTACCCCGATGAATATAAAGCACAAAAGCCTGTAAGGGAGTGATACAGTGAAAATTCCATTGAAATAAACTCAGACCAAAAAATATTCTGAGTTTGGGGTGATCTGCTATGAAAGAAAAAGAAACAATGAACACAATTGAAACAAAAGCTAAAAGCATCGTCGGTTCTCTGGTGATGATCTGCCCGGTTTGCGGCAAAGAATTCGTCTGTAATAAAGCCCATCATGTTTACACGGCTTTGATAAAAAGAAAACGCTACTATTACTGCAGGTACTCCTGCTTTAAGAACAGACCGGGAGCTAAGTAATATTTAGATTGATGATTTGGCTGATTGACATGGAAATGCTTTAGTTAAGATATAATTTCCCCGGCTGTTATACAGTCGGGGGTTTAATATATTGAAGTTTTAAAGAGATAAAGGACAGTAAAACTTAGATAAAGTTTTACTGTCCTTTTTATTTATTCTGAACATATTTTTGCAATAAACTTTACAAATCTTTAACAAAAACAACGTTTAGATTTAATCAAAATTCGTTATCATACATAACAGAGCTCGGAACTAAAAAAGTGGAGGGTAAAAATGATGATGAAAAAGAAACTTGCGGCACTGCTTTTAGCAGCTGCCAGCGCGATGGTCTTTACCGGCTGCGGCAGCAGTGATAATCAGTCTAAAGGCAGCGTTGACAAAAAGGTGCAGATCGAATATTGGCATGTAGCCTCCGAAAGCTTCGGCGGTGCAACTGTTAAAGAACTGGTCGCAGATTTTAATGCCAAGCATCCCAATATCCAGGTTGTCGAAAAATATAACCCCGATATGTATAAAGGCCTGACACAAAATCTGCAGGCTGCTATCGCTTCCGGTAAAAATCCTGACGTTGTACAGATGGGCTGGTCTTATTTGAACTATGCCGCTGAAAATCTTAAGTACACTGACCTGCAGCCGATGATCGAAAAGCAGGCTCCTGAAGACAAAAATTTCTTGAAAGAGAATTATCTGCCCAATGTTTTGGCATTAGCTCAGACTGATGACGGCAAACAGATCGGTATTCCTTATTCTATCAGTGTGCCGGTCCTGTTCTATAATCCTGAAATCTTTACTGCAGCAGGACTTGATCCCAATAATCCGCCTAAAACCTGGAAAGAGGTAGTGAGCGCGGCAAAACAGATCAAAGAAAAGACCGGTAATATGGGCTTTTTTATGCAGGAATATGCTGATAACTGGACTCAGCAGGCCATTATTGAATCTAACGGCGGTTCAATGCTGAAAAATGAAGGCGGCAAAGTCAAAGCCGGTTTCGATACTCCCGAAGCGGCAGAAGCGTATCAGCTGCTGGCTGATATGGTCAAAGACGGCAATGGCCTGCATGCTACTAATGAAGAGGGTTTCCAGGCTTATCTGTCCGGTAAGCTGGGGATGGTCTGCACTACTATCGGCAAACGTGCCAATTTTGAAAAAAGCGCCAAGTTCAAAGTTATGGCAGCTCCTTTCCCGCAGTTTGAAGGCAAAGAGTTGAAAGTGCCGGCAGGTGGTAACTTTCTGATGCTGTTCTCAAAAGATGCCGATAAACAAAAAGCAGCCTGGGAATTCATCAAATATATCGAATCACCTGAAGCGCTGGCTAAATGGAGCACCGGTACAGGTTATCTGCCACCTCGTAAAGGCGTAGCAGAAGACCCCAACGGTTTCAAAAAAATGATCGAAGAAAACAAAAATATCCAGGTAGCCTTGTCCACGATGCCTAATCTGGTAAAATGGGCCAGCTTCCCAGGCGCTAACGGCTTACAGGCTGAACAGCTCCTGATTGACGCCCGCGATATTATACTGAGCGGCAAAGAAACTGCTGCTCAGGCGCTGCACGAAACTGCAGAAAAGATCAATAACTTACTGTAATACAAACGCTTGAACCAATCAGGATGCTGCTTGCCGCAGCATCCTGATTTTTACCAAAGGAGAGTTGTCATGAATAAAGCCAAATGGCCTGCTTTTTGGTTCTTACTGCCGGCGGCACTGCTGTTTATTGTTTTCTTTTACTGGCCGCTGCTGCAGAATCTGTATCTTAGCTTTTTCAGCTGGAATATGATCAGCCCGACGATGAAATATGTGGGACTGAGCAATTACAGTGATATTTTAGGCAGCAGAGAGCTGTACAAAATCATTGGGAATACGATAGTTTTTGTACTTATTATGCTGCTGTTCAACTTTGTCTTGCCCTATCTTTATTCGTTTATCCTCGGGCACCTGCTTCAGCGGGGGAAAATGTTTTATCGCTCTGTTTTATTTCTGCCGGCAACTTTATCCCTGGCGGTGGCAAGCATTCTGTTCCTGTGGATCTATAATCCTTTAGCCGGCCCGCTCAGTATAGTGCTTGCGTGGTTTGATATGGAATCGCCGCGCTGGTTTAAGGAAAATCTGCTCGTGATCTTTTCTATCTGTACTATCATTGGCTGGAAGGTGTTTGGCTATAACCTGATCGTGATGCTGGCAGCGATGGTTGCCGTACCAAGGGAAATGATCGAAGCAGCCAAGCTGGAAAACGCTTCGAACTGGACGATCTTTAGACGTATTATCATACCGATGACTTCTTCGACTGCGATTTATGTTTTCACGATCACCGTAGTTTTCGGTCTGCAGTATGTACTTGTGCCTGTCAATATGCTGACGCAGGGCGGACCGGATCAGGGCAGTTCCAATTTGGTATATATCGTCTACCAGTATGGTTTTATTTTCTTCCAAACCGGAAAATCAGCAGCTTTCGCCATTATCACCATGTTCTGTTATATGGCGTTCCTGTATCTGAAAAATAAATATCTGGAGAAAAAAGTTTATTATGAAAACTAAAACACATCAAGATCTTTGCTGGCATCTGCCTTTGCTTGTGGCAGTATTTATTCAGCTGTGGCCGATAGTTTTTATGGTCTCCACATCGCTCAAAGATATGGACCAGATTTTCCAGGCAACGCTCAATCCATTGCCGCTGCCGCCGACATTGAATAACTATCTGACAGTATTAGGCAATTTTACGCTGTTTACTTATATCTATAATACCTTTTTCATTGCTGCGTTCGTAACAGTATTCAAAGTGCTGACCAGTGTTTTGGCAGCTTTTGCCTTTATCTATTATGACTTTAAATATAAAGAAACTGTTTTTAACAGCATGCTGCTGACCTTCTTTATTCCGATAACGGTACTGATAATGCCCAATTATTTGCTGATGAGCAGGCTGGATTTGCTGAATACTCCCTGGGGTGTTATGCTGCCGCAGTTTGTTGATGGTATGGGTGTGTTCCTGATGCGTCAGACGATGCGCGGCATACCCAAACCATTACTGGAAGCCGCTGTTTTAGATAATGCCGGCCCGCTGCAGGTACTGCGCAAGGTTGTGCTGCCGCTGATCAAACCGTCGATAATAGCAGTCGGTATCCTGTTTTTTATCAACTCATGGAACGAATACTTTTGGCCGCTGCTGGTGCTGCAGGACAAAGAAACTTATACCCTGCCGCTGGCACTGCAAATGTTTATCAGCGCTGAAGGTGGCAGTGAGTGGGGTATAGCTATGGCTGTCGCTACTCTGACCAGTTTGCCGCCGCTGGCACTATATCTCGTCTGCCAAAAATTTATACTCAATACCTTTATGCAATCGGGGGTCAAAGGATAATATATGAACAGTATTGTATTTGAAAATGTCTGTAAATCTTACGGCGATGCTAAAATCGTCAAGTCTTTGAATCTGGAAATAAAAGAAGGCGAGCGCCTGATTTTGCTGGGGCCTTCCGGCTGCGGCAAAACTACTACGCTGCGAATGATCGCTGGTTTGGAAGACATTACCAGCGGTCAGCTGAAAATGGGCGGCAGGGTAGTTAATGATATTGCTCCCGGTGAACGTAATATTGCCATGGTTTTTCAAAGCTATGCGCTGTTTCCGCATCTTTCTGTCTGGGATAATATCACCTTTGGCCTGCATATCCAAAAGCTTCCGGAAGCGGAAATCAAAAAAAGAGCCGATGAAGCCTTAGAAATACTTAATTTAAGAGGCTATGAAAACTATAAACCCAAACAGCTTTCAGGCGGGCAGAAACAGAGAGTGGCCTTATGCCGTGCCCTTGTAAAGCAATCACCCTACTTTTTACTGGATGAACCACTGTCCAATTTGGACGCGCAGCTGCGTCAGCAGGCCAGGACAGAGCTGGTACGTATTCATGAGATCTATAAACCGACAATGATCTATGTAACGCATGATCAGGTAGAGGCAATGACTGTCGCCGACCGTATCGTTGTACTGAAAGATGGCGAATTGCAGCAGATAGCCGCTCCGGATACGATCTACCGCCACCCGGCTAATACGTTTGTTGCCGGTTTTATTGGCGCCCCGTCAATGAATATCCTCAAAGCACGTTTTGACCGTGATTGTATTTGTATCGGCAAGGCCGTACTGCCGGTACCGGAGCTGTGGCGTCAGGTGATCGGTCAGCGCAGAGACCTGCTGCTTGGCATCAGGCCTGAGCATTGCCGTTTAAGCGAGGACGCTGCTGTGCATGGAAGTATAACTTATGTTGAAAATACAGGTAATCAGCGTACTGTTGAATTACAGCTTGAGAGCGGTGAGACTGTCAGCGTTACAGTAAGTGACCGTAATGCGGATGTACACAGTTCCGGCGGTATCTGTTTCAGCTGGGACGATGTGAGCCTGTTTGATGTGACAAGCGGCAGGAATATTGGCTATATAGAAAAAGGGGAGGTTTTTACTGATGCAATGGGCAGTTAGTGATCTGGCGTTTGCCGGCTTCAATAAAAAATATCTCAGCGGTTTGCCGTTGACCTATAATATAGAATTTTTTTATGAATTCGGGACCGACCATTATTGGGATACGGTATTGCTGCCGCTGGCGCAGAATAATAAGGAAAAAAGAACGTTTTCTATCCACGGTCCCTGTGTTGCTGTAAATCTGGCAGACAGCGGTGATGAATATTATTTAAAAGCCTACGCTCAAACCTTTACCTATGCCCAAAAGATCAAAGCAGAATTTGTAGTTGTGCATACCAATGAAGGCTACCATGGTGAGGCCGCCGCAGTTAAAGAACTGGTCTATCAGCGCTTGACTGAAGTGATCAGCCTGGCACAAAGCTACGGTGTTCAAGTTGTTATAGAAAATGTGGGTCTGCGTCCCTGCGGATCACTGCTTTTTGATTTTGAAGAATATCTGGCGCTGTTTGAACGTTATCCGCAGGCTCTGGCACTTTTGGATACGGGACACGCCCACGTTAATGGCTGGAATATTACTGAAACTGTGAAACGGCTGCAGAAAAAGCTGTTGGCGGTGCATGTGCATGATAACGATGGCAGCGGCGACAGCCATCAGCCTGTAGGACTGGGAACTATCGAATGGGAGCCTTATTTCGCTTCTATCAGGGACTATGCACCGAATGCGCTGCAGATATTGGAATATGCTTATATTGAGCCGGGAGTTCTTACCGAACACCTGCAGAAGCTGGAAAGCCGTTATGGTGCACTGCGATTTTAAGCATAAGAGGTAAGATTTTTAGTTTAGTAAAGCATTTGATTTAAATAGTGATAATAAAAAATCAAGCCATTATCGGCTTGATTTTTTATTATGCTTTTTGTTTGTACAATAATACTGCTGAGCTTTATTTTTGCTGCGGCCGCTGCGGCTTTTCAGGCTTGAAGCATTTTGAACCCAAGTTTAGATTGCAGCAGATAGAAGTGACAGGCTGGTGTTAGACCAAACCTTAAATAACGGCCGATACATACTGGTGAAAGTTTATTCAAATAAACTTTGCTGCAGGTCTGCCTGATTGCTTGTAAAAGTGCTCAGATAGGCAAATAACTGCTGATTATCCTGAATGATACCATGCTGACGGCATTTTTGCCGCAGCAGCTGCATCAGCTGTTTACTGTTGGGGCTGTCGATAACGTACTGATTACCGTAGGTGTCGATATAGCGTTTTTTCAGTCCGGGAAAGTGTCTGTCCAACTGCTGGTAAAAGTATTCGCGGTTGCCGTCGCGCAGCGTCAGCCCCATACCGAAACAAATAATGCCGTAAACGCCGGCTTCGATACAGTAATCTAAAATACCGCGGAGATTAGCTTCGGTATCGTTGATAAAAGGCAGAATGGGAGCAAGCCAGACTACAGTCGGGATACCTGCGTCACGTAATTGCTTTAAAGCTTCGAAACGCTCACGGGTCGTACTTACATACGGCTCTATTTTTTTGCACAATTCTTCGTCATAGGTGGTCAGAGTCATTTGGACTACGCATTTTGCAGACGCGTTTATTTTTTGCAGCAGATCAAGATCCCTCAGGATCCGGTCCGATTTAGTCAGCACTGTAAAACCGCAGCCATATTTATAAACAAGCTCCATAGCCTGCCGCACGCTGCCGAGTTCGGTTTCCAGAGGAATATAAGGATCTGTCATCGACCCGGTGCCGATCATACATTTTTTGCGCTTGCGCCGCAGGGCTTCTTCCAGCAGTACAAGAGCGTTTTGTTTGACTTCGATATCTTCAAAAGCATGCGGCATTTGATAACAGCTGCTGCGTGAATCACAGTAAATGCAGCCGTGTGAGCAGCCGCGATACAGGTTCATACCATTTTTAGCTGAGAGGATGCCTTTTACTTGCACATAATGCATAGCTGTACCTTTCTGTGTCAGGACAGGCGAAGCTGCCTAATAAAAAATAGCATAGTTGTTTAATGGCTTTCATTATACCATATCTGCCAGGACAGTAGTGTGAAAGTGTTGTGCGGACGGGCAGCAGCACTGTTTGCTGGAGGTGATTTTGGCGATTATCAAAACGTAAGAGCAATAACGGAACCGGACGGCGGCGTAAAAAAGTTCTTGCATGTCTTGTGGGGGGGTACAACAGTGCTATAATTATAGAAAATATTGTTCGGTAAATGTTTTGCAAGTAATAGCAGATAAAAGACTGATAATTTTAAAAAATATGATCTGATTACATTAAGATGTGAGGCTGGCAATATGTACGATGAACGCTGTTTGAAAATAATCGGCGCTAATATCAAGCTGCTCAGGACATGCCGCGGTATCAGCCAGGGTGAACTGGCCCGGGCTTTGGTTATCAGTCAAACGCATCTGAGCAATATTGAGTGCTGCAGGGTCGCAGTTAATTTCCGTGTTTTACTGCGTGCCGCTAATGCGCTGGAGTGCACATTAGATGATTTGCTGCAGCTGGAATTTACGGAACCGCCAAGAACAGTAATGGAGGTCAGAGAATATTCATCTGCAGAAGTTAAGGGCTTTCTGCAGAAACTACAAGCCGGTAAAAAGACGTAAGGTGACACCGCAGCAGGTAAAGGCGGCCGGGCTTGAAAAGTAAAAATTTACAGCTAAGCGGGAAGAGGAGCGAGAAAAATTGTTGGATTTGATGGGAAAAGGAATAACTGTAGTTTTAACTTTGGGGATCACCGCATCTGCATGGGCGGCACCTTCATTGCCGGGCAGCAGTGATGATGTCAGGGCCTTGGAACAGAACCGCGGCGCTAGGCAGCAGCAAACTGATCTGCAGCAAACTGATCTGCAGCAGCCAGAGCAGCAGAAGGCAGCTGAAGAAACGCTGCCGCAGAAATTACTGCTGCGGCAATTTGTCTTTACAGGCCAGCAGGAAATAGACCCGGCAGCATTGACTGAGGCAACGCAGGGGTATTTGGGACAGGAAGTGACTGTTACGGAACTGGAACAGGCGGCTGCTGCAGTAACTGATTATTGCAGGCAGCAGGGCTATACGGTGGCAACAGCTGTGCTTCCACAGCAAAATATTCAAGACGGGACAGTTGAGATCAGGATTTTTCTGGGGACTTTAGGCAAAGTAATTATCGAAAATGATTCGCGCCTGGCCGATGCTGCAGCCGTTGCTTTGGCTGCTGCACTGGAACGGGATGGTTATATCAGGACTGCGAGGATCGAGTCTGTACTTAATAATTTCAATGATTTGCCGGGTATCAGCGCTGCCGGTATTTTGAGTGCCGGTGAAGCGATCGGCAGTACGGATCTGACAATCGCTCTGCATGACGGAAAAACTGCCGAACATATTGTGTACAGCGATAACTACGGCGGCAAATACAGCGGCCGGTACCGTTATGGTTTTCAGACAACGCTTAATAATCCCGGCCGGATCGGCGATAAAATTTTTGCAGGCGGGATGCTGAGCAATGAAGATCTGCATAATTATAATTTTGGTTATGAAATGCCTCTTGGAAGCCGGGGTACAAGGCTTGGCATCAGTTACAGCCAAATGGATTATACCTTGGGCGATTACTTCGCTCTGCTTGATGCGGTAGGGCGGGCAAAAACGCTGAGCCTGTATGCGTCGACACCGCTGATCAACACCAGCAGCAGGCATCTGAGCGTTATTTATGGTTATGATAACCGGCAGTTGAAAGATGAAATGAGAAGCTTTGGCGAGCTGGGCAGCACCCGAAAACACAGTAATACACTGCACGGCGGCATTGTAGGCAGCAGGCGCGGCAGTGCCAGTGCTACCGGTTACAGCGCTTTGTATTATCTGGGACAGCTAAGCTATGATGACGCCAGCGCGCCTGAGACGGAAGGGCGTTTTTCTAAATTCACTACGGATATCAATCATATCCAGCATCTGGAATCTGTTTTCGACCTGCATCTGAATTTTCACGGTCAGCTGGCCAGCCGCGATCTTGACGGCAGTGAGCAGTTCAGTCTGGGCGGAGCCAACGGAGTACGTGCTTACCCTCAGGGAGAAGCCAGCGGTGACAGCGGTTATCAGGCCACGGCCGAGCTGCGATATTCTACTCCCGTGCCATATTTAAGTCTTGCTGCTTTTACAGACTGGGGCGAAGTGGACCTGGCTAAAAGCTGCGGTCAGCATCGTAATCTGGCCGGTTGGGGCGTAGGTGTAGAATATGCGAAGCCCAATGATTATTTTCTACGGCTGGATTATGCAAGGAAACTTGACGGGGAGAAATTCCAGAGTGAAGCTGAGGATAAAAACGGCAGGCTGTGGTTTTTGGCATATAAACTTTTTTAAATAGGGCTAAGGGAGGCAGTTAAAGATGAAAAGAGGGACAAAGCTTTTATATAAAAAAATATTTGCCGGGTTATTAGGCGGCGGGATGCTGTTTATGCCAAACTGGAGCTATGCGCTGCCGAGCGGCGGACAGGTAGTGACCAATAACGGCACTATTACTGCCGGGGGCAAGGTGATGGATATAACCGGCAGCGGCAATGTGGCGATCGATTGGAACAGTTTTAATATCGCGGCTGATGAAATTGTGAATTTTAAAAATATGCAGGCTGTTTTGAATTATGTCAGCGGCGGCCGTAAAAGTGAGATTTTCGGCAAGCTCAACGGCGCCGGGGTGAATGTGTTTTTGGTCAATCCCAATGGGATACTGTTCGGTAAAACGGCACAGGTCAACGTAGGACAGCTGACGGCATCGACCCGCAGTCTTGAAAAAGCAGCTTTAAACAGCTTTAACGGCAGTCTGTCACCGCTTGATGCCGGCGGTGCGGCCAATGTCAAAGCGGATATCATCAATCTTGGCAAGCTGAAGGCGGGTAAACTGGTCTTAGAAGGGAATAACCTTTCGATCATCGGCGCTGACAGCCTGGAAGTAGCTGATAAAAGTAAAATCACGCTGCGAGCCGGGGAAAATATCAATATCGGCTACGAGGTGACCGACAAAACAACGATCGACGTAGGCGATGGCAAGGGGAATACGCATCAGGTCAGCGATTACGGTAAAGGCGGCGGTGATAAAGCCAGCGACGTTCTGAGCGCAGCTTCAGTTACCGATCTGAAAGGCAGCGCCAAAAGTATCAACGACGCTATGCTGGTGCATGATGTGTATGAACTGCAGGCCATCGACAGAAATACCGGGACTATAAATGGCAGCAGTTATGTGGTGGGCAATTACATGCTGGCCGGCGATATCGATGCAGGTGATACTAAAAACTGGAACAGCGGCCGTGGATTTGACCCGATAGGACGGCTGAACCGCACAGGAAATGGTGTAACAGGCAGTTTCAGCGGCGCTTTTGACGGTATATGTCACAGTATCCAGAATCTTTATATCAGGCAGATCGGAAACCAATATGATGGTTATATCGGCTTGTTTGAAGGCATTGGCAAAGGCGGCAGTGTCGGCAATGTAAATATGGCTGGCGGCCATATTGAAGGAACATCGAATTTCGGCAGTATTGCCGGATTGAACTGGGGCACGATTTATAATATTGTCAATTCTGCCGAACTGGTATGCAGTAGCGGCGGTGTTGGCGGTATCGTTGGTACTAACGGCGGCGTGATCCGTAATGCCGTCAATAACGGCACACTGAAAATAGATGGCAGAAGCGGCGGTATTACCGGCTATAACGGCGATACTGTCTGGGGCAATACCGGCATTTTGCTCGATGTCAAAAATAACGGCGATATTACTTCTGAGAGTATGGGAGGTATTGGCGGGATAACAGGTATCAATAGTTCCGGCAGTTCGATCACAGGGGCCGAAAATACAGGTCTGGTCGAATTAAAGGATGGCGGCGGCAGTGAAGTTGGCGGTATCAGCGGTGACAACGACGGTCTGATCGAAAATGTTAAAAACAGCGGAAATATTAAAGGGCATATATATAGCACTAATGTTATGGGTGTCAGCTGCGTTGGCGGTATCGTAGGTGAAAATAATGCCGGCGGTGTTGTGAAAAATGCGGAGAACAGCGGTACGGTAATTGGTGATAATACCGTCGGCGGCGTTGCCGGAAGCAACGAGGGGGTGCTTGAAAACGCTCAGAATCTTGCTGCGGGTGCAGTCACAGCGGACGGAATGTCTGTAGGCGGAGTGACCGGCTATAATACAGGCTCGATCAAAGACAGCTTTAACAATGCGTCCATAACTGGCGGAACGATATATGCCGGCGGTGTTGCCGGGTCTAACGAAGGCGGCAGTATCAGCGGCTGTTATAATAGCGGGTCGGTCACGGCGCAAAACCTTATTGGCGGTATAACCGGTCGTAATAACAGCGGGTCCGTCATTACCGGCTCATATAATACGGCCACTGTTACAGGCACAGCAGTTGACAGTAAAGGTTTTTCTCAGGTGGGCGGTATCAGCGGTTCCAATAAAGGTACTGTCAATGGCGAAAGTTATAATACTGGTGATGTTGAGGCCGGCGGTTATGGCGTAGGCGGTATCATTGGCTATAATTATGGGGAAAGCATCGTAGAACATGTGTATAATAAAGGCAATGTAACGGGCGGAAGTCAGTATGTAGGCGGTATTGCCGGCAGCTCACAGGGAGAATTGAATAATGTTTTTAACACAGGTGCTGTAGCATCTGGGGTATCAGGGGCAAAATATATAGGCGGTATTGCCGGCTATAGCGTCAGTGTTATCAGTAATGCGTATAATACGGGGAATGTTGGCAGCGTTCGTGCTCAATATGTAGGTGGGATAGCAGGTTATAGTAAAACTGGTACTATTGAAAATTGTTGGAATAGCGGTGAAATAGCTGCGTCTCATTATTTGGGAGGAATTGCCGGATATAATAACAGTGATATCAGAAATTGCTATAACGAAGGTGCGATAATCGGGATGGGCAGCAGCCAGTATATTGCCGGTATCGCAGGTAATAGCAAAAGTGGAACGATAACGAATGTCTATAATTTGGGAGAAGTGACCGGTTATTCGCAGAATTACGGTGTTATTATTGGCACTGGTGACAGTGTGATAAGTAATAGCTACTATAAAACTGATAGCGGTTATAAAAAATATGGCGACGATTCGGAATATGAAAGCATCGAAGCCTTTAATGCGGCCTTCCTGGCAGGGATGACAGATAGCGATAAAGCCTTGTGGCTGACCTATGGCGACCGTATGACCCCGCTGCTTAAAGGCTTGCTGAAGCCGCTGGATATCAACGTCGGCGATATTGAAACAGAATATACAGGCAGCGACTACACCGGCCTGGTACAGGCGCTTGCCGATAAGCTGGCAGAGCAGGGGATTATTATCGACGTTACCAAATTACTGGCTGACGGGAAAACAGAGATCGGCGAATATGATTTGAAAGATATGCTGTTTTCAACGCAGGACGGTTATGCGCTGAATGTCACAGGGAAGCTTGTCATTAAGGAAAAAAGCCCTGAACCGGAGCCTCCGGCAGATAATTACGTCCCGTCCTCCGACAGTAAATATACGGGGACCCTGACGAATATTAAGGCAGAAAAAATGCAGCAGGAAGAATACCGTAATCTTGATAAACGCCGCCGCAATACGATCGAACAGGCGTCGGTATCAGTTGAAGGCGACGGTATCAAGCTGGAATAGGCTGCTGCGGCAGAGAATATGAACAATCAAACAGCAGCATCAAGAGCAAACCCCGCCGGCCGGCGGGGTTTTACTTTTGTAAAAGAATAGTGAAATTTGCCTGTTAGGTAAGTTTTTTGGTATAATATAACGATACGAAGGGAGGTAAAAGCCTATGCCAATCGAATATATTTTACTGGGCGTCGGGATCGTGCTTTTGGGAATCGAAGCAGTGGTGCCGGGGTTTGGCTTTTTTGGCGTTACGGGTTTGATCTCGCTGCTGGCAGGCTCATATTATCTGCTGGGCGGCGGCGCTGAGGCCGCGTATATTTTGCTTGGTGTTGTACTGGCACTGGGCGCAGTAGTTGCCCTGCTGTTTGTTTATCTGCCCGCCGAAAGCAAGTGGAATCCCTTTGTTTTATGGGAGAAACAAGAGAACCGCCACGGTTATACAGGTGCCGAGGATCACTCGCAATATCTTGGTAAACGTGGAGAGGTCGTAGCACCGCTGCGCCCTGCGGGAACTGTCATCATCGACGGCGAACGTGTCGACGTGGTGAGCTTTGGCGATTATATCATGCCGGGCGCATTGGTAGAGATCGTGAAAGTGGAAGGCAATAAACTGTTTGTTCAGGAAGTAAAAACTAACTAGTAAAGGAAGTGTTGTGATGTTTGATTTTTTGTTTAACGGCGGGTTCATGTTTATCCTGATCATTGCCGGTATCGCCGTATTTTTGAATTTTGTGCCGCTGGCGCTGTGGATCTCGGCTATTGCTGCCGGCGTCAACGTTGGTATTTTCAATTTAGTGGGTATGCGGTTCCGCCGCGTGCCGGCTTCCCAGATCGTGCTGCCGCTTATCAAAGCCAATAAGGCAGGTCTGGACGTCAATGTCAATCAGCTGGAAGCGCATTATCTGGCCGGCGGTAACGTTGACCGTGTCATCGATGCGCTGATCGCTGCTCACAGAGCTCAGATCCCGCTGTCTTTTGAGCGTTCCTGCGCTATTGACCTTGCCGGACGTAATGTGCTGGAAGCAGTGCAGATGAGCGTTAACCCCGAAGTAATTGAAACGCCGGTAGTTTCGGCAGTTGCTAAAGACGGCATCGAACTGAAGGTCAAAGCCCGCGTTACCGTACGCGCCAATATTGACCGTCTGGTCGGCGGCGCCGGTGAAGCGACTATCATCGCCCGTGTCGGCGAAGGTATCGTCACTAACGTTGGTTCTGCAGTTAAACACAGCGATGTACTGGAAAACCCTGATTTCATTTCGCGTACCGTTTTGGCTAAAGGCCTTGACGCAGGTACTGCTTTTGAGATCCTGTCTATTGATATTGCCGATGTCGACGTAGGCCGTAACATTGGCGCCGCTTTGATGACTGACCAGGCCGAAGCCGATAAACGGATCGCCCAGGCCCGCGCCGAAGAACGCCGCGCAATGGCAGTTGCTAAAGAACAGGAAATGAAAGCCTATACCCAGGAAATGCAGGCGAAGGTCGTCGAAGCTCAGGCCAAGGTACCGACTGCGTTGGCAGATGCTTTGGAAAACGGCCGTTTAGGCGTGATGGATTACTACCGTATGAACAATATCAATGCTGATACTGATATGCGGAAAATGATTGCCGGTTCCAGCCCTGAAAACAGCGGCGAAAAAGGCAGCAACCCGAAATAAGCCGACTTATGAGCCGGTTATTGTATTGAGATGAGGCGAATGTATGGACAATTTGATGCTGTTTTATCCGCTCATCGTACTGTTGTTTTTTATCTTTTTCGATGTCCGCAACCGCAAGAAACGTCCTGCTCCGCCGCCGCAGCAGCCTGCCGACAGGCAGACGCAGCTGCCGGAGGAATGGCAGAGCCGCGGCTATGAAGATGAGGACGAAGAAGCTGTACCGTGGTATGTGGAGTTTCCGGAAGACAGGGCACCCAAAAAGCAGCCTGCGGCGGAAAAGACCTATCAGGAACCTGTACCGGCAGCAGCTGCTGCGGCGGCGGAACCCTTGTATAAACGTTTTGAGCCGCAGCAGCCCCAGCCTGCCTTTAAAAGCCTGCGCAGCAGCCGGACGCTAGCGGAAGATGTACGCTATGGCTTTGTGATGGCGCAGATACTGGACAAACCGCGGTCGCTGAAACCGTACGATGATAGTTTTTGATAATTGGGCAAGATTATTTTTCTAACGAAAGAAGTGTTGTTAGTTAATGAATAAAAAACTTGCTGCTGTACTGCTGTCGGGAGCGCTGCTTTTAGGCGCCGCCCCGCTGCAGGCACAGGAAAGTTCCTCGATCGATGCCGTCACTGCCGGCGTAGCCGATACAGGCAGGGCTGACAAAGACGCAGAGAAAAAAATAACTGCTTCGACAGTGCCTTATTCGGTGGCGGTGCTGCCGTATATCGACCAGTCTGGCATGGATGAAAAGGGGCGTAAGGTAGCGGCTAATGCTATCAAAGACGCGCTGAAAGAGAAATATCCGCCTGCTAAAAAAGGCGGCGTGAATACCGTTGCCAGCGCCAAGGCTGTTGCTAAGGCGATGCAGAACCATCCGTTTGAAAATGCTGATGCGCCGGTATTGGCAGAGCTCGTTGCCGTTGGTAAAGAGCTTGGCGTCGACCGTGTGATCTACATGGAGATGGAACCGCCGCGCAACAAGGAAACCGGCTTTATGGTTATCGTCGGCAGTCAGACTTATAGTTCAGTCATTACCATGAAGCTGAAATGTGTGGATGTAAAAACTGAGAAGTATCTGTTCAACAGGATCGTGGAGGAAGTTGGCTCCTCGTCGGCCGTAGCTTTTTGGAAGATCGGCGGCGCGAGCCAGAGCAGGGCGGTAAAGAAAGGTGTTGCTGCCTGCATGACTGAATTTTTAACTGCTTTTGACTGATAATCTATAGAGAATAAGGTGATATTGGTGTTAGAAAAGATCGATTTAAAACAAAGCCTGAAAAAAGATGCCTATAATGAAAAAATGAGTTATTTTGAAACCAAGCTGGGAGAACTGCAGCGTGCTTGCCGCGCTGCAGGTATTCCTGTAATAATTTTGTTTGAAGGCTGGCGCGGGGCACAGCGCAGCGTCATCATCAACCATATGATGCAGCAGATGGATGCCCGCGGGTTCAGAGTTTATTCGGCTTCCAAAATGGCGGACGAAGAACCGGACCAACCTTTTTTTGAGCCTTTCTGGCGGCAGCTGCCGGCCAAAGGCAATATGGCTGTGTATTACCGCAGCTGGTACTATCTGAAAAATGAATATACCTTTGACCGCGATGCGGAGCAAGTTAAAAGAATAAATACGAGCTACAGGCATATCAATGCTTTTGAAAAGCAGCTGACTGATGATAATTATGTGCTGCTGAAATTTTTTGTGCACGTTTCCGAAAAACAGCTGAAGGCTAATGTGCAGAAGGCCGAAAAAACCTATGGCAAAGGCTGGAACAAGGTCAGCGAAAGCGACGATGATTTTGTTGATTATCAGCGGTATCTGGAAATCTACGAAAAAATGTTTATCGACAGCGACCGGCCTAATGCCCACTGGTATCTGATCGCCGGCGACGATACGCGTTTTGCCGAGGTCTCGATATTTGATGTGATCGTACAGCGGCTGGAACTGGCGCTGGCCGAAGCGGAAGCCCGCAGACAGAAGGCCGGGCAGCAGCTGGTGTTGCCGCGTACCGAGATCTACGACGTCTTATCGAAGGTCGATCTGTCCAAAGAGGTCGCAAAAGCGGAATATAAAGAGAAACTGGATAAATACCAGTCCAAACTGAGTGTTTTGCAGTATGAAATGTATAAAAAGGGCATTCCTTCGGTCTTTGGCTTTGAAGGCTGGGATGCTGGCGGTAAAGGCGGAGCGATCCGTCGGCTGACGGCAGCTCTCGATCCGCTGGGGTATTCGGTGAACCCGGTAGCGGCTCCCAACGTGGTAGAGAAATCTTTTAACTATCTATGGCGTTTTTGGACACGCTTTCCCAAACAGGGAGAGATCGCCATTTTTGACCGTACCTGGTACGGCAGGGTCATGGTAGAACGTATCGAAGGCTTTGCAACGCAGGATGAATGGGGGCGGGCCTATGCCGAGATCAACGAGATGGAAGCCCAATGGGCGGAATACGGTACGGTGATAGGCAAATTCTGGCTGCAGATAGATAAAGACGAGCAGTATAAACGCTTTAAGGAGCGGGAGCAAAATCCGAACAAGGAATGGAAGATCACTGACGAAGACTGGCGCAACCGTGAGAAATGGGATGCCTATGAAGCGGCTGTGAACGAAATGCTGGTGCGCACAAGTACTGATTATGCACCGTGGACGATAGTGGAAGGCAATAATAAATATTATGCCCGCCTGAAGGTGTTGAAAACGGTGATCGAAATGTTTGAAAAACGGTTGAAGGACTAACAGCACACTGAGAGAGTATAAACGAGGTAGACAAGTTGACCTGGGAGCTTAAAAATGCGTTGAAAGAAATAGTTGCCCGCGAGAGCGGGGTACAGGTATTTGCGCCTGGCGCGCGGAGGCCGGTGGCCTTTATTTACCCCAATACTTATCATCTGGGGATGTCGAATCTGGGACTGCATATCCTGTATCAGCTCATCAACAGCCGCGGCGATTCAGCCTGCGAACGTTTCTTTCTGCCTGACAGCAAGCTCTTAGCAGAGCATAAACGCACGAAAACGCCGCTTTTATCACTGGAAACACAGAGGCCGCTTGCAGATTTTGAAGTTATCTGCGTGATGATGTCATTTGAAATGGATTATACCAATTTACTGACTATGCTGGCGCAGAGCAATGTGAAGCCTGAAGCGGCAGCACGCGGCGCCAAAGAACCGCTGGTGATCATCGGCGGTCCCTGCGCGACCTTCAATCCTGAGCCTTTAGCAGGGGTTGCCGATGCTTTCGTGATCGGTGAAGGTGAAGAAACTGTCAATAAACTGCTGGACGCTGTTTATGAAGCCAGGGACAAAGGCCTGTCTAAGGAAGATACACTGTTGGAGCTGGCGCAGCTGAGCGGCATCTATGTGCCGCGGTTTTATGAGCCGCAGTACGATGCTGGCGGTATGTTCTGCGGTATGCAGGTGTCAACGCAGGTGCCTGCCAGCGTAAAACGTCAGTGGGTACGTGAACTGGATAATTATCCGCAGACATCGGCAATTATGACAGATGCGACTGAATTTGAAAATATGTATATCGTCGAAGTAGCACGAGGCTGCGGGCGGCATTGCCGTTTCTGCATGGCAGGTTATTGCTTCCGCAAACCGCGGGCGCGCGATCTTGAGCTGCTGCTTGCTAAAATACGCAACCGTCCGCCACAGACTAAAAAAGTCGGGCTGATGGGGGCCGCGGTATCTGATTATCCGTACATCAAAGAACTGACACAGACACTGGTAGATGAGCAGGTACCTTTTACGGTAGCCTCTCTGCGGGCCGACACTTTAGATGTAGAGCTGACGCAGGCTTTGGCTGCCAGCGGTCAGAGGACGATGACTGTGGCTCCGGAAGCAGGCAGCGTGAAAATGCGTAATATCATCAATAAAGGCATTACCGAAGAACATGTTTTTAATGCCATAGAACTGGCAGCGGCAGCAGGTATGAAAAATATCAAGCTGTATTATATGCTGGGCCTGCCGGGGGAAGCTGACAGTGATATCGAAGAAATGATAGCGATGATCGGTCGGGTACGAGAAAAGATGGATGCCGCCCTTAATAAAGGCGATCTGATAATTTCCGTGAATGGTTTCATCCCCAAGCCGTTTACACCGTTTCAATGGTCGCCGCTGTGCGATGTCAAAACCTTGAAACGCCGTTTTAAAATGCTGGAAACCGCTTTTAAAAAAGCGAAACATATCCAGGTGCAGACAGAATCCTTGAAGGAAACTGTTCTGCAGGCAGTTTTGGCAAGGGGTGATCGCAGGATCGGCGCCGCTTTATTAGAAGCCTTCCGCAGAGAAATGCCGCTGAAGCAGGTGCTGAAAGAGCAGGGACTGGATATAGAGGAACTTGCTGCTGCTGCTTACGAGATCGGCAGGCCTTTACCCTGGCAGCATTTGGATATGGGCTTTACCGAAGCTTATTTGATCAGCGAGTGGCGGAAGGCGCAGCGGGAAGAATTTACACCGATGTGTTTTGACTTATGCCGCCGCTGCGGTGTTTGCGGGGAGGCACAGGTATGAGTTTCAGATTAAGAAATAACGGGCCGATCTGGCTGGGTGAATTTACGGCGCTGACAGAAGCAGGATTCAGCAACGGCTGCAGCTGCCGTCTGCATGGAGCAAGCAGTATTGTGCCGGACGGATTCAACCTGGCGCTGCATGTGGGCGATGAAGCAGAGCTTGTAAACGCAAACCGCAGGCAGTTTGCGGCGGCGTTGGGTGTGGATGCGGCAAGGTTTACTACCTGTGCCCAGGTGCACGGCAGTAAGGTCGTTTGTGTGACAGAAGGCCTTATCGGCAGCGGCGCTGTGGATTTTGCCGATACTATTGCTGACACTGATGCTTTGATCACCGATTTGCAAAATGTGCCGCTGCTGCTGTTTTATGCAGATTGCGTACCGGTTTTGCTGGCTGATACAGAAACCGGGGCTGTGGGACTGGCGCATGCAGGCTGGCGCGGCAGTGTGGAGGAGATCGCCCTCAAAACGGTGCAGATGATGTGCCGTCATTATGGCTGCAACCCGGAAAAAATGCTGGCGGCGATCGGACCGTCGATTGGCAGCTGCTGTTACGAAGTAGACGATAAAGTTCTGACGGCGGGTGCAAAATACCGTGAGTGTTTTACGCTTAAACCAAATGGTAAATATCAGCTGGACTTATGGCTGATGAATAGATTAGAATTAGAAGCAGCAGGACTGGAGCGAGGTAATATCCACTGTGCCGCGACATGTACCTGCGATAATCGGGAACTGTTTTTTTCCTATCGTGCCGAGTTGGGTAAAACCGGGCGCATGGGCGTAAGCATTTGCCGAAGATAAAAAAGGAATAATAGTTTTTGTGGCGAATATAAAACTTTTAGGAGGTCTTTATTTTGTTAAAAGACAATCTGCACAAAGTACAGACCCAGATCGCCGAAGCTTTGAGCCGGCGAACTGAAACTAAACTGACCGGCGATAAGGTAACACTGGTCGCCGTAACTAAAAATCATCCCGTAGACGTGGTGCTGGAATCGCTGGCGCTTGGTGTGACTAATATCGGCGAAAACCGGGTGCAGGAAGCGAAGGAAAAACGCACTATTGTGCCTGACCGCGGCTTCTGGCATCTGATCGGCCATTTACAGACCAATAAAGCCAAGCAGGCCGTCACCTTGTTCGATCTGATCGAATCAGCTGACAGCGAGCATCTTTTGGCTGCGCTGGACAAGGCGGCTGGACAGCAGCATAAGCAGCAGGATATTTTGCTGCAGCTCAACATCGCCCGCGAGGAGCAGAAGACAGGCTTTTTGATTGAAGATTATCTGGCGATATTGCCGCAGCTGGACGACTATAAAAATCTGTGTGTACGCGGTTTGATGGTTATTGCGCCACTGTGCGGCGATATAGAGGAAACACGCCCTGTTTTTAAAGAAGGTTATCGCTGTTTTTGCGAGCTGCGGGCGCAGCGGCCTGGAATCGAGCTGCTGTCGATGGGTATGACTCACGACTTTACAGTAGCTGTTGAAGAAGGCGCCAACATCGTGCGTGTGGGTACGGCCTTATTTGGTAAGCGCGATTACAGTAAAAATAAATGAGCATGAAGGTATGGTGAAATGTATGAAATTTTTTGATCGTATCTCTGAAACCTTAGGTTTATATGAAGAGGAAGATGATGAACTTTTAGAGGAAGAGGAACCTGTAAAAAAGGCTGAAACAGCTCCTAAACGGATTCCCCGCAGTACGCCTGCCGTCAGCAGGGCAGCACTTCCCGCCGAGTCTGCCGCTTTGGAAAAAAGCGAAGCCAGAAGTGAAGTGCCGGCTGAGAAAAAATCCTTCTTCAGCAAAAAGAACGTCCAAAATTCGCCTGAAGGCAAAACCATTTCCATGCCGCTTGCTCAAAAGCAGGTCAAGGTAGTGGTGCTGGAACCGGCTAATTTTGACGATTCGCAAAAGGTTGCCGATTATCTGCGCAACAACCAGCCTGTAGTAGTGAACTTTGAAGGTACTGAAGGCCTGGTGACCAAAAGAATGACCGACTTTATCAGCGGGACTATTTACGCTTTAGGCGGCAGTATGAAAAAAATCGGCCGTAATATTCTGGTCTGTGCCCCGAAAAACGTAGATATCGACGCCAGCGTCAACATTTATGATGAAAAGGGTGGTCAACCGTGGAAAAAATAACAGCTCAAACCGGCCCGCTGGCTTTTATCGGCGGCGGCGCTATGACTGAAGCTATCATCAAAGGTATTCTGGGAGCCGGACTGGCTGACCCGGGTGAGATCTTTGTCGGCGAGCCGTCAGCGGCACGCTGTGAATATTTACAGAAAACCTACGGCATTAAAGCATCTGGTGATAATAAAGCTGTGGTAAAAGATGCAGGGCTGATCATTCTGGCAGTAAAACCGCAGGTTGTTGATGCGGCGATCACTGCTGAGCTTGCTGCAGCAATGCCGCCGCAGGCAACGGTGCTTTCGATCATGGGCAGTGTCGATCTGGCGAAGCTGCATCAGGTAGTGCCGGGACATGCGGTCATCAGAGTGATGCCCAATACACCGCTGGCAGTAGGTGCGGGGATGACGGCGATTGCGCCTGACAGCAAGGTCAGCTCCGAGATGATCGACGCCGCTAAAACTATTTTTGGTTCCTGCGGCGAGGTCGAAGTAGTGGCTGAAAGTGCTATCGAAGCGATCACGGCGGTATCAGGCTGTGGTCCGGGCTATGTCTTTATGCTGATCGACGCTCTGGCAGATGCTGGCGTTAATGCAGGCCTGCCGCGGGCGCTGGCGATCAAGCTGGCCGCCCAGACATTTGCCGGCAGCGGCAAAATGGTGCTGGAAACAGCATTGCATCCGGCGCAGCTGCGCGATCAGGTAACTTCGCCAGGCGGAACTACCATTGCCGGTATCCATGCTCTGGAAAACCGCGGAGTGCGTGCTGCGATGTATGATGCTGTACTGGCCGTGCTGGAACGCAGTGAGAAATTGAAGGGTAAATAACCAATGGCAGATAGAGAAAAGATTTTAAGATATTTTCGGGCCGGCGGCGATGAAGAACTGGCAGCCAAGCTGCTTGATCTGGCGGAAGGGGCTCATAGAAGCCGAAAATTCCGCGTCAGCGATTTTCTTGATCCGCATGGCTGTAATGTGGCCGAGATCGTTGCGGCCAATTTTGAAAATGTGAAGCTGGAAACCAGCGGCGGTTTTAAAAATGCCGAGCGTATGAAAGTTGCTTTTGTTGCCGAAGACTTTTTTGGTCAGCCGGATTTTGGCATGGTCTGCTTTAAAGTCGAATGGGACAAACGCTATTATGAACTCAGTCACCGCGATATTTTGGGAGCTTTTATGGGGATGGGCTGTAAACGCGAGATTTTGGGCGATATTATTTTTATCCCTGAAGGAGCACAGTTCGTAGCCGATAAATCTTTTACTACTTACATTATGAACAATCTGACGCAGATAGGTTCTGCCCCGGTTTCACTGACCGAGATCACAGAAGCTGACCTGTTGCAGAAGGAAGAAAAGGTCAAGGTCATCAGCGCTACAGTTGCAGCTTTAAGGCTGGATGCCGTTGCTGCTGCAGGATATGGCGTATCCCGGTCACGTATGGCTGACGAGATCAAAGGCCAGAATGTTAAAGTAAACTGGAAAGAGGCCAAGAACGCAGCCCAGCCGGTCAGCGAAGGCGATATCATTTCTTTCCGCAGCCGCGGCAGGGTAGAAGTAGCCGAGATCAGGGGCACTACCAAAAAAGGTCGTTTAAGCATCACGCTGAAAAGATATATTTAATGGGGAGGGTATCACGATATGTTGACACCGTTAGATTTAAACAATAAGAACTTTTCCAAAGGCTTCCGCGGATATGACACCGAAGAGGTCGATGAGTTTTTTGCCAAAGTTGCCAAGGATTTTGAACGCCTGTATCAGGACAACGTAGAGCTTAAAGATGCTGTGGAACGCGTCAGCGCCAAACTGGAATACTATCAGCAAATGGAATCCACCATGCAGAACACTTTGGTCATCGCACAGGAAACTGCCGACGAAGTGAAAAAGAACAGCGAGCAAAAGGCTGCCCTGCTGGAGCAGGAAACTGCCATGAAATGCAAAGAGATCACTTCTGAATGCCAGGCTGCTGCTGCTAAAGCAAAAATGGACGCTGAAATCGCGGCGACTCAGGCCAGGACAGAAGCAGAAGCTTATGCTGAAAAACTGCGCAGCGAAGCTGAAAGTGAAACTACAAAATTGCGTAACGACACGCTGGCGGAAATTGCCAGACTGCGCGGCGAAGCTGAGGCCGAGCTGAAGCAGATGAAAAATGAGACTCAGAATTTTGTAGACAAAATGCGCAGTGCCGCCGAAGTAGAAGTCGCTAAAATGAAAGTAACTACAGAGGATCTGTGCAAAAAAATGTCGTCGCAGGCAAAAGACGAGGCCAGCGATGTTTTGGCACAGGCACGTGCCGAAGCACAAAAGCTGACCAGCGAAGCCGACGAACGCTACAGAACGATGATCGCCGATGCCGAAGAACGTTCCAGAACGCTTTTGGCTGACACCGACGAAAAAGTAAGAAAAATGATTTTTGAAGCAGAAAATAAAGCTGCTCTCGCAAAAGGTATCTTTGAAGATCAGGTCAAAAAGGCCGCTGTGCATCGTCAGCATATGATGAGCATTTTGGAAGGCCAAATGGAGCTTTTGAAAAACTTTAGCGAAGATACTGAAAAATAAGCGAGGTCGGCAGCATGATTATTTTGGTACGCCACGGTGAAGCAACTCATCATACAGAGCATTTGACAGGCGGTTGGACCGATTCGGAGCTTACGGCTGCGGGAAAGGTTCAGCTGCAGGCCGTTGCGTCCAAATTAGCCAAAGATTTTGCAGGGCAAAGCCGTGATCTGCGAATCCTGACCAGCGATTTGAAGCGGGCGGAAGAATCAGCCCGGATCATCGCCGCCAGGCTGGGAATCAGTAAGCTGGAACCGTATGAATTTTTGCGCGAAAAAAATAATGGACAGGCGGCAGGCTTGACTGAAACGGCTGCCAAAGCTTTGTATCAGCAGCCTCCGACCTTAAAGGAACTGCATTACCGCAACTATCCGGGCGGCGAAACGCGGCAGGAATTTTATGACCGTAATGTGCAGGGCCTGATAAAATGCGCTGATCTGGAGCGGGAAAATCTTCTGATCGTAGCCCATAAAGGCACGATCCAAAACATCATTTTCCATTGGCTGGGGCTTGATATAGCTGCCGTCAACGTTTTAAATTTTTCTGTCGATATCCTGCCGTCCAGCGTGACGGTCCTGGGCATCAACAAATGGCGCGAACATGCTGTGTTCAGGCTCAACGATACCTCACATCTGCATACTGACAGCGGTTATGGCATCTTTGAGTTTAAATATGGCAAATACCATTGACTATAACTTGTATAATGGTGTATAATGACTTTGTTTTAATAAAAGCAGCAGCGATGACGAAGACAGTAGCCTGCCGGGCACAGTCAAGCGAGTCGGGGACAGTGCGAGCCCGACCGGAAAGATGGCAGGGGAAGATCACTTCAGAGCTTCTGGGCTGAAAACAGTAAGCCCGGACGGGTAACACACGTTATGGTGTTTCGAGTGGCAGGCAGCTTAAGTCTGTCATGAGGGTGGTACCACGGGTTTATAGTCTCGTCCCTTTTTGGGAGCGGGGCTTTATTTTTTTGGAGGTGTACACATGGATTACAGCAAGACCCTTAATTTACCGGAAACTGAATTTCCGATGCGTGCCGGTTTACCGGAACGCGAACCCGAATTTTTGAAATACTGGGAAGAAAACAAAATCTATGAAAAGAAACAGGAACTGCATGCGGGCCATAAAAAATTTGTCCTGCACGACGGTCCGCCGTACGCTAACGGCAAGATCCATATGGGTACGGCTTTAAACAAGATTTTGAAAGACATCATTATGAAATATAAATATGCGCAGGGATTTGATACCCCGTATGTTCCCGGCTGGGATACCCATGGTATGCCGATCGAGCACGCCGCTATCAAAAATCTGGGACTGAACCGCCATGAGCTTGATACACTGGTACTGCGTAAAGAATGTCACGACTACGCTTTAAAATGGATCGACGAGCAGCGTACCGACTTCAAACGTCTGGGCGTTCTTGGAGATTGGGATCATCCTTATATCACCATGACCCACGATTATGAAGCTGTACAGATCCATGTTTTCGGCGAGATGGCAAAAAAAGGCTATATCTATAAAGGTAAAAAAGCTGTTTACTGGTGTCCGCACTGCGAAACCGCTCTGGCAGAAGCTGAAATCGAATACGGTGAAGAAAAGTCGCCGGCGATCTTCGTAAAAATGCCGCTCGTCAAAGACAACGGCATGCTGCCAGAAGCAGCTCAGGGCAAACCGGCCTATATCGTTATCTGGACCACTACTCCGTGGACCATGCCTGCCAACGTAGCGATCGCGCTGCATCCGGACTTTGAATATGCCTGGGTAGAATGCGAAGGCGAAATCCTGTTTATGGCCAAAGAGATGCTGGAAGCCGTTGGCAAGGTCTGCAAAAAAGACCTCAGCAATATCATCGGCACCTGTAAAGGTAAAGATATGGAATATGCTGAATGCAGACATCCGTTTGAAACTATTGACCGCAAATCCTTAGTCGTTTTGGCTGATTATGTTACGCTGGAAGCCGGCACAGGCTGTGTACATACCGCTCCCGGACATGGCGCCGACGACTTTGAGACCGGCGTTCGCTACAATCTGCCGATCATCTGCCCTGTTGACGGCTCAGGTAAACTGACAGCAGAAGCCGGTGCGGATTTTGCAGGCATGTTCGTTTTTGATGCCAACGTACCCATCATCAAATATCTGGCCGGGCTGAACCGCCTGTTTGGCAAAGAAAACATCCGCCATCAGTATGCACACTGCTGGCGCTGCAAGAACCCCATCATCTACCGTGCGACCGAGCAGTGGTTCGCATCTGTTGACGGCTTCCGTGAAGAAGCCCTGAATGCTATTGCCAATGACGTGCAGTGGATCCCGTCCTGGGGCGAAGCACGTATCCATAATATGGTCGCCGACCGTCACGACTGGTGCATTTCCCGTCAGCGTGTCTGGGGCGTACCGATCCCGATCTTCTACTGTGAAGACTGCAACGAACACCTGGTCAACGACGATACTATCAATGCTGTTGCCGACCTGTTTGCTAAAGAAGGCTCTGATGCCTGGTGGGCTCATTCTGCTGAGGAGATCCTGCCGCAGGGCACCAAATGCCCCAAATGCGGCGGCACTCATTTCCGCAAAGAATCTGATATCATGGATGTCTGGTTCGACAGCGGTTCTTCCCATGCAGCAGTCTGCAAAACCCGGCCCGAACTGGCATGGCCTGCAGATATGTATCTGGAAGGCAGCGATCAGCATCGCGGCTGGTTCCAGTCTTCACTGCTCACTTCCGTTGCTACCGAAGGCAAAGCGCCTTACCGCGCAGTTCTGACGCATGGTTACGTTGTTGACGGCGAAGGCCGCAAAATGTCTAAATCTGTAGGCAATACTGTTGCCCCGCAGGAAGTTATCGCCCAATATGGCGCCGATATCATTCGTTTGTGGGCAGCTTCCTCCGATTACAAGGCTGATATTCGTATCTCCAAAGAGATACTGAAACAGCTCTCTGAGGTTTACCGCAAGATCCGCAACACCATTCGCTATATCCTGGGCAACACCAACGATTTCAATTATGAAACCGATAAAGTTGAATTTAAGGATATGCTGGAGCTGGATCGTTGGGCTTTGATGCATATGCAGCTCTTGAAAAAAGAGGTTTCCGCAGCTTATGAAAGCTACGACTTCCATGTGCTCTATCATGCTATCCATAATTTCTGCAGCGTCGAGATGAGCAGCTACTATCTGGATATCCTCAAAGACCGCCTGTATGCATACAAGGCCGATTCCTTTGAACGCCGCAGCGCTCAGACTGCAATGTACGAGATCATGCTGGATCTGGTCGTAATGATCGCGCCCGTACTCAGCTTCACGATGGAAGAAGTATGGCAGTTCATGAAAAAACCTGCTTCCATGCCTGAATCCGTATTCATGATGCCGTGGCCCGAATGCAAGGAAGAATATATCGACGAAGCCCTGGAAAGCAAATGGGATAACTTCATCGAGATCCGCAGCGAGATCACCAGAGTTCTGGAAGGTGCCCGCCGCGCTAAAACTATCGGTCATTCTCTGGACGCTAAAGTCGAGCTGCATGCTACAGGCGAAGCGCTGGCGATACTCAGATCCGTTGAAGGTGATCTGGCGACACTGCTGATCGTATCGCAGGCTAAACTGGTGGAAGGTTTGGCCGGCGGCGTAGAAGCGACCGGACGTGAAGACCTGAAAGTAACTGTTCAGGCTGCGGAAGGCGAGAAATGCGAACGCTGCTGGATCTATAGCGATACCGTAGGTAAAGATGCTGAGCATCCGACTGTGTGCGCACGCTGTGCAGCAGCTTTGAAATAAGTAAAACTGCATAATAAAATTAAAATGCAATACCGGACAGATATCTGTCCGGTATTTTTTTGCTGCAGGCCTTATCGTTAGCAAAGGATCTCTATCATAATTGTCAGGCAGTGAAGAATAAAAGCTTTATTAAGATGAAAAATTAGTGTAATATAAAATCTGAAAGAGTGATAGCTGCAAAAATTGAAAGAGCAGGTGAAATGCAATGCGAAAAGTGAATCCTGAATACGCCAAAGCAATTATGGCGATTGCCAACAGAGCCCCGTATCTTAAACTGCTGGGCATGAAGATCTGTGAGCTTGACTATGGCTACTGCCGTGTCGAAACGCAGATCAATGACAGCCTAAATAATCCCTTTGCTTCAGTACATGGCGGCGTCTTTTCGTCAATTCTTGACACGGCTACCTTTTGGGCTCTTTACTGCTGCATCGGCGAAGAGGACGGCATAACTACGCTTGACCTGCAGGTGAATAACCTTGCCGCTGCTGCTTGTGGCAAAATAATTGCGGAAGGCAGACTGATAAGAATGGGGAGGACGATCGGGCTTGCCGAAGGTACGTTAAAAGATGAAAACGGCAGACTGCTTGTTCAGGGCACATCAAAAATGTTTGTTCTGCCTGGCCTGCAATCCATAGATAAAGTGGCAGACAGGGTTGGCTTTGAAACCTTGCCGCCTAAATTCCTTTGATCGCGAACAGCATAATATAAATATAAAAATCCCGGACATATTACTATCCGGGATTTTTATATTTATTAAAATTTTCCGAGAAACGACATTTTTATTATGCTTAATAAATTTAAAATAATTCATAATATTAACTATTTTTGAATAATTAGCTATAACATAAAATTTAGTTTGAAGAAAAATAAAATATTTGTAATATAAACAAAATTGCGCTGAGAATATATACATGATATCATAATATAAGAAATTTGTTATATATAAAATTTATTATATGATTAAATTTATATTTTTTTTGGAGTTAAAGTAACCCTAGAAAGTCTACTTTCCTTTTACTGCAGTGAAATTTATTCATAAAAATTATAAAAATAAAGAAGGAATGCGATTCTATGAATTCAAAATTCTGCCATGACAGTGAAATGACATCACGTAGATCAGGCATTGAATCATTAATGATGAAATGCCCTATTTGTGGCCGTGAATTCAGCTGTAACAAAACATATCATGTTTATACGGCTTTTCTTGCCAGAAAAAGGCAATATTATTGCAGTTATTCTTGTTTTAATAAACGGCCAAACCCAAGAAAATAATTTTGCCGGCAAAAATGTTTGTTACTATTTGTTTTCGGAGGTGTTTGATAATGGAAAAAGAGCTTCAAAAAATTGGACACAGAATAAAGCTTTTGCGCATTGAAAATAAAATATCACAAAAGGTGCTGGCTAAAAAACTGTGTATATCGCAAACACATTTAAGCAATATCGAAAATGGCAGAGTTGGTGTGACTTTGTTGCACTTAATAAAAATAAAAGAATTGTTTGAATGTCCGATAGAATATTTTTTTGAAGAAAAAACACTCTCTGAAAACGAAGCAGAAAAAAACGAATGCCAAAAAATAAAAACTATAGTCGAAGAAAATAACTTTAGACTGGAAGATTTGTCTAAAGCCATAGAAATAATGAAAGTTTTACAGAAAGGCTGAAGATAAATACTTCCATTGTTGGAAGGAAGCTGATTTTTCATGAAAAAAATAAATAAAAAATTGAGCCTTTGCATTGCCTTAGCTTTGATGCAGTCTGTATATAGTACCGGTGCTATTGCGTCTATTCCTGAAGGAGATTCTGATAATAATTCAATTGCAATTGGGATAGGTAGTTCTTCTGCCCAAGAATCTTCTATCGCTATAGGCAAGCAGGCATCTGTTGAGAAAACATCTAAAAGTGCAATTGCTATAGGTGAAGATGCCAAAGTGATAATGGGGAATAATTCTAATGGGGCCATGAATGGAAATGGTGCAATTGCTATTGGATCTGGTTCTACAGCAGCTGGTTATTCTTCTATATCAGTAGGATATTTAGCAGGTAAGGGTTCTAATGGCCTTTTTAATTTTGCTTTAGGAGCAGAAGCAGGCCAAAATATATCAGGTGAAGAAAACATATCTGTGGGTCGCTGGGCAAACAATAATACAACAACAAGCTTGAATATTGCTATGGGGCTAAATGCCTTGAGAAATTCAACGGATTTGGTAAATGCTCCCATTGTGATAAGTCCTTATTATGCAAGTGGTGGGAATCTGGCACTGGGGAATAGTGCTTTAATGGATATTCATGGATCCAGCAATGTCGCATTAGGTACTCGAGCAGGTCTTGGGATGAAAGGTTCAGGCAATATTATTATGGGAACTGTTGCCGGCTCCAATGCAGGTAAAAATGCAGATGGTACAGATGGAACTGTATTGAGCAATTCTATTATTATGGGTACACAGGCCGGTAATAATGCTGGTGGTGATAAAAATATAATTTTAGGTAATTATATGAATAATGCAGTAATGGCTAATAATGTTGTTGCTGTAGGCTCCAATTCTCGTGTAACAAAACAGTTTGGACTTGGCTTAGGACATGGGATAATAAATGATGCACAATACGGTTTAGCTGTTGGTTCTTATAATAAATTATCTGAAACAGCAAAAAAATCTGGTGTTTTTGGTATTGGCAACTATGGAAAAACAACACTTTCAGGAGCAGAATCTTATGTCATTGGCAACAATAATGAAGTATCCACGAATAATACTTTTGTGTTAGGAAATAATGTAAGTACTACTGCTGCCAATAGTGTAAATCTTGGGAGCAACAGCGAATCTGCGACAGCTATTTCCACTTCTACTATGCAAATAAACGGAATGTTAAAACAATTTGCAGGAACAACGCCAGTTGGTACTGTTTCCGTTGGTAAAAGTGGTGAGGAACGAACATTGACTAACGTAGGTGCTGGACGCATTAATGCACATAGTACAGATGGTGTAAATGGCTCTCAATTATATGCTGTTATTTCGACATTAGAAGATATTAATAATTCTAGCAAAATGAAATATTTTGGCGTAGGTACAGAACCTACCCTTGAAGATTTGTCCCAAAAAGGAATTATTGATTATAAGAAGGCCAGCCAAAAGTCTCAAAATAATAATGAGAATGGAGAAGGCGCAGGGCCTAACGCCTTAGATAAAAATAATTATGGCGCTTTGGCAGCGGGTATGGGTGCATTTGCGTCGCATGGATACAGTACTGCGGTCGGTTATAATGCAACGTCTGTTATCAGCTCTACGAGTTTGGGCGCTGCCAGTTATGCCACTAGTAACTCGGCTGCTGTCGGTGTTAATGCATATGCAACGAACAAAGGCACTTCTGTTGGCAATAATACGCAAAGTGCTAACGGCGTTGCCATAGGCTATAACGCAACTGCCGGTGATTTTTACAAAAATCTGCCTGGGGAATTATTTTCTTCCTACAGCGGCACAGCTATTGGCAATAATGCGTTTGCCAGAGGCGGCGTTGCTGTGGGGGACAGCGCTTCTGCAGAAGCTTATGGTGTTGCCCTGGGTGACAGGGCTTATGTAGCATGGCGTGGCAGCGCGCTGGGCGATAATGCATCGGTTTTGGCAAACGGCGGTGTTGCGCTTGGCCCTGATGCAGTTGCCGATACGGCTGCTGGGAAAATTGGTTTTGTAGCGACTGCTGCTGGTCAGCCTGCAACAGAGATGGAGCTTGCCGCATCTATTGGTAAAGCTGATGTTGTAAATCAATTCAATAATAAATGGTCTGAAAAAAATAACGAATATACAGAGGTTATGAAAAACTATTATAGCCTTTATGATGAAGCGCAAAAGAACGACGATATCCTGCGCAATACAAAAGGCAGTACGGATGCGGAAAAACAAAAAGCTTATGAGGCTGCCTTGGCCAAAAAAGCTGATCTGTCAAATCGTATTTTAGAAGCTACTAAACAAAAAAATGCATGGTTAAGCCAAAATAAGGATTTTTTAAATGCTTTAGAAGAAAAAAATAATGCCCTTTCGGCATGGCGCAGCAGTGATGGCGCAATAAGCGTAGGTTCGGCGGCGTATACAGATGAGAACGGTAAGTTCCATGCCGCTAATACACGCCAGATCACCAATTTGGCGGCAGGTACAGAAGATACTGACGCAGTCAATGTAGCGCAGCTTAAAAGTGTAAAAAATCTGGTAGATGAACTTAATACAGACCAGACAACTAACAACGAAAATATCACAAAGCTGCAGGGAGGATTTACTGTAAGTAACGAAATTGGTACTAAAACAGATATCAGACTTGGCGGCGAAAACAAAACAGATATCAAATTTATCGGAGCCAAAGATAAAATCGATGTCAGCGTTGAAACTACTGCAGAAGGAGCTAAAATAACTATTGCGCCTAACGCTAAGCTTGGAGAAACTCTGGACATCAGTAATAATACCTCTATCACTAACCTGAATAACAGGGTTGATAATCTGGAGGTCAAATTTGGTGATATCAATGACCAGATCGCAGCCAATAAAGTTACTGTTGAAGGCGACAGCAACAGCGGTGTGAAGGTAGAAAATGTTGCTCAGGAAGGTGATCCTGTAAAATATAAAGTAAGTTTAGAAGACAAAGTCCAAGTTGGTAATGTCACTATAGAAGGGAGCACTGATAACGGCAATAAAATCGGTGAAATAACAGGTCTTACCAATACGACTTTGAACAGCGCTGATTTTGCAACAACTGGTCGTGCTGCAACTGAAGAACAGTTAAAATCAGTCATGGATACTCTTGGAACTGTTGGCAGTGTAGATTTAAGCGCCGGTGAAAATATCCAGATAGATAAACTGGGCAACAACGATTATAAAGTATCTTTAAAAGATGATATAAGCTTAAACAGCATCGAAGCCAAAGAATATAAGGTCGGCAACGAAACCTACATCGATAGCAACGGTATCAATGCCAATAACAAAACGATCAGTAATGTTGCTCCCGGACGTGTCGATGCGACCTCAACAGACGCTGTAAACGGCAGCCAGTTATATCAGGTAAAACAGGATATCCAGGGACTCAGTAACGATATCAGCCGGTTTGGAGAAGAAATAGACAGCGTTGGCGCATTATCAGCGGCAATGGCAGGTCTGCACCCACGCTTCCAGGATGGTAACAAAGGTGAACTGGCGATGGCAATGGGGTCATATGATGGCAAAAACGCTTTGGCCGTCGGCGGATTTTATGCCCCAAATGAACAAGTAATGTTTTCGCTGGGGATGGGTATAACCCAGGGCGGTAAAAAAATGGGTAATATTGGTGTAAACTTTGCTTTAGACCGCACTAAAAAAGGCGAAGTACCAAAACGTGATATTATTTACACACGCCGTGAAGTCGATACTTCCTTAAAAGCTCAGGAAGAAAAAATCCAGCTGTTATTGATGAAATTAGAAGCGCAAAGCCGTGAAATCGAAACATTAAAAGCAAAATTGCAATAAAGCGAATCAATTAAATTATAAAAAACACCGGATAGATAGTCTATCCGGTGTTTTTGTATTATACACCTAAAAATTACCAGTTGCAAGACCATTGAACAATTTAAAAAAAAACGAACAAAAATGTCTTGCGGGGGGGACGAATATGGTAATATTTGTATAATAAAAGAAAATATTAAATAATTGAAAAAATTGCAGAAAACAGCAAAATAACTTTTGCAAAAGAAGAAATATATATAGTGGAAGAGGTGGAAAATGGAAGGCTTGGATTTATTAAAAATTGGTGAAGCAATAAAAATCAGAAGGATCAAGCGGCGTATACATCAGACGAAGTTAGCCGAGCAGCTGGGTATATCGCAAACACATTTAAGCAACGCCGAAAATGGCAGAGTGATGCTGAGTTTAAAGGCATTATTAAAGCTAAAAAGGATCTTTGACTGCACACTGGATGAACTCGTTGATCCTGAAAATTACGATGAGTTGGGTAAAAAGAAAGAAAAAGTCAAAAGATATAAGCTCGTACGCTGCAGCGAGTAATTTTAAAGGAGCTGCTTCAGATGTATAGCGAGATTTATAAGAATGCGGTATACAAGGATAATAAAACAGTATTTAGAGGATTAACTGTTACCTGTCCGCTCTGCGGTCGTGAATTTGGCTGCAATAAAACTCATCACGTTTACACAGCGCTGGTAGGAAGAAAACGGCAGTATTACTGCAGTTATTCCTGTTATAAACAAAGGCCTAATCCTAAAGAAAAGAGATGAAAGGTAAGAGACAGAAGATGAATAATAAAGTTTTAAGCAAAAAGGTAATGATATCGTTGCTGACAATATCGTGTGTATATCTGGGGGGGACATCCGCGCTCCCGATAGCAGAGGCTTCTATGGTGGATGGACAAAATGTAGCTTCAGGTACAAAGCTAAGCTTTGCAGATAACCATACTATAAATGAGGGCTTGAATGATGGAGCGGGGATTCGTGTACTTCAAAACGAAAATATCACAATCAATGCGGAGGGGAACCTGAATATACTTGGTAGTGGTAAAAAAATCGACGAAGACCATTATATCGCCTACGTTTATGCCGGTGCTAATTTAGATTTTACCGGTAACAATATATTTTTTTCGGGATCTACAGCAGATGGGGATCGTGTAGACGGGATATTGGCTAACGGAGCTAATACTGGCAGTACGATAAATTTTAAAAATAACTATACTAAACTGACCTGCACGAGTACGGACTTAGATGCAAATGCTACTCATGCTGCAATAACCTGTGTAGCTGCCGGCGTTGTGAATTTTGACCATGCGGTGGATATTTATGCCAGCGCAACTCATAATAAGGTTTTTGGAATATATACGACTGGAAATAATAGTCTGTTCCATGCTAAGGATAGAGTATCTATCGAAACAGTTGGCGGAAATATGCAGACTGGGAATAATGGGATACTGATCCAGCAAAACAGCAGTGCCTTGTTTGAAGGGGCTTTGTCTGTCAAAGTGAGCGGCGATACCGGGTCTAATATCGGTATTATGGTTTCTTCGGGCGGAAAAATTGAAATGGAGGATTCATTGAAAATAAATGTGTCAGGTACAAATTCCAAAGGTGGGTTGTGGGTTCAGCGGGCAGGTTCATCGGCTGAGATAAAAGGTGTGGCAGATATATCTTTTGCAACAGGAACTGCAGGCAATGCAGTTGTTGCAAAAGATGGTGCAAATGTAAACTTTGAAAATGATGTTTTTATCAATAAGGATAATACCAAGGATACTTATGAGCATAATAAGGCCATTGGTATAAAAGATAATGGTATGATCAATATCAATCAGTCCGGCGGCAAGCAGGTGGTCATAAAAGGCGGCATTACTGTAGACAATGGTAATCTGAACCTGACTTTAGATAGAGCAGATTCTGTTTTAGAAGGTTTTATTTTTTCGCAAAATAGTGGCAATGCTGTCGTGAACTTGGATAATAGTGCGCTTTGGCGAGTATCAAAATTTGATTTCGGCAATTCAGTTGCTAGTCTTATGGTAAACAATGGCGCGACAGTAGATATGACTTTTGACGATACAGCTGCAACAGAATTAGCTATTACTGATTACAGCGGCACCGGCGGTAACTTTATAATGGATACCGACCTTGCAGCTGAAACCGGCGATAAGGTGAATATCACTAACGCAGCAGCTGGAACTACTTATATACAGGTCAAAGATGCCAGTTTGATTAATGGGCATATGGTTACCGGTGCTAAGAATTTACTTTTAATAACTGATGCCAGCCAAAATGTAAATTTTGTAGGCAAAAACCTTAATGCCGGCGGCTTGTGGGATGTGACACCGACACTTGAAAATGGTGAAAATGTTACGTTGACAGATGGCTCGCAGGGAACCAAAGATCAATGGTATTTAACGAAAATAGCTAAAGCAGTGAATAATGACTCGCAGGTTTTGCTGGATGCGGTTGATAGCAGTTATGCCTTGTGGCGCAATACTAACGACAGCCTGCGGAAACGTTTTGGTGAGCTGCGGTTCCATACTAATGAAAGTGACGATGACGGTATCTGGGCACGATACAGCGGTGGGAAATTTGGTAGCGGTAATTTTGACGGCAGCTTTAATATGTATCAGCTTGGTTATGATAAGGCAGCCAATGCCAAAAGCATTTATGGCTTTGCAGTTGAAAATGGCAGCGGGCATACGAGTTACAGTTATGGCAGCGGTAAAGACAAGCTTTTTGCAGGCAGTATTTATGGAACCTGGCATGGCGATAACAGCAGCTATACAGATGTAGTGGCTCGCTTCGGCCAGTTTGATACGGACATCAGGTCCTATGGCGATTATCCGGATAAGGCCAAGGCAAAGAGCCGTGCGTATAGCCTGAGTGTGGAATACGGAAAAACCATAGAGCTGAATAAAGCACAGGGGACTTTTATCGAACCGCAGGCCCAGCTTATCATAGGGCGTTTAGGCAGCAGCAGCTACACGACTGATCGTGGCAATAATGTTTATATGGGCGGTGTAAACAGCTGCATTGGACGTTTGGGCGTAGTAGCAGGCAAAAAAGATGCGTCAGGCAACGATGTATATCTGAAAGTTAATATGCTGCATGAGTTTGGCGGTAACCGTGATGTCAGGATGCTGGCGGGCAATGGGGAAACATTGAGTGAATCGCATGATTATGGCGATACCTGGTTTGAACTTGGTTTGGGTGGTAATATCAAGCTGGGCAACAGCAGTCATTTATACGGCGATATCGAACGCAGCTTTGGTGCCGATATCCAGAAAAAATGGCAGGTAAATGCAGGAGTAAGGTTTGAGTTTTGATTGATTTTTTTTGATAAAGATATCGTTTCTTTATTGCAGTATTTAGATTTGAGAAGATTATAAAAGCACAGACTATATTGGTCTGTGCTTTTTTTAATTATTTTATTATGCGTAACTTATTATAACTTAACAGTTATATTTACAATCTTTTAGTGGTAATAATTTTGTTAAAAACGAAAAGCATTAAAGGTGAAGAACGGATAAAGCATCTGTATCACACAAAAATTGCTGTGATAATTCAGAAATAAAGTGATAAACTGATGAGAATAACTTGTTAAAGCAGTTAATTTGTTATACTATAAGCGAAGTATCTATGGTTTTAGTTGATTTGCATAAGCGAATGAAAAACCAAGAGCAATTGTAAAGGAGAGGGTTAAACTATGAAAAGGAAAAAAGATGTAATTAAAAAAGCAGTCTTGGCAAGCGTTTTAGCAATGTCATTAAATAATGTGGTGTGGGCTGCTGAAGGTGTCGATCAGCCATTTTCGACAGTAAGTGAGTTGGAGGCGCTTGGGGGAATAGCGTCTATCGACTCAAGCAGCATTAGCCATGTTACGAAGGGCATTTATGCCAGTGGTAATGATTTTATTTATAATAGCGGTGCTATCAAGCTGGATATTAATGGTTTTGCCAACTCTACAAACAGTGGCTACGATTCTATTGGTATTTTTGGCTATAACAGCACGATTGACCTGAAGCAGATCGAGATGAATTTTATTGATACTTCAGGAACGGTACATAATCTGGATGTTTATGGTATTAAGACATATGCTTCCGGAGTTGTAAAAATCGGTGATGATTCTAAAATCACTGTTTCCGGTAATGTCAGCGGTCTGGATTCCAATAATCAGCCTAATGTGATGAAGGGTATGTATGCCGGTGATAATGCGACAATGGATTCAGGTATTATTGAAGTTGGCGATAATTTAGAGTTGAATGTTATCAATGCGGGAACTGGCTGGACTTATGGTATCGATTCTTATGACGGAGCTACTATTTCTGTTGGTGATGGGTTGAGGTTATTTGTTACAGGCGGAAAGGATACCAGAGGAGTCGAGGTTGGTTTTAACGACGCTAAGGTTACTTTGGGGGAAAATGCTTCTATCATTGCTAACAGCAGGGATGGCGTGGCGTTGGGAGTATTTGTATTTAATAAAGGGAAGTTTGAGGCAGCTAAGGATCTTGTTATTAACGTCAGTGCGGATGATGGAAGCCAATGGGCAGCAGGTGTGTTGGCGCAAGGCACTGGCAGCGAGGCTGTATTAAATGGAGCTGTTATCAGTGCGACTGAGGGCGATACTGCGAGCTATGCTATTTATACTTATAATAACGGCAGCGTGGTAGGTAATGCGGGCAAATATAATATTTACGGCAATATCCTTAATAACAGTGGCGGCATAGTTGATCTTACTGCTAATAGCGGATCGTTTATCGAGGGCTGGGTAAGCACTGCCAGTACAGCTGAAACTAATATTTCGCTGGAGGAGGCTTCCTATTGGAAGGTGACTGGTGATTCTAACCTGACGCATTTGCATAACGATAATTCGATAGTGGATATGACTCACGACAGTAATACTTTCAGCACTTTGACGGTAGATAATCTCAGCGGTGAGAACGGCGTTATCAAAATGGATATCGATGCCAGTCAGAATTCGTTGAACAGCGACAAGCTGTATGTTACCGATACGTTGACCGGGACGCAGTATATTGATTTGTACGAGGTCAATGGTTATACGCCTGTAGGGGAAGAAGGCGTCGGTACGGTGCTGGCGACTGTCAATAACCATAACGGCAGTTTTGCCGCTGTAGATGGTGAGGGGACGCTGTACTGGAAGCGTTATGAGCTGGATCATCAGGATACTGCCGATACGAGTGGTAATTATACTAAGGACTGGTATTTGAAGCAGGTAACGAATATTGATCAGCCTACTACCAGTACGGATACGATCCTTGCAGCCAATGCGCTGAACTATCACACGTGGCGGACAGAAAACGACAAGCTGCTGCAGCGTATGGGTGAGCTGCGGCATAATGGCGAAGAAGCCCAGGGGGCCTGGTTCCGGCTGCGGGGAACAAAAATCGGCCGTGACGGAAAATTTGATTTTGAAAACAAGTATACTTCTTACGAGCTGGGTTACGATACCATAACTAAAAATACTGACGACAAGATACGTTATCAGGGGGCGGCGGTAAGCTATGTTGACGGCGACAGCAGCTACAATCGTGGCAGCGGCGACAACAGCAGCAAGGCGATCAGTTTCTATAATACGGAAATCGGCAGTAAAGGGCATTATTTGGATGTGGTGTTTAAAGTCAGTAATCTGGAGAATGATTTTAAGGTGTACGATACGAAAAATAATAAGATCACCGGTGATTTTAACAATACCGGCGTATCGCTGAGTGCTGAATACGGCCGGAAAAATGTCTTGCACAACGGCTGGTATATCGAGCCGCAGGCCCAGTTTACTTTAGGTTATCTGGGCGGTGACAGTTATACTACCAGTAATGGTATCGAAGTAAGCCAGAGCGGGATCAAAAGCGCTGTCGGACGTATCGGATTCAATATCGGCAAAGAGGTCGGCAGCAAAAGCGTCGTTTATGCTAAGGCCAATCTGCTGCATGAGTTCGGCGGCGGTTATGATGTAACGATGTATGACGGCAGGGATGGAGTTAAGGTTGGCGATACCTTTAACGATACCTGGTTTGAATATGGTGTTGGCGCCGCTTTTGCCGCAGGTAAAAACAGTCATGTTTATCTGGATGTGGAACGCAGCTCAGGCAGTGATTTTACTAAAGACTGGCAGTGGAACATCGGCGCCAGATGGACGTTTTGATAACTTTGCATTGTTATAGGGGAATATTAGCAATGTATAAGTGAGGGGTGCAGGCTTGTGAAAGCAGCTGGCAGAAATTACAAGCTGCTTTTGCATGTTGTTATAAAGCAGGTAACAGGTTAAGCTGGCAATATAAAAACCACTCAGCTTTTATAGTTGAGTGGTTTTGTTGTGCTTAATCCCAGCGTTTTAAAATATCGGCGACGATTTCTTTTTGTGTCTTTTTACGTTTTTTCTTTTCAAAGTTACGATAGTTGTTATCGCGGTGGTCGGTCGAATAATCTGCATAATCTATGTCGTTGTTTTCGTATTGTTCGTAGCTGCGGTTATAATCGCCGTGTCCGTCGTCCAGCATTAGCGGGACAAAAACTGCAGCGGCAGGCAGCTGAAAGTTTACAGTCAGGTTTTCCATATGGGCCTCCGTCATCAAAGGTTAATAGTTGTTTATATTTTAACACGGCTGCACCTGCTAGTAAATATTTTTGCAGCGATTGACAAAAACTGGCGGCGGTTATACCATAAAAACATAAAGGAGATGTTACTGTGAGCAAATCTTATAAAGACCAGTTTAAGGAAGAAAGTGTCAGGCGCCGGCAGCGTCAGCAGAAACAGATCGCCGCTGTAATAATTTTGATCGGTGTGCTGGTTTCGGCTGCTATATGGTATCTAGACGGGCTGAGTAAAGAACAGCAGGTGCCGCAGCAGACATCTCAGCAGCAGTCGGCGCAGACTGCTGAGCAGCCAGGGCAGGAGGTCAAGCCGGAAACTCCTGCTGCAGAGCCTCCTAAAGAGGAGCAAAAGCAGCCGGAAGCTGTTAAACCTGCTTATACGATATTGATAGATAAAAGTGATTACAAGCTGTATGTGCTGAAGGATAACGAAGTAATTAAGCAATGGGGCGTTGCTGTTGGGGCAAAACCGGGTCAAAAGCAGCGTGCCGGCGATATGACTACGCCGACAGGTAATTTTGAGGTGGACGAGATTTTAGACGCATCGTACTGGACGCATGATTTCGGCGACGGCAAAGGTGAGATTAAAGGGGCTTACGGGCCCAATTTCATTTCTATGGTAACAGGCTGGGACGGGATTGGTATTCATGGTACACATGCGCCGGAATCCATTGGTACGATGGTTTCTGAAGGTTGTGTGCGGATGCGTAACGGCGAGCTGCTGGAGCTTCTGCCCTATGTCGAGGTCGGTACTAAAGTTACGATACGGGAATAAACTGCCGGACAGCCTGGGGACATTGATTTTTACGCTGTCACAGCTTGACAAAAAGGTGATTCTGCGCTAAAATAACATCGTTGCGGAACTATAGCTCAGTTGGTTAGAGTACCTCGTTGACATCGAGGGGGTCACTGGTTCGAGTCCAGTTAGTTCCACCAGATTGAAAAGTAACCCTATAACTTCGTCAGAAGTTATAGGGTTTGTTTTTTATTATTTATTACGGCATTGCTGTCAAAGTTGCGGATATGCTGAAGCATAAAAGTCAAAAGCACCTGCGTGAAAACACAGGTGCTTTGTGCTCCAGGCGGAGCAAAAGATATCGGCTCATCAATATCAAGTTAGATTATAACACAGATAGTCATTGCTGGCAATGTTTTATTATTTTTCAAAGGATAGGCGCCGGGCTGTTTAGATTTAGCTGATTGTTAACTTTTAATCTGGATGGTGACTTTGCAAATAATATATGCTATATTGTTAAGCAAAACTATAGGTGAGGTGTTTGGATGGATGCAAACAGTACTGGACTGCGGGGGCTGCTTGATGTGGTGAAGTCGAACAGGCTGATGTCGACAGGGGTGATAGGATTTCTTCTGCTGATGGCGGTTATGGCGGTAATTGACGGTGGAATAAGTATGATGCCGCTGATTTTAGCAACTTGCGCAGTGGGGACGGCTGCTGTATTTTTTTGGCAGGCCGGCAGCTACAGAGTAGATATTTATGAAAACGGGCTGGAAATTTTTGGCGGGGTATTAACAAGAGCCGGAGTATATTTGTATAAGGATATTGAGAGTATCGATATCGAAGATACGACATACAGATTATTTGGTGTTTTTCCGGTACTAAAATATACGACTGTTTCCATTCAGGGTAAAAATGACTTGTGGACGCAGCTCAGCAGTTTTAATTTTACTGATTTGAAAGTAAAAATGCAGCAGGTAAAAAAACGGTTGGCAAAGTAAAAAACATACATAAGATAGGGGATGAAATTTATGAGGATCAAAGTAAGCGGTGAGCTGGGAACGGTAGTTATGAGCTTGGCGGTGATAGGTCTTTATTATGGCGCTGCCAGCTTTCTCATCGAAAATGTTATTCTGCGCAATCTTACTGAAGAAGAACGGGATGAACATATTCTAAGTAAGCTGTTGTTCTGGAGCACGGTGATTTTACTGGTTGCCGATGTTCTGCTGGTCATTTTACCAGCCTTCGGGATGCAGTTGTTGCCGGTAACGATTTTAGATTTTATGTAGCTGAGCCGATAAAAATATTAAAGAACTGTACTTTGGACAGTCTGTAGCTTATGATAACTGCTGCAGGCTGTTTTTTATTTGAAGTTCATAATTATTTCGCTGGTAACTTGAATCTGAAATAGGGTAAAATATAGATACAGGCTGCATGAGAATATCGGGCGGCAATTATAAAGGAGTGAGAGCAAATGGCAACAGGCTATCCTTTTAAAAAATATAATTTTAATGTTTTGATAGATGGTAAAGCAGTAGGGTATTTTTCAGAAGTTTCAGCACCTGAGATGGCTGACGAGCCCATAGAATACCGGGCAGGTGATCATCAGGCAGGCACACCTGTGAAAATGCCGGGCTTAAAAAAGTATGGTAACGCAACACTGAGATGGGGCACATCTGTTTCGCGGTATTTAACGGATTGGTTTGAAAGTGTTGAGCGTGGAGAGTTTGAGCGGAAAAATGTGACGATCGAGCTTTTGGACGATTGCCAAAAAGTAATGGCACGCTGGCAGCTTGTTAACGCCTGGCCTGTTAAACATTGTGTTCCGGGGTTTAACGCCGAAAGTAATGAAAATGCGATAGAGAATATGGAGCTGGCGCATGAAGGGCTGGAACGTGAGTTTTAAAAACAGCTGTGAGAATGAATTTTAAATATTGAATGAGGTAATTGTTATGCGTAAGATTTTGGCAGGCAGGGTCTATCGGCATTTTAAAGGGAAGGACTATAAGGTGTTAGTTGTGGCACAGCATACTGAAACAGGTGAGCAGTGCGTTGTTTATCAGGCTTTGTATGATGATTTTGCTTATTATGTGCGGCCTTACGCGATGTTTGCTTCCGAGGTGGATCGTGAAAAGTATCCCGAGGTGGAGCAGCAATACCGTTTTGAGCTGACCGAGGAAGAATATGACTGATTATATTTTAAACGGCGTTTTAGGCTTGGCGGTGGGCGATGCGTTGGGGCAGCCGGCGCAGGGAAAAACACGCGAAAGTCTGAAGTTCAGCCCGGTACTTGAGATGAGGCAGGGTCTGTGGTCGGACGATACCAGTCTGACTCTGTGCACTTTAGCAAGCCTGCGCGAAAATGACTGGCGGCTTGATTATCATGATTTGCTGCGGCGTTTTGCCAAGTGGCTGGAATATGGCTATCTGACGCCTGAAGGCGTGGCCTTTGATATTGGCGCAACAACGAAGCAGGCGCTGCTGAATTATTTGAACGGAGTACCTCTGGAGTGCTGCGCACCGCGTAACGAATGGAACTGCGGTAATGGTTCGCTGATGCGGATTTTGCCGGTAGAGTTTTATTTGCAGGCACAGCCGGCAGCAGGACGATATGAAATCATTCGTAATGTTTCGGCGCTGACCCATGCGCATATTTGCTGCACTTTGGGATGTTTTTTGTATTGTGCTGTTGCCGGTGAGATCATTCAGCACCGGGAGCGTTTTAAGCTGGTAACTTTACTTGTGCGGGGTGTTACCAGGGCTGTAGATGATCTGCGGCAGGTGGCTGATGCAGATGATAACCGTGAGCTGCATTATTACAGCCGTATTATTGACCGCAGTGTGTATGAATTGCCGGCAGATGAAATCGAGAGCAACGGTTATGTTGTAGATACGCTGGAAGCGGCGTTGTGGTGTCTGTCCAATACGAATTCATACCGCGAATGTCTGTTGTGGGCTGTAAATTTGGGTGAGGATGCCGATACAGTTGCTGCCGTTGCCGGCAGTCTGGCAGGTTTGTACTATGGTTATGACAGTATTCCGCACGAATGGCTGGCGGGTTTGAAAAATAAGGAAATGATCGTGCGTGTGTGCGGTTAGGCAGAATTTTAAAAACAGCATAAAGATATGGAGACAGGAATGACAGTAGCTTATGAGTTGATACGAAGTAAACGCAGGACGATTGCTATTGTGATCGACAGCGAGGGCAAGTGCAGGGTGCGGGCACCGTTGCAGGCCCGTTTGAGCGATATAGAACATTTTGTGCAGGCAAAGACCGGGTGGATAGAGCAGAAACAGCAGCATTATGCCGCAGTGCAGAAGAAGCGGCAGCTGATATTGACCGATGGGATGCAGTTGTCTGTATTGGATAACAGCTATACGCTGCGTCTGACGGAGGTTGGGCAGGTGCAGGTAAACGGTACAGTGCTGTTGTGTCCACAGTTCAAACCGCAGCAGGCACTGGAAAAATGGCTGCGGCAGCAGGCTTTAGCAGTTTTGCAGGAACGGACAGCACATTATGCGGAGTTGATGGGTGTTGTTTATCAGAGTGTGAAGCTGTCTTCAGCGGCAAAACGCTGGGGTTCGTGCAGTATAAAGGGAAATTTGAATTTTTCGTGGCGGCTGGTATTTTATCCGCTGGCAGTTTTAGATTATGTTGTGGTGCATGAGCTGAGCCATATTGGCAATATGAATCACAGCCGCCGTTTTTGGCAGCGTGTAGCCAGTGTTTTACCTGATTATCAGATGCGGCAGCGTTGTTTAAAGCAGCAGGCGTATATTTTGCAGTGGTTAAGATGAAAACCCGCTTCTATATTTTGTATAGAAACGGGTTTTGTTTATGCTGCAAGTTTTTATTTTATTGTTGTTTGGGAGGCATTTGTGCCAGCAGGATCGCGGCAAAGACCAGTACGCAGCCTCCTATTTCACGCAGGGAAAGCTGTTCGCCCAGCAGCAGCCAGCCTGCGAAAACCGAAAAGACGGATTCCATACTTAAAATGATGGAAGCTAAAATAACATTGACGTATTTTTGACCAAGGATCTGCAGGGTATAGGCGATGCCGCAGGACATGATGCCGGCGTATAAGATAGGCAGCCAGGCCTGGTCAAGCGCTTCCCAGGACGGCGTTTCATAAAAGAAGATGGCAGGCAGACTTAAAATACCGCAGACGGCAAATTGCAGCAGCGACATCCGCACACCGTCTACCAATACGGAAAAACGTTCGATAGTGATGATATGCAGTGCGAAAAAGCAGGCGCAGGCCAAAATGATCATATCGCCGTAATTGACGCTGAAATTTTCGGTAATGCAGATAAAATACATACCGACAGCGGCAATAAAAACGCTGAGCCATTGCAGTTTGGTAACGGTTTTGTGTACAATAAGCCCGAAAAGGGGCACGATAACGATATAGAGCGTAGTAATAAAACCGGCTTTGCCGACAGTGGTATGACCGATACCGATCTGCTGCAGAGTACTGGCGATAGTCAGCACGATACCGCAGACGATGCCGCCGGTAATAAGGTCCTGCTGTTCTGTTTTGTTATCAGTACCCCAAATAGAAAAAGGTCTGCCTGCAAGCCGGTCAAAAAAGGCGACGCAGGGGATCAGAAAAACCGCGCCGATCAATGAGCGGAGGCCATTGAAGGTAAATGCGCCTACGTGGTCGGCCCCGACGCTTTGTGCGACAAAGGCCAGTCCCCAGATCAGGGCGCAGAAAAACAGCATCAGGCTGCCTTTTAATTGATGTTGCTGCATCTATAACACTCCTGTTGTTTATAAAAGTATGAACTTTTATATTTTAGCATTATTTTAGGGAAAGTTTAAGTAATTAGGCAAAATTTTATAATTCGGAAAATTCAGCAGATAGTGCATTAATGGCAGATGGTGTTATAATTAATGTAAATATTTAGAAAAGATGGTGGCAGATTGATGAGCAGGGACTTTTTTGTGGCAGATTTTGAGTTTACTCAATATACCAAAAGAATGGGACGTCCACGAGGATTTTTTTCAGAAATAATTGAGATCGGAGCGGTGAAAATAGATGGAATTTCCCTTGCGGTCACAGGTAAGATCCAAAATTTTGTCCATCCGCATTTTTATCCGAAGCAGGCTAAAGAGGGAATGGATTTTTGTATGATCACTGAAAAGGATATGGAATCAGCAATAGAATTTGGAGAGATGCTTGAACAGATCAAAGCTTTATATGTACCGGGGCAGACTTATTTTGTGGCCTGGGGTGATGAGGATTATAAGGTGGTGGCGGAAGGCTGCAGACGGCATAAATTGGAAAATCCTGTTTTACCTGAAGACTATCTTGATCTGGCGGCAGCTTATAAGCTGCTGAAAGGCGATACGTATACGACCGGGCTGAAGAAGGCAACAGAAGAACAAAACGTTGATACAGGCGGTTTGTGGCATACTGCTTATGACGATGCTGCCAATACCGGCAAGCTGCTGGTAAAATTGCTTGCTGACGGCTGGAAGCCGGAGGCTTACTGGGACGAGGTAGCAGAGCTGCATAAATAAAATACAAAAAAAGCTTCGCAGCGGGTAATTTTATGCTGCGAAGCTTTTTTATAACATTTTTAATCGCGATACTTTTCGGGAAAGAAAATACGCAGAATATGTTCGTCGTGTTCTTTGCCAAGGGCGTTGCCGATAAGGAAGAAAATCAACGAAGCGCCGATGCCGATAACTATCTGGTGCAGATCAAAGAATTTGATTTGCAGCGCCATAGTAGTGCAGTAGGCGAGTACGCCACCAGCCATAGCGAAAACGGCGCCGGTGCGGTTGGCTTTTTTCCAGAACAGCCCGAAGATCAGGACCCAGAAGAATGCTGTTTCCAGGCCTCCGAAAGCGAACATATTTATTTTCCAGATAACGCTGGGCGGGGCAATGGCAATAAAGTAAACTCCAAGGCCAAGGATAACGGTAGCACCCATGCTGAACAGACGTATCGTATTATTGGAAACTGTTTTATGGCGTTTGGAGCATTCGTGCATATATACGTCTTTGATGATAGCGGAAGAGGAGGCCAGCAGCAGGGAAGACACGGTAGAAATAGTTGCTGCGATAGGACCGATGATGGTGATGCCGGCCCAGAAGGGGTCCATGGTGCCAATGATAGTAAGCGGGGTGATGTTATCGACGCTGCCGCCGTAAGCCTGCAGGGTATCGGTAAGCACGCCCTTGGAAAGGACGCCGATCCAGGTAGCGATCAGAGTCATGGCGCCGATAACGACGGTGCCGATAATCATAGCGTTATGCAGGGCTTTGGTGTTTTTGTAACTGATGCCGCGGACTACTGATTGCGGTAGTGCCAGTGTACAGACACCAACAAGCAGCCACTGGCTGATATAGAGCGAGATCGGCATTTTGCCGCGGGAAAGCGGTTCCAGCATATCGGGATGATTGGTTTGGATATGGGTCATGATTTTTTCATAACCGCCTCCTGTTTCCAGCATTGAGAAGAACAGGATAAAAAGGCCGATGATCATAGCGACGGCACAGATAGCGTCAGTAATGGCAACGCCTTTGAAGCCGCCAACAGTAGTATAAAAGACAACGATCAGGCCAAATAATGTCAGTCCAGTGACATAGGAGAAGCCTGTAACAGCTTCAAAGAGCTTGGCAGCTCCCACGAACTGGGCGACCATCGTCGCACAGAAGAAGGCAACGATCACCAGCGCGGAAATATTGGCAAGCAAATCGGATTGATAGCGGCTGCGGATAACATCGACTACTGTAACAGCGTCAATTTTGCGTGAAACCATAGCGATCTTTTTGCCGAAAATACCTAAAACGAGGAAGATGACTACGACTTGTACGATCGCCATATAAAGCCAGCCATAACCGATGGCCCAGGCCATACCGGGACCACCGACAAAGGTGCTGACTGAGCTGTAGGTCGCAACGGTAGTCATAGCCAGGACAAAACCGCCCAGACTGCGGCCGCCGATAAAATAATCTTTAGCAAAGTTCTGCTGGCGGTCGCCGCGGGAAGCTCGCTGCACCCAAAAGCTGACGCCAAGCATAAAGGCAAGGAATAAAAGAACAGGCCAGAGGTGGAAGAAATTACCCATTGATTTCATCCTCCTTGTCGTCCAAGTTCATATCTTTAAAGATGCAATTGGCAAGAACTACAGAAACGACGATGGCAAACAGCCAGGTGCCGATGCAGCCTGCCCAGACCCACAGGGGCGTCTGGAAAAATTCTACCTTAACGTCAGCAAGACCAAAGCCTGCGACGCACCAAAAGACGATGACAATAAGAAGGGCTAACCAGGTGGCATTTGCTTCCCGATTAGCCTGTTTGAATTTTTCTTTACGATTCATTTTTTGCTCCTTCTGCAGTATCGGCCAGGATGAAAAGAGTGAGCGGTCCGGTCTGCGGGATTTATCGCTATTATTGTACCACATTTTTGTTATTTGCCAAGCTATTTATCAGATAAAGGAGATATTTTTGGGAACTGGACGATTATCAAAACGTTTGAGCAAAAACGTTGCGTCAGGCGAAGATAAAAAGTTCTTGTATGTCTTGTGGGGGGGTACTCTTGTGCTATAATAAGGACAGAGGGGAACGGAGGGAGAATATGTTTTATAAAAAAGTAACTTCCCGTGATCATAAATGGTTTTTTCTACTGCGTTATGGTGATTTAAAAGAGGGTTTGGAAATGTGGAGCAGCCGCAGTTTAAAATGGCAGTATTTTGATTATCAGCAGAGCAGAAGCCTGCAGGCGATTTTGAATGACACTGACTTATGTAATGATATTATGCCGGAAGAAGCCGCAGATATCATAAAAAAATATCTTGATCAGGAGCAAGGATAGATTCCCTGCTCTTTTTTATTTGGCAATTTATAAAAGTAGCTGCCGGAGCAGGTCGGTGCTATAATAGATAATATCCTGTAAATTGTGAGGTAATAATGATGATTAATGAAACACGTATTTTAAATGAATTTATAGAACTGGTCAGTGTGCCCTGTCCTAGTAAGGACGAAAAGGCCGAAGCCGATCTGCTGGTACAGAAGCTGCAGGCAATGGGACTGGAAGTAAAAGTGGACGATGCCGGCAGGAAGATCGGCGGGACAACAGGCAATGTGTGGGCCTTTTTACCGGGTAATGTAGGGGGTGCAGCCGGACTGTTTTTTGAAGCACATATGGATTCAGTGCCGCCGACAACGGGAACGAAGGTCGTGCGCAGGGACGGAGTCCTTTATTCTGACGGAACTACTACTTTAGGCGGTGATGATAAAGTTGGTATAGCGGCTGTGCTGGAAGCAGTGCGGGCCGTGCAGGAGCAGAATATCCCGCATGGCGATATCCAGCTGTGTTTTACGATTGCCGAAGAGATCGGTTGTCTGGGAGTGGTCAATCTTGACCCGAAGGATATCAGGGCTGATCTCGGTTATTGCCTGGATATCGGTGGTGCGCCCGGTATCGTTACGAACTCTGCGCCGCGGCTGTTCGATATTTATTTTACAGTCAAAGGTAAGTCGGCTCATGCAGGTATCGAGCCTGAAAAAGGTATCAATGCCATTATGCTGGCGGCGAAAGCTTTGACGGCGCTGCCTGCTTACGGACGTCTTGATGAAGAAACTACATTAAATATAGGACAGATCGAAGGCGGTGCTGCAACAAACATCGTTGCGGAGCAGGCTAAATTCGTGATCGATATGCGCTGTATGGACCCTGATAAGCTGGAGCGGCTGAAGAATGAAACGATCAGGTGTATCAGAGAAGTGGTTGAAGCCGGCGGCGGTATTTTAGAGGTTGATCCGGTAGAAGGCTGTCCTGCTGTTCATGTAGCGGAAGACCATACGGCGGTATTGCTGGCTAAGCAGGCAGCCGATAATCTGCAGCTGCCTTTTGAACTGACGGAAACAGGTGGCTGCAGTGACGGCAATTTCCTCTGCGGCTATGGTTTGCCCTGCGTACTTCTAGCTACAGGTATGAACAAGGTACATACTACAGAAGAGTGCCTGCGTGAGTGTGATTTGTACGACTGCGCTCGCTGGGTAACGGAAATAATCCGAATTACCGGGGAAAAATAGCCAGGCTGTTTTCACAATAACCAAAAACAGAAAATTACATTAAACGAGAAAAATGAAAAAGAATATTGACTTTGTGTAAAAACATATCTATAATTGATAGTGCCGAAAGTTTTGGGTGTCCTCCTGAAATACTTGGCGTGGAGCCGTAAGTTTTTGCTTACGGCTTTTTTATATAAAGAAAAGTTTAGTGTCAGGAAAATAGTGTATACTTTGTCAGTTTAATTGACTTTAGCCGTTAATTTTTATATAATTTTTTATTATGATGTTTCGACTTTAAAGGAGCGATAAAACGATTATGAAGTACATGACTGGTAATGAAATTCGTGAGAAATTTTTAAAATTCTTCGAAGATAGAGGACATTTGATCCTGCCCAGCGCGTCACTCATTCCTCAGGATGATCCGACGCTGCTTTTGATTGGCGCCGGTATGGCTCCTTTCAAACCTTTTTTTACAGGTAAAATGAAACCGCCTTCTCCTCGTATTGCGACCTGCCAAAAATGCGTGCGTACAGGCGATATTGAGAATGTCGGCCGTACTGCCCGCCACCATACTTATTTTGAAATGCTTGGTAATTTCTCTTTCGGCGATTATTTTAAAAAAGAGATCATTCCCTGGAGCTGGGAATTTGTTACCAAAGAGTTGGGGATTCCTGCTGATAAGCTGTGGATTACTATCCATACCGAAGATGATGAAGCTTTTGATATCTGGCATAATGTCGTTGGATTGCCTGAAGAACGCATCGTACGGTTGGAAGAGAATTTTTGGGAGATCGGCAGCGGCCCCTGCGGTCCCTGCTCCGAGATTCATGTCGATCTGGGTGAAGAACGCGGCTGCGGCAAACCGACTTGTGCTGTAGGCTGCGATTGTGACCGTTTCCTGGAAATCTGGAATCTGGTATTCACTCAATATAATCAAAATGAAGATGGTACTTATACGCCGCTGGCTAACAAAAATATTGATACCGGTGCCGGTCTCGAACGTTTGGCTTCCGTGCTGCAGGGCAAACCGTCTAATTTTGAAACGGATCTGATTTTCCCGATCATTGAATATGCATCTGAAGTAGCGGTTGTAGAATATGGCAGAGAAAGAAAAACCGATATTTCTTTGAAGGTAATTGCCGACCATGCCCGCAGTATGACTTTTATGATCGCCGACGGTATCCTGCCTTCCAATGAAGGCCGCGGTTATGTTTTACGTCGCATTCTGCGCCGTGCTGTACGTCACGGACGTTTGATCGGCATCGACAAAATGTTTTTGGCCGGTGCTGTGGATGTGGTTATTGAAATGTACGGTCATGTTTATCCAAACCTGGTCGAAAAACGCGAATATATCCAAAAAGTTATCGAAATGGAAGAAACAAGCTTCCTGCGTACTCTGCGTCAGGGCAGTGAACTGCTGAGTGACGAGATAGCTAAATTAGAGGCGGCAGGCGCTACGATACTGGATGGAGCTACAGCTTTTAAACTGAACGATACCTTTGGCTTTCCGTGGGAACTGACTGCTGAAATCTTGGAAGAAAACGGAATGACGATGGATAAAGCTGGTTTTGACGCGGCGCTGGAGGTTCAGCGTAAAATGGCGCGTGAAGCCCGTGATGATAAAGCAGGCCGTCCGGTTATTTATAATACCCGCGGTATTGATATTGCTTCTTTAAAGGTTGATGAAGCTGCAGATACAGGTAAAATCGTTATGCTGTACCCTGCGCATGATGCACAGCCGATCGAAAATGCAGAAGATGGTAAAGACGTTGCCGTTATTCTTGACGTTACTGCCTTTCATGCTGAAGGCGGCGGCCAGTTAGGTGATTTGGGCCGTATCACTGCTCCTACAGGTGTGATTGAAGTTGAAAATACCAAAAAACTGCCGGACGGCGCTACGATCCAGATTGGGCGTGTAGTTGAAGGTACGGTCAATGTGGGCGATGCGGTAACTTACGAAGTAAACAGCTGCCGCAAAAGCGATATTGCCCGTAATCATACGGCAACGCATTTGCTGCACGCAGCTTTGAAATCTGTCTTAGGCGGTCATGTCAATCAGGCAGGCAGTTATGTAGGTCCGGACCGTCTGCGTTTCGACTTTTCGCATTTCTCGCCGGTAACAGAAGAAGAACTGAGCCGCGTCGAAGCTATTGTTAATGAAGAGATTTTGGCAGCCAAGGGTGTGACCATTGAAGAACTGCCGATTGAAGAAGCTAAAAAACGTGGTGCGATGGCGCTGTTTGGCGAAAAATATGGTGATATCGTGCGTGTCGTTACTGTACCGGGTTTCTCTATGGAATTCTGCGGCGGCGTTCATGTGACTAATACCGCTCAGATCGGTATGTTTAAAATAATTTCCGAGTCCAGCACCGGTGCTGGCGTTCGCCGTATCGAAGCTGTGACAGGGCATGGTGCTGTGGCTCATGTCAACGAAATGGAAGCTATGGTAAAAGGCCTGGCTGCAAGCTTGAAATGCCGTGTAACTGATGTGCCTGCACGTTTGACAGCTCTGCAGGGCGAACTGAAAGCTGTTGAGCAAAAAGCTGCCGAGCTGGCCGATAAGATCGCTAAAGCTCAGGTCAGTGACGTTGACAGTCAGATTCGCGACATCAAAGGTATCAAAGCTTTAGTGCAGCAGGTCAGTGTCGATGATATCGAAGCACTGCGTAATCTGGGTGACCAGATGCGTGATAAGGTCGGCGGCGTCGTTGTGCTGGCTTCAGTATTTGCCGACGGCAAGATCAGTATTCTGACTATGGCTACGAAAGATGCTGTCGCTAAAGGTATCCATGCCGGCAACATTGTCAAAGAGGTTGCCAGGATCTGCGGCGGCGGCGGCGGCGGACGTCCTGATATGGCACAGGCAGGCGGTAAAGATGCTTCTAAATTAGGTGAAGCGTTGGAAACAGCCTGGGGCGTTATCGAAACACAGGTAAAATAATAAATTGTGTAAAAAAACTTAAAGGCCGAGAGTATTCTCGGCCTTTATTTATACAAGTTCACAGTTATTTTATATTTTTTTGTCTCAAGGTATGCTACAATAGTAGTGTATCTATATCAAACGGTTGTTCAACAAGGGAATTTTGTATCAAGGAGGGATCAACGATGACTCAGGTATCGCAGGAAACAATGATGTTTAAGCGCAACAATGAAAATAAAGACGTCTCGCAAACAATCAGCGAGGTGTGCAAAGCGCTGGAAGAAAAAGGCTATAATCCTATTGACCAGCTCGTAGGTTATCTGCTCAGCGGCGATCCTACATATATTACCAGTCATGATGACGCACGCACGAAGCTGCGTCGTTTTGAACGTTATGAGCTTATTGAAGAACTGGTAGTAAAATATTTGGAAAAAAACACAAAATAAGACGGGGAGAGCTGCTTACATGAGAAGTATGTCTCTGGATGTCGGCACGCGGACTATCGGCGTAGCCGCCAGTGATCTGATGGGGATGATCGCCAACGGGGTGGAAACAATCCGTCGTACCAGTGAAGAACGTGATCTGCAGCGTATCGGCGAGCTTATCGCTGAATATGAAGTAGATACGATGGTGGTAGGTTATCCTAAGAATATGAACGGCAGTGTAGGCGAACGTGCGCAGAGATGCGAGGATTTTGCCAGAGTGATCGGCGAAAGGTTCCCGCAGCTTAAAATCGTCTTATGGGACGAGCGTCTTTCGACAGTTGCCGCTGAAAAAGTTTTGATAGATGCCGACCTGCGCCGCAGCAAACGCAAAAAAGTTATCGACATGATGGCGGCTGTGGTGATTCTGCAAAATTATCTGGATAGTCCACAAAGTAAAAGGACGGAATGAAAGTATGGCGAAAAAAATATTTATCGGCTTTGTTGCGCTGGTTCTGGTTGCTTTCGTGCTGCTGTTCCAGTTCGGAGGCCGTGCTGCCGAAGAGCTCACTAAAAAGCTTCTGGCAGAGCAGACTGCGCTGCAGGGGACTTTAAAAGCCGAAGAGATTCAGGCTAACTGGTCGGGTGATGTTATTTTCAAAAATGTCGTCTGGGTAGGGCCGGATGGCAAAACGATTGCCGAAATACCTCTGGCTACGGTATCTGTCAATTTATTTGACGCTTTGCTGAAAGGCGGTACCGGAGCTTCTGTTGGTGATGTGGTGATCGATAAGCCCAGTTTTTTTGTGTCTTATAATAAAAAAGACGGTTTGAACATTGTCAATTATATCAATTTTCAGGTTGAAGAAGAGCAGAAGAACAATGAGCTGCTGACTGTAAAAAAGGCGGCTGCAGCAACGCAGTTCCGCGGTTTGATGGAAATCAAGGACGCGAAGGTGAATCTGCTGCTGGAGAACAAGCCGCTGGATTTTGATAAAGTACAGTTCCAGGGAAATTTTAAACAATATCCAAAAATCAAATACGGTCTGCGTGTTAAAGACGGTAAAAGCGATATTATCGCTGACATCCAAAATGATTCAGGCACGACGGCAGTTGTGGCAGAGGTAAAGAAAATGCCGCTGCAGAATATCCTGAATGTTTTGCCGCAGGCTGCTGATGTGGTGATCACTGAAGGCAATCTGCCTGACGTAAAAATCAGGGCTGATAAAGCCGATGATAAATGGACTTTGAATATCGACGGTACGATCGACGGTTTGAAAGGCTCTTTGATCAATTATCCTGTAACGAAAGGCAGCGGCAAGTTTTCGGCTGATACCGAGGCTTTGAAGTTTGCCGGACTGAATCTGGAGTTAGCCGGACAGACGGTGGTCATAGACGGCAATGTTTATTATGCTGAAAAGCCGGAGGCAAAACAGACATATGCTTTGACTGTTAATGCGCCGAGCTTTGTGATAGAAGCTTTGAGCCCGGGCCTGGGCTTGAAGGATGCGGTTACCGCTTTGGGCAAGGTCAAGGGTACTATCGACAAACCTGAGGCTGAAGGCACCTTCGGACTTGATAAGCTGGCCTACGATCCGCTTTATATTACCGCGCTCAGCGGCAAGTTTCTGTATAAAGACGGAAAGCTTAATATCGGTGATGCTATCGGTAATGTTTATGCTGGTCAGGTCAATGTCAATGGTCAGATTGATACTAAAACCAAAGACTTTAAACTGGAAGTACAGGGTATAGACCTCGACAGCTCCGTAGTTACGGAAACGCAGGTCGACGGTCCGCTGTCATTTAAAATGCTGGCGATAGGAACTGCTGATGCAGGCAGTGCCACAGGTGCGGGCAGCTTCCGCATCGAGGAAGGCAAGTACATGATGCTGCCGTTCCGTTCCATCAAAGGTTCGATCACCAGACAGCAGGGAAAATTTGCTTTTTCCAATATCAAGATCGCTACCGCTGTCGGCAGCTTTGATACTAATATCATAGTTAAAGATAACGGTAAGCTTGGATTTGATCTGGATAAAGGTTTTTTAGCTGCACAGCTTGGTGAAAAATGATAAATTGACAGCATTACTGTAAATGATATAAAATGTATATAATTTAGAAACGAGGTGTCGTAATGGACCAAACAGAAAATAAAGAAAATATGGAAGCTATGGAAGAAGAACAAATCGTAGTTATTACTGACGATGAAGGCAACGAATTATATTTTCGTGAAGAAATGGTAGTACCTGTAGGCAAGAAAAATTTCGCTATTTTAGCGCAGATCAATTTGGAAGACTGCGAATGTGAAGATGAAGATTGTCACTGCCATGAACATGAGGAAGACGAAGAAGAAAATGTGATTATCGCCCGTATTGAGTTTGATGAAAACGGCGAAGAAGTTTATTTAGCTCCTACAGACGAAGAGTTTGATGAAGTAAAAGCTGCTTACGAAAAACTCATGGAAGACTGGGACGAAGAATAACAACTGCTAGTGCCGGACATACTGTCCGGCACTTTTTGAGCTTTATTATCTCTGGTGTGAAGGGAATGGAAAAATGAGGAAGGTACTGCCATTTTTTTTAGGCATCTTTCTGGTAGTTGTAGTAGGTGCTTACTGGGTATTGAACTACACTGGCAGCAATAAAGATCTGGCAACTGGAAGCCCGTATCTGATTACGGTTGAGCCGGGAATGACTACTGCGGATATCGCAAATCTTCTGCATAAGCAGAAATTGGTGAAAACTCCGGAAGCTTTTAGACTGGAAGCCAAATTCCGTGGATTGGAACGCGATCTGCAGGCCGGGCGTTATGAAATAACAGCCGGGATGTCTAACAGTGAGATCGTTGAAGTTCTGTCAAAGGGACAGGTGCAGCGGGTGAGGTTTACGGTTCCAGAAGGCTTTACCGTAGTTAAAACTGCGAAAAAAATTGAGGCTGAAGGTCTTGGTTCTGCTGAAAAGTTCATCGAAGCCGCGCGTAATTATACTCCATATCCCTATATGGAAACCAGTGATCCTAATGTTATTTATAAGGCGGAAGGATTTATTTTTCCCTCTACCTATATGTTTGACATCGGTATGAATGAAAAAGATATGCTGGCCATGATGGTCAAGGAATTCAATACGCAGATGAACAAAGAAAATATTCCGGAAGAAGCAGAAAAACAGAAAATGTCGATCAGAGATCTGGTAAATATGGCTGCCCTGGTAGAGATGGAAGCTGTTTTTAAAGAAGAACAGCCGCGCATTGCCGGAGTTTTTCTGCGTCGCTTAGAGATTTATATGCCGATTCAGTCAGATACTACTATTCAGTATATTTTGGGGACTCAAAAAGAAGAAATTACAATTGCAGATACCAGGATCCAAAACCCTTATAACACTTATCAAAATCCAGGTTTGCCGCCGGGACCGATTTCCAGTCCTGGGATGAGTGCGATCAAGGCTGTTTTAAATCCTGAAAAAACGGAGTATTTATACTTTGTTGCTGAAAAAGACGGACATCACCGTTTTACGAAAACTTATGCCGAGCATTTGAAGGCAATCGAAGATATTCATGGACCACAATAAGGAAGTAATATGACGAGAATGAAAAATAAGCCGGAGCTTTTGGCGCCGGCAGGAAATATGGAAAAATGTAAAATAGCTTTGCGTTATGGCGCTGATGCCGTTTATTTGGGCGGTAAGATGTTTGGGCTGCGGGCTTTTGCCAATAATTTCAGTATTGAAGAAATTGCAGAAGCGGCTGCTTACGCGCACGGACTTGGCAAAAAGGTCTATGTGACGGTTAATATTTTTGCCCATAACGAAGATTTGGCCAGACTGCCGGACTATCTGCTGGAATTGCAGCAGGCCGGAGTTGACGCTTTGCTTATTTCTGATCTGGGTGTTTGGAACGTGGCACGTCAGACTGTACCGGAAATGCCGCTGCATGTAAGTACGCAGGCTAATACAAGTAACTGGGCAGCAGTGCAGGCATGGAAGGCACTGGGAGCTGAACGTGTCGTACTGGCACGCGAGCTGTCACTGGAGGAAATCCGGGAAATCGGTGCAAGGACTGATGTTGAGCTGGAAGCCTTTGTGCATGGAGCAATGTGTATCTCATATTCCGGCCGCTGTCTGCTCAGCAGTTATCTGACTGGACGCGACGGCAACCGTGGTGCCTGTGCGCAGGCCTGCCGCTGGGAATACAGCCTTATCGAAAAGAACCGTTCTGATGAAGGCTTTGATATTGAAGAGGATGAACGCGGTACTTATGTAATGAATTCAAAGGATTTGTGTCTGATCGATCATATTCCTGATTTGATAGAGGCGGGTATTTGCAGCCTGAAAATCGAAGGGCGTATGAAAAGTATCCATTATGTAGCGACTGTGGTCAGCGTATACCGTAAAGCGATCGACGCTTACTGGAACGATCCCAAAAAATATCAGGTCCCGGATGAATGGCGTCAGGAGTTGGAAAAAGTTTCTCACCGGCCGTATACGAAAGGGTTTGCTTTTGGCAAACCAGGCAGTGACGGACAGGTCTATACGACCTCCAGTTATGAACAGACACATGATTTTGTCGGTATCGTGCTTGCATATGATGCTGACGCTAAACGCGCTTATATCGAACAGCGCAACAATGTGAAAAACGGCGAGGTATTGGAACTGCTGATGCCGGACGGGGAACTGTTCCCGCTAACTTTAGAGGATATGCGTAATGCAGACGGAGAAAGTATCGACTGTGCACCGCATGCTCAACAAAAATTTTCTATCGTCAGCGACAGGGCTTTGATGCCTGATTCGCTGCTGCGGAGGAAGGTAATATGTTAGAAGACCGAAGTACCATCTACGCGAAGGTGGCGCCTGAGCGTATAGCAGACGTAAACTGGATCATGGAGGGCTATGAGCATCTGGCCTTAGTCAGCACGATTGATCATCAGGAAGGCATCATTCTTTTGCGTGGTACGCCTGATACCTATAATGATGTTTTAGAAATTGTTGAAAATATGCCGTTTTCAGTAGAAATTCTTGAAAGTTTTAATGAAGCTTTGTAGGCAAATTGTCAAAAGTGTGATAAAATATTTGGGTATCGTATTATTTTATAAAAAAAGTGAGGTAAGGATTTATGCCGCGTATCGGTAAAATCTTTGATTTTCTGGAAAAAGAACATTTGGATTGCGTCGTTATTAAAGACGTTAATACAATTCGCTATTTGACCGGCTTCAGAGGTGATTCGAGCATTCTTTATGCCGATGACCGTCGGGCTGTCCTTGTCACTGATGGCAGATACTTGTATCAAGCAAGGGCAGAAGCCAAATGCTGCCATATCGTCGAATATGCGGAAAACATCTGGCATACAGTTGCCGAATTGGCGCAGGATGCTAAAACAGTTGGTTTTGACGGCGATTATTTCACTTATAATGACTTCAATACTTTGCAGGAGCTTCTATGCGGCAAAGAACTGAAGGTCATTGACCTGAAATATATCCGTATGGTCAAAGATAAACGCGAGCTGGAATTGATGTGGCGCGCTGTAAAAATTGCCGACGAGGCGTATTTACGGTTGCTGGATGAATTACAGCCCGGCATGACTGAAAAAACTCTGGCTGGCCGTCTGGAATACTATATGCGCAGCCTGGGAGCAGAAAAACTCGCTTTTGAAACTATCGTAGCTTCGGGTGAACGTTCTGCGCTGCCGCATGGTATCGCTTCCGATAAAGAAGTGGAGATCGGCGACTTTATTACTTTTGATTTCGGTGCCGTTTATGACGGCTATCATTCTGATATGACCCGTACCGTTGTCTTGGGAATGGCCAACTCATGGCATAAAGAAATTTATACCATTGTTGAAGAAGCCCAGTGGCGCGGTTTGAAAAATGCTAAACCCGGTATTACCGGTGCAGAGCTGGACGCTGTTGTCAGGGATTATATAACTTCCCGGGGGTATGGCGAAAACTATGTGCATGGGCTGGGACATGGTATCGGTCTTGAGATCCATGAAATGCCGAATATCAACAAACGCGGTCAGAATGTAATTTTGCAGCCCGGTATGACATTTACTGTTGAACCTGGTATTTACATCCCCGGCAAGGGCGGTGTACGTATAGAAGACACGGTTGTGTTGACCGACGAAGGCGCAAAAGTGCTGACCGGGGTTAAAAAACAGCTGATGGAAATTGTTTAATTTTTTATATAGGAGGACTATTTATGATTTCTACTAACGAATTTAAAACTAATGTGACTGTTACTATTGACGGCGATGCCTGGCAAGTCGTTGAGTTCCAGCATGTAAAGCCTGGTAAGGGTGCAGCTTTTGTCCGCGCTAAAATGCGTAACATGTGTACTGGTTCTGTTGTTGAACGTACCTTTAATGCAGGCGAACGTCTGCCGAAAGCACGTGTTGACCGTCGTGAAATGCAATATTTATATGAATCTGACGGACAATATGTTTTTATGGATAACGAAAACTATGAGCAGACCGAATTGACAAAAGAGCAGTTGGGTAATGCTTTGAACTTCCTGAAAGAAAATATGGATGTTAAAATCATGGTTTACGAAGGTCGTATTCTCGGTGTTGACCTGCCGAATACTGTTGAACTGACCGTAGTTGAAACCGATCCCGGCATCCGCGGCGATACCGCTACCGGCGGCAGCAAACCGGCTAAAATGGATACCGGTTATGTTGTAAAAGTTCCTCTGTTCATCAACGAAGGCGATGTTCTTCGTATAGATACCAGAACCGGCGAATATATCGAACGTGCATAATTAAAAGCGACTGTTTAAACAGCGGTGAATTTACTTTCGCCGCTGTTTTTTTATGCATTTATACATAGTATTCACGCAGTAGTTATGGTATAATTAAAAGCAAAATAGGGTAAGTATATTCTGTTGCCGCACAGACAGGAGGTGGCATGGTAGTTGAAATCAGATTCTGAAGATAAAGAATTGGAAACCGGTACAGGGGAGTTTGTGAATGCAGACGATGCAGCTGAGGCAGAAGAACAGCTGCCTGACGAAATCGGTGATGTGAAAGTTGCCGACGAAGTAATCAGTATCGTTGCAGGACTGGCTGCGCAGGAAGTCAACGGTGTTATTGGTATGAGCGGCAGTTTTGCCGAAGGCCTGAATGAATTTTTAGGTAAGAAAAGTTTTGCCAAGGGTGTACGGATCACCGTCGATGGGCATGTTGTGACAGCCGCAGTTTATGTTAATGTTGAATATGGTTCATGTATCCCTGAAATAGCTTTGGAAATACAGGAAAAGGTTAAAGAAGCAATCGAGAACATGACCGGTTATGAAGTCAAATTCGTCGATGTGCATATACAGGGCGTGGCGCGCCGACCCAAGAGCGAATTGGAAGAGAGCCTGGAAAAAATGGACGTCGCCCATGAAAATTTCTTTGGTGAGGAGTGAGTTATTTTGGGAATACCTGATAGAATAATTTTAACTTTATACACTTTTTTGATGGCAGTAGTGGCCGTTTTGGTAGTGCTTTGCAGCTTGGGCGTTATCGGCCAGACTGCTATCACTGCTTTCTTTGCTACTATTCCCGGCAACTGGGAGTATGCGGTGGGCGGGATCATCATTCTGCTGGTAAGTATCCGCCTGCTTATTGCAGGTATTGGCGCGACTGGAATGACTTCGCTGACGATCAGCAGTGCCGATTCCGGTAAAGTATCTGTCGGTAAAAGCGCTATTGAAGATTATGTAGCGGAGATCGCTAAAGAGGTTTATGGTGTTTATGGCGTTAAGGTCGAGGCAAAAATGGGCGAAGAACATATCAGTATTCGCATCAATGCGTCGATAGAGCCTGGTATAAATATTCCTGAAACTACAGATGAAATTAAATATAATGTACGTGATACGATCAAAAAGGTCTTGGGTATGGAGATCAAGGACATAGATCTGTTCTTCAAGCAGATCAAAGCGAAAGGCTGAGGAGGTAGACGGCATGCTTAACGAAATTTTCAGTGATCTTTGGAAGAATTACCGTGGCCGGCTGCTGGGGTCTATATTTGGTCTGTTTATCGGCGTAATGTTTTTGATCTTAGGCTTTCTGCAGACGATTTTTCTGCTCATATGTATTACTGCCGGGTTCTTCCTCGGCAATAAGCTGGACAAAAAAGAAGACCTGATGGAATGGCTGGACAGACTGCTGCCGCCAGGCTATCATAAATAAATTTCAGACAAGAGAGGGCTAATATGATTCGCAGGATTGCAAGGGAATTGGTTTTACAAAGTTTGTTTCAGATAGATTTTGCTCAGGTCGACTGTGAGGCAGCGTTGAATGCTGCTGTTGAAGAACGGTCTGATAAAAGTGCTGAAAAAGCCAAAGAGTATGCACAAGATGTTTTAAATGGTGTTTTGGCTAATAGTGAAGCGATAGATGCCAGGATCAGTGAGTATGCTATTGACTGGACCTTGGAGCGTATGCCGGCTGTCGACCGTAATATTTTGCGGGTCGCCGTTTATGAAATGTTTTTTGCAGCAGAAAAGCTGGTGCCTAATGTGGCAATCAACGAAGCTGTGGAAATAGCGAAAATTTATGGAACAGATGATACTCCGCGGTTTATCAACGGAGTTCTAGGTAAAATGGTTCGCAGTGATGTCTAAAAATGAGGTCTATCTGGGCATTGATACCAGCTGCTATACAACGTCGGTCGCACTGATCGGCAGAGAAGGCGGACTGGTAGGTGAGGCCCGCAGGATTTTACAAGTGAAACCGGGCTGCAGAGGTCTGCAGCAGTCGGAGATGGTGTTTCAGCATACGCGTAACCTGCCGATTTTGCTGGAAGAGGTTTTAAAAAAGCCGCTGAAAGTCATCGGTATCGGTGTTTCTGCCCGCCCGCGGCCCTTGGAAGATTCGTATATGCCAGCATTTTTGGTTGGGTTGGGCCTGGCGCGCTCTTTAGCGGCTGTAAACGAAATTCCGTTATGGCAGATCAGCCATCAGGAAAATCATTTGGAAGCCGGATTGTGGTCAGCGCAGGGGCCTGATGCCGACCGTTTTCTGCTTTTACATGCTTCCGGCGGTACTACTGACTTATTATTAGCGGAAAAACAAACTGACAGCACTTATGCACTGACACAGGCAGGCGGCAGCAAAGATCTGCATGCCGGTCAGTTTGTTGATAGAGTAGGTGTTGCGTTGGGACTGCAGTTTCCGGCAGGAGCCGCTTTAGAACAACTGGCGGCAACTGCGGCCGATTGCATCGAATTGCCGGTAGCAGTACGTCAGGGTGACGTCAGTTTATCCGGGCCTGCTACTGCTGCTTTGCGTAAAATCGAGGCTGGCGCTGATCCTGCAGCTTTGGCGGCAGGTGTGCAATATGCCCTGGCAGAAACCTTTGTCAGGATGATCCGTAACGTGGCAGCGCAGAAAGAAATTTTTGATGTTTTGCTGGTAGGCGGTGTGGTTTCTAATGCTTATATCCGCCGTCATATGATAGAAAAGCTTGCTAAACGCAGGATCAGGGTCTGGATACCCGAAAGCCGGTTTAGCCCCGATAATGCTGCCGGCTGCGCTGCTTATGCGTTCAGGCAGGGAGAAAGCAGTTATGAATGAAGTAATTTATTCCGTAAGTGAATTGAATTTGATGATCAAAAGCCTGCTGGAGGGCGATCGTACTTTTACTAATATCCAGATCCAGGGTGAAATCTCTAATTTTAAACGTTATTCTTCAGGGCATTGTTATTTTACCTTGAAAGATGCCGGCGGCGTACTGAAAGCAGTTATGTTTCGCAATCAGGCGCGCAGTCTGCGATTTGAACCGCAAAACGGTGATACTGTTGTTGCTATCGGGCGTGTCGGAGTGTACGAGCGCGATGGCGTTTATCAGCTTTATACAGACCTGCTGCTGCCGTTAGGTGCTGGAGATCTGATGCTGGCTTATGAAGAATTAAAGAAAAAACTTACTGAGGAGGGGTTGTTTGACAGTGAACGTAAACGTGAACTGCCGCTGAACCCTAAAACAGTTGGAATGATAACATCGCCTTCCGGTGCTGCTGTACGTGATATGATTACTGTCGCGCGGCGGCGCAATCGCGGCATCAAGCTGTTGCTGTTTCCTGTCAAGGTGCAGGGAGATGGTTCTGCTGCTGAAATTGTCAGGGCGATCCGGTTTATGAATAAACACCGTTTGGCTGACGTCCTGATCGTGGGACGCGGCGGCGGTTCCATAGAAGAATTGTGGGCTTTTAATGAAGAGCCTGTTGTGCGTGCTATTGCTGCGTCTGAAATACCAGTAGTTTCAGCAGTAGGGCACGAAACTGATTTTACATTGTCAGATTTTGCTGCTGACCGCAGGGCAGCTACTCCTTCACAGGCTGCTGAGCTGGTTGTTGCAGATGCTGATTCGTATCTGCGCTATGTTGAGGAACTGACAGCACGCGGCGAGCGGGTGCTTGTGCATCAACTGGAACAGGCGCAGCATAAGCTGCAGCGTCTTCAGGGATCATGGGCTTTAGCCAAGCCGGAACGCTGGCTGGAGCCATTGCAGCAGCGTACGGATATGGCGATGCGGCAGCTGCAGGGCAGGATGGAAAGTATTCTGCAGAAACGGCAGCACAAGTTTGGACTGCTGGCAGCGCGGCTTGATGCTTTATCACCGCTGACGGTACTTGCCAGAGGTTATTCGATAACCAAGACAGACTCAGGCAGGGCTTTGCGCAGTATCGCAGATGTGCGCTGGGGAGAAGAACTCAGGACTCAGGTTGCTGACGGTGATGTGATATCGGTTGTGCAGCAGGTAGAAAGGCGTGAAAAACAATGACGATGAAAAAAATCGCCAAAAACATAAAGTTTGAAGAAGCGTTGGCCGAGCTGGAACAGCAGGTACAGCTGCTGGAAAGTGGAGAACTGCCGCTGGAAGAAGCGCTGGCAGCGTTTCAGCAGGGCGTTGCTTTGAGTAAGGTATGCATGACTAAACTCAATACGGTGCAGCAGGAAGTAGAAAAAATCGTCGTTGCTGCTGACGACGATAACGAATATGAACTGGAAACATTCGCAGAGCTGGAGGATTGACATGGATTTTAATAAGTATTACGAAGACAGGCAGAAGCTGGTCAATACTTTTCTGGAAAAACGTTTGGAAAAAAAGGGCATCTCGCGTGTCGATGAAGCAATGGCTTACAGCCTGCTGGCAGGTGGCAAGCGTATCCGTCCCATAATTTTAATGGCAACAGCCGATGCTTTGGGTGTCAGCGGTTATAATTTTCTGCCGGTAGCCTGTGGTTTAGAAATGATCCACACCTATTCGCTGATCCATGATGATCTGCCTTGTATGGATGATGATGAATATCGTCGCGGCCGTTTGACCAACCACAAGGTTTTTGGGGAAGCGCTGGCGCTTTTGGCTGGTGACGCTTTACTGACCCTTGCCTTTGAAGTGATGCTGGAACAAAAAAACGTACCGGCGGAAGCTTTGATCGAAACTGTGCGCGAAGTAGCAATGTGTGCCGGAAACTTCGGTATGGTCGGCGGTCAGGTCATTGATCTTGATTCCGAAGGCAGGCAGATCAGTGAAGAAGAACTGCGTAAGCTGCATGCAGGCAAAACAGGAGCACTTTTCATTGCGGCAGTTCGCAGTGGTGCGCGATTGTCTGGTGCTGCCAGTGATGAACTGCTGGCTTTGACAAAATTTGCCGATCTTTTGGGGCTTGCTTTCCAGATCACAGACGATATCCTTGATGTCGAGGGTGATGCTGCTCAGATGGGCAAGGCAGCGCATAGTGATGAGAAAAAGCATAAGTCCACTTATGTGACCTTATATACTCTGGAAGGCGCCAAAGCGCTGGCTCAGAAAACTGTTGACGAGGCGCTGGGCTGTCTGGAAATGTTTGGAGAAAATGCCGAAGCTCTGCGTGAGATTACAAAAATGATGTGCGGGCGTAAAAGCTAAGTTATTTGTTATTGAGAAGAAAGGCGGATTGCTGAATGCAAAATGAGCAATTATTGCAAAAAATAAATTCTCCCGCAGATCTGAAAATGCTGACTCTGGATGAAATGAAGCTTTTAGCAGGCGAGATCAGGCAGCTGATCATTGATGTCGTTTCTAAAAACGGCGGCCATTTAGCTCCTAATTTAGGTGTGGTAGAACTGACTTTGGCTTTGCATAAAGTATTTACGACACCGAAGGATAAAATTATCTGGGACGTAGGCCATCAGTCATACATCCATAAAATACTGACGGGGCGTAAGGACCAGTTTCCGACGCTGCGGCAATATAAAGGCCTGTCAGGATTCCCGAAGCGTAAAGAAAGCGAGCACGATGCTTTTGGTACAGGACATTCCAGCACATCCATCTCAGCTGCTTTGGGGATGGCTGTAGCACGTGATCTTAAAGGTGAAGATAATAATGTTATTGCCGTTATCGGTGATGGTTCGATGACTGGCGGTATGTCTTTTGAAGCTTTGAATAATGCCGGCGATCTGCATAAAAAAATGATCGTTATTTTAAACGACAACGAAATGTCTATTTCTAAAAATGTCGGCGCGATGTCACAGTATTTGTGCGATCTGCGCACAGGTGAAACCTATAACAAAATCAAACACGATGTTGAAGGCTGGCTGAAAAGCCTGGACTTCGGCACTGATGTTTTAAATGCTATCGAACGTGTTAAAGGCAGTGTAAAGTACCTGATGGTACCAAGCTCTGTTTTTGAAGAGTTGGGCTTTAAATATCTTGGCCCGATTGACGGCCATGATTTGAATAAGCTGCTGGAGGTTTTGGAAGCGGCAAAGCATGTCGATGGTCCTGTTTTAGTACATGTGATCACTAAAAAAGGTAAAGGCTATGAACCTGCAGAAAAAAGTCCGAATAAATTTCATGGCACGGGTCCGTTTGAGATTGCAACAGGTAAAAAAATCACCGATCCGCAGGCTCCGATCGCTTACACGGAAATGTTTGGTAAAACTTTGGTCGAACTAGCTGAACAAGATGCAGATATTGTTGCTATCACCGCGGCTATGCCTGACGGCACCGGTCTTAACAAATTTGCCGAATGCTATCCGCAGCGCTTTTTGGACGTAGGTATCGCTGAGCAGCATGCTGTTACTGCGGCTGCCGGTATGGCGGCTGCTGGGATGAAGCCCGTTGTTGCGGTGTATTCTACATTTTTACAAAGAGCGTATGATTCGGTGCTGCACGATATCTGCATGCAGGATCTGCATGTAACGATGTGCCTTGACCGTGCCGGTATCGTCGGTGACGACGGTTTTACACATCATGGTGTTTTTGATTATGCTTATCTGCGTTCGATGCCCAGGATGACGATTATGGCACCTAAGGACGAAAACGAACTTCGTCAGATGCTGAACACGGCATTACAATTCAACGGACCGATCGCGATCCGTTATCCGCGCGGCAGCGGTATTGGCGTTGACTGTGAAGACGAACTGAAAGAACTTCCTATTGGTAAAGGTGAGCTTTTGCGGGAAGGTACCGATGTTTGCCTGCTGGCAATCGGCAGCATGGTGCAAACAGCTTTGCGGACTGCTGATGCTTTGGCGGCAAACGGTATTCAGGCTGGTGTGATCAATCTGCGTTTTGCCAAACCTCTTGATGAAGAATTGATCGTTCAGGCGGCCGAAAAATATGGAAAACTGGTCACCCTGGAAGAAGGCGTGCTGGCTGGCGGTGTTGGCTCTGCAGTTTTAGAGCTGCTTAATAAAGCCGGTCTGATGCAAAAGGTGCAGGTCTTAAATTTGGGACTCCCTGACGAATTTGTACCGCATGGTGACAAAAAATATTTGTTCCGGGATCTGGGTTTAGATACAGAAAGTATAAAAGAAAAAATTACTGCTTTGGTGAAAGGTGCCGGAGAAGCAAAGTGAAAAAAGAACGATTAGACGCACTGCTGACAGCTAGAGGACTTTTTGAAAGCCGGGCAAGGGCTCAGGCTGCCATTATGGCAGGTCAGGTGCTGGTCAATGAACAGAAAATAGATAAACCGGGGACACAGGTTCCCGAAGAGGCAGCGATACGCCTGCTGGGCGAAAAACTTAAATATGTGAGCCGCGGTGGGCTGAAATTGGAAAAGGCATTGCAGATATTCCCCATCAGCGTAGAAGGTAAAACAGTTGCGGATATCGGCGCTTCCACAGGCGGATTTTCCGACTGTGCCCTGCAGAATGGCGCTGTTAAAGTGTACGCCGTTGATGTAGGCTATGGTCAGCTGGCCTGGAAGCTGCGCAGTGATGAGCGTGTCGTAAATATGGAACGCACTAACGTGCGCTATCTTGAAGCTGAAAGCTTGGGAGAACTGGTAGACGCAGCAACTATCGACGTGGCATTTATTTCTTTGGATAAGGTGCTGCCGGCGGTACATAAACTGCTTAAGCCAACTGGCTTTGTTATTGCGCTTGTTAAGCCGCAGTTTGAGGCTGGCAAAGAAAACGTCGGAAAAAAAGGTGTCGTACGCGACCCTAAGGTACATGCCGACGTTATCAAAAAAGTAGTAGCTTTTGCTAAAGAAGAAGGTTTTGGTATTGCCGGACTGGATTTTTCTCCTATCAAAGGGCCTGAAGGCAATATTGAGTACTTACTGCATCTGACACTGGGTGATGACAATGCGGTAAGTGAAACTATGATTGACGAGCTTGTATCCAAATCACATGGTGATTTGGATAAACCACAGACCCAGGAGTAGAAACAGCGAGGCTTTTATGAATAAATTACGGTTGGGGATATTCCCCAATATGAAAAAAGAAAATGTCAAAAACAGTTTGCCGAAAGTGTTGGATTTGTGCGATAAGGCTGAGATCGAGGCGGTACTGCCGCAGCGTCTGGATTATCAGGACAGGCCCAGCTACGACGTTTGCGACAGGGCAAGCCTGAAGCAGATGCATATGGCGGTATCTTTAGGCGGCGATGGTACGCTGCTGCAGATGACGAGATTTTTGGCGCCGCTGAAAATCCCTGTATTTGGTGTCAATTTTGGGAAATTAGGCTTTTTAGCGGAAATAGAACTCAAAGAACTGCCGGAAGCCTTATCCAAGCTGACGGCGGGAGAATATGTGCTGGAAGAGCGCAGTCAGCTGCAGGCCTGTGTTTGGCGTGACGGTAAGGTTTTGATTGACGCTCACGCCTTAAACGATATGGTAGTGGCCAAGGGGCATTTTTCAAAGCTGGCGCATCTCAGTCTGAAGGTCAATGGCAAACGTTCGGGCAATTATGCCGCTGACGGTATCATCATGGCAACGGCTACAGGCTCTACTGCGTATTCGTTATCGGCAGGGGGGCCGCTTGTACATCCCAGCCTCGATGTTACTATTATTACGCCTATCTGCGCTCATGCGCTTTATACAAGACCGCTTTTGATTCCGATGGACAGGGTTATAGAACTGAATGCTATTCCGCCCTATGAAGAACTGTTGCTTTCGGCGGATGGAGAAATAGTAGCATCGATAGCGGAAAATGATACGGTAAGAATTGCCAAAAGCCCTGACAAAGTAACTTTTATCAGGCTCAATGGCCGCAGTTATTATGAAACCTGGCAGGAAAAGCTGATCCGTAATACGGAAATGCTTTAAAATACCCAACCGCTTACAAATACAGATATGAGGTGAGAGACGTGAAAGGTATCAGACACGGCAAGATCAAAGAAATCATCGAACACAGCAAAATCGAAACTCAGGAAGATTTGGCGGCTGCTTTACGCCACGACGGTATCGAGGTAACTCAGGCTACTGTTTCCCGCGACATCAAAGAGCTGATGCTCATTAAAGTTCCGGATGCCGAAGGCAATTATCATTATGCTTTTCCAAAAGAACATAATATGCTGCTGACTCCCGGACGTCTGGAACGTACTTTCCAGGATTCTATCATAGGCATGCGTGCCTCTGAAAATCTGGTAGTTGTCCGCAGTCTTCCCGGTACTGCACAATCGGTAGCTTATGCTATTGATTATATGAAATGGCCGGAGGTTTTGGGGACTGTTGCTGGTGATGATACTATTTTTGTTGCTGTCGATTCAAAAGATAACACTGTAACCTTTATGGAACGCTTTAATAATCGCTGATAGGACGAGGTCGTTTAACGATGCTGCAATCTTTGCATGTGCATAATTTTGCTTTAATTGAAGATGCGAAAATAGATTTTGCCCCCGGTTTCAATATTTTTACAGGTGAGACCGGTGCAGGTAAGTCTATTCTGATCGATGCTTTTGGCGTCGTGCTGGGTAATCGGGCTTCGGCGGACTATATCCGCAGCGGAGCTGATTCCTTTTGGGTGCAGGCGGTATTCGATATCAGCGGGATAGAAGCAGTTAAGTCTTTGCTGGCAGAGCAGGGGATAGACGAAGAGGACGAACTGTTTTTGAGGCGGCGTATTTTAGCCAACGGCAAAAGCCAGGCTACAGTTAACGGCGTGCAGGTACCATTGGCAGTACTCAAAAGCTTCAGCGAACTTTTGGTCGATATTCATGGCCAGCATGAAAACCAGGCGCTTTTAAAGTCTGATGCACCGTTGGCATTGGTCGATTTGTATGGACGGGAAGAGATTGCTTCTGTGCTTAAAACGTATCGGGAGCTGTATACAGCTTATCTGGCTACGCAGGCGAAGCTGACACAGCTGGAGCAAACCGGCAGTGAGCGGGAACGCATTTTAGACCGTCTGGAATGGGAAATCAAAGAAATTACTGAGGCCGCATTGGAAGCAGGCGAACTTGAAGCCTTACAGGAAGAGGTAAAACGTCTGCAGAACAGCGGCAAGATCATGACAGCAGTCAACAGTGCTCATGAATATCTTGACAGCGAAAGAGGTATTCTTGATAATTTGGCGGCAGCTAAAGATCAGCTGGCGGCAGTTGTGCGTTATGATGAACGGCTGCATAATGCGTGTGAAAGCCTGGAAGGCAGCTGGATCGCATTGGATGAATGCCGGCGTGAGCTGAGCGATTATCTAAGCAGCGAGGAATATGACGCTGCAAGAGCAGCTTATGTAGAGGAACGCTTGGATCTGTGGTATCGTCTGCAGAAAAAATACGGCGACAGCTATGAAGCGATCACTGCATACTTAGAGCAGGCACAGCAGCAGGCCGATGAATTGGCGCAGCTGGAAAGCAACATTGCTAAAACAAAACAGCTGCTGGCGCAGCAAAAAGGTGAATTGGAACAGCAGGCGCAAAGCTTATCGCAGCTGCGCGCTAAATATGCCAGGCGGCTGGCATCTAAAGTTACGGCACATATCCATGATCTGGCAATGCCGGAAGGCAGGTTTGAGATCGAGGTAACTGCTCAAGACACCCTGACTAAAACAGGTAAGGATGAATTGGCCTTCCTGTTTACAGCTAACCTGGGAGAACCGATCAGACCCTTGTTAAAAGTCGCTTCCGGCGGCGAGCTGTCACGTGTGGCGCTGGCTATTAAAACGGTGCTCCTAAATGCCAGCGGTGTACCGACAATGGTTTTTGACGAGATCGATACAGGCGTCGGCGGCGTTACCGCACAGAAAATGGCCGAAAAGATCGCCGTTATTGCCAAGGTAGGACAGGTACTGTGTATCACGCATTTGCCACAGATAGCTTCTTTTGCTGACAGGCATCTTCTGATCCGCAAGGAAAGTACAGGCGGACGAACTTCAACAGGGTTGACTGTACTGGATGAAGAAGGCCGTATCCAGGAACTGATGAGGATGACAGTCGGCGATAATGTCAGCGAAGTAGCCTACGCTAATGCTAAAGAGCTTTTAGCAGCGGCTGCTAAAAATAAACAGGCAAGGTGAGAGCTATGAAAAAATTTCATCAGGCAAATTTAGATGAAACCTTTATCTGCAGTAAAGTGGGATTTTCAGGACGCCTGCTGCAGGTGAATATTGATTCGGTAATCTTGCCGAACGGAAGAGAAACGACACGTGAACTGATTCATCATCCGGGGGCTGTAGCTATTGTTCCTATTTTAGACGATGGCAGTATTATTTTTGTAAAACAATACCGTTATCCTGTGGGAACAGTAATGTATGAGATCCCGGCAGGGAAACTTGACCCGGGTGAAGAACCGGACGTATGTGCTGAGCGGGAACTGTCGGAAGAAACCGGTTATAGTGCGAAGGAATGGCAAAGGCTGACTTCTATCGTTACTACACCAGGCTTTACTGATGAAGTTATTCACCTGTATGCGGCGCGCGGTTTGGAAAAACACGACCAGCATACTGATGAAGATGAGTTTATCGATGTCGTAAAATTAACGCCGCAGCAGGTCAGGGAAATGGTGCTGGAAGGAGACATCTTCGATTCTAAAACTCTAAGCGCTTTATGTGTATTGGAAATGCTGAAATAAAACTTAATAAGTGATTTGAACGCAGACTGTTTCTGACAGTCTGCGTTTTTTGTATTTTGGTAGTTGGAAAAGTTCTATAGATGGTTTATAACAGAGAAGCTGCGGTTATTGTTACTTGCGTTACACTTTGTTGTTTTAAAAACGGTAAATTCTTAAATTTCAGCTAAAATGCAGGAAAAGCCCTTGCAACCAGCGAATTGTAATAACATCAAATTTTGTAGGACAAGGGGGAGTAATCATGAAAGAGTATACTGGAGATAGGATCAGAAACGTGGCCATTGTGGGTCACGGTGGGGCTGGAACGACGTCTGTTACCGAAGCCTTACTGTATCGTTCGGGAGCAATTTCCAGAATGTGCAAGGTAGAAGACGGGGCTACCACCACTGACTATGAGCCGGAAGAAATCAAACGCGGCGTATCTGTCAATGCAACTTTGGCGCCTGTTGAATGGCGTGATACCAAAATCAATTTTATTGATACACCAGGCTTTGCCGACTTTGTAGCCGAGGTCAAAGGCGCTTTCCGTGCCGTTGACAGCGCTTTGATCGTTGTATGCGCTACTTCGGGCGTGCAGGTTGGCACTGAGCAGTGCTGGAAGTTGGCAGAAGAAGCACATTTGCCGCGTATCATTTTCGTTAATAAGATGGATCGTGAAAATGCTGATTTTGATAGTATCCTTGACAACCTGCGTGCTAAGATCGGTAAACGTGTATTGCCGCTGCAATTACCTCTCGGTAAGGAAGCCGATTTCTGCGGCGTTATCGACCTCTACAAAATGAAGGCTTATAAAGCTAACGGCAACGATTCCATCGAAATGGACATTCCTGAAGATATGCTGGAGTATGCCAAAGAAGCGCATGAAAAAATGGTCGAAGCTGCTGTTGAGGCTGATGATGACTGCATGATGCGTTATCTGGAAGGCGAAACTATCAGCGATGAGGAAATTATGGATTGCCTGATCAAAGGCATTCGTCAAGCGATTATTTTCCCTGTCCTTTGCGGAAGCGCATATAAAGATATTGGCTTGGGACGCGTTATGAACGCGATTATCGATTTTACCTATCCGGCTATTCTGAATGACTTTGTTGTTACGAATCCGGAAACTGAAGAAGAAGAGATCCGCGATGCCAACGCACCTATGGCAGCTTTGGTTTTCAAAACTACGTCTGATCCTTTTGTTGGCCGTTTGAGCTTCTTTAGAGTATTCTCGGGCACGATCAAGAGTGACAGCATGGTTTATAATGCCAGCCGTGAAAAAGAAGAACGTATTGGCGGTATTTTTACGATGCGTGGTAAAACTCAGATCCCGATGAAGGAAGTTGTTGCCGGTGATATTGGCGTTACTACTAAACTGCAGTTTACGTCTACCGGCGATACGCTCAGCGACAAGAACTCACCTGTTTTGTTTGCGCCGATCGCATTCCCGCTGCCGATGTATACTCGTGCCATTTACGCTAAAAAGAAAGGCGAGGAAGAGAAGATCGCCACTGCTTTGAACCGTTTGATGGACGAGGACCCGACTATCATTGTTACTAAGAACAGTGTGACGAAGGAAACTCTGGTCAGTGGCATGGGCGATCAGCATATCGAGATCATTATGGAGCGTATGAAACGTAAATTCGGTGTGGAAGCCGATTTGCGTGCGCCTATCGTTGAATACAGAGAAACTATCCGCGGAACGGCGGAGGTTGAAGGCAAGCATAAGAAACAATCCGGTGGACATGGCCAGTATGGTCACGTTGTGATCAAGATGGAACCCTTGCCGCCAGGAGAAGGCTTTGAGTTTGTTGACAAGATTTTCGGCGGTGCTGTGCCGCGGCAATATATTCCGGCTGTTGAAAAAGGTATGCGTGAGTCCATGGAACACGGTATTTTGGCCGGGTATCCGGTAGTCGATGTTCGCATTACGCTGCTTGACGGTTCTTATCATACTGTCGATTCTTCAGAAATGGCGTTTAAGATCGCTTCCAATATGGCGTTCAAAAAAGCTATGGAACAGGCGAAACCTGTTTTAATGGAGCCTGTTTATAATTTGGATGTTTATTGCGCCGAATCAATGATGGGCGATGTTATTGGCGATTTGAACTCTAAACGCGGACGTATTTTGGGTATGCAGAGTTTGGAAGACGGTATGGGCTGCGTAAAAGCGCAGGTTCCTTATGCCGAGATTTCCGAATATGCGGTTGACCTGCGTGCTCTGACTCAGGGCTTGGGTACTTTTGAAATGAAGTTTGACCATTATGAGGACGTACCGATGAAAATGGCAGAAAAGATCATTGCCGAAGCTAAGGAAGCTCAATAATTTATGTAGTTTCTGCAAAACTAAGCTGAAAGCGGTTTGCTAAAATGGCAAACCGCTTTTTTATGCTTGTGCGTTGCTGTTGGTGTGAGTAAATAAAAAGAGTTTATCTCAATTATTGAGATAAACTCTTTTGTTGTTACAGATTGGGTCAAAAGCTTATTAGATCAGTATACCATATGTACGAGCATATACCCGGCAAAGCAGGCACTGCCTACGCCAATAAGCCCCGGCACCAGGAAGCTGTGATTGATGATAAATTTACCGATATGTGTTGTTCCCGAACGGTCAAAGCCGATGCAGGCCAGATCGGAAGGATAAGTCGGCAGAACAAAATAACCGTAAGCTGCCGGCATAAAACCTACTATTACTAAGGGATCGACGCCAACGCTTAATGCCATCGGTACGATGACGGTCACGGCCGCTGCCTGTGAATTGATCAGCTTGGAAACCAAAAACAGAACGATCGCATACATCCAGGGATAAGTAAGTACGATGTCACTTAAGGATTTTTTCATTACGGGCAGATAGGCACCGAAATAGGTATCGGCCATCCAGGCTACGCCGTAAACTGAAACAATGGCGGTCATACCTGATTTAAAAACAGAACCGGAAGCGACTTCCGAAGTTTTAACATTGCACAGGATCATAATGACAGCGGCAATAGAAAGCATCATCAGCTGGATTGTCGGTGTCATGGAAAACGGCTTCAAAACGCCTTTGGCGTTGGGAAAGTGCGGCAATAATTGTGGGAAGCTGCCAAAGATAGCAATCACAACGATACCCAGAAGAAAAACTAATGCTGCCTGATAGGCACTTTTGGGCAGGATGATATTTAAAAGGCTTTGTTCCTGCAGGCCGCCGTAAATAAATTCTTTTTGTTCAGGATCAGCGATTTTTTCCTGGAATTCACTGTCTTTATCAAGATCTTTGCCGCGGTTGATGCTCCAAAGGCCGGCGATCACAACACCGATGAAGGTAGCAGGAATGGAAATAGAAAGAATCTGCATAACTCCGAAAGGGTGATCTGTAGCGCCGAGGATGGCAACTACCGAAACAACAGCTACCGAAGCAGGCGAAGCGCAGACACCCATTTGTGAAGCAATGGAAGCAACAGACATCGGCCGTTCCGGGCGGATATTTTGTTTGATAGCGATATCATAAATAATAGGGAACATAGCGTAAACTACATGTCCGGTGCCGCATAAAACGGCAAGCAGCCAGGTTGTGAGCGGAGCAAGGATCGTAATATATTTGGGGTTGCTGCGCAAAAATTTTTCAGCGTATTTCAGCATTACATCAAGCCCTTTGGAAGCCTGCAAAAATGCTGAACAGGTGACTACCGCCATAATTGTCAGCATAACGTCGACCGGCGGTTTACCGGGTTTCAGGCCCATAACAAAAATAAAGAAAACAAGACCGATACCGGAAATAGTAGCCAGGCCGATACCACCGCGTCGAACGCCGATCACCAGACAGGCTATCAAAACGATAAAACCTAAAAACATTAACATCAAGACACCTCCGAGAAATAAAATAATAATTAAAAATATATCTAACGACGTCAAGGTATACAGATTGAAGTGATATACCGCAGTCGGAGATGTCCTGCCACAGGGAAACTGTAATTAAACTGCAAAGGTACAAAGCAATAGTGACACTATATAAATAAAGCATACGATAATAGCGGGTGCAATACGGGTATTAGTATACACTATTATGCTGCTTATTACTAGCCCTAAAAAAATTTTATTTCAGCTGAAAATCACACTTATAAAGACAAAGTAGGTTTTATAATTATGATGAAATGGCAGAATAAAATAAGGAATAAGTTTATAAAAGCCGGTAAAGATAAAAAACACAGGAAAATACACGATGTTTATTTCTTCAACTTATGCTATAATTAATATATTACTATGAGTTATTGGGAGGGTTCAGTAAATGCAGGCTATTGATCATGCATCTGTTAATACTTTACGCTTTTTGGCGGCTGACCAGGTAGAAAAGGCTAAATCGGGACACCCTGGTTTTCCTTTGGGCACGGCACCGTTGATGTATACTTTGTGGGACCGTTTTATGCGCTACAATCCGAAAGATCCTAACTGGTTCAATCGTGACCGTTTTGTTTTGTCGCCAGGGCATGGCAGCGCTTTACTGTATGCGATGCTGCATCTGGCCGGCTACGATGTTTCGATGGAGGAATTAAAAAACTTCCGTCAATGGGGCAGCAAAACTCCGGGGCATCCTGAATATGGTCATACAGCAGGTGTTGATGCGTCTACAGGCCCGTTGGGACATGGTTTTGCAATGGGCGTCGGTTTTGCTGTTGCCGAGGCTATGCTGGCAGCAAAATATAATAAGCCTGAATTTACTGTTATCGATCACTATACCTATGGACTCACTTCCGACGGCGACCTGATGGAAGGCGTTGCCAGCGAAGCTGCTTCTTTGGCAGGAACTTTGGGCCTGGGGAAATTGATCTACCTTTATGACGATAATAAAATTACTATCGAAGGTTCTACCGATATCGCTTTCACTGAAGATGTGGAAGCCCGCTTTAAGGCTTATGGCTGGCAGGTGCTGCGTGTAGCTGATTCAGAAGATATTGAAGCTATGGAAGCTGCCGTTAAAGAAGCGCAGGCAGATACCGAGCATCCCAGTCTGATCATTGTGCGTACTCATATCGGTTATGGCAGCCCGAAACAGGACAGTGCTTCCTGCCACGGTGAGCCTTTGGGTGCTGAAGCTTTGGCACTGACTAAAGAAAAAGCCGGCTGGCCTGTTGGTCAACCGTTCTATGTGCCTTTGACTGTCAGCCAGTACTTCAAAAATAAAATCGAAGATTGTGAAGGCGATCAAAAAGCCTGGGAAGCATTGATGGCTGATTATAAGGTCGTTTATCCTGAATTGGGAACGGAACTTGAAGAACGTATCAGCGGCAATGCCCTGGTAAATCTGCATGATTTGGAAGCGATCTTTAAAGATGTTGCTAAAACTGCTACCCGCGAAGCTTCCGGCGATATCCTGCAGAAACTTGTCATGCAGCTGCCGAATCTGGTTGGCGGCAGTGCCGACCTGGGGCCTTCTAATAAAACTGTGATGAAAAATGTCGGTTATTTCTCAAAAACAGACCGCAGCGGCCGTAATATTCATTTCGGCGTGCGCGAACATGCTATGGGAACAGTTCTTAATGGCATTGCTTTGCATGGCGGTTTTATTCCGTTCGGCGGTACGTTCCTTGTTTTTGCCGACTTTATGCGTCCGGCGATCCGTATGGCTGCTTTGATGGGATTACGTTCCATTTTTGTTCTGACGCACGACAGTATTGCTTTGGGTGAAGATGGCCCTACTCATCAGCCGATCGAACAAACTATGAGCCTGCGGATGATTCCGGGGCTGTCTGTATTCCGTCCGGCAGATGCTTTGGAAACGGCTGCTGCCTGGCAAATGGCTTGTATGAATCTACATAAACCGACGGCATTGCTTTTGAGCCGTCAGAAATTGCCTGTATTACACGAATATGCGGCAATCGTCCACGAAAATGCTTATAAAGGCGCTTATGTGCTGAACCCGGGACAGGGAGAAACAAAAGCGGTGCTTATTGCTACCGGCAGCGAGGTGCATTTGGCTTTGGAGGCGCAGGCTGTTTTGGCTAAGGAAGGAACTGCTGTCAGTGTAGTTTCGATGCCCAGCTGGGATGCTTTCGAAATGCAGAGCGCAGATTATAAAGCTTCCGTTTTGCCTGAAGGTTTGCCGAAGATTGCTGTTGAAGCCGGCGTTACTTTAGGATGGAGCCGTTATACCGGCAGTGAAGACAATGTTTTGGGTATCAATCGTTTTGGCGCGTCGGCACCTGGCGATGTAATGATGGAAAAATATGGTTTTACTGTTGAGAATCTGGTTGCTAAAGTAAAAAGCGTTCTTTAATTTTATAATTTAAACGGGCATGGTGCTTACTCTTAGGCCCGTGCCCGTTTTGCTTGCGGTACTGAATCTGAAGATTTTAGTAAGACAGTCTGCAGATAGGAGAAGAAATGAAACATTTATTAACGATAGCAGGCAGTGATTCCAGCGGCGGAGCCGGAATACAGGCCGATTTGAAAACCTTTGCCGCACATGGCACCTTTGGTATGAGCGTTATTACTGCTGTAACAGCGCAAAACACACAGGGTGTGACGATGGTGCAGGATATAGATGCTGGGGTGATCGAGGCGCAGATCGATGCGGTATTTGACGATATACGCGTTGATGCGGTAAAAATAGGTATGGTATCAAGGCCGGAAATCATCAAAACGATTGCCGATAGATTGCGTTATTATAAACCGCAGATCGTGGTGCTGGACCCGGTAATGATTTCTAAAAGCGGTTATCCGCTGCTGGCACCGGAAGCCTGTGCGACACTGGTCCAAGAGCTGCTGCCACTGTCAACGCTGGTAACACCTAATTTGCCGGAAGCAGAAGTTATCAGCGGTATGAAGGTGACGATGAAGGAAGAAATGCGACCTGTTGCCGAACGTATTTTAGAGTTAGGTGCTAAAGCTGTTTTGGTCAAAGGCGGTCATTTGAACGGCAGCGCTGATGACCTGCTGTTTGATGGCAGTACAGAACGCTGGTTTATGGGAGATCGCATCGACACAAAAAATACACATGGTACCGGCTGCACATTATCCAGTTCGCTGGCGGCAAACCTTGCCCAGGGTCTGAGCCTGGCGGATGCCGTTGCGGCTTCGAAGGCTTATGTAACAGAAGCGATAGAATACAGTTTGCCGATCGGCGGCGGCTGTGGCCCGACACATCATTTTGTTGATTTGTACAGAAAGGCAGGCTGGTTAAAATGAGTTTGGTCATCAAAGGGCAATTTGGCTTGATCGTTGATGCTGTACGTGAAAAAAGGCCTGTTATCCATCATTTGACTAATTATGTGACGGCGGGAGACTGCGCCAATATCACTTTGTGTGCAGGTGCTTCGCCGGTAATGGCCGATGAAGCAGAGGAAGTAGCTGAAATAACTTCTAATGCTGATGCATTGGTATTGAATCTGGGAACTATTGCCAAAGCAAAAATGCAGGCAATGGAAACAGCGGCTGCAGCAGCTAAAAATAAAGGCATCGCAGTAGTTTTAGATCCTGTAGGAGTTATGGCGTCCAAGCTGCGTTTAGTTTTTGCGCTGAAGCTTTTAAACGAAGGGCTGGTAACTATCGTGCGCGGTAATTACGCTGAATGTCTGGCATTATTGGAAGAAAAAGCTGAAGGCAGAGGCGTAGATTCAAATGGCAATGTGACTGATGGGTTAAGGGTAGCGAAGGACGCTGCGGAAAAATATAACTGTGTTTTTGCTGTTACAGGCGTTACTGATTATGTCAGCAACGGGAAACAGGCTTTAGTTCTGACTGGCGGACATGAGCTGCTGATGCAGATCACAGGAGCCGGCTGTATGACAACGACGTTATGTGCCTGCTGCGCTGCAGTAACAAAAGACCCATTGCTGGCAGCCGCTTTAGGTATAGTCATAATGGGGCAGGCGGCAGAACTGGCCGCAGGGTTTATGGAAACAAAAGACGGACCGGGAATGTTTAAAACAAGGCTGTTTGACGGTGTTTATCACGTTACGACAAAATGGAACGTGCTGCATTTGGACCCGGAACGGAAGCAGTGAGATGGAGAAAATGAAGCTGAAAATAGATTACAGTGTATATTTGGTAACAGATACCGGATTTTTGCAGGGACGTGATTTCGCTGCCTGCATTGAAGCCGCACTTAAAGGCGGCGTGACCCTGCTGCAATATCGCGATAAAAATGCTGACAGTCGTGTGCTGCTTGAACGGGCGCTGCTGCTGAAAAAAATGTGTGCTGTTTATCATGTACCTCTGCTGATCAACGACAGGCTTGATATCGCGTTGGCTGTTCAGGCAGACGGTGTGCACGTGGGGCAAAGCGATTTGCCGGTTACTGTAGTGCGCAGACTGTTAGGCGAGCAGGCAGTTATTGGCGCATCGGCTCATAACCCTGAAGAAGCCAGGCAAGCGCTTGCGGATGGTGCTGACTATTTGGGCTGCGGTGCGGTGTTTGGCACCACTACCAAAAATGATGCCGGTTATTTAGGTCTTGACGGACTGCAAAGTATCAGACAGGCTGTTACGGCACCTCTTGTCGGTATCGGAGGCGTCAACAGCACCAATTTTGAACAGGTACTGCAAACCGGTGTCAACGGCGCAGCTATTGTCAGCGGGATTTTGGCAGCAGATGATATTGAAGCAGAGGTACGTAAATTCAAAACAATAGCTGACAGGTATAAAAATATATAAAAAGACAGACAAAAAGAGCTATCGCTTTTACTGCGATAGCTCTTACTTTTTATTTATCTTCGTTTAAGATTTGGTTGACGCGGTCACGCATCGAACCTGACTGCGGAGCCTTGGCCTTATCGTCGCCAAACTCTTTTTGCAGTTCCTTCATTTCCTTTGCCAGTTCTTTCTGCTGGGCTTTGATTTTAGCTTCAGCCTGAGAACGCTCGGATTTTTTGATATCTTTCAGGAATTTGTTATCATCGAAATCCTTAAATTCATTTTCCAGGGACTGAGTATCATAAATAGCCGGGGACGCGCCTGCTTCTGTAATATGCGGCGTCAGGATCATCATAACCTCAGTTTTATTTTTAGTTGTGCTGCGGTTTTTGAACAGTTCACCTAAAATAGGAATATTGGAGAGGAAGGGGATCTTCTGAATATTTTTCTGCTCTTCTTCATTGATCAGGCCGCCGATGATCAGTGTTTCACCATTGCGCATTCTTACATAAGTATCGGCAGTACGGCTGGTGATCTTATAATTTTTGATTTCAGAAACCAGTGTCGGAGTGCTGACTTCGGTATGTACGGCTGAGGTGATCATATCGTCTTCGCTAACGAGCGGAGTATAGGTGAGCTTGATACCGGCATCTACATATTCGGTAGTGTTGACGGTAATACCGTTTTCGATTTTCTCAGTCAAAACAGGAATATGGTCACCGATAAAGATACTTGCTTCTTTACCGGGAACGGTGATGATTCGCGGAGTCGCTAAAATTTTGGCCTTGCCATTAGCAAACAGTGCGTTGAGTGTCGCGTTAAAACGGAATTCATAGCTGGCGCCAAAGTGAACTACGCCGCCGAAATCTTCATCATCATCGTTATTGCTGCTGTTATTACTGTCCTCACTGTTCTGTGGTATCTTATCCCAATTCCAGTTGATGCCCAGGTTTTTACTGTCTTCTTTGTTGATAGAAATGATCTTGGCTTCCAAAGTGATCTGTTTGGTAGCAACGTCCATCGCTTTGATTGCCGAGCGTACACGCTCTTCATCTGTGCTGCTGCCGCTGAACAGAATAGAATTGGTGATAGGGTCGATACTGATTTTTTTTTCACTTTCCAGAATATCATTCAAAGCATTTTTAACATCTTCTGCTTTGGCATAATTCAGCTTAAAAACATTGACGCTGCCGTTGAACTTGTTCAGATTTTCCTGGGTGGAAACCAAAATAACGCCGTCGACCATGCGATATGCCAGTCCTTTGGCACTGGTGATAAGCTTGATAGCAGTGTTGAACGGCACATTATCTAAGGCAATAGTAATTTTACCTTTAACAGATTCGTCAGTAACGATACTGGCATCCGAAAGAGCGGAAATAGCAGTCAAAACGTCGCGAACTTCGCCGTCGTGCACATTTAGGGTAACGTTAGGTGCGGCCAAAGCAACAGTAGTGCTGCTGAAGGCCAAAAGTGCGGCGAGAGTAGTGCTTCGCAGCGATTTTTTCCAAGAATGCATTAGTTATTCCTCCCTAGGGTCAAATGAAGCGGATTTTGCGGATGGCTCAGGTCAACAGAATCGATGCCGATAGCGGCAACAGTATAATCGCCGAAGCTTTGACCATCTTTGTAATAATTACTGGTGTTGTTAAATTCGATAATGGCCAGCTGTTTGACGCCGTTATTGATGATGCCGCGTAAAACAGGCTGAGCTGCATAAACAGGTGCACCGCCTCCGATAACTGCACCGGGATGCACAGTTGGCTTGTTGAGCATTGCTGCCGGAGCCATAAAAGGATTACGGGCTATAGTTTGTACTTTTGGTGCCGCAGCTAAAGCATCTGCGGCAGGTACAACTGCTGCAGCAGGCTGAACCTGAGCTGCTGACTGTACTTGTCCGGCCCATGCTTTTTCGAACAGGCCTTCTATATAACCACTGGCATCAAAGCGGCACATGAAATGCGAGGTGCTCAAAACCAGGAAGGCTGCCAGAATGATAAGTGACAAACGATCAGTTTTCTCTTGCTGTTTTCGCATAATAATTCCTCCAATATAAATTAAACTGATAATTATAAAATCTTAATATACTTATTATACCACAAGATGAAAAAAAGCAAATAAATATTCTTATTCTTTTTATTAAAATAAGTTTGTTTTAGAATACATAGCGTAGTATAATTAAATATAAAATAATATAGGGGTATTATTTGTTTTGAAAGCAATAAAAAAACTAAGATAACCGTGTTATTGGCAATATTTAAAATGGAGGAGAACAACGTGGCAACTCAGAAAAGACGCTTGGGCGAGATTCTTGTTACCTCGGGAGAAATAACGCAGTCCCAGCTGGATCAAGCCTTGGCTGAACAAAAAACAAATGGCAAAAGACTTGGTGAGACTCTGATCAGTCTGAATTTTTTGACTGAGCGTAAAATGCTTAAAACTTTAGAAAAACAGCTTTCCATACCATATATGTTTTTGAGTGATATCGAAATTATGCCGGAAGCTGTTGCGGCAGTACCAATCTTTCTGGCAGAGCGCTACACTTTAGTGCCGCTGAAAAAAGACGGCAACCGTCTGACGATAGCGATGAACGATCCGACAAATTTCTATGCGATTGATGATGTGCGCATGGTCAGTGGCTGTGACATTTCTATCGTGTTGTCCGAACAGCAGGATATCATTAACGCCATTAATAATTTTTATGGTGTCAGCGGCCGCGTAGGCGGCAGCCTCAACAAATTGAAAGAAGATTCTTTTGCTCCTGTCATTCGCAGAGTTGAAGACAGCAGTGAGGACGCGCCGATAATAAAAATCGTCAACTCCGTCATTGAGCAGGCTGTCCGAGATAAGGCCAGTGATATCCATATCGAACCCCAGGAGGATGATACGAGGGTGCGTTTTCGTGTTGACGGCGTTTTACGTAATGCGGTAACACTGCCGAAAAACAGTCACAGTGCTATTATTTCGCGTATCAAGATCATGGCGGAAATGGATATTGCCGAAAAACGCCTGCCGCAGGATGGTCGTATCAATATTGAACAGGGTGGACGTGATATTGATCTGCGTATTTCGACCTTGCCGACTATTTTAGGTGAAAAGGTCGTTATGCGTATTCTTGATAAAACGGCGGCTTCTATTGATATCAATGATCTGGCTTTCACAGCGAAGAATATGGAGCTGTATAGCAGTCTGTTCAACTCTTCCTATGGCATCGTACTTGTCACAGGTCCTACCGGCAGCGGCAAATCGACAACTCTGTACTCTACGCTCACCAATATCAACAATCCTAATAAAAACATCATTACTGTTGAAGATCCGGTCGAATATCGTATTGAAGGCGTCAATCAGGTAGCTGTCAATAATAAAGCGGGTCTTACCTTTGCCAACGGACTGCGCAGCATTTTGCGTCAAGACCCGAATATAATCATGGTCGGTGAGATTCGTGACGTTGAAACGGCTCGCATCAGCATTCACGCCGCATTGACAGGCCATTTGGTTTTCAGTACCCTGCATACCAACGATGCTGCAGGCGCGATCACGCGACTGATAGATATGGGTGTAGAGCCTTTCCTTGTAGCTTCCGCTTTGCGAGGTGTCGTAGCTCAACGGCTGGTGCGCCGTATCTGTCCGCATTGCAAAGAAACCTATGCTCCTGACGCGGCAGAAAGGGCCTATATGGGTATTGCACTTGATGAAGAAGTAAAACTCTATAAAGGTGCCGGCTGCGGTAAATGTAATTTTACCGGTTATGCCGGACGTATGGCGATCCATGAAGTTCTGCCTATCATTCCTGAAATGAAGGAACTGATTTTGAAAAATGCTCCCGATACGGAAATTTTTGCTGCCGGACGTTCTTATGGCGTTACTTCTATGAAAGAAGACGGTATCCGCAAAGTATTGGATGGAGAGACAACTGCTTCAGAATTGCTGCGCGTAGCGTATGCGTAAGGAGATGACAAAGTGATCAAAGAGTTAATGCGTGACGCTTTTGATGTCAACGCTTCGGATATCCATTTAACGGTAGGCTTGCCGCCAATGTTCCGTGTCAATGGCGTGCTGCGGCAGGCGGGTGAAGAACCTCTGCGCCGTGAGGATACCTATAATATGGCCATGGAACTGATGGACGATCGGCGCCGCACGCAGTTTCTTGATAACGGCGAAGCTGATTTTTCTTATGAAATTGAAAATGTATGCCGTTTCCGTGTCAATGTTTTTAAGCAGAGTAACTGTGTGGCAGCAGCGCTGCGTTTGATTTCCAATAATATACCCAGCTTTGAGGACCTGCGCCTGCCTGACGTTATCAGCGACCTTGCCATGCTGCCGCGTGGTCTGGTACTGGTGACAGGGCCTACCGGCAGCGGTAAATCAACGACACTGGCGGCTGTTATCAATAAAATCAACAAACACCGTAAAGATCATGTCATCACTCTGGAAGACCCGATCGAATATAAGCATAACCATATCAACAGCATTATCAACCAGCGCGAAGTCGGCAGTGATACCAAAAGCTTTGCCAATGGCCTTAGGGCAGCATTACGTGAAGATCCTGACGTTATTCTGGTAGGCGAGATGCGTGATACTGAAACTATCGCCACCGCTATCACTGCTGCCGAAACCGGACATCTTGTTTTGGCAACTCTGCATACTCAGGATGCGGCATCGACAGTGAATCGTATCATCGACGTCTTTCCCGAACACCAGCAGCAGCAGATTCGCATTCAGCTGGCTGGCAACCTGCAGGGCATCGTTGCCCAGCAGCTGCTGATGAATCGCGAACAAACCGGACGTTTGGCTGCTTTTGAAATATTAGTTGCCACACCGGCGCTGCGGAACTTGATCCGCGAAGGCAAAACACATCAGATACCGTCATATATCCAGACCGGTTCCAAATTCGGGATGATTTGTATGGATGCCTATCTGGCGCAGCTGGTACGTCAAAATAAGATCGACCGCAGCATAGCGGAAGAACGCTGTTATGATCCATTATCATTAGAACGCTATATGCATGGACTATAAAGCTAAAGGAGGAACCGCAGTTTGGAGCAATTTAAATATAAAGCACGTAAACGTGATGGTGCTGTAGTTTATGGCACTGTCAACGCCCCTAACGAAGCTGCCGTAGCCGCCTTTATCCGTAAACAGGACATGTATGTGGCTGGCATTGAAGCTTCTAAAAAGAAAGGGCTGTTTTCGGGAGTACTTTTTGAGGAAAGTATCAATCTTTATGACATCTCGATTTTTGCCCGCCAGTTTGCAACTCTGCTGGGAGCCGGTGTGCCGCTTTTAACAGGGCTGGAGATACTAACTCAGCAATCTGCTAAAGAGCGTCTGCGTACTGTTTTAGGGCAGATAACTACCAGTGTCCGTGAAGGTAAAGCATTGTCGGCAGCTATGGCCGAGTTCCCTAAAGTCTTTCCCGAGCTGATGACTAACATGGTAGCAGCAGGCGAGGCCGGCGGTATTTTAGAAATCGTTATGGATCGTTTGGCAGCACAGTTTGAAAAAGATTATCGAATGAATGCCAAATTTAAATCAGCTATGATTTATCCGGCAATAGTTTTATCGGTAGCTGCTATTGTGGTTGCTATTATTATGATGTTCGTTATGCCGGTTTTTGTCGGCTTGTTTGAACAGCTTAAAATCGAACTTCCATTTGTCACCCGTGTCGTTATCGGCATCAGCAATTTCCTTGGCCATTACTGGTATTTGGTTATTGCCGCACTGATCGGCCTGTTCCTGCTTTATAAATGGGCCGGTACTAAAGAAAGTTTTCGCCTGTGGCGTGATGGTGTTTATTTGAAAGTACCTATTTTCGGAGACTTATATAACAAAATCATCATTACCCGTTTTGCCCGTACTTTTGCCAGCTTGTCACGCAGCGGCGTGCCGATCTTAAACGCTATGACCATTGTCAGCAAGGCTACAGGAAGTCTGCAGGCTGAAAGGGTACTTAATCAGGCCCGCGGCAGCTTAAGGCGAGGCCGTACTTTGGCAGATCCTATGGAAGCCAGCGGTATGTTTCCGCCAATCGTTATCAGCTTAGTAAATATTGGCGAAGAAACCGGCGCTCTGGATACCATGCTTGATAAGGTCGCCGACTTCTACGGCGCCGAGGTGGATGATACTATCGGAAGACTGCAGACTATCATGGACCCGATCCTGATAGTTATTTTAGGCGTCATTATCGGTACGCTGGCAGTAGCTCTTTTACTGCCGATGTTTGAAATAGTTACAAAAGTAGGAAGCTTATAAATAAAATAAAAGTTTTATGATAAAAATACTTGATAAAAGTTTAAAAAAGAGTTATTATTAAAATATAAATAAAATAGCGGCTATATTATTATGCAAATAATGGTAGCAACGCTATATTAAGAAGGGATGAAATCCAATGAAAAATTTTATTAAAAACAGAAAAGGTTTCACTTTGGTGGAATTGGTAGTAGTAATTGCTATTTTAGGTATTTTAGCAGGGTTGGCGATTCCACGTTTTATGGATGCTACAGCATCAGCACGTGGTGCCAGAATCGTTGCTGATATGCGAACCATTGACAGTGCTATTATGATGTACAATGCTAAAACTGGCAACCTGCCTACAAGCAAAGATGCGTTAACAATAGACAAGACTACTGGTGGTGTGACTAGTGCAATTAAAGTCTTAGCTGCTTGGCCAACACCTCCTACAGGTACGGCAAAAGTCACGGCTTTTAATGGTTCTGAAGTAACACTTACGGCCCCTAATCCTAATGAATATACTTTAGATGCAGCTAATGGCCGTGCCTTATATGATGGTAAAACTGTTGATCAAATCTTGACTAATAAATAATGAAAAATAAATTTAAATTTTAGTTTTTAGTTTAATGTTCAAAGAACCTCCTCACAAACATTATTTAGCATATGTTTGTGAGGAGGTTTCATATTAGTGAGATATAATTAGTAAACTTATTAATTTATTTGACAAACACCGTTAACAAGCGCATACTTAACAGGTTGCCTTCAAACCACAGCTTGTGCGGCAAGGCTTCAAAAAACAGGACAAGACGCTGAGCAACGTGTAAAATAATTTGACTGATGGCAAACTAAAGCGGCGACGTTATAAAATCCTATGCAACGGCAATAAACAAGCATTGTGCAACGGTGAGCCTTAGCCAGATAAAAAACGCTTTTAAGCGGTAGTGCGCCTGCAAGCAGACATTATTACACTCAGCCAGCCGGGAATCCCTTGTTTTTTATATCAAAAATATAAAAAATTGAGGTGCTGTCCATGAACAATGGCTTCTTTAAGATTTATCGCGAACTTTGGGATAAACCTATCTGGAAACAATCTACTCCGATCCAAAAAACTGTTCTTCTTACTTTGCTGTCTATGGTCAACTTCGCTTCCGCCGAATGGGAATGGCAGGGGCAAAAGTTCAGCGTGCAGCCTGGACAAACTATTACCAGCTTACAGCATATTGCCGAACGTTGCGGCAAAGGTGTCAACGCAGGTAATGTTAGGGGAGCTTTAGATCGATTTGTAAAACTTGGTTTTTTAGCAAACGAATCTACAAAGACCGGACGCCTGCTGACTGTCGTGAATTGGGGAACTTACCAGTACCTTGATGACGAACGTTGCGCAGCTGACTGCAAAGACCTTACAAAGGCAATGCAAAGCGACTGCAAAGGCTCTGCATCTAATAAGAAGAATAAGAAAGAAGAGAAAGATAAGAAAAATAACTTTTATCAAAACTCTTCTTTTACTTCCTTTTCCCAACAAGCCAAACCCGTACTTTCTGCTGGTGCAGCACAAATCCGTGCTTTAGCGCAGGGAGGCTGCCATGAATAATCAGGTCACGCTGCAGGATGCAGCCAAGATCATTGATCGTTTGGGCCGTTATTTCCCTATGCTGGTAAGAAACGGCAGCGAAGTCGTAAACGACTGGTATCCGTTTATTGCGCAGTTTCCGCTGGATGTGGCGCAGGCTGCGGCGATGTATGTTATTGAAAACACCGCCTTTGATCCGCCTAAGCCTGCTGTTTTTGTGCAGGCGGCCAGAATGTTGCTGCAACATCAAACCGGACAGCGTGAACTGACTGCCGCAGAAGCATGGCACGCAGCTTGCAAGCAGCTGAACCCTTATAAAAAACCTCATTACGAAAACAAACTTGTTTCTCAGGCAGTACACGACATCGGTTATCTGAATCTCTGTACTGCTGAACATGATATGTTTTCCCGTTTTGAGCATGTCTATAACATTTTGCTGCAGCGTGAAAAAGATGAGTTTAAGATCGAAAGTACTCTTGCCAGTATCGGCCTGTATCAAAGTAATATCGCAAAAATCGAAGCCAAATGAAATAATCCCCGTTGACGCTATGCGTCAGCGGGGATTATTCTTTAAAGCTTGTTTTATTAAATTTCAGGTATTTTTAAAATATTATCTTTTTGGATGACTTCTACAGTTTGAGTTTTACCCGCACCAATATTACCGTTAGTTACTTGGTAAACTGTAGCCTGTATAAAACCGGGTTTAGTCAGTTTTGGATAGACATATAGAGTATAATTTCCAGTATTTGTTCCTCTAATTGACCAGCCGTATTTATTCAAATCAAAGCCATTTTTTTGCAGGTATGCGTTTATTATAGCGGTTCGCGTACCTTCACCTTTAGCTTCAGAATCAATGTTTCCTTGCCCAAAATTATTAATATTACCAGAGTTTATTGCATCTAGGATACCTTGGCTTACATTTTCGGCAATTCCATTAGCCACATCAATATTTATGCCATTATTGGAACCTACAGAAATAGGACTTCCGCCGTTATTGCCTTTTTGACCTGTTAAAAATTCATAAATAGATTTGCCATCACAGGTAGCAAATGGAAAATCCACACCATCCCTTTTTTGGCTATTATAGCCATAATAATATTGACGATCAGATAAATCATAACGATAGGTATTGCCGTCACTGCCTTGAAAAGAAATTATTCCCTGCGGCGGTAAAGGATAACCACCAGAGAAATAATCATTAAATTTTTCGGAACCAGACTCGAATTTAAAACCGGAGTTGGTAGTGCTAACCTTAGGATATTGACCGCCGTGATCTGCAGCATAAACTAAAGCCATGCTTTCGATAGTACGCATATCACCCAATAATTTAGCGCCACGGGCTGCTTCTGTAGTGTCTATAAATCTAGGGATAGCAATACCCGCTAAAATACCAAGTATAGCTATTACTATTACTAATTCAATTAAAGTAAAACCTTTTAGCTTTTTCATTTTTTACCTTCGCAACTTATATTATTTATTATAATTATAATATGATTAATAGTAAAATATGCTATTGGATAAAATATTAGATAAAAACAAACGGATAAGATTAAGCCTATCCGTTTGTTTTTATCTAATATTAATTTTTCGAAGCATTGTCTGCAGTTCCCTTTATATATTTCTCTACAGTATTACCATCAAACGTAGCTCTAGGATGATTATTAGTATCATTTTTTATTTCATATCCACCTGAAGATGTTTTAGCAACAAATATATAATCTCCAATTTTAAATTTACTACCCGCTGTAATCGGAGTAGGTACACTGGCTAAATAATTATTATTAACCAGTTCTTGTATATTTTTAGCTTCTGTACCTTTCTCAGCGTACTGCAAAGTAAGTGCAGTTTCAATAATACGCAAATCTGCAGCAACCTTAGCACCTCGAGCTGATATTGTAGCATCCATAAATCGTGGAATCGCCAACCCTGCTAAAATACCTAAAATAGCAATTACTACTACCAATTCCACCAAAGTGAAACCTTTTCTGTTTTTAGTAATCAGTTAGTTTGTTCAGAAGTAAATATATTTATAGTAAAAATACTTATGTATTAGCGTCATCAAATAGCTTTTACATTGTGCTTTAATTTAATACACAAGCGATAATCAAGGTAACCTGTTAGGTATGTGTTTATTACAATAGTTTGTAGACTGTTATTTTATAGATACTTATAAAAACTATCTAATCATTTATAAAAAACAAACGAACCTTAAAAAGGTTCGTTTATAAATACTATTAATTTCCTACTAATTCAGTTAATGGAATAGGAGTTGCAAGGTTTATGGCAACTATCAATTCTGCACCATCTATAGCAGAATGCTCATAAAATATATAACCACCTAATGAAGGATCCATAACAGTCCCTTTATATATTTTTAAGCCATCTTTTCTAATATCCTTATTACTAGCGTTTGGGAAAAATGCTTTACCTGCAGGCGGAGTAGGAACAACTTCTAAATACCCCTGTTCTACCAACAATGGAATAATTTCCGGGTGCTCTTTGGCAGAACCTACTACAAGATTATTTTGTTCGCCGCCATTTTTAGCAAGATACATAGTATAAGCTGCTTGAATAGTCCTCATATCAGCTAGGATACGTGCACCTCTGGCAGTTGCTTGGGCCTCTGTATAATATGGAATTGCGATACCGGCTAAAATACCAATGATTGCGATAACTACAACTAATTCAATTAAGGTAAAACCTTTGCTTTTATGCATTGTTTGTTACCTCCTGGAAGATAAAATAAAACGGCTAACAAAATTGTCAGCCGTTTAGTTAAAGCGACTTTTTATTAAGGCGTAGGAGTTGTTGTTGTTCCTTGCAGTAATTGTGTCAAAGTAACATCGTTAGAACCAACAGTAACAGTAAGATTACCAGGTTCTACACCAGTACCGGTATATTTATATGTTGCACCGCTGGCAATAGTTCCTTCGTACGGTTTAGCGTTGGTATTATTGCTCATTGTAGGAGCAACAATGATATTGCCAGCCGGAGGTAATGGCCAGCCCCCCTGTACTAAATCTGTAAAATCGGTATCAGTATTTGCCGTAGGATATTTTGAATATTTAGCAAAATAAATCATTTCCGCCGATTGGATGGTACGCATATCAGCAACTACTTTAGCGCCGCGAGCGGATGCAGTAGCATCAAGAAAACGCGGAATTGCCATGCCGGCAAGGATACCGATAATGGCGATTACTACTACCAGTTCCACCAAAGTGAAACCTTTTTGGTTTTTAGTAAAATTCAAGAGGATTAATAATTTCCATTAAGTTAGTATCAGCAGTCTGAGTGTTTATTAAACGCAGGGGTTATTTATTAAATTTATAACGTTTTGTAAGACTCTGGTAAGACACAAATCAATATTTTAGTTTGTTGATTGCAGTTAAAAGCTGCCGGATATTTTTGTGAGTGTAGCTTTCAGTGACATCGGCATTGGCGTGACCAACTATGCGTTTTAAAATAACGCTGCCGGCGCTGATCCCGCATGAGTCCATACCGCTGATAAAGGTATGACGACAGTCATGGGGCTTATGCTGCATTTTTAATGTTGACATTAACAGGTTAAAAAAACGTTTTTTGTAGGTATCATAGATTATTGGCTGTCCATTTTCTGTTTCGATCAGATATTTACCGTGCATACGGGCGGCGACAAGCGGCACGATATCTTTATGCAGTGGCAGGATACGGTGTGCTGCTTTTGTTTTAGTACCGTGCAGGTCAATAATCTGCTTTTTGAGGTCGATATGTGCCGTTTGTATTTCCAGCAGTTCGCCGATGCGTATACCGCTGTAAAGCATGATCAGTACCGTATCGACCAGCCTGACGTCATTGTAATGATGGCGGCTGCCGTCAGCAAGCGGCAGTGTCAGTTCAAGATTTTTCCATAAACATTTGATTTCACTGTGAGTAAAAATACTGCGGGATGTTTGTTTGGCAGTAGCGTTCTTTTCCAGATAACGCGAATAGTCTACGTTGATAAGATCATTTTCAAGTGCGAGACGAAAAATACCGTTGAAAATAGTTTTTAAGCGCGTTTGCACACTGGGGGAAAGGTGCTGATTATTATCCAGGACTGCCTGCATTTGTGCTTTTTTTACTTTTTTGATTGGTTCGTTGGCAATATCAGTACATTTTTTCCAGGCTGCCGTAAAACTGCAGCGTGAGGAACGTGAAAGACGGACGGTATGTTTGTCATACCACTGGTTGTAAAGCTCGCCTAAAGTGATATGCTGCAGATTTAAGTCGTAAGGGCGTTTGTTGTAGTCGGCAAGTGCGATTAGGGCAGCGCGTCTGCTGGTATAGTAACCAAGTGTGTGATATTTTTGCAGTGGTTTGCCATCTGTTTGATACTGCCAGCCTGCTGTCAGTCGTACACGATAGGGTTTGCGGCGGTTGCCGGGCAGTTTGCTGATGCCCCCGTAACCGTTAGGATTTTTCATAGTATACCTCCTTTTTATTTATCTTAGCAGATTATTTTAGCTTTAAAACTGTAAGACACAAGTAAACCACAGAAAAAATAATTTTGTAGATAATGAAAGCAGTATTGTAGTTTTCAAAATGTTCACAGAAGTGAATATTTTTGTATAATGAAGATAGTAAAGGACGGTGATACAGTATGACATACGGTAAATTGAGTGATCGTTGTCTCAAAGTATTCGTAGTTCTGCTGATCGCGGGCGTTTTGGGCGGGTTCTGTCTGCCCCATTTTGTGGAAGCAGTCGCCGGAGGCTATAATACCCGTGCTGTCGGCATGTCGCTTGGTGCAGAGGGCCTGGCGGCACCTGTTTTATCAGCTGATTTTAAACCGCAGGGCGGCGAGCTGGCTTTGGCTAAGCTGATAGAGGCAGGCTATTTCGATACTTTGGTCAATTGAATACATGTATACAATACAAAAGTACTTGCTTTTTTTTAACTATCTGCTATAATAACTAACATCACAAGTGAATAATGCGTGGATGAAACATATGGGAGAAGACGATGCGTCTACCGAAGGAGCTAAACTCTCAGGTGCCTGGAAATCAGGCGGAACCGTATGCGGACACAACTCTGGAGAGTCCCTTGAATGGGCGCCGAAGGTGCACGAATATCGTTGATGTTCTTATCTCTCAGGCCAATGGACAGAGCAATAGCAGTAGTTCCGCTGCCTTTTAGGCAGGGGAGTACTTATATCGTTTTTTTGCCCACCGGAGTTGTCGTTATTCCGGTGGGCTTTTAGTTTTTCATTTCACAATAAGGGGAAGAGGGAGAATTTTATGTTGGAGCTTTTGAATGAGATCGACAGTTTTGTGTGGGGACCGCCGTTATTGGTATTATTGGTTGGTACCGGTATCTGGTTGACCCTGCGTTTGAATTTATTGCAGGTGCTTAAACTGCCAATGGCTTTAAAATTGATTTTTTCGGCTAAAAATGATGGTGACGGCGACGTCAACAGCTTTAAAGCATTGTGTACAGCTTTAGCAGCTACTGTCGGTACAGGTAATATAGTCGGTGTTGCTACTGCTATCAAAGCAGGTGGTCCCGGTGCCTTGTTCTGGATGTGGCTGGCGGCATTTTTTGGTATGGCTACCAAATATGCCGAAGGTCTTTTGGCGGTAAAATACCGTACAGTTGACGCTAATGGCAATATTGCCGGCGGACCGATGTATTATATTGAAAACGGTTTAGGTAAATCTTATAAACCGCTGGCTGTTTTCTTTGCCGTGTCCGGTGTGTTGTGCGCTTATTTTGGTATCGGTACTTTTGCTCAGGTCAACGCTATAGTTGAGATCACGCAGTTGTCTGTTGGCATTCCTGTTATTTATACTGCGATTGCGCTGACTGTACTGGTTGCTGTCGTTACTATTGGCGGTCTTAAATCTATCGCCAGCGTAGCAGGTAAAATCGTTCCTTTTATGGCCTTGTTATATGTCGTTACTACCGTAGGTATTTTACTTACATTTGCCGATCAGGTGCCTGCAGCTATTTCCACAGTGCTTACTAATGCTTTTAGTCCTACGGCTGCCGCTGGCGGCTTTTTGGGCGCAACTGTTATGATGGCAATGCGTAATGGTATTGCCCGCGGTGTTTTCTCTAACGAATCCGGTCTTGGCAGTGCCCCGATCGTTGCTGCTGCTGCTAAAACAAAATGGCCCGCCGAACAGGGGCTTATTTCTATGACCGGTACTTTTATTGATACGATCATTATTTGTACACTGACTGGGTTGACGCTGGTTGTTACTAATGTCTGGACTGGTGATTTGAATGGTGCAGCTTTGACTCAGGCCGCCTTTACGATGGGCTTCCCGGTGTGGGGCAAATATCTGTTGATGGTTGGCCTGGTACTGTTTGCCTTTACTACGATTTTAGGCTGGAATTACTATGGTGAACGCTGCATCGAATATTTGCTGGGTGTTAAAGCAATTTTACCGTACCGTATTATTTTTATTTGCCTGATTGCCTGCGGTGCATTCTTGAAACTGGAAGCAATCTGGGTTTTAGCAGATATAGTTAACGGTTTGATGGCTATTCCTAATTTGATCGCGCTTCTGGGCCTGACTGGAGTTATCGTAGCCGAAACAAAACGTTATACCGCACATCTGGCAAAACAAAAAGAAAAGGACTCTATTGCTGAAGAAGTGGCTGAAGAAGCTTAAGTTTTAGTAAATGGTTAGACCCCAAAAGGCAGTTTTTATGACTGCCTTTTTGATTGCAGAAAACTTTATTTGAAGAATCTGTCAGGTAAAATACGAAAAGACTTGACTTTAGGATCAAAAATCTATATAATATCCTTTGTATTCGGGGCGTGGCTCAGCTTGGTAGAGCACCTGCCTTGGGAGCAGGGGGTCGCAGGTTCGAATCCTGCCGCTCCGACCAAATACATAGAGCATTGCTTAGTAAATTGCGGGTGTAGTTTAGTGGTAAAACCTCAGCCTTCCAAGCTGATGTTGTGGGTTCGATTCCCATCGCCCGCTCCAATTTTTGGTCTGGTAGCTCAGTAGGATAGAGCAACGGCCTTCTAAGCCGTGGGTCGGGGGTTCGAATCCCTCCCAGATCACCAACAAAATAAGATGAATTAAAACCATTTCTGATATTTTCAGAAATGGTTTTTTGTTTTTGTTATAATGAAAGGCTTTTCGATAATTGCATCTGTAATATTTATAGTTGATTTGAGAACACTGAATTTATAGAAATAATTAAAGTTTGAATACATAATAGAAATAATAAATGAAATGGCTAGAAATTTGTTACAAATTTTACTTTTTAGGTAGAAAAATAAAATATTATTAAATATTTACAGAAATATGTTGAATAATATTCTTTTTGAAGTTAAAATGTTGTTAAATAAACAAGAAAGTGACTAATATAATATCAAGTGAGGTGTAGCAAATGACAGTTGGCGGAAGAATTTATTTAAAAAAGGACAACAGTGGATTGGAATTAGTTAAAGCGTTTGCCAAGATACCTACAGCTAATATTGCTGATACGATGGGACGTTCTTGTGCTATGCATCCAAGAATTAAGTTGTTTTCCAGTCCGCATGGAACGGTATGGGCAGGAATTGCCCTTACTGTCAAATCTCGTGGGGGAGATAACCTTCTTATACACGCAGCTTTGGATATGGCTAGAGAAGGTGATGTGATTGTTGTTTCTAATGAGGGCGGTGTAGATAACAGGTCGTTGATGGGAGAGATTATGTTTACATATGCTGCTTATAAAAAACTTAATGGTTTAGTATTAGATGGTCCGATAAGGGATGTAAAATCCGCAAAGGAAATACCATTACCTATTTATGCGACAGGTTCTACACCAGGTGGTCCTTATAAAGAAGGACCGGGAGAAATAAATGTACCAATTTCTTGTGGTGGTATTAGCGTAAACCCAGGAGATATAGTTGTTATGGATGATGATGGTGTAATAATTATTCCCTTGAAGGATGCTTCTGCGGTACTTGCAGCAGCGCAAAAACTGCAAGAAACTGATGAAGCTAAAGTGGTTGCCGCTGGGAATGGAACTGCTAAGCGTGAGTGGGTAGCTAAAGCTATCGAGACAAAAAAGATTGAAATAATTGACGATTACTATTAATAAAGCAAGTTGTTTGGGAAACGAGGGGATAGTATGAGTACGTTTTTGTTAAATAAAAAATATTTGCCGCATAGAGTAGGCGTTTGTTTTATCATAGGTATTATAGCCGGACTGTTTTTCCATGATTTTTCTATTTGGGTAAAACCTGCCGGAGATCTATTTATGAATATGATTAAAATGTTAATTGTTCCGGTTATCTTTTTTAGCGTTACAAGCGGAATTGCTGCTATTGGTGATGTGCAGCGGTTGAAAAGAATTGGCAGTAAAGTAGTCATTGTCTATTTCCTTATGACAGTTATTGCTTGTATTGTTGGTATTGTTATGGTTAATATAACTCATCCAGGTGTGGGATTTACACTTGATAATATGCAGGCATTTGATACTTCAAAAGTGAAAACCCCATCATTTGTAAATTTTTTGTTTGATATGGTACCAGTTAATATTGTTGACAGTATGGCTAAAAATCAGATTATGCAAATGATTTTTTTTACTGTTCTTGTAGGTGTGGCACTGGTGTCTTTAGGTGAGAAGGTAGCTGGGGTTACTAAAATTTTTGATCAATGTGCAAGTATTATTTATAAAATGCTGGATATAGTTATGTTATATTCTCCTATTGGTGTATTAGCACTGATGGCGAATACTACGGCTGTATTTGGACCTAAGCTTTTTGGGGTTCTGGCTAAGTTTGTTTTTACAGATTGGGTTGGCTGTCTTTTGATTTGGTTTTTCTTTAGTGGTATCGTCTGGTTATATACTAAAGTAAATTATCTGGAAATGTGTAAATCAATGATACCGATCTGGGTAAATACTATTGCTACTAATTCCAGCGCAGGTACGATACCTATAACTCTAAATGTTACTACAGAAAGGTTAAAGGTACCGATGTCTATTGCTTCATTTTCTATACCTTTGGGAGCCACGATAAATTTGACTGGAGCCGCTTTATATAAAACGATACTGGCGTTTTTTGTAGCTGAGATCTATGGTTTGCAGCTCACTATTGATCAGATTTTAATGGTTATTATTATTTCGACTATTATGTCTATCGCGGCACCAGGTATCCCCGGTGGTGGTATTGTAACAGGTGCGATTTTTTTAAATCTTTTAGGTTTGCCAATGGATTTAATGGGGCCTATTGCTGGAATGTACAGACTTATTGATATGTCACATACTACAGTAAATGTATCGGGTGATGTTTTAGGAACGATGCTGGTTGCCAAAAATGAAAATATTTGGACTGGTGAAGATTTTAATAAAACTTTAGTTTAGGATAGGAGGAATTATAATGTTAGCAGAAAGAATGAATACTTTTTCAGGTTCGCCAACTTCTGCATTGATTGCGAAAGTAGCTGAGTTGAGAGCAGAGGGAAAAGATATTATTTCTTTAAATGTGGGTGAACCTGATTTTGGGACTCCTGATTATATTAAATGCGGAGCTATCAAGGCAATAGTTGATAACTTCAGTAAGTATACTGCTGGTAACGGTATTATAGAATTACGCCGTTTGATTTCTAAAAAATTACATGAAGATAATAATTTAGAATATACCACAGATGAAATTTGCGCGACTGTAGGAGCTAAGCAGGCAATTTTTAATTCGATCATGGCTTTAGTAGATCCTGGAGATGAAGTGCTTTTGCCAGTTCCTTGCTGGGTTAGTTATACTGAGATGATTAAGTTTGCAGGAGCGAAACCAGTTTTTGTAGATGTAGAAGCAGAAACTTTTGATTTGGATATTGAGGCTTTAGAGAAGGCTGTAACTACGAAGACAAAAGCTATTGTTATTTGTACTCCTAATAATCCAACTGGAGCTGTTTATAGCGAAGGTACTTTGCGTAAATTAGCTGATTTAGCTTGTAAATATGATTTTTATATTATTACAGATGAAATTTATGAAAAGCTTATTTATGACGATGCAAAGCACTTTTCAATAGCTTCTATTTCTAAAGATGTTTGGAACAGGACTTTAACTGTAAATGGCTTTTCTAAGGCTTATGCAATGACTGGCTGGCGTATTGGATATGTAGCTGCCAATAAAACTATTATAGATGCAATAAAGAAAATTCAAAGTCAAACAACTTCAGCTACCAGTGCTATATCTCAGAAGGCTGCTGTTGCTGCTTTGAGTGGACCGCAGCATGATTTGGAAGTAATGGTTGCAGAGTTCGATAAACGAAGAATTTATTTATTGCAGCGTTTGGCCGAAATGCCGGGGATAAGCTGTGCGAAACCTAGAGGAGCTTTTTATCTATTGCCGGATTTCAGTTGTTATTTTGGCAAAAAATATCGTGGCCGTGAAATAAAAGATGCCGTTGATTTTGCTAATATTCTATTAGAAGCTGTTCTGGTGGCATTGGTTCCAGGGGAAGCATTTAATATTAAGGGTAAAGTAAGATTGTCTTATTCTAATTCTATGGAGAATTTAAAGGAAGCAATGGATAGAATACAGACTTTTGTAAGAGAACTTGAATAAAATAAAAAGAAGCAGGGAAATTTATCCCTGCTTCTTTTTATTTTATGGTGTATAATATTAACATAATACTTAATATTTAAAGGAATGTTGTTATGGATAATTTGATTAGTAAGATCCAGTCTATGAATTTAACTAAAACAGAAAAAGTTATAGCAGATTATATTCTTGATAATATTAATAACATTGGTCTTAGTACAGTGACTGATATATCTTTAAAGTTAGGTGTAAGTGATACTTCTATTATTAGGTTTATTAGATTACTTGGATTTGCTGGGTTTGCTGATTTTAAAAATACTATGAAAGAACGGATGCTTGAACATTATAATTTGAATTTATCGCCAAGCCAGAAATTTACTAATACCAAAGATAAAATAAATAGTGATAACGTAGTAAACGATGTTTTTTATAAGGCTATTGATAATTTATCTTCGACGATGCTTAATTTAGATGACAAATTAGTGAATAGTATCGCTGAGTGTATTATAAAAAGTCGGAATAAATATATTATTGGTTTTAGAGGAACATCTTGTTGTGCTGATTATTTTACACGTAAAGCAGTGTTTTTTGTGCCGCATTTGATTTTGTGCAATATGGCAGAAAGCAGTGTTATAGAAAAATTGATTGATCTTAATGAAGAAGATTGTTTGGTGATGTTTTCGTTCCCGCGCTACTCTGAGATTAATTATTCTATTTTAGAGCTGGCTAAAAAGCGTGGTAGTAAAATCATTCTCATTACAGACAGAGTAACGTCACCATTAGTGCCATATGCTGATTATTTGTTAACGGTAAAAATAGACGGAGTTGGTTTTACAAATTCTTATGTAGTTCCATTATGTGTTGCAGAGTCGTTAGCAATCTTGATTGGTCAGAAAATTGGAACTGATTCTAAACAGCGGCTGGCAGATTTAGATTTTTTTATTAGCAAAAATAATTTATATTAAATGTGAAAATGATAAAAGTCTGGATTTTAGTTAGCCAGACTTTTAATTTTTTATTTTATGGCTATAATATTAGATGGATTGCGTATTTGGAAAGGAAAATGTTATGTTTACTTCGATTATGATTTTTATTTTGGCAGGTCTGGCTGAGATCGGCGGCGGTTATCTTGTCTGGCAGTGGTGTGGGTCTGATGATGTGGGCTCCACGGTAGTAAAAAAGTCTAAAATACTATTTTCAGTACTTTTATTTAAGAAAATAATAATATTTTGAGAGAAAAAGTGAAAAACAGTTGAGGAATTGATTAGTATATGCTATTTTAGTATATAGTAAAATATTTTATCCAAGAAAAGAGTGACGCTAATGAAAAACATACTGGGAAGTTTGCCTGCCCGACTTTTACTGGGTGTTATTGCAGGTATTCTGGTAGGCTTATATGCCAATGAAGCTTTGATGCAGGTTATATTAACCATCAAAAATTTACTTGGTTCATTGATTATTTTCTGTGTACCGCTGATTATTATCGGGTTCATTGCCCCGTCTATCACGCGTTTGGGCCAGCATGCGTCGACAATGCTGCGTGTTGCTATTACTTTAGCTTATGTTTCTTCGGTTGGAGCAGCATTTTTTGCAATGTTTTCAGGGTATGGTATTATTCCCCATCTGAATATTGTTTCTTCTGTAGATGGTTTAAAAGAACTGCCAAAGCTGTTGTTTGATCTAAAGATCGACCCGATCATGAGTGTAATGAGCGCCTTGGTCTTTTCTGTTTTGATTGGTGTGGCAGCTGCCTGGACTAAGGCTGCTGTGATTACTAAATTTTTGGAAGAATTTCAAAAAATTGTTCTGGCTATCGTTACTAATATTGTTATTCCTCTGCTGCCGATTTTTATCGCCTGCACTTTTTGCGCATTGTCGTACGAAGGTACGATTACCAAACAGCTGCCTGTGTTCCTGATTGTAGTGCTGATAGTAATGGTGGGACATTATATCTGGCTGGCATTGTTGTACGGTTTGGCAGGTCTTTATGCCGGCGCTAATCCAATGGAAGTGCTTAAGCATTACTGGCCGGCTTATATTACTGCCGTAGGTACAATGTCATCGGCGGCTACTTTAGCAGTGGCGTTGGAATGTGCACGTAAATCAAAAGTGCTGCGCAAAGACTTGGTAAATTTTGGTATTCCACTGTTTGCCAATATTCATTTATGTGGCAGTGTTTTGACTGAAGTATTTTTTGTTATGACTGTTTCGCAGATTTTATATGGTGCTTTGCCGGAATTAGGTACGATGATTTTATTCTGTCTGTTGCTGGGTATTTTTGCTATTGGTGCTCCCGGTGTTCCAGGTGGTACAGTTATGGCTTCTTTAGGCCTTATCATCAGTGTACTGGGTTTTGATGCTACTGGTACGGCTTTGATGTTGACGATTTTTGCACTGCAGGACAGCTTTGGTACTGCCTGCAATGTAACTGGTGACGGTGCTTTGACTTTGGCCCTGACAGGCTATGCTGAAAAAAATGATATTGAAGAAGTAAATGAAGCTTCTATTTTATAAATCAAATTTATAAATCAAACCGTTTTTATAATAACCCCGTTCCCAAAAAGGGAACGGGGTTATTATTTTAAGTTGATAAAAGATAAATAAAGTGATAAAATATTTAAAATAAAACTTAAAAATATATTTATGAAAATAATATTTAGTTGCTAAATAAAAAGAAATAAAGATATTGAAATTTATTGATAAGTAATTGTTCAATGTAATACCATAGTGAAAAAAGTGATATTTAATTTTTTTATACTTCTAACGAAGCCGGATGGGATCTGTCATGAATTTTGATAAAATTTTACAAAAACCTTTTTTGATATCTGTTTTTGTATTTAACATCATTTTATTTGGTGTTATTGTTTTTTTGTTGGGATATGTTCAAAATTTACTTGACAGTGATTCCAGAAATAACCTTGAAGAAATAGTTTCGCAAAATAAGAACGTTATTACCAGTAAACTGCTTTTAGATCTTAATCGTCTGGATATTATCAGTAATAAAATATCTGACGGACTGAAAAATAAGAATATCACCAAAGAAGCGGATATCAATAAATTTTTAGAGGATTATTCTAAAAACAGCATTGATGATAGTTTGTTCTTAGCAAATAAAAATGGACTTGCTTATGTAGATGGCGACACGCATATAGATATTTCAGGACGCCGATATTTTAAATTAGCTATTGATGGTATTTCTAATATTTCTGAACGGACTATTTCAAGAATCAACGGCGAATATATTTTTGTCGGCAGCGTGCCGTTGTATTACGATAATAATATCATCGGTACGATTCAGAAAATCTATACTGATAAACAGATGAATGAGCTGTTTGCGGCTTCGTTATTTTCGTCTAAAGGGTATATGTATGTTATCAATAGTGAAGGTTATATTATCCTGCATACCAAACACATTAATTGTGCTTTAAAATCGGATAATTATTTTCGTGATGTTTACGAATACGGAAACGTTGAAGCTGTTCGTAAAATGAAAGATGACATTAAAGCCAATAAAAGCGGTTTTATGGAAAATGCGGTCAATGGTGAAAAAACATTCTCTGCTTATACTCCTATTGAACAGGTACATGACTGGTATCTGGTAACGAGCGTTCCTACTGATGTCATTGCCGAAAACGGAAATATAGTTATGAAGATTTTTTACATGGTTATGGTTTCGCTTGTACTTATCTTTTTGGTAAGTATCTGTTATTTTGCCTGGAACAAGCGTCGACAGAAACGGGTTTTGGAAAAAATTGCTTTTGTAGATAATGTGACAGGGGGCAATACCTATAATAAATTTCTTGTTGATGTACAGGAGACGTTAAGCAACAAAATAAACAAGCAATTTTATATTCTGAGTTTTGATGTAGATAACTTTAAATATATCAACAATTTTTACGGGTTTGCCTGCGGCGATAAGATTTTGCGGCAAATATACAGTTCAGTCAGCGTCTGGATGCAGCCAGGCGAAACTGCGGCACGTATTTCCGGTGACCGTTTTGTATGTTTCTTACTGGATGCAGATTAAGAAAGAATCGAAGCGTTATTTTCAGCGATCAGAAATATCACAGAAGAAAATCTGATACTGCATTTTTCGGCTGGCGTTTATGTTATCAAAGACTACGATGAAAATATTAATCTTATGGTCGACAAGGCCAGCGTTGCGGCGCAGACGATTAAAGGTGTGCTGAATCAGCACGTGGTCTATTATTCCAAGAAATTTGATGATATGACTGCTCATAATGAAGAACTGAAACGGGATTTAAAACTTGCAATTAAAAATGATGAGTTTGTAGCTTTCTACCAGCCTAAAGTTGACATCAATAGTGGTAAGCTGGTTGGTGCAGAAGCATTGATCCGTTGGCGGACCAGAGATAATAAACTGATTGCGCCGGGCGATTTTATACCCTTAAGCGAAAAAACTGGTTTAGTTACAGATTTGGATATGATTGTTTTTGAAAAAGTATTAGCTTTCTTGCGAACTTCATTGGATGCAGGGGTTGAATGTGTGCCGATTTCTGTAAATTTCTCACGTTTGCATTTTTCAAACGAAAAATTTTTACCGACACTTTTACAGAAAATGGAAAAATATCAGGTACCAGCGCATTTGATTGAATTGGAGCTAACGGAAAGCGCTATTTTTGATAATTTCAGTATTATTTATGATTTTACAGAGAAAGTTCGTGAATATGGTGTCGCTGTGGCAATGGATGATTTCGGTTCCGGTTATTCTTCTTTGAATATGTTGAAAGACTTGTCGATAGATACTTTAAAAGTAGATAGAGCTTTTTTAGAGGAAGCTGCTGATAACGAAAAACGTAATATTATTTTTGTTTCAGTTGTAGAAATGGCTCGCAAGCTGAATATCAGTCTGGTGGTAGAAGGCGTTGAAACAGGGGAGAATGTCAGTCTGATGCGTGAATGCGGATGTAATATTGCTCAAGGCTATTATTTTGCCAGACCAATGGAAGAAAGTAAATTTGCCGAGCTTTTCAGGGAGGGTAAGTTATGCTGAAAAAAATCGTATGTATTATGGGGGCTGTGGCAATTTTTATACTGGCTGTGGGCTGCAGCAGCGAGCCTCAGAAACCCAAGCTGGGAGTTTCTTTTGGTGTTGGTGGTGCTACAAGATGGGTGAAAGAAAAACAGTTTATGGAAGATCGTGCTAAAGAACTCGGAGCAGATATAACTGTTCGTTTTAATACTACCGATACACCTAAGACATGGCGTGAAGACTGTTTTGAACTTATTGACAGCGGCATCAATGTATTGATTATGATTCCCAGAGATTTACGTCAGGTTGATGATATAGTAGATTATGCAAAAAAGAAAAACGTTAAGGTTGTCTCATATAGTAGGGCTATTTTAAATCCTCAAACGGATCTTTTTATTGGTTATGATACTTATAAAATTGGGCAGAACCTGGGCAAGCATTTATCAGAGCGTGTTTATAAGGGTAATTTTATTGTTTTGAAGGGTGATAAAGGTGATTTTAATACTCACTTTTTATACAATGGGGCTAATAAATACATTGAACCAATGGTCGGAACGGGCGTCAATGTAATATTGAATGATTATGTACCGGGGTGGTCCGCTGATACGGCCAAGGAAATGGTAAAAAAAGCTGTTATAGCGAATGACATGAAATTAGATGCAGTTTTGTGTCCGAATGATGGTTTGGCTGGCGGTGCCGCTGCTGCAGTACAGGAGCTCGGATTAAAAAATCATGTTATCATTGTTGGTATGGATGCAGAACTGGCGGCGGTTAAAAGACTTGTTGCAGGAACGCAGGATGCAACAGTGTATATGGACTTGAAAAATATGGCGTCAGCTGCGGTTGATCAGGCTGTTGCACTTGCTAAAGGCGAAAAAGTAACTGCTAATTCAGAAATAACTAATGATAAAGGCGAGAAAATCCAGGTTTATTTGATTACAGGTGAAATGGTAACAAAAGAAAATATCGATAAAGTTTTAATCGAAAGCGGTTACTATACGAAAGAGCAAATTTACGGTACTAATTAAATAATAGTGTACTATTGTTGAACACATTCCTGAATTCAAGGAATGTGTTCATTTTATGCATTCAGCGATGATGTGCATAAATCTTTTGCCGCAGGTATGAATGAGCATTTGGCAAAGCCTATAGATATCGAAAATCTTTATATATTTTTGTATCAGGTATGTTTTGAAAATTAATAAGTAATATTTTATTTGTATGATATAATAAATATTAGTTAATATAGCTGAATGCGGGAGATGTTCTCGATGGATTATAAAGAACTTTGTTGCAAAATCATTGATAGTCATGACGGCCTGGTTTATGTGACTGATATGGAGACTAATGAGGTGATTTTTGTGAATAAAAAGCTTTTGCAGGTCATTGGTAAAAA